>SXGT01813651.1_pt1 | contig 10545 bp, 8 predicted proteins | sample 3176221 | NCBI WGS metagenome assembly SXGT01 (sample SAMN11356862, study PRJNA531348) | freshwater metagenome | isolation source: freshwater sample F1-120 | place: China: Fuxian Lake, Yuxi | collected 2017-12-25
CCGCGCGATGAGCTTGCCGGTGTTGACATCGCCCGTGAGCGACACGAGGCGGATGTCCTTGTGGCGGACGATCGCGTCGCCTGCGGTCTCGCCCTGACCGCACACGACGTTGAGGACACCCGGCGGCAGGATGTCATTGGCGAGTTCTGCGAATCGCAGCAACGACATCGGAGTCAGCTCGGACGGCTTCAGCACGATGGTGTTGCCCGTTGCGATGGCCGGGCCGAACTTCCAGACCGCCATGTTCAGGGGGTAGTTCCAGGGCGCGATCCCGGCGACGACGCCGAGCGGGTCGCGGCGCACGTAGCTGGTGTGTTCGGCGAGATACTCACCGGCTGCCTTGCCCTCCATGTTGCGGGTGGCGCCGGCGAAGAACCGCAAGTTGTCGGCTGACAGGTCCATTTCGATGCCGATGATCGCCTTGGGCTTGCCGACGTTGCGCATCTCGATCTCGGAGAGTTCGTCGACGTTGTCCTCGATCAGCTGCGCCAGCGCGAGGAGTGCCTCGGAGCGTTCGCGCGGGGTCTTGGCCGACCATTCGCCGAACGCGCCTTTCGCGGATTCGACAGCCGCGTCGACGTCGACAGAGTCGGAGCTCGCCACGCTGGCGATGACCTCTCCGGTGGCGGGGTTGAGGACGTCGTCGGTCTTGCCGGAAGCGGCGGGCGCGGTCTTTCCACCGATGAAGTTGGACATGGGTTTCCCCCTTGGGAGTCGGCAGGTGCTCCATGATGCGTCGTGCTGTGGCCTCGATGCAAGGGAATCCGTGGATCCGAGAGACTTTTTCCACGGATTCCCTTGCGAGAGCCGCCGGTCGCGTGCGAAAGTCCGTCCGATCCGCTGATTTCGGATTGCGACGTGCCCGGACTCGCTCCGTGGCACACTTCGCAGGACACTCCCTGGGGGGCATGAACCATCGATACCGCGCAACAGTTCGCGACGCCGGTCGGCGGCGACGACGTCATCGTGCTCGACCACGTCACCAAGCACTACGGCGATTTCGTCGCGGTCGAAGAGGCGCATTTTTCGATCGCGCGGGGCGAGTTCTTCTCCATGCTCGGCCCGTCCGGGTGCGGCAAGACGACCACGCTGCGAATGATCGCCGGATTCGAGACGCCGTCATCGGGGGCGATTCGGCTCGAGGGCGTCGACGTCAGCCGGACCCCGCCCTATCAGCGCAACGTCAACACGGTGTTCCAGCAGTACGCGCTGTTCCCGCACATGACCGTTCGGGACAACATCGCGTTCGGACCGCGCAGCAAGAAGTTGGCGAAGCCGGAGGTGGATCGCCGGGTCGACGAGATCATCGAGGTCGTCCGCCTCGGCGAATTCGCGCAGCGGAAGCCGAGTCAGCTCTCGGGCGGCCAACAACAGCGGGTCGCGTTGGCTCGTGCGCTGGTCAACTACCCGAGCGCCCTGTTGCTCGACGAACCGCTCGCCGCGCTCGACCTGAAGTTGCGTCAGGCGATGCAGATCGAGTTGAAGCGCATCCAGCGCGAGGTCGGTATCACCTTCATCTTCGTGACCCACGACCAAGAAGAAGCGCTCACCTTGTCGGACCGTATTGCCGTCATGAGCAAGGGCCTGGTCGAACAGATCGGTTCACCCGAGGACATCTACGGCTCTCCCGCATCGGTCGTCGTCGCCGGATTCATCGGACAAGCGAACCTCTGGGAGACATCGATCGACACGGTGGCCGACGGCCGCGCCGACGTGCGCGTGGGTGATCAGCTGGTCAACGGTTCGACGCAGGGGCGCAGCCTGTCGGCCGGCGACGCCGTGACGTTCATGGTGCGACCCGAACGCGTGAAGGTCACGATCGACCAACCCGCGGCCGGTGGGGCGTCGATGCGCTGCGAGGTCATCGACTACGTGTTCCAAGGACCCGTCGTCCGATTCGCGTTGCGTTCACCCGACGGATCCGAGATCGCTGCCTACGTCGGTGCCGACGAAGGGCTGCCCCTGTTGCGACCCGGCGATCCCGTGTGGGCGAGCTGGGACCGAGAAGCCGCATTGATTCTCCCGTCAGCAAGTTTCCCGTCAGCGTCCGTGAAGGAGCCAGCATGAACCGTCGTCGTAACCAGCAGATGCGTGCCGCGTTGAGCCGCCGCCAGTTCATCGGGCGTGGCGCCGCATTCGGCGGTGCAGTCCTGTTGACCCCGACGCTGTTCGCCGCGTGCGGAAGCGACGACGAAAAGGACCCCGGCGGAAGTTCGAACACCTCGGATGGCCCGGCACCGACCGCGGACCCATCGAAGTCGACCGGCGACCTGCTCATGTCGAACTGGCCGCTCTACATCGACCCGACCGAGGACGGCGTGACGGGCAGCGTCGATCTGTTCAAAGAGGCGACCGGCATCGACCTCACGTACAACGAGGACTACAACGACAACAACGAGTACTTCGCGAGCATCCAGCCCGACCTCGCGGCGGGCAAGGCGATCAAGCCCGACATCATCACACCGACGTTCTGGTTGGTCGCGCGTTTGATCGAACTCGGCTGGATCGAGGCTTTGCCGTTCGACGAGATCCCGAACGCCAAGAACCTCTTGCCGTCGCTGCAAAAGCCGGCGTGGGATCCGACCGGTGAGTACAGCTTGCCGTGGCAATCGGGAATGACGGGTATCGCGTACAACATCGAGGCCACCGGCGGTGAGCTGAAGAGTGTCAACGACCTGTTCGATCCGAAGTTCAAGGGCAAGATCGGCATGCTCACCGAGATGCGCGACACGCTCGGGCTCGTGTTGCTCGGCATGGGCAAGGACCCCAACACGATCGCCTTCGACGATGCCGCGGAAGCGTTCGAGAAGATCGAAGAAGCCAAATCGAACGGTCAGATCCGTCAGTTCACCGGGAACGACTATCAGGACGACCTCGTCGCGGGAAACTTCGCGGCGTGTATCGCTTGGTCGGGTGATGTCGCGCAGCTGGCACTCGACGAACCCAACCTTCGTTTCATCATCCCGGAGGAGGGTGGCATGCAGTGGAGCGACTGCATGGTGATTCCGAAGGGTGCGGACTCCATCAAGGAAGCGGCTGCATGGATGGACTACGTCTACGACCCGGTCAACGCGGCGCGCATCGTGGCGTGGGTCGGTTACAACTCGCCCGTCGCCGGTGTACAGGACGAGTTGCGCAAGAACCCCGACACGGCTTCGCTCGCGGATTCGACGCTGATGTTCCCCGACGACGAAACGTTGGGTCGTCTGAAGGTGTTCAAGTCGCTCGACGAAGACGAAGAAGCGCAGTTCGACGAACGGTTCTCGCAGATCACAACGGGTTGATCGACACGTTCCGAGCGGGGAAGATCGATGGCCGGGGGAGAAGATCGCAATCAGCGACGGGGCACGTGGCAGCCGTACGCGATGTTGTCGCCGGGCATGCTGTGGATGCTCGTGTTCTTCTTCGCGCCGATGGTCATCCTGGCTCGCTACGCGCTGTCCGAGCCGCGTGACCGGTTCTCGGGCAAGTACGACCTCACGTGGCGGTTCGAGAACTTCACCGACGTGTTCGATCGATACGGAACGCAGTTCTTGCGGTCGTTCGCATACGCCGGCGCCGCAACACTGCTGTGCATCGCGCTCGGCTACCCGCTCGCCTATTGGATCGCAACCCGAGGCGGCAGGTTCAAGAACCTGTTGCTCGGTCTCGTCGTCGTTCCGTTCTTCACGTCGTATCTCGTCCGCACGATCGCGTGGACGACGTTGGTCGGCGACGACGGCCCGATCCTCGGTGTCGCTCGAGCGTTTTCGCTCGAGGGGCTCCTCGATGCGTTGCATCTGACCCAGAACGGCGGTCTGCTCCAGACACAAACCGCCGTCGTCATGGGTCTCACCTACAACTTCTTGCCGTTCATGGTGTTGCCCATCTACGTGAGCCTCGAGAAAATCGACTTTCGATTGCTCGACGCGGCGAAGGATCTCTACTCCTCGTCGCGACGAGCATTCTGGAAGGTCATCTTCCCCCTCTCGCTCCCGGGAGTGTTCGCCGGCACACTGCTGACGTTCATCCCGGCTTCGGGCGATTTCGTCAACGCGGAGTTCCTCGGCGGACCGAACAACCAGATGATCGGGAACGTCGTGCAGAACGAGTTCTTCGTGCAGTTCGACTTCGCGAGCGCCGCCGCGATCTCGTTTGTGCTGATGTTCATCATCACGGTCGGCACACTCGTCTACGCCCGGCTGTTCGGAACGGATGAGTTGTCGGTATGAGCGGCACGAAACGGGTATGGGGCGATCGAGCTCTGGCCGGCTTCTCGATCCTGGTGCTGTTCTACTTGTTCATGCCGATCATCACGATCGTGCTGTTCTCGTTCAACGATCCCAATGGCAAGTTCAACCTCCAGTGGGAGGGCTTCACGCTGGCCAACTGGACGGATCCGTTCGCGAACGGTCAATTGACTTCGGCGATGCGCTACAGCCTGAAGATCGCATTCGTCGCGTCGTTCGTCGCAACGATCTTCGGCGGTCTGATCGCACTGGCGCTGAGTCGCTACCGGTTCAAGGGCGGCGCGATCGTCAACTTCCTGCTCGTGCTGCCGCTCACGACGCCTGAAGTCGTCCTTGGCGCATCGTTGTTGAACTTCTTCGTCGATCGTGGCGCGGAACGCGGGCAGACAACGATCATTCTGTCGCACATCTTGTTCTGCGTGAGTTTCGTGGCGATGACCGTGAAGGCGCGTGTGCGTGGTTTCGACTGGTCGCTCGAGGATGCGGCGATGGACTTGGGCGCGCCTCCGCTGCGGGTATTCGCTCGGGTCACCCTCCCGCTCATCGTCCCCGGGATCTTGGCTGCGGCGCTGCTCTCGTTTGCGCTGTCGATCGACGACTACATCATCACGACGATGGTGCGCGACGTCGGCGGGCGTCCCACGTTCCCCTTGTACATCGCGGGCGCCTTCCAGCGCGAGGTGTCGCCGCAGATCAACGTATTGGCGACCATGGTGCTCGTGATCAGCGTGGTGCTGATGGCTTCGGGGTCGATCTTCGGAATGCTCCGGCAACGCCGTGAGGCCGCGACGAGCAGCTGATTCTCAGCCGCAGCCGCCGCCCCATGGGCCTTTGCCCTGCCACTGGTAGAGCACCCACGCGAGGTCGTCTTGATCCCACGGTGATGCTCGATGGGGCAGTACGCCGATGAGCTCGGGCCGCCCTGCGTGCGACGCGGTCGCGTTCCAGGTTCCCGCGGCGAACTGGTAGGCCCCGTACCACGGTCCCTTCCAGTTCACGACGGTGTAGTCGCCCCGGCTCTCGCGCTGGCGCACACACGACAGGAACGGATCGTTGTGCGCCCGATGCTGACCAGGCTCGGGTGGCGACGGCGGATCGACTTCGTCAGGTTCGTCGGGCGGGTCCGAGTCGTCCGGCTCGGTGGTGCCAGGTTCGGTCGAGTCGGTTTCGGACGAAGCGCCACCATCGTCGGACTCCGATGCAGCGTCGTTCGCCCGCGCTTGCGCTGCAAGCTCGGCGGCCCGTTCGGCCGCTTGCTGAGCGCGGTAGGCCTGCTGGGCACGAGCGAGCCGACGTTGCAGTTCGGCTTCCTCCGCCGCGAGCCGCTCGAGCGTCTGGTCGAGCTCGGCCCGACGCGCTTCGAGGTCGGCGAGGCGGTCACGGGCGTCACCGACGAGACGAGCATGCGCTTCGAGGTCGTCGCGTGCGAGCTGGTTGATCTGGGTCAACAATTCGGTCCGACGCGAGGCCTCCATTGCGCTCGAACCTTCGAACAACGAGCTGGTTTCGCGACCCGAACTCGATGTCTCGTAGAGCGCCGAGGCCTGGACACGGGCCGAACCGCGGGTCTTCTGCGCGGCGGAGCGCAGCTCTGCGAGGTCGAGCTCGAGCGTTTCGATTTCGGCATTCAGCGTGGCGGAATCCGATTGGGCGTCGAACCAGCGCTCGGCGGTCTCATCGACGGCCGCTTGGGTCGCGACGAGCTCGTCTTCGACGTCGGCTTCGGCGACTCGGCCACCCGCGGCGATCGAGCTGACGGCCAACGCCGTCGCGAGGCTGAACGAGAGAGCAAGCCGTCGGGACGAGCCTCGGCGAACGCCTCGATGCTGGTTCAGCGCGAGCTCCCTCGTCGGCCGACAGGTCCGCAGTGTCGATGATCGACTCCGCCCGCCGCACGATGCGACCTCACGACCCTAGCGACCGACGATTCGAACGGCCAACCAAGGACTACGAAGCGTGAACGCCCGACCGCTTTGAGCGCGACGTCACGGGTCGACGGTTCAGCGCGACAATCGTTTGTGGCCGACGCTTCCGACCCCGCGCCCGGCCTGCTCGATCGTCGGCGGCCCCGACGCGATCCGAGCTCGTTCTTGCCGGTGCTGACACTCGCGGGGATGCTCGTGATCTGGGCCTGGGTGCTGTTCCGCCTGGGCGCCTTGCGACAAGACCGTTTTGGCACCTTCGGCTTCGATCTCGGCATCTACGGCCAGGCCGCCTGGCTGGTCGCTCACGGCGAGACCCCGTTCATGACCGTGCGGGGACTCGACGTCTGGGGGCACCACGGGACGTTCATCTTCTACCTCCTCGCTCCCGGTTCGTGGCTCGGTGGTGGGCCGACCTGGCTGTTGTTCGCGCAGATCGGAGCGCAGGTCAGCGCGGCGGTCGCGATCTACCTGCTCGTGCGTGATCTGCTCGGAGCGCAACACCGCTGGTTCGGAGTGGCTGGCGCTGCGTTGCTCTTGCTCAACCCGACCCAGCAATGGATGGTGTGGGAGTTCTTCCATCCCGAGGCGTTCGCCGTCGGACCGCTGCTGTTGTCGTGGTGGGCGCTGCGAACCGAACGGTGGCGTTCGTTTGCGGTGTTCGCCGTTGTCACGGCCTCGTGCAAAGAGGATCTCGCCCTCGCGATTGCGATGATGGGCCTCGTCCATCTCGTCGGTGCTCGCCGTTCGTCTCGCGACCTTCGCGCGCGTGATATCCGGATCGGCGCCGGCACCGCGCTGGTCGCCATTGGGTGGTACTTCGTGGTGACGAAGGCGCTCATCCCGGCCCGTAACCCCGCAGGCGCGTTCTACGAGCAGCAGTTCTTCACCGACTTCGGAACGTCGACGTTCGGCGTGTTGGGTCACGTGATCACCCACCCGATGCACTTCTTGCGGTTTGCGACCGAACGGCAAGAAGTCGCCGCCGGGCTGCCGACGCCCATGACCGGACACCTCGAGTGGTATCGGATGATGTTGTGGCCGACGCTGGCGTTGGGAGTGTTGAAGCCACGAGTCGTCGCGATCGCGCTGCCGGCGATCGGCGTCGCGATGCTCGCCGACCAGGGCCACAACTGGGTTCGTGACTATCGGTATCACTACTCCGCCATCGTGTCGGCGGTTTTGGTGCTCGCGGCGGTCGAGGTTGTGATCGACTTGCAACTCCGAGTCCGTGTGTTGCAGGACTGGCGGCGCCACGCGGGGGCCGCAGCGATGACCGCACTCGTGGTTGCGTCGATCGTTGCCTGCGTGCTGTGGGGCGCGGTTCCGGTCGTTGCGGTCAAGATCGTGGCCGCCCTGGTCGCGCTCGTTGTGCTCGTAGTGCTCGCGGTTGGCACGATGAACGGACGTGTCGAGCCGCGACTCGGCGCCACGGCGATCGGCGCGGTCGTCGCGGTGGTCGGCGGTCTCACCATTGGTGGTGTGCTGAACCATGGCGGCAAGGGAGATCCCGGAACGGGCTACTGGCCGTTCGTGCCCGGGGAGACGCTGTTCGACGTCGTGATGGGGGTCGAGGTCGAGCGCGACCCGGCCGCGACCGCGAAGCGAACGGCGCTCGCCCTCGTGCCCGACGCGGCTCGGGTCAGCGCGTCGTACAACGTCGTCCCGCATCTCACCGAGCGTCGGTTCGTGTACGAGTTCCCCAATCCGTTCGTGCCGTCGAACTGGGGCGTGGCGAACGAAGCCCAGCACGACCCGGCAACGGTCGAGTACTTGCTCATCGATCGAGGATTGTTGAGCATCGACCCCGCCGAGGAACGAGGTCGAGCCGTCAACGCGATCGTCGATCATCTGCTGACGAGCGAGTTCGAGACGTTGTTCGACGACGGACGAGTTGTGCTCGCCCGTCGAATCACCGCGCCGTCGTGCATCGACGATCCCGACGGTGCGATCGGCCGCGTGATCAATAGCGACCATTACGCGAGGATCGAACCGCCTTCCACCGGCAGCGTCTGTCCCGTCACCTGATCGTCGGCCGTGGTCCGTCGGTACAGTGCCCCGGAGTCTGCGACCAGGAGCGCGATGTGACGGAGAACTGGACGTATACGGAGGGCGAGTATCCGCTCGCCGAACCGACTGACGCCGCCGCGATGCACACCGTTGCCGACAAGGTGGTCATCGTCACCGGCTCGGGGCGCGGGGTCGGACGAGGCATGGCGCTGCACCTTGCCAAGGGGGGCGCCAAGGTCGTCGTCGCCGAGTGGAACGACGAACTGCTCGCATCGACCGTTGCCGAGATCGAATCGCTCGGTCGTGAGACGCTCGGCGTCGCGACCAACATCATGGAGCGCGAACAGATCGAAGCGATGGTGGCTGCCACGCTCGAACGTTTCGGACGGGTCGATGGGCTCATCAATAACGCACAGACCTTCCGGCCGCTCGCCGACATCGCCTCGGTGAGCGAACGCGACGTCGACGTCTTCTACAACTCAGGCGTCAAGGGAACGCTGTGGGCGATGCAGGCGGTACATCCGCACATGGCCGCGCAGCGCTGGGGTCGCATCGTCAACTTTGCGTCGTCGATGGGTATCACCGGTGGAGCGGGGTTCGCGGCGTACAACGCCTCGAAGGAGGCGGTGCGCGCGCTCACCCGAACCGCAGCGCGCGAGTGGGCGATGGACGGCATCGTCGTGAACGCGATCGCACCGGCGGCCGCAACCCACAAGGGCGAAGGCGCGAAACAGAGCGAGGGATACCGCCAGTTCATCGAGAACTGTCCGATGCGCCGCCAAGGCGATCCCGAATGGGATATCGGGCCGCTCGCATGGTTTTTGTGTAGCGATGCCTGCCGCTACGTCACCGGACACACGTTCATGGCTGACGGTGGAGCGTTCATGTGGGCGTGAACGTCGCCGGTTTCGCCTGGAGCATCGAACTCGACGCGCGCCCCGACGACTTCGACGCGCAGGGACACTTCAACAACGCGGCGATCGTCCGACACTTCAACGACCTGCGCATCGGGTACGTGCGAGACAACCTCGGATCGGCGTGGATCGACTGGTTGCGGTCAACCGGAGCGGTCGTGCTCGCCCGCGAAGTTCACGTCTCCTACGAGAGCGAAGGACTGCCGCACGAGCGCTTCGTGGGCTCGACCCGCGTCGCTCGACGCGACGGACGCGCTGCGATCATCGAACAACGAATCGGCGAACTTCACACCGAGCGCACCGTTGCCAACGCGTGGGTCGTGCAGCTGCTCGGTCGCGACGGGCGGGCCATCGAGTGGCCCGACTTCTACTGGCCGCTGGTCGAACAGACGGAGGGCCGACCGATCCCGCACCGCGCTTCGTTGCCCCGTGCGCCGTTCGGGCCCCCCCCGTGGCCCGACGCATGAACTCGATGCACGTTCCGGCCCCAGTTGCCGACGCCGCCGCGAACCTCTTTCGCATTCAGGCCGCCGGCTGTCGGATGGCGGGATCGCCGAGTCCGTTCTACGCCACGTTGCTCGACGGGCTGGCCGCCGACGCCGCGACGGGCGGACCGTCGGCCGCGGTGATCGCCGATGTCGTCGATCTCGGCCTCGCGGCCGCGATCCCATTGCGGCTGCTCGGCGGGGTGCATCGGGGCGTGCTCGCCGGCGAGTTGCCGAGTCTGGCTCGCCACTTCCCGTCGGTCGGCGGCGATGGCGATGCCGAGGCCGCGGTCGGCGAACTCATCGCGATCCTGACCGAACCCTCGGTGACGATCCGCAACGCACTCGATTGGGACCCCCAGACGAACGAGGTCGGCCGGGCGTCCGCGCTTGCGGTCGGACTCGGAGTGATTGCGAACGCGACGAGGCTTCCGCTTCGGTTACTCGAATTCGGCTCGAGTGCGGGTCTGAATCTGCGGCTCGACCGCTACTGGTACGGCACAGGGAGTGGCTGGGGCGATCCGAATTCGCCGGTGCGGTTCGAAGCATCGGCGTTCGAGTTCGACGAAGCCGCCGTCGACGTGTTTGCGTGTCCACCGAACGTCGTCGACCGCCTCGGATGTGACGTGAACCCGCTGGACGCGTCGACCGACGAGGGCGCGATGACCTTGCTCGGGTACATCTGGCCGGACCAACACGACCGGGCGGCGCGGCTGCGCGCAGCGCTGGCCGTTGCTCGGGACTCGCCGGTTTCGATTCTGCGGATGAACGCCGACGACTTCGTCGCCGAACGACTCGTGCCGAGTCCGGGCGTCACGACCGTGTTGATGCACTCGATCGTGTGGCAGTACCTCCCCTCCGCGTCGCAACGGCGGATCGAACAGGTGGTCACCGATCGGATGTCGAGTGCCTCGACGTCGGCACCGCTGGCGTGGCTGCGCTTCGAACCTCGTCCTGACCAAGCCCATCCCGAGACTCGGATTCG
>SXGT01312968.1_pt1 | contig 10544 bp, 7 predicted proteins | sample 3176221 | NCBI WGS metagenome assembly SXGT01 (sample SAMN11356862, study PRJNA531348) | freshwater metagenome | isolation source: freshwater sample F1-120 | place: China: Fuxian Lake, Yuxi | collected 2017-12-25
GAGGATAGATGATTGTCGGATGCATATTTCCATCGCCGGCATGACCGAAGACTCCAACTTTCACTGAGTGTTTTTTTGCAATACTTTCAACCCCAGAGATGCCGCGAGCGCGGCGACCTCGTGCTCGAGGGCGGCCCTTGGAGCTGCGACGAGGGCGCGTGCACCGGCGTCGTCGCCAGCGTCGAGCCGCATCCGCCCGAGGCACGCGCGCGCGCGGCCGTCGTGATCGCGCCCACTCGCGAGCTCCGCTTCCGCGAGCTTCGTCGCGCGCTCGATGTCGCCGGCGCGTCGCAGGATGTCGGCGCTCAAGCCGCCCCCGCCCTCGCGTCCGAACAGGAGCGCACGCGCGCGGCCGAGGTCGCCGCGAAGACGTAGCGCGTTGGCCGCTTCCAGGACGAGCATGTCGGGGAGCTCAGCCGCGTGCGACTCGACGAGCTCGAGCACCGCCGTCGGGACCGGGGGGCGAGCGATGGCGAGCGCGATCCGTGCGATTTGCGGAGGAGATGGCGGCGAGGCGAGCTCCATCGCGACGGACGCGATCGGGACGCGCCCGCGCAGCGTCGTGTCGAGGTCCGAGAAGGTGAAGGACTGCGGCGTGCGTCGCGCCTCGAGCTCCTCGAGGGCGAGAGCCAGCTCGCGCTCGCTCGTCCCCTCGTCGTCGACCTTGGGCCACCCGAGCGCCGCGGGCCCGACGAGCGCGACGAGCCAGCGCTGCCTTCGTTCGGCGTCGAGCGGACCGAGGGTATGCACACGTTCGACGCCCTCTCGCTCCCGAAAGCGCAGGTGCGGGGCGCGCTCGGAACCGCCGAGCGTGCGAGCCCTGTGGACCAGCCTGAGCGCGTCGCCGAGCCACGGCGCAGCGTCGGGGGCCGCCCGATCGGCGTGAGCGAGCTCGTGCCTTCGCAGCCGCAGGTACGTCGCCCGCACCGAGCGCGCGACGCCCGCAGATTTCGCGATCACGGCGCTCGCATGGGGCGCGGCTCTGCGCGCTACCCACTGAGCCGACGGTCGCGCGCCGGGTTCCTTGGCGAGCAACGCGTGCGCGATGGCACCGATCGGGCCATCGAGCCGGCACTTCCGCGCGAGCTCGATCGGGCGCTTTGCGTGCCTCACGTCGGGCTCGACGAGCTCCGCGAGCACGATGCCGAGGGCCAGCAAGTCGCGGGTTCGTGCGTCGCCAAGCTCACGATCGCCGGTCGCGAGGTAGCGAGGGGTGCCTCCCACGAGCTCGCGAGCGAAGCCGTCGGTCGCCAGCCCAAGATCGATGAGCCCGAGATCGACGAGCCCGCGATCGACGAGGCCGGCGTCGCCTTGATGGCAGAGGACGTTCGCTGGCTTCACGTCGCCGTGCGCGAGCCCGAGGTCGTGGAGCTCCGCGAGCGCCGCGCCTACGCCGGCCGCGACGTTCGCCGCGAGCTGGCGGGTCGTCGAGCCGGCGCTCGCGGCGAGCACGGCGTCGAGCGTCGAGCCGGGGCGGAAGCGAAGCGCGAGGAAGGGACGGCAAGCCTGCTTGGTTCGGTCCTTGCCGTCGACCGCTGACGCGCGCCGGCGACGCAGATCGACGGCGAGGCGCCCCGCATCGACGAGCGAAGGCAGGCGCCTTGAGGTCGCCAGGGCGCAGGGGATGGCTTCGGCTGCGAGCCGCGGGGCGTCGGCCTCGGAGTGGCCGATCTTCAAGAGGACGCTGTCGCCGGAGGGGCTGGCCGCGCGCCAGGCCTCGGCGGTGGCCCCGCTCCCGAGGTGCTCGAGGAGCTCGTACGATCCGGTCTCGCGGCGCTTCATGCCAACCCGGGTTGCACCCTACCGCGGCGAACCTGGTGCGGAAATAGCGGTAAGTTTCGCCCGAGCGCCAACTATCTTGCAGCTCCGGCGGGCGCGGCGCCGCGCGGTAGCTCCGGCAGCTGCGCGCTGGCTGCGGCGGAGCGTGAATTCCGAGTCGACTTGGGCTAGACGGGGTGCCGATTAACCCCAGCCACCCAGGTGCTTCGATGCTTCGCTACCGCGCCGATCTCCGAACGCTGGCCTTCGTCGCCACCTATTTCGGTCTCGTCGCGACGGGCTACCTGCTGCGGCCGACGAATCCCTGGTGCGTAGCGCTGCTGGTCGTCGCGACCTGCTTTTTCTCGTTCTTTGGCGCCGTCATCACGCACAACACCGTGCACGCTCCGGTGTTTCGCTCGCGCGCGCTCAATCGCGCATTTCAGGTCGTGCTCACGTGCACGTACGGCCACCCGGTGAGCTCGTTCGTCCCGGGGCACAACCTGAGCCATCACCGATACACGCAGTCGCGCCGCGACGTGATGCGGACGAGCAAGGTGCGCTTTCGCTGGCACCTCTTGAATCTCCTACTTTTCATGGCGCGGATGGCGCCGGACATCATGCGCGCCGACACTCGCTATGCGGCCGCGATGCGCACGCGCAAGCCCGCGTGGTTTCGCCAGATGCTGCTCGAGCTCGGCGCCCTCTACGCGATGCTCGGGGGCCTGCTCTTCTTGGATTGGCGGTGTTTTCTCCTCTACGTGTTCGTGCCGCACCGCTACGCGGGCTTCGGCATCATCACGATGAACCTGCTGCAGCACGACGGCTGCGACGCCGCGAGCGAGTTCGACCACAGCCGCAATTTCGTCGGCGGGCTCGTGAACTTCTTCACGTTCAACAACGGCTACCACACGATTCATCACTTTGAGCCCGGGCTTCACTGGAGCCGCTTGCCCGAGGCGCACGCGAGGCGGGTCGCTCCGTTCATGCACCCGGCGCTCGCCGTGCCGTCGCTGCTCGCGTACCTCGTTCGCACGTTCGTCTGGCCGGGGCGGCGCGTCGCCTTCGACGGCAGCACCTTCGTTCTTCCGGACGAAGGCCCCGATGAAGAGTGGATCCCGACGCCGGAAGAGACGCCGGCGGACGTGTCGCTCGGCGCGGTCACGTGAGCGCCGCTCGCGCTTGCGCCCACCCAGCGGAAGGCGCTATCAGGCCGCGGTGATCGAAGACATCTTCGGAGCTGCCGTCGCGCCGGAAGAGGCGCGCCTCGTGATGATCCCGGTGCCATGGGAGGCGACGACCTCTTACGGGCGCGGCACCGCGCGCGGGCCCGAGGCGATGGCTTTGGCGAGCGTGCAGGTCGATCTCTTCGACCTCGAGCTCGAGGCGCTCGGTGTGCCGGAGCCGCATCGCGCCGGGCTCGCGATGCTGCCGATCGACGCGGCGGTGCGGGAGCGGGCCGACGAGGCGTCGCGCCTCGCGCTCGAGGTCATCGAGGCCTACGAAGAGCACGCAGGCGCCGAGCACGCAGGCGCCGAGCACGCAGGCGCCGAGCACGCAGGCGCTGAACACGCAGGCGACGAGCCGCCGCGTCCCGAGGTGGCTCGGGCGCTCGCCCGCGTGAACGAGCTCTCGCGCTGGCTCGACGGGTGGCTCGGCGCGACGGTCGAGCATTGGCTCGCGCGCGGCAAGCTCGTCGGCGTCGTCGGCGGCGACCACAGCGTGCCGTTCGCGAGCATCGCGGCCCACGTGCGCCGCCATCCCGAGCTCGGGCTCTTGCACTTCGACGCGCATGCCGATCTCCGCGTCGCCTACCAAGGCTTCGTCGGCTCGCACGCGTCGATCATGCACCGCGTCGTGACCGAGACGCCGCTCGCGCGCCTCGTCAGCGTCGGCGTGCGCGACTTTTGCCGCGAAGAGCACGCCGCGGCGGAGGCGTCGCGTGGCCGCATCGTGCCGTTCTACGACGCGCGCATCCAGCGTGAGCTGATGAGCGGGAGGTGCTTCGACGACGTGGCGCGGGCCATCGTCGAGGCGCTGCCGCGCGAGGTGTACGTCTCCTTCGACATCGACGGCCTCGAGCCCGGGCTGTGTCCGCACACGGGCACGCCGGTCCCGGGAGGCCTCACGTTTCGCCAGGCCACGCGCATCCTCGAGGCCGTGGTCGAGAGCGGCCGCAGCATCGTCGGCTTCGATCTCGTCGAGGTCGCGCCCGGCCCGGACGGCGACGAGTGGGACGCGAACGTCGGCGCGCGCCTGCTCTACAAGCTCCTCGGCTACACGCTGGCCGGGGTGGCGAGTCAGAGACTCGTCACCTGAATTACGCCGCGCTCACGAGACGAGCGCGATGCGGTAGGTCTCGACGGCGAGGTGCACGTCGAGCGAGCCGCACAGCTCGCGGCACGAGTGCATGCTCAGCATCGGCGCTCCCACGTCCACGGTCTTGAGGCCGAGCTGGGCGCTCGCGATGGGCCCGATGGTCGAGCCGCACGGGAGATCGCTGCGCACGACGAAGCTCTGCGGCGCGAAGCCAACCTGGCGGCACGTCTCGGTGAAGCGTGCCCGCGTGACACCGGTCGTCGCGTACGACTGGTTCACGTTCGACTTGATGACGAGTCCGCGGTTGAGCTGCGGCGCGTGCTCGGGATCGTGGCGGTCGCTGTAGTTCGGATGAACCGCGTGGGCCATGTCCGCGCTGACGAGCAGCGACTGCGCCATCGCGCGCGCGAACGCCTGCGCTTGCCCCTCGGAGTGGCACTCGGTGATGCGCGACAGCACGTCGTGAAGGACGCTGCCGGCGGCGCCGACTGCGCTCCGGCTGCCGCACTCTTCGTGGTCGTAGAGCGCGATGACGCTGCTCGCCGCGCCTCCTGGCGGCAGCGAAGCGAGCGCCTCGACCGCCGCGAAGGAGCTCGCGAGGTTGTCGAGCCGCGCGCTGTAGACGAGCTCGTCGTGGAGGCCGCCGAGCGCCCCGGGCTGCGTGTCGTAGAGCGACAGATCGTGGCCGAGGATGCGCTCCTTCTTGAGCTCGAGCGCGACGGCGAGCTCGCCGGCGAGGTCGATGCGCGAGCCGGTGCCGAGCACGGGGACCATGTGTCGCTGTTGATTGAGCAGCAGCCCGTCGGTGTTGACCTTGCGGTCGAGGTGGATCGCGAGGTTCGGGACGCGCGCCACGGGGCGGCGAAGGTCGACGAGCCGCGAGCCGACGCGCCCGTTGCCTTCGTCGACGAGCACGCGCCCGGCGATCGAGAGATCGCGATCGAGCCAGGTCGTGAGCAGGACGCCGCCGTAGGGCTCGACGCCGAGCTGGAGGTAGCCGCTGCGGACGAGGTCGGGGTTCGGCTTGATGCGCAGGTTCGGCGAGTCGGTGTGGGCGCCGACGATGCGAAACCCCGCGAGCGCGGGGGAGCGCTCACCGACCACGAACGCGACGAGGGTCGAGGTGTCGCGCACGACGAAGCGACGATCGCCCGGCAACAAGGTCCAGGCGTCCTCTTCGGCGAGCGGGAGAAAGCCGACGGCAGCGAGCCGCGCCACTGCCGTCGCGACCGCGTGGTGGGGGGTCGGCGACGCGTCGATGAACGCGAGCATGCGGCGCGCGGCCGCGACGCCGGCGGCGACCAGCGTGGCCATGTCTTCGGGGGTTCTTGCGAACCCGTCCCCGAGGCTCTTGTCGAGATCGGTCATCGAGCGCGCAGGGTCGCACGCACGCCTCGCACGTGGCGAGCCAGAAGTGCGCGGCCAAAGGTGCGCGGCCGCGACGAAGACGGGAAAGGGTTGAACGCCAGGGCGAGATGGGCGAATACGCCCCGGCGAGAATTCCCGTGATCGAAATTGTCGAGCTATCGAAGTACTACGGAGAGGCCAGGGCCGTCGGGCCGCTGAGCTTCACCATCGAAAAGGGGGAGATCGTTGGTCTGCTCGGCTTGAACGGCGCGGGCAAGACGACGACGCTCCGAATGCTGGCGAGCGACCTCTTGCCGACGTCGGGCCGGATGGTCGTCGACGGCGTGGATCTCGCGGCCGAGCCGGGGCTCGTGCGCGCGCGGATCGGGTATTTGCCCGATCGGCCGCCGCTCTATGGCGAGATGACCGTGCGCGAGTTCCTGGAGTTCGCCGCGCGGCTGCGCGACGTGGCCGCGAGCGACGTGCCCGCGCGGGTGTCGGAGGTGCTCGGGCTCACGTCGCTCGTCGAGCGCGCCGACGACCGCATCGACACCTTGTCGCACGGCTTCAAGCAGCGCGTCGGCATCGCCCAGGCGATCGTTCACAAGCCGAGCCTCTTGCTGCTCGACGAGCCCATCAGCGGCCTCGATCCGGTGCAGATCGTCGAGATGCGCGAGCTCATCCGCTCGCTGCGCGGCGTTCAGACGATCGTGATCTCGAGCCACATCCTCTCGGAGATCAGCGAGACGTGCGACCGGCTGCTCGTCTTGCGTGACGGGAGCCTGGTCGCGCAGGGCAGCGAGTCGGAGCTGCGCGAGCACATGGTGACGCACGACCTCGCCGTCGTCGTGCGGCTCGCTGCGGACGAGACCGAAGCCGAGCTCGTCGAGCTCGTGCGTGGGCTCGATGGCGTGACGCGCGTCGCCCGCGGAGCGGCGGACGAGCCCGGGGCCGACGCCGTGAAGCTCGCGGTGAGCGCGACCGCGGACGTGCGGGCCGAGGTCTGCCGTGCGCTGTGCGCCAAGGGCTACGCCGTCGTCGGGCTCGAGCGAGGCGCGCGCGAGCTCGAGTCGGTGTTTCTCGAGCTCGCCGGCCGCGGCAAGCGCGAGCGTGAGGAGGCGGCGTCATGAGCCACGTGGGGCTGATTTTTTCGCGGGAGCTGAAGGCGTATCTGCGCTCGCCGCTCGGCTACGCGGCGGCGGCGGGCGTGCTGCTCATCGACGGGATCTGGTTCATGGCGCGCGCGCTCGGCGGCACCGAAGAGAAGCGCTTGAGCGCCACGGTCCTGAGCGAGTTCTTCAATGGCGCGTCGGGCACGACGGCGATCCTCGCGATCGCGCTCGCGATGCGGCTCGTCGCGGCGGAAGAGGACGCCGGTACGCTCGTCTTGCTGAAGACGGCGCCCGTGAGCGACTGGGAGGTCGTGCTCGGGAAGTTTCTTGGCGTGATGGCCGTCATCCTCGCGGTCACGGGCCTGACGGCGTACATGCCGGCGCTCATCCTCGTGAACGGCAAGGTGAGCTACCAGCACGTGCTCGTCGGCTACGCGGGCGTCATGTTGCTCGGCGGCGCGGTCGCGGCGATCGGGCTCTTCGCCTCGGCGCTCGCGAAGAGCCAGGTGGTGGCGGCGATCCTCGGCGCAGTGCTCGTCGGCGCGATGTACCTCTGGTGGCTGGTCGCGAAAATCGCGGATCCGCCGGTGCGCGACGTGCTCGAAGAGCTCGCGATCCACCACCTTCGCATGCGGGATTTCATGACCGGCGTCCTGCGGCTCGAGAACGTCGTCTACTACCTGGCGGTCGCGTTCTTCTTTCTGCTCGCGTCGGTGAAGACCTTGGAGGCACGTCGATGGCGCTGAGCAAGTCCGATCCAGGCAGCGCGGCGGGCGGCGGCGCGCGCGACCGCGTGCAGGCGAGCGACGGCGTGCAGTCGCGAGAGCCTCGCGGCGGAGGGCCTGTCGGCGGCAAGGGCGGGCTCCGCGCAGAGAGCTTGGCGCTCCCGCTCGCGCTCTTCGGCTGGTGCGCGCTCCTCGTCGGGCAGCGCGTCATCATCACGCCCGAGGGTGCCTCAAGGCTCTTCACGCTGCTCGGCGTGCTCGGCATCAGCGGCTCGTGCGTCGTGCGCGCGCTCGCCTTCGTGAGGGCGCGTCGCGAAGCGAAGGCCTCGGCGCTGGCGTTTTTATCCCTGAGCGCCGTCGGGTGCGTGGCGCTGCTCGGCTACTACGCGACCACGACGTCCGGCCGCGAGCTCGCCCACGCCAAGCCGGCCTCGCTGACCGGGGAGGATCCGTTCGGCGACATCGTCACGGTCGCGTGGGTCGCGCTCATGCTCGTGAGCGTCGTGCCGAGCGTCCTCGGCGAGCTCTCGCGGGCGTCGATGCGGCGGGCCGAGCGGCTCGAGTCACGCCGTGTGCTCGCGGCGATCGCGAGCGGGGTGGCGCTCTCGTGCGCGGCAAGTTACGGCGCGCTCTTCACCTACGCGGCCGACAAGAGCGATAAAAGCGCGGATTTTTCGTACTTTCGCGTCGGGCGGCCGAGCGAGGCCACGGGCAAGATGATCGACGCCTTGAGCGAGCCGCTCGAGGTGTTGGTGTTCTTCGCGCCGACGACCGAGGTGCGCTCGCAGGTGATGAGCTACCTCGACGAGCTGAAGCTTGGCCGCGAGGGCAAGCTCAAGGTCACGCTGCACGACTTTCAAGCGGAGCCGAAGCTCGCGAAGGAGCACAAGCTCACGAAGGACGGCGTGCTCGTGCTCCAGCGCGGCAAGCTGAGCCAGAAGCTCGAGATCGGCATCGAAGAGGACAAGGCGCGCCGCACGCTGAAGAAGATCGACGGCGAGTTTCAGAAGGTGCTGATGAAGATCGTGCGCGACAAGCGCACCGCGTACCTGACCGTGGGCCACGGCGAGCTCAACCAGGAGACCGACAAGCGCACCGAGCGCACGGCGGAGATCGTCAAGCAGCTCGTCGAGATGCAGAACTACGGCACGAAGACGCTCGGCATCGGCGACGGCCTCGGCAGCGCGGTGCCCGACGACGCGGCGGCGGTGCTGGTGCTCGGCCCGACGACCGCGCTCAGCGACGCCGAGGTCGAGACGCTCGGTCGCTACGCCGACGGCGGCGGCAAGCTGCTCCTCGCGCTCGATCCCGAGTCGCAGGCCGCGCACGGGGCGCTCGCCTCGGCCCTGGGCATCGACTGGCAGGCGCCGCTCGTCGTGAGCGAGAAGGCGACCGTCCGCATGACCGGCGGCCCCGGCGACAAGAAGGTCCTCGCGACGAACACGTTCTCGTCGCACGCCTCGGTGTCGACCTTGAGCAAGGAGCAGAGCCGCGGCGCGTACGCCGTCCTCAGCGGCGCGGCCGCGCTCGACAAGCTGAAGGATCTCGACAAGGCCTACTCGGTCGACTTCTCGGTGAAGAGCCCGCGCGGCACCTTCCTCGACATCAACGGCGACCTGGCTCCGGGCGGCGACGAGAAGAAGGCGGTCTTCAACCTCGTCGCGGCGGTGTCGAAGAAACACGGCGAGGGCAAGGACGCGCGCGAGCTGCGCGCCGTCGTGCTCGGCGACGCGGATGCGCTCGGCGATTTCTTCATGGCGCGGGTGCCGGGCAACCAGGTGCTGTTCGTCGAGGCCCTCCGGTGGCTCGGCGGCGAAGAGAGCTTCACGGGAGCCGTGAGCAGCGAAGAGGACGTCGCGCTCGTTCACACGAAATCCCAAGATCAGCTCTACTTCTATGGCTCGATCCTCGGCGCGCCTTCGCTCGTGCTCGGGCTCGGCTTCTTCTTTACGGTGCGCCCCAAGAAGCGCCGCAAACCGACGGAAAAGCGGGCGGAAAGGCCTGCAGATGCTGCGACCGCCAAGGGGGACGCGACCGCCAAGGGTGACGCGACCGTCGGCGGTGGCGCGGAGGACGAGGAATGAAAGAGCTACGGCGAAGCGCCATTCACCTGGCGCTGCTCGCGCTCGCGGCGCTCGTGGCGTACGTGAGCTCGCGGCCGAAAGACGCTGCCGACAAGCCGCTCGCGCAGGGCGAGGTCGAGCTGTGGCGCGGCAAGGCCGAGGACGTGACCGCGGTGTCCTACGACGACGAGCGCAAGAAGATCACCCTCGAGAAGAAGAGCGACGCGGCGGGGATCTGGTACCTCGGCAAGGTCGAGCCGAAGGCCGCGGCCGAGCCCGAGAAGAAAGACGGCGACGCGAAGGACGACAAGGCTCCGAAGCCCGCGCCCGCAGAGGCGGCGACGTTCGCTGCGGCGACGACGGCGAAGAAATTGGCGACGGAGCTTGCGACCCTTCGCGCCAAGCGCGCCATCGGCAGCGTCGCCGTCGAGCGGCTCGGCGAGTTCGGGCTCGAAAAGCCGGAGGGCACGCTGCGAGTCACCGTCGCGGGCACCGAGCACGTCCTCATTCTCGGGGCGAATGCGCCCGGCACCGGCGATCGCTACGTGCAGGACCAGGCGACGAAGGCCATCTACGTCGTCGACGCGACGCCGAGCCGCGACGTGGCGGCGGGGGCCGTGCGGCTGCGCGAGGCGAACCAGCACGAGTGGAAATTCACCGACGTCGAGGCGGCGTCGCTCACCGTCGGCGGCGCGGCGCGCAATGTCGTGCGCGGCGGGACCGAGGGGCGGCGGTTCTGGGCGGACGCGGCGAGCCCGGACGTGAACGACGAGACCGTGGGCAACTGGCTCACGAAGGTCGAGCGGCTGCGACCCACGAGCCACCTCGAGAAGCTCCCCGAGGGGGCAGAGCGCGTACTGCGCGTCGCGTATCGCGGAAAGCAGAGTGAGCTCGGGTTCTTCGAGCTCTGGCACACCGGCGACAAGGAAGCTCCCTTCGCCGTCGTGACCGAGCAGCTGCGCTTGCCCGCGCCGGTGGGCAAGGCCCAAGCCGAGCAGCTCGTCGAGGATCTCGGGAGCGTCGTGCCGAGCGCGGACGTGTCGAAGTGGAAGAGCGCGCCGGTGCCGGCGACGACGAGCGATCCGGCGACTGGCGTACCTCCTTCGGCACTGACTGGCGAACCGACTGCCGAGCCGCACGGAGCTGCCGGGCCGCACGGGCCTGCCGGGCCGCACGGGCCTGCCGGGCCGCACGGGCCTGCCGGGCCGCACGGACCTGCC
>SXGT01724760.1_pt1 | contig 10544 bp, 10 predicted proteins | sample 3176221 | NCBI WGS metagenome assembly SXGT01 (sample SAMN11356862, study PRJNA531348) | freshwater metagenome | isolation source: freshwater sample F1-120 | place: China: Fuxian Lake, Yuxi | collected 2017-12-25
CCGAGGTGTTCGCCTGGCGGCTCCTGCGCGACCGCAAGATGCTCGGCCTGAAGTTCCGCCGGCAGCAAGTGCTCTGCGGCTACGTGGTGGACTTCTACTGCGCCGCGCTCAGGCTCGTCGTCGAGATCGACGGCGCCGTCCGCTGTTCGCGCACGCCTTCCGACGTGGAGACCCGTTCGATTTACCTACGCGCCGGGCGGGGCGGATCGGCGGACAGCGGACCCCGTGTTACCGTCCGCCGCGATGGCCCGCTTCCTCGTCGTCGGCGCCGGCGTCTTCGGCGTGACCGCCGCCCTGGAGCTCCGCGGCCGCGGGCACGATGTCACGCTCGTCGATCCCGGCCCCGTGCCCCACCCGCTCGCGGAGTCCACGGACATCAGCAAGGCGGTGCGCATGGACTACGGCGCGGACGCCTTCTACACGGCCCACATGGAGCGGGCGCTCGACGGGTGGCGCCGCTGGAACACGGAGCGCACGTGCGCGGGCGAGGGCGCGCTGTTCCACGAGACGGGCGTGGTGTACCTCTCGCGCGGCCCGATGCGGGAGGGCGCCTTCGAGCACGACTCCTTCGCCACGCTCTCCGCGCGCGGGCACGCCCCCGTTCGCCTCGGGCCCGCCGAGATCCGCCGACGGTTCCCCGCGTGGAACCATGCAGTCTACACGGATGGCTACTGGAACCCGCAGGGCGGCTGGGCCGAGAGCGGTCGTGTCGTGGCGTGGCTCGCGGCGAAGGCGAGGGACGCGGGCGTTGCGATCCGCGAGGGCTTCCGCTGCGCGCGGCTGCTCGATGGGCCGGGGGCGACCGTCACCGGGGTCGTCGATGCGGTCGGAGAGGAGGTGCGCGCGGACCACGTCGTCGTGTGCGCGGGCGCGTGGACGCGGAGCCTGCTCCCGTGGCTCGCGGACTGCTTCCGCGAGGCGGCGCAGCCGGTGTTCCACCTCGCGCCTGAAGATCCCGCACCGTTCGAGGCGCGCGTGTTCCCCACGTTCGGCGCGGACATCGCGAGCACGGGGTACTACGGCTTCCCGCTCCACCCCGCCCGCGGGGTCGTCAAGATCGCGAACCACGGGCCGGGTCGGGAGCTCCACCCCGATCGGCCGCGCGCGGTGACGAACGAGGACGTCGCCGCGCTCCGCGCGTTTCTAGCCGCGACGTTCCCCGGCCTCGCCACGGCGCCCATCGTCGAGACGCGCGTGTGCACCTACGGCGACACGTGGGACGAGCACTTCTGGATCGCGCGCGACCACACGCGCGAGCGCCTGACCGTCGCGGCGGGCGGCTCCGGCCACGCGTTCAAGTTCGCGCCGCTGCTCGGGGGGTGGATCGCGGACGCGGCGCTCGGCCGGGGGAATCCGGAGCTCCGGCGGTTCCGCGCGCGGCCGGAGGTCCGGCCCTCCCGCGGAGAGGAGGCCGCGCGGCATCACGGCGGGAGTGCGCCGATCGCCGCGCCCCTGCCCGTGGAGATCGCGGTCGACGAGATCGCCTGGGGTTTCGTTGCCGGCACGCTCCCGCCTCCAGCTCACGGGGGTGACCCGCGGTGGGTGCTCGTCGCGGCGCCAGAGCTCGAAGATCGGGCGGTCCAGTTCTGTCGTCTGCGCGTGAGAGTCGAGGCGAGCGCGACGCCGGTGACCCTCTTCGTGTTGAGCGCCGTCGTGGCCCCCGCCGACGAGGCGGTTCGCGGCGCGATTCGCCGTGCGTTGCTAGCCGATTGCCCCACCGGACACGTCCTCACGCTACGTGCGGAGGGGGCCGCGTATGTCGAGGTTGAACCGATCCCGGGCGTGCAAGCGGAGGTCGTCGCGGGTGTCGTCGCGGTGATGAAGGCCGCCGGCACGCTGGACGATGAGCTCGTTCGCTTCGAGATCGAAGTGGGCGCGAAAGTGTTTCGGGTGCAGGTTCGCCACGAGGATCGCTGGCGCGCAGCAGCGGTTCTCGGCTGACCGCTCGATGTGCTCGACGGGCGCGCGATCCCTGGTCGGGGCGGGCGGCGGTGGTGCTACGATGGATCCCGCCATGCAGCCCCTGCCGATGAGCCGCGCAATGACGCCCGCCGACTGGGCGAACCTCGACGAGGATGAGCCGGGCGAGCTGGTGGATGGGTGGCTCGAGGAGGAGGAGATGCCGACGGCGCTTCACGAAGCGGTGGTCGCCTGGTTGCTGTGGATCTTGCAGTCCCACGTCGCACCACGCGGTGGTCGGGCCTTCGGTTCCGAGCTCAAGCTCATCGTCGCCGCGCGGCGTGGTCGCAAGGCGGACGTCTCCGTCTACCTCCGGGGACGGCCGCTGCCGGGCAAGGCGCGGGGAGCAACCCGTCGCCCGCCGTCGATCGTGGTCGAGGTCCTCTCTCCGCGGCCCCGCGACGTGCGGCGTGACGTGGTGGCGAAGAAGGCCGACTATGCGGCCTTCGGCGTGTCGTACTACTGGATCGTCGATCCGATCGCTCGTGTGGTGGAGGTGTTCGATCTGGGGGCCGACGGGCGATACGCCGTCGCGCTGTCAGCCAGCGATGGCCGGCACGCGACGCCGGGCTGCGACGGCCTCGAGCTCGACCTCGACGCCATGTGGGCGAACGCCGACGCCTTGCCGGACGACGAGCCCGAGGAGGATCCCGGAGTGCCGGACCTGTAGGCCCCGTCCGCCTCACCGCCCGAACACCGCCCGCAGCACCACCGCGATCACGATCAGCGCCCCCCCCCGCGAGCGCCTCCGGTGCCGCGGGGGTCGCGGCCTCTGCCGTGGTGGGCACGACACCGCCCGCTGGTCCGGAGATCCGTCGCGGCGCGGTGTTGCCGCGCCCGGTGGGCCCGATGTCGTTCGACAAGCCGCTGTGCGTGGGGAAGGAGGGGTTCACGCTGCACGCCGCGACGCGCGCGGGAGCGGGCGACCTCGAAGGCAAGGAGGCGCTCGTGCAGTACGTCCTCCGGCCGCCGATCGCGGAGAAGCACGTGGAGCGCGGTCCCGAGGGTCTCGTCCGCGTCGTGTTGAAGCGTCCCTACTCCGACGGGACCACGGCCATCGACATGGATCCGCTGTCGCGCATCGCCCGTCTGGCGAGCTCGGTGCCCGCGCCGCGGCGGCACACGGTGAAGTACGCGGGCATCCTCGCGCCGGCCGCGAAGCTCCGGTCGCGCGTGGTTCCGCCCGAGCCTGCTCCGGCGCCAGAGGCCGAGGGCGCGGAGGTGGCCGGCGAAGGCGTCGCCGCGGAGGGCCACGGGGAAGGCGAGGCCTCGATCTCGAAGAAGAAGAAGCGCTCTCGGTACCGCAGCTTCGCGGAGCTGCTCCGCCGCAACTTCCACACCGATGTCTCCTGCCCGAAGTGCGCGGCGCCGATGCAGCTCCGCGCGCTCGTCACCGACCCGAGGTCCATCAGGCGCTACCTCTGCGGCATCGGCGAACCGACCGACCTCCCGCCCCGCACCTCAGCACGGGGTCCCCCGTACTGGCAAAGCCGCGTCATGCGCAGGCGGGCCGGGTTCGTGGAGAACGGAGAGTCCGCCGCCTGACACGCGGGTTCCGGGAAGGTCCCTCGTCAGGGACTCCCCAGGGTCGTCGACGAGGCTGGAGCGGTGCACGTGCACGTCGCCCCCACGGTCTCGAGGGCGAACGTCCGCCCGGAGCGCTCAAATCAGGGAAAACCGCGAGCGACCGTACGCTCGGACGCCGCTTGGCGACTCCCGGCGGGCGAGATCAGCCCACGCGGAAGGTGCCCCTCGACTCGCTCGGGGGCGCCGGCCCCTGTTCAAATGCCGCTTGTACGAGCTACACGCCGCCGGCGAGGGAGATCTCCTCGACGATCCGCGCCTGCTCGACGTACCAGTCCTTGATGAGCGCCTGCGTGTGCGCGAGTACGCGGTCCTTCGTGAAGGGGGGCGCGAGCTTGGGCATGGGCCGCGGCGTGCGGCTGATGCGCGCGGCGAGCGACAGTCCAGCCAGGGTATGTCCGACGAGCGGCGACGTACCCGCCTCGGGCTTCCGCAGCGCGGGATCGGCGAGCGCGTCCGCGCACTCGAGCGGCGCGAGATCGGCGCGGAGCGCGCGCAGGAAACCCGGGGGGAGGGCCTGCTCCGGCGGGACACCAGGGCAGCGCTCGAGGCCCGCGAGCTGTGCGTCGCGCTTGGCCGGATCGGACTCTTTCAACGCGCGCTCGAGGGCCGGACGCGGGAGCGCACAGTCCTTCCCCGTGGTCGGGCGGGTCACGTAGGCCGCGCACGTCGCCGGAGCGGGCGGCACTCCCTTCACCTTCGTGGCGCGCTCCCACTCGGTCATGTCGGGCCCCGCGATCGGCAGCGCGTAGCTGGCGACTCCCGGCGGGCGAGATCAGCCCACGCGGAAGGTGCCCCTTGACTCGCTCGGGGGCGCCGGCCCCCGTTCAAATGCCGCTTGTACGAGCTACACGCCCTCGGCGATCGGATCTTCATCGACGGAGAGCACGGCGACGCTGGCGACCGAGACGCGGTGATGCTCTTCGACCGCCCGCCGTGCGCGGCCGCCTCCTCACGCCGCCCGTCCCGAGCGGCATGTGGGTGGGTCGGCTCGGCTCGGACGGCGTCGTGACGGTGGAGTCCCAGCGCGATCCCGCCCGCGGTCGCGTGCTCCGCATCCCTGCACCGGAGAACTGACGCGCCATGATTGGCCATCTCGTGACGGACGGAGGCCTCGGGCGCGCCCTCCGCGCCCTCGCGGGTTCCCTCAGCCCGCCTGATCCGCGTGACGCAGGACGCCGCGTGTGGCATGGGCTACGATGGAACCGGTGGAGAACGCGAGCGGCAGATCCGTGGAGCTACGTGACCTTCCTGCCTACACGGTGGCCGAGGCCGCAGGTCTCGTGCGCGTGCCGATCAGCACGCTGAAGACGTGGGTCCACGGCGGCGGAGCCGCGAGCCGGGGCCTCATCGTCCTCCCCGCGAAGCGACCTCGCTTGCTGTCGTTCTCGCACCTCGTGGAGGCGTTCGTCCTCGCCGCCATCCGTCGCGGTCATGGCGTGGCGTTGCAGCGGGTGCGCAAGGCGATGGGGTTCGTCAAGCGCGAGCTGCACGTCGAGCGGCCGCTCATCCACGCGGCGTTCAAGACGAACGGCGTGGACCTCTTCGTCGAACACTGGGGCAAGCTCGTGAACGCATCCAAGGACGGTCAGATCGCCATGCGCGGCGCGCTCGAGTCTAGCCTCACGCGCGTCGACTGGGATCGCCGCGGGCTCGCGGTTCGGCTGTTCCCGCTGGTGCGAGGATCGGGGGCCGAGCAACCCAGGACCATCGTGATCGATCCCGAGCGCGGCTTCGGGCGACCCACGCTCGCGGGGAAGGGCGTCCGCGTCGACGTGATCGTCGGGCGCTACCGCGCGGGCGAGTCCACCGCCGAGCTCGCGAAGGACTACCGCGTCGCGGCGGACCTCATCGACGACGCCGTCCGGTGCGAGCTCCGTGCGGCTTCCTGAGCCATACACGTTCTTCATCGATCGTAGCCTCGGGGGACTGGTCGTCGCCTCGGCCCTGCGCGCCGCGGGCGAGAGCGTGGTCGTTCACGACGACGAGTTCGCCGAGGACGTCGCCGACGTCGAGTGGCTCGGGGTCGCCGGAAGCAAGCAGTGGGTCGTCCTGACGAAGGACGCCCGCATCCGCACGAACGTGCTCGAGCTCCAGGCGCTCCTGTCGTCCAGCGTCGCCGCGTTCATGCTCGGCCGCGGCGACATCGGCGGACCCGAGATGGCCGCGGCTTTCTTGGCCGCGCGCTCCGCGATGAAGAAGGCGCTTCGCCGGTGGGAGGTCCCGATGATCGGGACGGTGGCGACTGACGGGCACGTCTCGATGCTCTACCTCGATGGCGCGCGCCTGCGACAACCCAGGCGTGTGGTGCCGTGAGGCAGCCTGGGGCGAGGCGGAGCGGAGAGGTCGCGCACGTCGTCCAAGCTGTCCTGGACGACGCTGGACCCTGGCAGGTACCACGCCGCCCACGTCGCCTTCATCGGCGACGTCGTGCGAGCAGGCGCATCAACTTGAGCACGGCCTCCTGGGCGTCCGGAGCCAGCGCCTGAAACGTCCTCGCGGCCTCTACATCGGCGCCGTTCATCCCCTTCACGCCGCCGAGGAGGTCACCTGGGTCGACACCGAGCGCGCCGCTGACGGCCTCGATCGTCGACAGGCTCGGATCGCGCGCATCGTTCTCGAGGTTGCTCAGGTAGTGCGCGGAAAGACCAGACTTGTGTGCAAGATGCTCGAGGGTCCACCCCAGCCCCCTCGTCCGTCGCCGGATTTCCGCACCGAACCGCACGGCTGGAAGCGTGCGCGCGAGGCCTCTTGCGCGTACATGAACGTTCGTGTAATTTTCCTTGAATAATCGTGGACATCCCGCGGGCCATGCGCCAGCGGAAGAAGGGTGGAGCATGAGGGGGTGGCAGGCGCAAGGGTCGCCGCGGATGATGATCGCGCGTCGACGGCGCTGCGGATCGTCAGCCGGTTCCGCTGTGGTGGTCGGCGTGGCCGGCCGACGTGCCTGGCACGCCTGGCACCATCTGGCGAGAGCCTTCGCCATGGTCCTGGTGGTGGCGGTTCTGCTGTCCGCACCGGCCCTCGCGCTCGCGCAACGCCCACGTCCGACACGAGCCCCGTCCACGGAGGCCTTTCGCAGTTGCCGCGACCAGGAGAAGGTCGGCGATGCGAGGCCATGCTGGATCGTCTGGCTCCAGAAGTATCGCGCGACCGGGGGGGAGGGCGAGGTCTCCTACGCCGAGGAACACGCCCGACCGCCGAAGGAGGCCCCGCCGCCGCCACCAACGGCGAGCGCGACCGCGGCCCTGACGCAAGTTGCCGCGGTGCCGGGCCTCGCACGACTGCAGTTGACCTCGACGCCGAGCGCGGTGGTCGCGCTCGACGGGAGGCCCATCGGGACGACCCCGAGGGAGAGCATCGAGGTGCCGCCGGGCGAACACGCGATCACCTTCACCTTTCAGGGTCGGACCGAGACGCGGTCCGTCAACGCCGTGGCCGGCGAGACGCGCGCGGTCGACGTGAGGTTCGAGCCAATCCCCGTGCCCACGGAGCCCTCGACCGTGAATGCGGCCGGGACCAAGCCAGCGGGTCCGCCCACGGCGGGCTCGGGCTACGCGAGCGGGGACGTGCTCGACCTCTGCGCGCTCGCCCCCCGCAAGAACACGGGGAAGTTCGAGAAGCAGCGCGTGGTCCTCTTCGCGGCGTCGGAGGCCGGCCAGGTGAACGACGACGCCGAGATCCGGGGCGCCGACGGCGCACGACTCGTGCGCGAAGTCTTCTCGTCCCGATTCGCGCTCGATCGCTTCCACAACGTCGTCCTCTCCATCCCCGGGAGAAAGGGGTGGGAACGACAGGAGACCCTCTCCGTCGCGGACGTGCGAACACTCCTCAAGGAGGCCGGCGACGAGGGCGACGCCGAGCACAACGCGCGCGCAGACCGCGAGAGGGTCTTCGCTGCGTATTCCGTCGGATGCGCCGACTACCTTGCCGTGCCGTCCATCACGTCGCACGAGACAAAGTGGGAAGACCAGAAGGTCAAGACGAAGAACGGCGAGAAGACCGTGAGGGTGCTCGCCTTCAAGATGGAGGCAGCGCTCGGAATCTTTCGACGGGAAGGGGAGTCCTTCAGGCGCATCGCCCTGATGACCGCCGGCGCGCCCTCGTTCGCCGACACGATGAGCGACCTCGCCGCCGCGTCCGTCCCCGAAGTGAACGTCGGAGGAGTGGATCTCCTTGCTGCCGCTGCGAAGGCGCCAGACCTCCCGAAGTACGTCAGCGCCGTGCCCGATGCGAAGTGCCTCGTGGGAAAGGCAGCCACAGAGGGGGTCGCGGGGCTTGCCTCGTGTGGCACGAGGGGAGAGGGGACCGTGGAGCAGGCGCTGGGAAGCCTCGACGAGCGACTCGGCACCGTCTGTCGGAAGGCGCGGAGCGCGCGCACGCCCGACAACGAGCGCGGCGCGCTGGCCGTGCAGTGCGAGGTGCGCGCGCGATCGTTTCAGCTCGCGCGCGGGCTCCAGAAGGAGTCGCGGAAGGTCGACGGGTGGAAGCTCTTCGGCGTGCTCACGCACGGAGCCTCGGGCCCCTCGTTGCAGCTCGGGCGCGAGGAGGGCGTGAAGCTCGGCTATGGCTTCGAGGTTCTCGACGAGCACAACGAACGGATCGCGTACTTCAAGGCGACCGAGATCGGTCCCGGAGGAGACGGCGGAAAAAACGAGGGGACCCACCTCCGCGCGCGCTCGGGTGAGGCTCCCGATGGGGCGCGCCTCGACGAGTATCCCCAGCTGGGCCTCGTCTTCACGCCGCAGGCTTCGCTCGGACTCCTAGTCTGGAACTATGGCAAGATGAGGGTGATCGGCGGCGGCTCGTCCGCGGACTACACCTTTCCGACCATCGTCTTCGGGGGCGGGGCCATGGTGGGCTACGATCTCAGCCCGCTCCTGCGCTGGACGGAGACATACGCCCGCGTCGGAGCCGGCGCCTTCGTGGGTAGCGGCGCGAGTACCTCCGTCTCGCTGGTGCCCATCGATCTGTGGTTCGAGAAGGGCCTCTACCTGGCGAGGCGCCTCACCCTCGCCGCTGCGCTCGGCGGCACCGTGCAGGTCAGCTCGGCGACCTTCAAGGCGGTTCCGCCGGCCGTTCCGGCTGACCTCCACCTCACGAGCACGATGTACGGTCCGGCGGGGCGTCTTGGCATCGACGTGATGCTGCACCCGGATTGGAGCTTGCGGGCGGAAGGAGCCGCGCGCGTCCCGCTGAACACGGCTTCTTACACCGAGAGCGACGGCAAGGTCCTTCCCCCCGAGTTCCAGCTACGGAGCGACCACTTCGCGACGATCGGGGCGAACCTCGGCCTCGCCAAGACCTTTTGAAGGGAGCGCCACCATGATGATGAAGAAACCGATCGAACTGCAGAGAGTCGCCGTGTTCCTCGGAGCCATCGTGCTCGTGACGGGCATCGACGCGGTCGCTGCCTGCACGACAGGAACAAACGCCCCGGACCTCCCGGCGCCGGGCGGCGGTGACGGAAGCGCGGCCCCGCAGGACGCCGCCTCCCTCGTGGATGTCTCCGTGGACTCGGTGGGGCCTCCGCCGCTGGATGGCGGGGATGGCGGGGGGGATGGCGGGTGCGGAGACGCGAAGGGCAACGACCCGAAGAACTGCGGAGTCTGTGGTCACGACTGCCTCGGCGGTACGTGCCAAGCAGGCGTATGTCAGCCTATTGTTCTCGCAACCGGACAGAACAACCCACCCGACATCGCCGTCGATGCCGCCAATGTGTACTGGGTGACCTACGCCGGCGGAACAGTGATGAAGTGCGCCATCGGTGGCTGCAACAAGATACCGACCCAGCTCGCGTCCGGGCAGACCGGCGCCCAGGGCATCGCGGTCGGAGCCACAAGCGTCTACTGGACGGCTGCCACGGTGAAATCGTGCGCGATTGCCGGGTGTGGCGGCGCGCCGACTGAGCTCACGCCCGCGCACGAGGGAAACGTCGGTATTGCCGTCGACGCCACACACGTCTACGCGGCCAGTATCACGGCCAACACAGTGATCAAGTGCGCGCTCGGTGGCTGCAACAATCTGCCAACGGAGATCGCGTCCGGGCAGAGCGGCGCCGCTGGCCTCGCCGTTGATGCGAGCAACGTCTACTGGACCAACTCCACGGCCGGAACGATCATGAAGTGCGCGCTCGGTGGCTGCGACAATCTGCCAACCGAGATCGCGTCCGGGCAGGGCGGCGCCAATGCGATCACCGTCGATGCGAGCAACGTCTACTGGACTACTTACAACGGCGGCACCGTGATGAAGTGTGCGATCGGCGGCTGCGGCAACTCACCCACGCAGCTCGCCTCAGGACAGGTGACGCCGAGGGACATCGTGGTCGACGCCACGAACGTCTATTGGACGAGCGCAAGCGCGGTGATGAAGTGCGCGATCGGCGGCTGCGGCAATTCGCCTGCATCGCTTGCCTCAGGGCAGCCGGGCCCCTCGGGTATCGCGCAGGACGCTACCAGCCTCTACTGGGCGAACAGCAGCAACGGCACCATCATGAAGGTGGCGAAGTAGCCCATCCTGATGCCTCAGCTGAGGGGTCCGAAGCCCGGGCCCCCGGAGAGCGACGGCGTGCCATCCTCCTGGACCGTGGTCGCCGCCGCTCGCGACACCCCCCGAGGCGCTTCCGCAGTTGCGCGACGAGAACTCCCTCCCGCTCGCCGCCGCGCGTGTTACGATGGCGCCGAGGAGGCTGCCATGAAGAAGGTATCGCCCGTGGGAATCGCGCTCGGTGGCGCGCTCGTCGCGCTGGTCGCGACGAGCTGCGAGGGGCTGGGACCCGCCGCGGATCCGACACCGTAGCCCATGAGGCGGCCGTCGGGGAACCGGTGGTCTCATGCCGCGGCGACGTCGGACGACGACTCGACCGAGCACCTCGCGAACGATGCCACCGAGCCGGTCGAAGGAGAGCCTCAGGTCGACCGGCACGCTCGCCACGTAGATCGCCGCCGGCAGCTTGATCACGGCGCGCCTCCGATCAGCGCCGCAACCGCCGCGCGCAGCAC
>SXGT01835183.1_pt1 | contig 10544 bp, 11 predicted proteins | sample 3176221 | NCBI WGS metagenome assembly SXGT01 (sample SAMN11356862, study PRJNA531348) | freshwater metagenome | isolation source: freshwater sample F1-120 | place: China: Fuxian Lake, Yuxi | collected 2017-12-25
AGCACCTCGCCGGGGCCGGGCTCGGGGGTCGGCACCTCCTCGTAGCGCATCACGCCCGGCGGGCCGAACTCGCGGATCACAATCGCCTTCAACGCAACCTCCCGGTCTTTCGGGCGGCATCAAGCGGCACCAGCCCGCGCCGGTCAAGCGGGCAGACTGGGGCGAAACCGGCGTCCTAGCTCAGGTCCGCTATTGCACCGCGCGGGCGTGCGCCGCCAGCAGCGCTGGCAGCCGCGCCGGATCGCCCCGCGCCATGCCGCACTCCGTGCCGATGCCATCGACGCGTGTGTGGCGGCGGGCCGCCGCGAGCCGCGCGGCGTCGCCCGCGGCGTCGTTGTGGTGGATCAGGCCGAGATAGAGCTCGGTCTCAGGCGCAAGCTTCAGGTTCTTCAGCGGCGCGAAATAGGCGTCGTCGGTGCGCTGCTTGATCACCGGCATGTGGAAGAACTGGATCGGACGCTTCACGCGGCGGGCGACAGCGTTGGTCATCTCGACCATGATGCCCATGTCCTTCGGCAGCACCATGTGCTCGTCCGCCGGGCTGCCGTAACAGAGGTGATAGCCGAGCTCGATGCCGACGGGCACGCCGTCGCCGATCCTGGTCAGGACATCGATGGTCTCGGTGCGGAAATCGACCGGGCCCTTGTCGTAATAGTTCTCCCAGGCCAGCACCTCCTGGCACACGTCCCATTGCAGCGCGATGCGATCGTTCGGCAGCGCCTTGGCGATCGCGGCGACCTCGCCGATGAAGTGCTGGGTCAGCGGCGGCAAGAGCTTCGGCCGGTCGCCTGGCACCATGTTGTTGTAGGTCGGCGCGATCGGGGTCGGGATCGAAATCTGGAATTTCACCTGGGCGGGAATGTCGCCCGCCTTCTGCAGCCGCTCGAACACGCGCCACGACTCGATCGCCATGTCGGCGTAGCCGGTCTTGAAGGTCGCCGGATCGATGGTGGCGCCGGGCTTCACCCGCAGCCGCGGGATTTCGCGCACCACCTTGCCGTCCCACTGCACGAACTTGAACGGCGGCACGTCGGTCGCGAACTCGATCGCCGAATTGCCGGACAGCACGTCCTGCAAAAAACGAATCCAAGTCTTGCGGATGCCGGTCTCGCCGTCCGGCAGACGGATGAGATGCGCCCCGACCGCCTTCGACAGCGTGCGGAACACGGTCTCGCTGTCCGGCAGCGGAATGGAGCCGACGAAATGCACGATCGGTTGCTTGCTGCGGTCCGCCATCACATTGTCTCCTACTTCGCAATCCTATCCACGTCATTCCGGGGCGCCCGCGCGGCGGACGAGCCCGGAATGACGGGGGAGAGGCCCTATTCCTATTACCTCTTCCGCTTCGCCATCCGGTCCTTGACGTTCGGGATCAGCTTCTCGGCATTGAGGCCATGCACTAGCGCGTTGGCGTTAGGATCGAGCACCTTGACCGCCTCGACGTAATCCTTCACTTCGCCCGGATCGCGGATCGCCTGCGGATAGTCGGTCGCGAACACGCACTGCGACAGCGCCAGCTCCTGCAAGCCGTACTTCACCCAATCGGCCCCAAGCGGTCCGCACGGATCGGGGCCGGCCCAGCCGGCGCAGTCGTAGTAGAGCTTGTTGTTAAGATAGAAATCGACCGGCTGCTTCGGCTGCCGGTTATGGCCCTTGACCTGCGCGGTGCCCCATTTACTGCGCTGCTGGAAGCCGTTGTAACGGCCGCGATAGCGCCCGATGCCGCCGGAGAAATGCGAGAAATGGATCTTCAGGTCCGGCAGCTCGTCGAGCAGGCCGGAGTTGATGATGCGGATGGTCGCGATCATCAGCGAGAACTCCCAGCCGAACATGCGGCCGAGGTCATCGGCTTCCATCAGGTCCCAGTTGATGATGCCGGCGAGCGGATGGATGAAGACATAGAGGCCGAGCTCGTTGGCGGCACGCCAGAACGGCCTTAAGCCTTCCGCGTCGAGCGCCTGGCCCTGCATCTCGGAGGCGATCACCACGCCGGGAAAGCCGAGATCGACCGCGCAGCGCTTCAATTCCGCCTTCGCCTCGTCGGGCTTGAGCGCCGGCACGTGCGCAAGCCCGATGAACCGGCCGGGGAAATCCTTCTCGGCCTGCGCCATGGCGTCGTTGATCTGCCGGCAGAGCGCAAGGTTGGGTTGATCGAAGCCGACGCCGCAGGACAGCACGCCCATGTCGATGCCGGCATGATCCATTGCCTTGATGTGCGAGGTGAGGTCGGCGAGCTGCGGGTTGAGGAAGTAGGCCGGATTTCCGCGCGCATCCAGCAAAACGGTCGCCTTATTCGGGTCGCCCTTGAACAGCGCGGGCGGCGTGTAGTGCTGCTGGAAATCGATGATCATTCCGTTCTCCCGAACTATCGAGGATGAGTGTGGCCAACTGCGGCCGCTTTGTCACGGCTGCCATCGACTCAAGCGCGACGCCGTGCTGGAATTTAGCGCATCACAGGTCGGACGCCGTTCGTGTCGAGCCGCATCGCCAGCAGGAGGTTGCCCGTGCACAGAGCCATCCTTTCCGCGTTCTGCTTGCTTGTTCTCCTGGCGATGCCCGCGCAGTCACAGCCTGCGTGGCCAACAAAGCCGGTCAAGATCCTCGTTCCGACCGCGCCGGGCGGCAACGCCGACACGCTTGCGCGGCTTTACGCGCAGCACATGAGCAAGGTGCTGGGCCAGCAGTTCTATGTCGAGAACCGCGGCGGCGCCGGCAACACGCTCGGCATCGAATCGGTGGTGCGCTCGCCCGCCGACGGCTACACGCTGCTGCTCGGCGCCGGCACGATCACCATCAATCATCTGGTCTATAAGCGGCTGCCCTACGACGTGCTGCGCGACCTCACGCCGGTGACGCAACTGGTATCGGTGCCGAACGTGCTGGTGGTGCATCCCTCCCAGCCGCTCAACACGCTCGCGGATTTCATCGCCACGGCGAAGCAGAAGCCCGGGCAGATCAACTACGCGTCGGCCGGCGTCGGCAGCAATCTGCATCTGGCGATGGAGCTATGGAAGCACCAAGCCGGGAACGACGTCGTGCACGTGCCCTACAAGGGCGGGGGGCCGGCGATGCAGGACCCGCTCGCGGGCCACGACCTGTCGATGGTGTCGAACGGGCCCTCGGCCAAGCCGCACATCGATGGCGGAAAATTGCGCGGGCTCGCCGTGACCTCGCTCAAGCGCACGGCGGCGCTGCCGAACGTGCCGTCGATGTCGGAAGCGGGCGTAAAGGACTACGAGGTGCTCAACTGGTTCGCGCTGTTCGCACCGGCCGGAACGCCGAAGGAGATCGTCGACCGCCTGCAAGCGGAGGCTGCGGCGCTCCTGCATGCACCGGAAACCAGGCAGCGCCTCGCCAACGAAGGCGCCGACCCGATCGCGAGCAAGCCCGCGGAGTTCGCGGCCTTCGTGCGAGCGGAAATCAAGAAATGGGACGAGGTCGGGAAGGCGGCGAACATCCAGCCGACGGAGTGACGGCAGCGCGTCACCCCTTGCCGTAGAAATCCGTGATCGGAACGTTGCCCGTAATCGCCCCGGAGCGATCATCCTCCGCCTTCTTCTTCTTTTCGCACAGCTCCAGCACCGCCATGATCGACGCGCGCGGGATGAACACCACGCCAGTGTCATCGGCCACCACCAGATCGCCCGCGTTGACGCGCACGTCGCCCATCTGGATTTCGCCGTTGATCTCGACGGTTTCGAGCCGCCACTTGCCGGTGACTGGCGTGATTTCGCTTGCCCAGATCGGATAGCCGATGCTGCGCGAATGGCGCACATCGCGCACGCCGCCCATGACGATGGCACCGCGCTCGCCCTGGCGCTGGCCGGTCATGGCCGACATGCCGCCCATGTTCGACATGCCGGCGACGCCGGAGAGCACCAGCACGTCGCCGTCCTCCGCAAGATTGTGCGCCTCGAATTCCGCCATCCGGTTGACGTGAGTCTTCGCGTCGAGCGGATCGGAGCGCTGGGCGATGTTGCGCACGGTGAGCGCGGGCCCCACGATCAGCTTGCCCGGCAGGGTCGGCTTGAGCGTGGAAGCGCCGATCACACCCTCGGGCACGCCAAGCTCGTCCATCACGTCGGAGATCAGGCTGGTGCACTCGCCGAGCGCCAGGAAGCGATCGACCGCGCCGGCCGGCGGCTTCGGCGTCGACATCATCCGGATGCGGTCGGCCGCGATCCGGCCGGTCAATTTCTTCTCTGCCATTGGAACTCTCGCCTCAGCGTCCGAGCTTGCGCGCCATGATCTGCTCGCAACGCTGGTTTTCCTGCTCGAGCAGCCTGCCGGTCCAGCCGGCTTCCATCAGCTCGGTCGGCGGGCCGGCCATGCCCCAGCGGCAGGGGAAATAGTTGAGCGCCTTCCACCACGCGGCGTCGTGCGGCACGTGCGAGTCGTCCACCTGGTCAACCTCGGTGGTGTATTCGGCGACGAAGCCGTTCGGCTCGATGAAATACGAGAAGATGTTATTGCCTGGGCCGTGCCGTCCGACGCCCCAGGCGATCTGGAAGCCGTTCTTGCGCAGCCGGCCCGCTCCGCGCATCAGCCCGTCCACGTTTGGCATCTCGTAGGCCATGTGGTTGAGCGAAGGCCCGCTGCTGCGCGCGAACGCGATGCTGTGGTGATCGGAGCAGCAGCGCACGAAATCCATCATGAACGTCGAGTCGCTCCATTTGAAGCCAAGCACATCGACGAAGAACGCTGTCTGCTTCTGCACTTCGGCGCTGTTGAGCACGACATGGGTGAGCTTGGTCGGCCGCGAGCGATCGTCGATGACGTCCGTGTGCTGCTCGACGCCGGCCGAGATGCACAGCGGGTGGCCCTCTGGAGAGCTGACCCGGAAGCCGTAGCCGCCGCCGGCGCTGGCCGGCAGCATCTCGGGCGCGCTCTGCACATTGGCGCCAAATGCCTTCGCCTGCGCATGCAGCGCATCGACGGTGGCGCGGTCGGCCGCGGAAAAGTGCACGCCGATCAGCGCAGCGCGCGGCCGTTCGCGCAGCGTGACGACGTGATGCTCGCGGCCGGTGCCGCGCATGTGGATGGTGTCGCCTTCGGCAGAGACATCGTCCAGCGCCCAGACCTTGCGGTAGAACTCGGCCGATTTCTGCAGGTCGTGGACCGCAAGTTCGATGCTGCGCACGCCGTCGATTCTGGGCTGAGTCATGGCAAAACCTCCGAGACGATCGCAAGTCCTATAGCATCGGCCAGCCGATGCGGCACGGCCTGCGTCCGCCGGTTCCGCAAGCCAAGCCCTTCCAAGGTTAGGCGTTTTGCTGCGAAACCGACAGGGCCGCCCGCTCTGCCGCAACGCATTTTGCATCCCAGGCAACGCCGCAACGCTGGTTGCTTTCGCAACCGGGAGCGGGCAAATTCGTCTAGAAAAACCGGCATGGGAAGCGGCCCGCCGGCTACCCGAGACAGTGGGAAAGGGCGCACGGCATGGCCGAGAAGTTCGTCGCAAAAGCCTCGGAGATGAAGGATGGCGACCGCCGTATTGTGTTCGTGGGCGACAACGAGATCGGCGTATTCCGTCACGCCGGCCAGTACTACGCCTACAGCAATTTCTGCCTGCACCAGGGCGGTCCGGCCTGCGAAGGGCTGACCATCGCCAAGGTCGAGGAGCGCCTGCGGCCGGACAAGACCTCGCAAGGCCTCTACTTCTCCGAGACCGACATGAACTTCGTGTGCCCGTGGCACGGCATGGAATACGACATGAAGACCGGAGAATGCATCTCCGATCGCAAGATGAAGCTGAAGAAATACAAGGTCCTGGAAAAAGGGGACGAGGTCTATGTCGTCGCCTAAGGCCGCAGCCAAGGCAGCGGCCAAGAGAGCGAGCAAGCCCGCGCGCCGTCCCGCCAGCGCGAAGCTGAAGGTTGTCGCCGCCAAGCCCAAGGCTGCGGCGAACGGTGTGTCGGCCGACGCGATCAAGCTCGCCGACGAGATCGAACGCGCTTTCAAGAAGAGCGACGACGCGATTTCCGAAGAAGCGATGCAGAAGCTGATGGGCGCGCTGTGCCGGGTCTATTCGGCGCAAATCGAGAACGGCGCCAAGTACACGCCGATCGTGGAGGGCCAAGCGGTCAGCCCGACCGGCGTCATGGTCACGGCGAGCGGGCTGCTGCGCGCCGCCAATCTCGCAGTATTCGAACTTGGAATGTGGCAGAGCTGGACGGGACGCTGATCCGGCACGAACGAAATTGGAATTCTCAGGAGAGACGCCATGGATCTCATTGCTGATCGCGGCCGACGCGTAACAGTCGACGAGTTGAACACCAGCCGTCTGCTCGCCCACGCGCGCAAACAGGCGGTGCAGCGCAAGCTCGACGATATGCTGATCGTCGACGTCGACGCTCACCACTACGAGAACGAGCATTTCGGCGACATCCTGCCGTTCATGGAAAACGAGGTGTTCAAGCAGCTTTCGCAATCGACCCGCACCAGCACGCGGAGCCGCGGCACCTTCACGCCGCAGACCATCGGCTATCAGGACATGGGCGGCCGCGTGACGCGCTACCCGATGCGCGGCACCGAGACCACCGGCGACAAGGGCCACATGCGCGACATCGAGCTGGGCCACCGCTGGATGGATGCGATGAGCGTCGACTACTCCTGCCTGTTCCCGACCGGCATGCTCTCCATCGGCCTGCATCCGCAGACCGAGATGGAGGTCGAGCTGTGCTGGGCCTACAACCGCTGGCTCACCGAGAAGGTGCTGCAGGAATCGGGCGGCCGCTTCTTCTCGATGCTGACGCTGCCGTTCTCCGATCCGGACGCGTGCCTGCGCGCGGTCGAAACCTTCGGCGACCGCAAGGGCGTCGGCGGCTTCATGGTCACCACGGTTCGCAACAACCTCGCGGTCAACGACAACCGCTACATGAAGGTCTATCGCGCGATCGAGGAGCGCGGGCTCGTGCTGTCGTTCCACTCCGGTCCGAACTGGGGCGAGCCGATCTTCAAGAGCTGCAACCGCTTCCTGACCGCGCACGCGCTCGGCTTCGCCTGGTACAACATCGTCAACCTGTCGAACTGGGTCATCAACGGCATGGGCGAGCGCTTCCCCAAGCTGCCAGTGGTCTGGATCGAATCGGGCCTCGCCTGGGTGCCGTTCCTGATGCAGAAGCTCGACCACGAATACATGCTGCGCCCGTCGGAAGCGCCGCTGCTCAAGAAGAAGCCGTCGGACTACATGCGCGACATGTACTACTCGTCGCAGCCGATGGAGATCCAGGACATGCAGGCCCTGGAGGTGACGTTCCGCATGATCAATGCGGAAACCCAGCTCATGTATTCTTCGGACTATCCGCACTGGGACTTCGACCTGCCGTCGACGATCTCAGACCTGCCGTTCCTGTCCGAGAAGGGCAAGCCCAACATCCTTGGCGGCACCGCGGCACGGCTGTTCAAGCTGCCGCCGCGCAACGAGAAGCAGAAAGAGAACCTGAAGAAGTTCGGCAACCTCACGGCTGCGGCTTAACGCCCGGCGGTCGGCGAAGACTTCTGCGACGGGCGGCCCTAGGGCCGCCCGTTTTGCTTTCCTGATGTCTGCCCACCCATTGCAGCTGTACCGCACTTTCTTTCACACTGGCGGCCATGCAACGTAGCATCGAGCGTATCCTCACCACCCACACCGGCAGCCTGCCGCGGCCGGATGCGCTGACCCAGCTTTACGTCCAGCGTTCGCGCGGCGAGCCGGTGGACGAGGCTGCAATCGAGCGGATGGGACGCGACGCTGTGCGTGCGGTGGTAGCGAAGCAGCGCGAGACCGGCATCGACGTCGGCAACAACGGCGAACAGCAGCGCGAGTCGTTCTTTCTTTATCTGCGCGCGCGGCTGTCAGGGCTCGGCGGAAGCTGGACGCGGCCGACACGCGGCGACGTGGATCGCTATCCGCAGTTTCAGCGGCTGTGGGCGAGGCAATACGGCAACACGGTCGGTGTCTCCAACCTCATGGGAATACCGAAGGCGATCGGCGCGGTCGCTTATCTCGACGACACCGCGATCAACGACGAGTGCCGCCATTTCAAGGCAGTGCTCGACAAGACGCCGGATCCGTTCGTCGAGCCGTTCATGTGCGCGCCCTCACCCGGCATCGTAGCGCTGGCCTGCCGCAACGAGCACTACGACACGCTCGACGCTTATCTGGCGGCGCTCGGCCGCGCCCTGCAGATCGAGTACGAGACCATCGTCCGGCACGGCTACCTGCTGCAGATCGATGCGCCCGACCTCGCGCTGGAGCGGCACATCACCTACAAGGACCAGCCAGTTTCCGCGTTCCAGAGCTTCGTCGAACGCACCATCGCGACCATCAACGCGGCGCTGGTCAACGTCCCGCGCGAGCGCGTCCGGCTGCATGTGTGCTGGGGCAATTCGGAATCGCCGCATGACCGCGACGTCCCGCTGGAGGACATCCTGCCGATCCTGCAAAAGGCCAAGGTCGGCGGGTTCGTCCTGCCGTTCGCCAATCCGCGGCATGCGCATGAGTTCAAGCTGTTCAAGACAATGCCGCTCGCAGGCGATCAGATTCTGGTCGCGGGCGTGATCGACAGCCTGACCAATTTCGTCGAGCACCCGGAGGTGGTGGCGGACCGCCTGGAGCGCGTCGCCGCCGTGGTGGACGATCCGAGCCGCGTGCAAGCCGGCACCGACTGCGGGTTCGACACCTCGGCCGGCTGGGGCCGCGTCGCGGAGGACGTGGTCTGGGCGAAGCTTGCAAGCCTGCGCGACGGCGCCCGGCTGGCATCGCAGCGGCTGTTCGGAGCGAAGGCCTCGTGAGCGCCGCCGCGCAGCAGGTCCACATCGCATTCATGGGCTCGACCGCCATGCGCGAGGCGCTCGAGGCGCTGGTGCCGCTGTACGAGCAGGCGAGCGGCCACAAGGTCGGCGTCACGCTTCACCCGGCATCGGTCGTGGTCGCGAAAATCCGCGAAGCGGCGCGGCTCGATCTCGTCATGACGTCGCCTGCGAACATCGACACCCTGGTGAAGGAAGGCAAGCTCGTTGCCGATAGCCGCGTCGATTTCGTGCATTCGCGCGTGGGCGTCGCGGTGCGCGCCGGCGCTCCGAAGCCGGACATCGGCACGGAGGAAGCGTTCATGGCTGCGCTGTTCGCGGCGCGATCCGTCGCCATCAGCCAAGGACCGAGTGGCGTGCATTTCATGCAGGCAATGCAGCGGCTCGGCGTCGCCGACGTGATCCGGGCCAAGGCGGTGATACCGGACATCAGCGTGCGCATCGGCACCGTGGTGGCACGTGGCGACGCCGAGATCGGCATCCAGCAGATCGGCGAGCTCCTGCCGATGCCCGGGATCGACTACGTCGGCCCGCTGCCGGACGAGCTGCAAAGCATCATCGTGTATGCCACCGCGCTGCCGGCCGGCGCCAAGGAGCGCGCGGCGGCCGAAGCGCTGGTGAAATTCCTGACGTCGCCGCAGGCCGCGCCGATCCTGAAAAAGCTCGGGCTCGATCCGGCCTAGACGCGGGACTCGCGCTACTTCACAAACTCATCGGTAAACAGCCCATCGAACTTCGTGAGCGCGTCCTTGGTCTCCAAGAGCTTCGACTCCAGGCTGACCTTCTGCGAGTGGTCGAGGCTCGCCACCGTGACCTTGAGGTCCCTGGCGTGCGACGCCGCCACGTCGCGCCACGCGGCGGCGAGCACCTCCTGGTCCATCTTGTCGAAGCGCTTCTTCAGGATTTCGAGCGCCTCGCCCGGCTTCTCGGTAATGAACTTGTTCGCTGCCGCGAGCGCACGCGCCACCCGCGCGCACTTCTCGCGCTCCTTGGTGCAGGTGTCGGGCTTGGTGTACACGAGCCCATAGGCGAACGGCAGCAAGTCAGGCGCGTCGCGCACCCCGCTCGCCAGCATGATCGCGCTGCCCTTGACCACCGCCTGGGTGGTGAACGGCAGCGACGTGGCGTAGCCGTCGATCGCCTTGGTCTCGAGCGCGGCCGGCATGCCCGGCGGCTCCATCGGCGCGATCCGCACATCCTGCTCGATGTCGAGGCCGCCGCGATAGGCGACCAGTCGCTGCCAGGCGTGGATGATGCTGCCCACGCCCTGGATGCCGATGGTCTTGCCCTTGAGCACCTTGGCGCGGTCGGCGAATGGCGTGCGGTCGGTGATGCCCGCGGCCGCGGCGACGTCCTTGCGCAGCACGAGCTCGACCAGCGGCCGGTCGATCAGGTTGGCGATGGCGAACAGCCGCTGCCCGCGCGCCGCCGCCCGCAAGAACACCGGGCCGGTGCCGATGGTGAAGTCGGCGCTGCCGGCGATCACCGCATTGACCGAGCCGACGCCGACGATGGTGCGGGTCGAAACCTTCAGGCCCTCCCGCTTGTAGAAACCGGCATCCTCGGCGATGAACGCCGAGCTGAACGTCAGCGTCGCCGACGGCAGCGCCATGATGATTTCCATCTCCTGCGCCGGGCTCGCGGTGGGGCCGAGCCCAACCGCCAGGCCGAGGACCGCCGCGCAACACTGCCGGTTGACCATGGGTTCCTCCCGTATCGGTGCAGGCGCGCATTCCGTAACCGGGCGCGCA
>SXGT01491816.1_pt1 | contig 10543 bp, 9 predicted proteins | sample 3176221 | NCBI WGS metagenome assembly SXGT01 (sample SAMN11356862, study PRJNA531348) | freshwater metagenome | isolation source: freshwater sample F1-120 | place: China: Fuxian Lake, Yuxi | collected 2017-12-25
ATGCGACGCGGGTGGGGCCGGGGGGGGGGCGGCTGTCCGGCGGGCAGCGGCAGCGGGTTTGCATTGCCCGGGCGCTGTTGCGCGATCCGCGGGTGTTGCTGTTGGACGAGGCGACGAGTGCGCTGGATGCCGAGAGCGAGGCGCTGGTGCAGGCGGCGCTGGAACGATTGATGGAGGGCCGCGCCACCCTGATGATCGCCCACCGCCTGTCCACGGTGCAGAACGCGGACCGGATCTATGTGATCGAGGCCGGGCGGGTCGTGGAGGAGGGTTCGCACACCGAACTGGTTGGGCGCGGCGGTCTGTACGCGCGCCTGGCGCGCCAGCAGTCCCTGGACGCCGCGCCGGACGAGGCGGGCTCGTGAGGCCGATCCGGAATCCGGTGATTCAGGGGGTTCTCAGCCGCCTGATGGCGGGCTGGATGCGGCTGTGCTTCGCCACCATCCGCTGGCGCCACGAGAACCGCGACCTGGTCGAGGCCGCCTGGGCCGGGGGCGGGCCGGTCATTATCGCCTTCTGGCATTCGCGCATCGGCCTGGCCCCCGCCGCCTGGGACCATGGCCGGGGCCAGCCGGTCCGCGCGCTCATCTCCCTGTCCCCTGACGGACAGTTCATCGCCGACGCGGTGGCGCGGCTGGGCTTCCCGGCCATTCGCGGCTCGTCCCAGAAGAAGGAGAGGCCGGAGAAGGCCAAGGGCGGCTCCCAGGCTCTGCGCGACGCCCTGAAGTGGCTGAAGTCCGGCGGGGCGGTGACCCTGACGCCGGATGGGCCCCGGGGGCCGGCGCGGCAGATGGGCGAGGGGCTGGCGGTCATGGCCCGCATGTCCGGGGCGCCGGTGCTGCTGCTGGGCCTGGCCTGCCGCCCGGCCATTCGGCTGAACAGCTGGGACCGGGCGATGCTGCCGCTGCCGTTTGCGCGCGGGGCCATGGTGTGGGATCGGGTCGAGATCGGGCGGGGCGTGGATCCTGCTTCGGTGATCGACGAGTGGACCGCGCGCCTCACCGCCGTCGAGGACCGGGCCGAAACCCTGGCGCAGGGCTGATGTCGCTGGTCCTGAAAGCCTACAGCGTGGTCACCGGCTGGCTGGAGCCGCTGGCGCCGCGCCTGCTGGGTGCGCGGGCCCGGCGCGGCAAGGAGGACGCTGCGCGCCTCAACGAACGACTGGGCCGTCCCTCAATCCCGCGGCCGTCCGGACCGCTGGTATGGCTGCACGGGGTCAGCGTGGGCGAGAGCCTGTCCCTGTTGCCGGTGATCGCGCGGCTGCGGGCCGAGCGGCCGGAGACGGCGATTCTGGTGACCTCGGGCACCGTGACCTCGGCGCGCATCCTGGCCGAGCGCCTGCCGCCCGACGTCATCCATCAGTACGCGCCGGTCGACGGGCCTCTGGCGACCGCGCGGTTCCTGAACCACTGGCGGCCCTCGCTGGGGGTGCTGGTGGAGAGCGAGCTGTGGCCCAATCTGATCGGGGCGGCGCGGGCGCGGGGCGTGAAGCTGGCCCTGATCAGCGCCCGCATCACCGACAAGACGGCGCAGGGCTGGGGCCGCATGCCGGGGGCGGCGGGGGCGCTGCTGTCGGCCTTCGACCTGATCCTGCCCCAGGACGACGCCTCGGCAGCCCGCATCGAGGCGCTGGGCGGGCAGGTGCAGGGCCGCGCCAATCTGAAGCTGGCGGGCGGCCCCCTGACCCACGACAAGGGCGCCTTCGAGCAGTTGAGCGCCGCCATCGGCGACCGCTCCGTGGTGCTGGCCGCGAGCACCCATCCGGGCGAGGAGCGGGCCGTCGCCAAGGCCCTGGACGGACTGGAGGAGCCGCCGTTCCTGATCCTCATGCCGCGCCATCCGGAGCGGGGCGGCGGGCTGGTCCAGACCCTGCGGGCCGATGGGCGGGTGGTTGCTGTGCGCTCAGCCGGCGAGACGATCGCCCTCGACACCTCGGTCTACCTGGCCGACACCCTGGGCGAGATGGGGCTGTTCCTGGCGCTGGCGGACGTGGTGGTCATGGGCGGCTCGTTCGGGCCGGTGATCGGCCATGCGGGCGCGGGCGGGCACAATCCGCTGGAGCCCGCGCGGCTGGGCAAGCCCACGGTCTGCGGACCGGACATGGCCAATTGGCCCGACGTGGCGGCCGATCTGGAGCAGGCGGGCGGGCTGATCCGGGTGGAGCGGATCGAGCAACTGGCCCCGGCCGTCGCGCCCCTTCTGGGGGACCCGGTGAAGGCGCGGGCCATGGGCGAGCGGGCCCGGCGTGCGGCCCAGGCGGCGGACGCGGGGCTTGACCGGCTGTGGAGCCATCTGGCGCCCCTGTTGCCCGCCGGGAGGGCGCCATGAAGCTGAACACGCCGCGTTGGTGGTATGTGCGCGAGGGCGCGCCGTCGCCGGTCGTTCGCACCCTGCTGAAGCCCCTGTCCTGGCTGTGGGCCGGGGCCACGGCGCGGCGCATGGCGCGGACGGTTCCGGTGGATGCGGGGATCCCGGTGATCTCGGTGGGCAACCTGACCGTGGGCGGGTCGGGCAAGACGCCGGTGGCGCGCGAGGTGCTGCGGCTGTTGCGGGACAAGGGGTTGGAGGCCCACGGGCTGACGCGGGGCTATGGCGGGCGGCTGGCGGGGCCGGTGCGGGTGGATCCTGCACAGCACGCCGCCGGGGACGTGGGCGACGAACCCCTCCTGCTCTCCAGCGTGGCGCCGGTGTGGGTGGCCCGGGACCGGCCGGCGGGTGCGCGGGCGGCGGCTGAAGCCGGCGCGGCCGTGGTGGTCATGGACGACGGGCATCAGAACCCGACCTTGCGGAAGAGCCTGTCCCTGATCGTGGTGGACGGAGAGACGCGGGGGGGCGAGTGGCCCTTCGGGGACGGGGCGGTGTTCCCGGCCGGGCCCATGCGCGAGCCGCTGCGGGCGGGGCTGGCGCGGGCCGATGCGGTGGTGGTGCTTCTGCCCGCGGACCTGCCGCGCGCGGATGAGGAATTACTGAATATTTTCAAAGAGAAGCCGGTGTTCATCGCCCGGCTGGAGGCGGCCGCGCCGCCGCCGTCGGGGCCGCAGCTGGGCTTCGCGGGCATCGCCAAGCCGTGGAAGGTGGAGCGGGCCCTGACGGCGGCCGGGTGCGCGCTGGTCGACTTCGCCGCCTTCCCCGACCATGCCGCCTTCGCCGAGGGCGATCTCAAGGCGCTGGCCGCGCGGGCGGCGGAGCAGGGGGCCGGGCTGGTGACCACCGAGAAGGACTGGGTCCGCCTGCCGCCCGACTGGCGCGGCCGGGTCACGGCCTGGCCGGTGCGGGCGCGGTTCGAGGATGAGGCGGGCCTGATGACCGTTGTGGCCGGATTTCAGACTCCGGGCGGAAAAAACAGGGTCTGAATAGTCCGAATAGTCCGAAATCGGCCCCGAGATTCAGACTCCGACCCCGAAAAAACAGGGTCTGAATCGTATCAATGGTATCAAAGCCCCCTTCGCTCGCCGCGTCGGACCACGTCCGCCAGACCGCATTTTAAGGCGCCCGGGAGGGTGGGGGATGAAAAAAATCCGCGCCCCTGTTCAGGCCCCCAGGATCGCCCGGGCCGCCGCAGCGTCGGCGTCGATCTGGGCCTTGAGGGCGTCGAGGCCGTCGAAGGTCGCCTCGGGGCGCAGGAAGGCGATCAGCTCGGTCTCCAGCGTCTGGCCGTAGAGGTGGCCGTCGAAATCGAACAGCCAGGCCTCCAGCATGGGGGTCTCGGTGCGGAACATGGGCCGCACGCCGAGGCTGGAGACCCCATCCACCACCCGGCCGTCGGGCAGGCGGGTGCGGGTCGCATAGATCCCGTAAGCCGGACGCATGTAGTCGCCCAGGGCCATGTTGGCGGTGGGCACACCGATCTCGCGGCCGCGCTTGTCGCCGTGGATCACCTCGGCCTGGATGGCGAAGGGGCGGCCCAGAATGGCGGCGGCGCGGTCCATGTCCCCGGCCTTGAGGGCCTCGCGCACCGCGCTGGACGACAGCTTGAGCCCGTCGGCGTCATCCACCCGCTGGGCCGCGGAGACGGTGAAGCCCATCTCGCGGCCGTACTCGGCCAGGGCCTGGGGCGAGCCCGAGCGGCCCTTGCCGAAGGTGAAGTCGAAACCCACCGCCGCGTGGACGATGCCCAGCCCCTGATGCAGCACCTGATCGGCGAAATCACGGTCGCTCATGCCCGCCATCTCGGCGTCGAAGGGCAGCAGATAGAGCCGGTCCACGCCCAGCGGCGCCAGCGCGCGGGTCATCTGGTCCGGCGTCATCAGGCGGAAGGGCGCGGCCTCGGGCTGGAAGAAGCGGCGCGGGTGGGGATCGAAACTGACTACGGCCAGCGGGGCGTTCAGCCGGTCCGCCGCCGCCTTCGCCTCGGCGATCACCGCCTGATGGCCCCGGTGGACCCCGTCGAAGGCCCCCACCGCCACCGCCGCGCCCCGGTCGCCCGCAGGCAGGGTGCGCCAGTCGGTGATCAGGCGGACGGGCAAGTCAGTCCTTCGCCGGACGACGACGGCGCGGCACGCGGACAATGGCCTCGCCGCCCATGATGAAGGTGTCGCCGATATAGCCCTCGGTCTTGAGGGTCACGCGCGCGGACTCCAGATCCACGGCGGCGACGGTGACGCGGGCGGTGACCTTGTCGCCGATGCGCACCGGCTTTTCGAAGGCCAGGCTCTGATGCAGGTAGATGGCCCCGGCGCCGGGCAGGATGGTGCCCACCACCGCCGAGCCGAACGAGGCCGACAACAGGCCGTGGGCGATGCGGCCGCGATAGGCGGTCTTTGACGCGAACGCCTCGTCCATGTGCACGGGATTGAAGTCGTCCGAGGCGTCGGCGAACTGCTGGATGCGCTGCTCGGTCATCTCGACGGTTTTTTCAGCGGTCATGCCGACGTGCAGTTCGTCGAGGATGTAGCCGCCGGAGGGGTGAGCCCCCACAAGTTTTTTCTCAGTCATGGAGGTGATCTAGCGCCCGCCGCGCCGCTTGGCGAGCCTCACCAGGCCAGGTCCAGCATCGTGTAGCGGGCGTAGGTGGTCTCGGCCCTCAGAAGCTCGCCCGCCTTTTCCGCATCGACCCGGCCGTCGGGCCCCTGCGCGGCGGCGCCGTGGATGCCGGCGGCCACGAACAGGCAGTCCAGCCCCTGGCCGTTGGCCCCCATGACATCGGTGACCACGCCGTCGCCCACGCACAGGACGCGGGACCGGTCCACATTGGCGCCCAGCAGGCGCTCGGCCTCCTTCATGGCCAGGTCATAGATCGGGCCGAACGGCTTGCCCGCCATGGTCACGCGCCCGCCGAGGGTTTCGTAGAGATCGGCCAGAGAGCCGGCGCAGTAGATCAGCTGGTCGCCGCGCTGGCCCACGCGGTCGGGGTTGGCGCAGACCATCTCCAGATTCCGGGCGGCCGCCTTCGACAGGGCCTCGCGATAGTCCTGCGGCCGTTCGGTGGTGTCGTCGTACAGACCGGTGCAGCAGATGAAGCCCGCCTCGTCCGGCCCGTCGGACACGGCCACGCCGGTCCCCTCGTACAGCGGCATGTCCCGGTCCGGCCCCAGGGCCCAGACGGGGCCGGGGGCGCGGCGGCTCAGCTCGGCGCGGGTGGCGTCGCCGGAGGTGACGAAGGCGTCCCAGGCCGTGTGGGGCACGCCCAGGCTGTCCAGCTGCGACAGCACGGCCTGAGAGGGGCGGGGGGCGTTGGAGATCAGCACCACCTTGCCGCCGCCGTCGCGGAAGCGGATCAGGGCGTCCAGGGCCGGGGCGAAATGCTCGCGCCCGTTATGGATCACGCCCCAGACGTCGCACAGCAGGACGTCGTAGTCGGCGGCCACGGCGCGCAGGCCGTCGATGGGATGGGGCAGGGGCTGGATGGTCATGTACCGGGGGTAGGCGCCCACGGGGGTTGCGTCAACGCGGAACCGGATGCACGCCCGCGCCTTTCGTGCGAAGCCGGGGGCCTTCCGGCGAGAGGGGCAGCCTTGGACGTCATCACCACCTTCATCGACACGTACAGCGCCTATATCGGCCTGGCGTTCCTGGTCGGGCTGTTCGCGGCCTTCATCAGCGAGCGGCTGCCGCCGACGGTGATCGCCGTGGGCGGGGTGGCGGTCATGATGCTGGCGGGCTTCCTGCCGCTGACGTCAGCCCTGTCTGTGCTGGCCAATCCGGCGCCGGTGACCATCGCCGCCATGTTCATCCTGTCCGGGGCCCTGGTGCGGACCGGAGCCATCGAGGCCGTCCTCGGGCTGGTGACCCGCAGCGCGCAGGAGCGGCCGCGCCTGACGGCGGCGGGGGTGTTCGGCGGGGCCCTGACCGCGCCCGCCTTCATGAACAACACCCCGGTGGTGATCATCCTCATCCCGGTGATCAAGAAGCTGGCCAAGGCCTTGTCGGTGGCCTCCACCCGCCTGCTGATTCCGTTGTCCTATCTGTCGATCATGTCAGGAACCCTGACCCTGATCGGCACCTCCACCAATCTGCTGGTGGACGGCGTCGCGCGCGACATGGGCATGGAGCCCTTCGGCATCTTCGAGATCACGGGCGTGGGTCTGGTCACGGTGCTGAGCGGGGTGCTGACCCTGGCGGTGCTGGGGCCGTTCCTGCTGCCGAAGCGGGACGACACCGACGACGGCGAGGCGGACGCGCACATTTTCCTGACCGAGCTTCTGGTGCGCGACGGCAGCGACCGCATCGGCCGCAAGCTGGGCGAGATCAAACTGCTGAAGCGGTCCGAGACCAAGGTGGTGGGCCTGAAGCGGGACGGCCGCATCCTGCGCAAGGATCTGGACGAGCAGGCCCTGCTCCAGGGCGACCGCATCCTGCTGTCGGCGCCGGCCCATGAAATCCAGGCCCTGGCCCGGGCGCCCGGCTTCACCGTCGGCATGAACGGACGCACCGGCGGCATCGTTTTGACGCGCAAGGAGGGGGAGGAGAATCCCGACGTTGAGGACGACGAGATCACCTTTATCGAGGCCACCATCGCCCCCACCCATCCGGGCATCGGCCGGCGTCTTTCGGAAATTCCGCTGCTGTCACGGTTGAAGCTGCGGGTTCTGGGGGTGTCGCGGCCGCACCACCTGCCCGGCCCCGACCTGAGCGGCGCCCGCGTGCGGGCGGCGGACACCCTGCTGATCGCGGCGCCGCCCGAGACCATGCCGGACCTGCGCGAGAACCGCACCCTGATCGGGGTCGGCGAGACACAGAAGCAGCCGTTCCGCCGGGCCAAGGCGCCCATCGCCATCGCGGCGCTGGCCGGGACGGTGCTGGCCGCGGCCCTGGGGATCATCCCCATCGCCGGGGCCGCCATCATCGCCGTGGCGGTGATCCTGGTGACCCGCTGCATCGACCCGGAGGACGCCTGGGGCGCAATCGACGGGGACGTGCTGGTGCTGATCTTCGCCATGCTGGCCATCGGCATCGGCCTGCAGAACGCCGGCAGTGTGGGCCTGATCGTGGGCTGGGCCACGCCCCTGCTGGTGGACGCCTCGCCGCTGGTGGTGCTGATCTGCCTGTATTTCCTGACCACCATCCTGACCGAAATGGTGACCAACAACGCCGTGGCCGTGATCATGACCCCCATCGCCATCGGCCTGGCCGAGCAGATGGGCATCGACGCCCGGCCGCTGCTGGTGGCGGTGATGTTCGCCGCCTCGGCCAGCTTCGCCACGCCCATCGGCTATCAGACCAACACCCTGGTCTATGCGGCGGGGGACTACCGCTTCACCGACTTCCTGAAGATCGGCGTGCCCATGATGATCATCGTCGGCGCCGCCACCTGCGCCGCCATCTGGTGGATTTTCGGGGTGTGATCAGTCCAGATAGGTCACGCCGCCCTTCATGACGAAGGCCACGCGCTCCAGCTCGGTGACGTCGCTCAGGGGGTCGCCCGCCACCGCGATCAGGTCCGCCGCCATGCCGGGGGCGAGGCGGCCGATCTGGTCCTGCAGGCGGAAGTGTTCGGCGGCGTTGACGGTGGCGGTCTGGATGGCCTCGAGCGGCGTCAGGCCCGCGCGCACCAGCAGGGCGAACTCCCGGGCGTTGTCGCCATGGGCCGAGACACCGGAATCGGTGCCGAAGGCGATGCGCACCCCGCCCTCGTGGGCGCGGCGGGCCATGTCCAGCATCAGGGGCCCGGCCTGGAGCGCCTTGGCGGTCTGGTTGGGGGTGAGGAAATTGTCCGGCCCCGAGGCGACGCGGGCCACGAAGTCACCCGCCAGCAGGGTGGGCACCAGCCAGGCGCCGTTGGCGCGCATCATGCGGATGGAGTCGGCGTCCAGATAGGTGCCGTGCTCGATGGAGTCGCCGCCCGCCGCCAGGAAGCTGTTGATGCCGTCGGTCCCGTGGGCGTGGGCGGTGACGGTGCGGCCCATGAAGTGGGCGGTCTCCACGATGGCCTCCAGCTCCGCGTTGGAGAACTGCTGGCCCAGACCCGCGGCGGTGTCGGACAGCACCCCGCCCGTGGCGGTGATCTTGATGATGTCGGCGCCCGCCAGCACCCGTTCCCGCACGGCCCGGCGGCAGTCGTCGGCGCCGGAGCAGACCCCGCCCGAGCGCAGGTGCGGCACCAGATCCTCGCGCACCCCGTTGACGTCCCCGTGGCCGCCGTGGGGCGTGACCCCGCCGGCCGAGACCAGCAGGCGCGGGCCGGGGATGTGCCCGGCGGCGATGCCGTTGCGCAGGGCCACCACCGCCTCGCTCATGCCGCCCAGATCGGCCACGGTGGTGAAGCCGGCCTCCAGGGTGATGCGGGCGTAGGCGGCGCCCTGCATGGCGGAGTCCGCCGCGCTGCGGGTGAAGCGCTCGATGCGGCTGTTGGGCCCCTGCTGGCTGGTGATGTGCACATGGCTGTCGATCAGGCCCGGCAGGACGAAGCGGTCGGACAGGTCGACCACGTTTCCTTCGCCGACGAAGCCGTCGCGGATTTCGCGGACGCGGCCGTTCTCGATCACGACGGTTTGATTGCGGCTGACCCGGCCGGTGGAGGGATCGGCCAGAAGGCGGCCCGCATGGACGTATGTCACCGCCGTTTCAGACGCCGCAGTCCCTTGTCCTGACTGGGCCAGAGCCGGAAAGGCCGTCGTCGCCGCCAGCGCCAGGGCGCACAGGAACCGCTTCATCATACTTTCCCCTCACTATGGCCGGTCAGGTGATCCGGGCTGCGGCATAATAGGCGTCCGGGACTTTTCGCCAAGCTCACGCTTGCAGGAACGCGAACAGGTATGGAACAAATCGGCCCAAGGGGTTCAATCCGCATACAAGGGCGTCGCATGCGGCTATCCAGACGTGGACTGATCACGGGCGGTCTCGCCGCAGGCGGGGCTATGGCGCTATCCGGCTGCGCCTCCACAGGCGCCGCGCCGGTGCAGCAGGTGATGCTGCCGGCGTCGCTGGACCTGGCGCCGCGGCCCATCCAGACCGTGCAGGTCCGGCCGCCGCTGGACCCCTCCGGCCAGGTGCGCCCCGAGTTGATGAGCCGGGCCATGGCGGCCCTGGACATCCACCACCGCCGCATCCCGTCGCGGGACCGCATGTATCTGGTGGATTTCACGCGCTTCTCGGGCGAGACGCGGCTTTACGAAGTCAATCTGGAGTCCGGCGGGGTGCAGGCGTTCCGCACCAGCCACGGGCGCGGCTCGGACCCGGCCCATTCCGGTTTCGCCCAGCGGTTCTCCAATGTGGTGGATTCCCACATGTCCTCGGTGGGTTCGTTCGTGACAGCGGGCCCGAACTGGGGGCCGCAGCAGGGACCGAATGTGCTGCTGGACGGGCTGGAGTACTCCAACTCGGCCGCGCGCGAGCGGGCCATCATCGTCCACGGCGCCGATTACGCCGAGCCGGAATTCCTTGAGCGCGAAGGCAAGCTGGGGCGGTCGTACGGCTGTTTCTCGCTGTCGCACGCCGACCTTCGGGCTGTGCGCGACCGCATGGGCGAGGGCCGGCTGCTGTTCGCCCTGGCCTAGGCGAAATCCGGCCTAGTCGTCCCGGTCCAGCGCCCGCCAGCCGATGTCGGAGCGGTGGAAGCCGCCGGGCCAGTCGATCCGGCTGATGGCGGCGTAGGCGCGCTCGCGGGCTTGCGCGATATCCGCCCCTCGGGCGCAGACGTTCAGCACCCGGCCGCCTGAGGCCACCAGCGCGCCGTCCTTGTTGCGGGCGGTGCCGGCGTGGAAGACCTCGACGTCCGGGCCGAAGTCCTGATCCGCGCCGCGGATGACCGAGCCGGTCAGGGGGCTGTCGGGATAGCCCTTTGCCGCCATGACCACGCAGATCACCGTCTCGGGCCGGAACTCCAGCGGCGGCAGCTTCGACACGTCGCCCCGGGCGCAGGCCAGCAGGTGGGGCACGATGTCCCCGGCCAGACGCATCATCAGCACCTGGCATTCCGGATCGCCGAAACGGGCGTTGAACTCCACCCCCTTCGGGCCATCGGCGGTGGCCATCAGCCCGGCGTAGAGCACCCCGCGATAGGGCGCGCCCTCGGCGGCCATGCCCGCCATGGTGGGCTGGACCACCCGGTCGTCGGCCTGCTGGACGAAGTCGGGGGTGAAGACGGGGGCGGGGGAGTAGGCGC
>SXGT01021423.1_pt1 | contig 10541 bp, 7 predicted proteins | sample 3176221 | NCBI WGS metagenome assembly SXGT01 (sample SAMN11356862, study PRJNA531348) | freshwater metagenome | isolation source: freshwater sample F1-120 | place: China: Fuxian Lake, Yuxi | collected 2017-12-25
CAGCCCATCCCAGAGATTATCAAGTGCATAAAGACCTTTGCTAAGACCTTTGGTCAGGCTGTTTGTTGACTGATATCTTGGCTGAACGAATGAGGCACCTCGTCCATGATACTCGTGAGGAACGTCGCCTTCGCGACCAGTTCCGTGTGAACGAAGTCACCGTCGGACTGGATCGGGAACCGCTTCAGGAACGCGGTGCGGTACAGCTTGAAGGCGCTGTTCACGTCGGCCAGCGGCACACCGTACACCCAGCCGGCGCGCTTCCGCCGCCACCACTCGCCCCAGCCGTACCACGGCATCGGGTCGGTGGTGGGCAGCCCCGCGAACACGCGCCAGAAGTATTGCCACGCGGTGCCCGGCACGCTCGCCAAGAACGGGCGCGGCTGCCCGGCGCGCGCCCCGCTAATGAGGTCCGGCTGCTTGCCGAACACCTCGTCGCGCAACTCGATGCGCTCGAGCATCGGCCGCACGTCGGTCGGCGTGTACGGGTAATTGATGCCGGCGTAGAGAAACAGCGGGTGCGCCGCTTCCGCGAGTGCGGTACGCAGGCACGCGCCGAAGCCCTTGTGCGTGTCGTGGGCCAGCACGCGCAGGTGCGGCGTGCTCGCGCGCTTCTGGAGCACGGCCGCGGTGCCGTCGGTGCTGCCGTCATTCACGACGATCAGCTCGGCCGGGCGGTTGAGGTTGTGCAACACGTTGCCCCACGCGGGGAGCACCTTGTCGAGTGCGTCCGCGGCGTTGTGGGCCGGGATAACGACGGTCAGGCCGTCGCGCTGCGGTGCGGGTTTGCTCATGGCTCGCGAAGCCGCGAGCGGCTTCCCTCATTCCGCGGTGCGGAGGCAGACCAGCGGGCGGGGCGGGCGAACGATCGTGTGGTCCGCGAGCGTCGCGACCGGGACCAGCTTGCGCCCGGTGATCCGCTCCGCGTCCGCCACGAACTCCGGCGGCATCACGACCGTGTGCGGGCCGGGCGCGCCGAGCGCGTCCGTTAGCTCGCCCCATTCGACCAGCGTATGAAGCGGCGGGCCGAGGTGGTAGGCGAGCAGGTGCGACTCCGTTCGGAACAGCAAGATCGTGCGCGGCGCGGGGGCGTGCGCGCGGATCACGGCGGCAAACGGCCGCTTCTCCTGCCGGGCCGCTTCCGCCGGCTCCACTGCGCACCACATCACCGGCCACACGGCCAGCGCCCCGACCAGGAGAACCCCGAACGCCCACTTCGCGCGGCGCACGGTTCGCGCCTGTTCGCGCGACGCGAGCCAGTGCTGCGCGGCGCAGCCCAGCGCGATGGCCGCGCCGGGCAGCGCCGGCAGCAGGTAATCGGCCCGCTTGAACCGCGACGCGGACAGCACCGCGACCATCACCAGGAACCACACCACGCCGAAGCGGAACGGCCGGCTCTCGCGCCACACGCCGGCGCGAACCGCCCACCACGCGAGCGGCACGAGCGGCAGGGTCCACGGCAGGAACGCGAAGGCGAACCGCGGGCCGTAGTACCACCACGGGTGCGACGCGAGCGCCTCGGACTCGCCCATGAACCGGGCGACGTTGTGGTGCCAGAAGAACACGCGGACGAACTCGCCACCCGTTTCGCGGTTCGCCCACACGAACCACGGCGCGGCCACCAGCGCGACGATTGACGTGCCCAGAATCGCCGTTGTGAGAGGAAGCCGAATGCGTTCGACGATCAGGAACGCGACCGCGACGGGGCCGACCAGCGCCAGCCCGATCGGGCCTTTCAGCAGGACCGCAATGCCCACTGCCAAGCCGCTCGCGGCTTCGCAACGTCGCGACCCACTCGCGAAGCCGCAGGCGGCGGCGCGATAGAAACACACCAGCGCCACCACGACGGCGCAGGTCAGCGGCACGTCGATGCGGGCGGTGCGGCCGATGGCGACGAAGTGGTTCGCGGTGGCGAGCGCGGTCGCAGCGACCAGCGCGCCGGTCGCGTACCCCTCGCGCCGCAGGAACCCGTACACGAGCAGCACCGCGCCGAGCGCGCTCAGTGCCGCGGGGAAGCGCGCGACCCAGGGCGCGACGTGCCCGCCGTTGAGCCACCCGACCGCGGCGACGAGCCAGTAGAAGCCGGGCGGTTTCTGGAGGTCGCGCTGCCCGTCGTACAGCGCGGGCAGCCCCCACTCGCCGGTATCGAGCATCCGCTGCGCGTTCTGCGCGGCGCGGGCCTCGTGACTGCTCACCAGGTCGCGCGCGCCGAGGTGGAAGAAGAACAGCAGGACGAGGGGAACGAGAGGCGCGAAGGGGAGGGGGGTGGGTCCGTTAGCCGCACGCCGCAGGCGCGCGCGGCGCAGGGCAAACATGGCTACGCCGCCTTCCGCACGTGGCCGGACTCGAACAGCCGGCGGTACGGCTCGCACCGGGCCAGCAGTTCGGGGTGTGTGCCGACGTCGACCACGCGGCCGGCGTCCATCATCACCACGCGGTCGGCGATCTCCGGGACCGTGTGCAGCCGGTGCGTGATGAGGAACGTCGTGCGCCCCTTCACGAACTCCTTGATGGCCTCGTGGATGTCGGCCTCGCTCTGCGGGTCGGCGGCGCTGGTGAACTCGTCGAGGATGAGGATGCGCGGGTTGCGGAGGATGGCGCGGGCGAGCGCGATCTTCTGGCGCTCGCCGCCCGAGAAGTTGGCCCCGGCGACGCCCATCGGCCGGTCGTAGCCGCCCTCTTTCTTCTCGATGAAGGCGTGGGCGCGGGCCTGCTTCGCGGCGGCGATCACTTCCTCGCGCGTGGCCCCGCGCTTGCCGTAGGCGATGTTCTCGAACACGCTCTCGTCGAACAGTTGCGTCTCTTGTGTCACGACCCCGATCAGCTTGCGGACCGAACGCAGGTGCGCGGTGCGCAGGTTCACGCCGTCGATGAGCACCGCGCCGGAGTCGGGGTCGAAGAACCGCGGCAGCAGCGCCAGGAGCGTGGACTTGCCGCACCCGTTGCCGCCGACGACGGCGACCGTCTCGCCCGCGTTCACGGTGACGGTCACGTTGTCGAGCGTCGGCTGCTCGGCGGCCGGGTCGTAGGAGAAGCACACGTGGCGGAACTCGATCCGGCCGGCGACGGCGGTGAGGCGCGGGCCGTTCGGGTTGCCGTGGACGGTCGGCTCGCGGTCGTACACCTCGAAGATGCGGGCCGACGCCGCTTCCGCGGCCTGGAGCTTGGCGTACACGCTGGACAGCTTGCGCACCGGGTCCGCGATGGCCGCGAGGAACACGTAGAACTGGATCAGCGACTCGTAGCTCATCGGCTGCGCGCACATGCGCACGCCCCAGATGTGGGTGTTCCCGGTCAGGATCAGGTACACGCCCGCGGCCAGAGCGAACGAGACCGCGAGGATCACCATCACCTCGATCGCGGGGTTGGCGAAGGCGTCGAGCCGGATCAGCCGCATCGTTTTGCGCAGGAACTCACGGTTCGCGGCCCGGAACCGGCGGCGCTCGTGGGCCTCGCGTGTGAACCCCTTCACCGCGCGCGCCCCGTCCAGCGCCTCGCGCAGGATCTTGGACATCGCCGAGACCCGCTCCAGCACCTTCTTCGCGGCCTTCCGCATGGCCCGGCTCACCTTCGTGAGCAGGTACAGCACCAGCGGCACGACGACGACGAACAGGATCGTGAGCTGCCAACTGATCCAGCACGCGGCGCACAGGCACGCGGCCCCCTTCAGCGGCTCCGCGATCACGCGGCCGTAAAGCACCTTCAGCCCGGAGTTCACTTGCTCGGTGTCGATGGCGAACCGCGACATCAGGTCGGTCGTGCCGGCCGCTTGAACCTGGCGCACGTCCTGGCGCACGACGCGGCGGAAGAAGGCGTTCCGCAGGTCGAACATCGTGCGGGTCGTGACCGTCCCGACGAGCGACTCCTGAAGGAACTCGAACACGCCCTTGATGACGACGCACACCAGGACGGTACCGATGAGCCACAGGAACGTCTGGAACAGGTCCGTGGGCCGGTGGCGGACCACCTTCGCGCGGAGCACGTGGAACCGGGCGGCCCACGCCGCGTGGTAGTCCTGCGCGTCGGTCTCGCGCGCGAGATCGGCCGAGGTGTGCCGCTTCTGCTTCTCGCGCCCCGGCGTGTCCGGCTGTGCCTCCAACTGCTGCAACAGGTGGTTCGCCGCGGCGACCTTCTTCGCCTGATCGTCGCGCGCCGTTTCGTGGCTCGCGATCTCGCTATCGACCCACTGTTGCAGGTTCTGCTTGGAGTTGAGCAGTTTGAGAACGGGGAACAGGACGGACAGGTTCGCGCCCCAGAGCACGGCCACGAACATGGCGCACAGAACGGACGCGACGAACTGCCGCCGGTACGCCCACGAGAACCACATGCTCCGCCGGAAGTTCCGCATCGCGCTCGTCTCTCGCCGCCGTGTGCTTGCCCGGTCCGCGCCGCCTTCGGGGGCGGGGTTATACCCCGCCGACCGAAACGGAGCAAGCCGGCTTGCGCCGGCCCGCTCCCGACCCGGAACACCGGCGGCCGTGCCTCAGCGCTGGACCCGCGCGCCGCCGCCGCCCGCGAACGCTTCCACTTCGGCGAGGGTCGCCATCGTGGTGTCGCCGTGGTAGGTGGTGAGCAGCGCGCCGTGCGCCCAACCCAGGTTCAGCGCCTGCTGCGGTTCGCGGCCCGCCATCAGGCCGAAAATGGTGCCGGACGCGAACCCGTCGCCGCCGCCGATGCGGTCGATCACGTCCAGGTGCGCCGTCGGGCTGGTGTACTTCTTCCCCTCGTACCAGAGCACCGCGGCCCAGTCGTGCCGGTTGGCCGAGTGCGTTTCGCGGAGCGTGGTCGCGACCAGTTTGATGTTGGGGAACTCCTTCACCGTGTTGTCGATCATGCCGAAGAACACGTCCGGGTCGAGCTTCGACTCCTCCTTCTTGGTCACCTCCGGCCCCTTCACGCCCAGGCCCTTCTGCATGTCCTCTTCGTTCCCGATGAGGCAATCGACGTTCGCGACGATGCGGCGCAGCACCTCGACCGCGCGCGTGTCGCCGCCGACGGACTTCCACAGCTTCCCGCGATAGTTCAGGTCGAAGGAGACGATCGCGCCTTGCGCCTTCGCGGCTTTCATACCCTCGATGATGAGTTCCGAGGTCGTCTCGGACAGCGACGCGAAGATGCCGCCGGAGTGGAACCACTTCACCCCGCCGGCCATGATCTTGGTCCAGTCGAAGTCGCCGGGCCTGAGCTGGGCCGCGGCCTCGTTCGCGCGGTTGTAGAACACGACCGGCGCGCGGACCCCGTGCCCGCGGTCGCTGTACACGGTGGCGATGTTCGGCCCGCGCACCCCGTCGTGCTCGAAGTGCTTGTAGAACGGGGTGACACCCATTTCGCGCACGCGGCCCTGCACGAGATCGCCGACGGGGTAGTTGACCATCGCGGTGGCGACGCCGGTGCGCAGCCCGAAGCAGTCGGCCAGGTTCGCGGCGACGTTGTACTCGCCGCCCGACACGTGGATGTCGAAGTTTCGGGCCTTGCGGAACGGCGTGGCACCGGGGTCGAGCCGGTGGATCAGGGCACCGAGCGAGAGAAAATCGAGCGCGCACGCATCGGTGCGAAGAGCGAGAGGCATGAGGGAAACTCCGTACAGCAAAAACGAATGCCGTCGTTGTACGGAGAACAAGGAACACGGGGATAGGTTGGGATTGGCCCGTTGGTTCGTTCCGTGTTTGTTTACGGTCTCACTTCTTCATGAGTCGTTCGAGCGACTTCTTTGCGTACTCATCACCCTGTGCTGCTGCCTTGCGATACATTGCCACCGCGCGGCCGATGTCTTTCGTGACTCCCTGACCATTCTCGTACAGCGCGCCCAGATTGTTCTGGGAACCTGCATGTCCTTGTGCGGCAGCTTTCTCCCACCAATCGCGCGCCTTCCCGAAATCCACAGCAACGCCCCGCCCAAAACCATACGCGTTGCCTAGTCCATGTTGTGCGCCGGCGTTCCCCTGTTCGGCAGCTTTTTCGTACCATACCCTCGCCTTTAGGTAGTCGCGCGTGACTCCAGTGCCGTCCGTGTACATAGTGCCGAGATTACATTGCGCGTTTGCATTTCCTTCGGCGGCAGCCTTATCCCACCAGCCGCGAGCCTTCATGAAGTCCTGCTTCACCCCCTTGCCCGAGTAATACATGAAGCCGAGTTGAAACTGAGCGTCTGCATTCCCGGCCTCCGCTGCTTTCCCCCACCACTCGCACGCCTTCATCGCATCTGCCAGTGATTCGGGAGTCAATGGCGAGTGGTAGGTGATTCCCAGCCTGTACTGACCCTCGACGTTCCCTCGCTCTGCAGCTTCCTTGTACCAACTGCGTGCAATCAAAATGTCACGATGAGGAACGCCACGGCCGCTCCACCACATTGTGCCCAGACGAACTTGGGTCTCTGCGTGCCCCTTCTTCGCAGCCTTCTCGAAAAATTCCCGCGCCTTCTCGTAGTTTTGTTTCGTCCCGTTTCGGCCCAAGTAGAAGTCTTCGCCTCGCTTGTAGTCTGCTTCTATCTCAATCGCGGCCGATGTCTCGCGCATGGCCGCTTCGAGGTCGGCGACCATCTGACGGCGGACATCGTCGCCGATGACCTTGTTCGCTTGGATAGTCTCGATTTGCTTCCCCAGGTAGAGATAAGCCGCGCCCGGGTCGGTGCGAATTAGCCCGCGTGCGATGCGGATGTTCGCCTCGGTTGCCGTCTTGCACCGCCGTTCTTCCTCTTGACGTAACTTCTCGGCGGTGGAGTCCGCTTCCTTCGGCCTTACCCTCTTGAAGTGCATGACTGTGCCGCTTGCAGACTTCACTTCCAGTTCGTCGCCGGTGAGCTTGAGGAGGGTGTAAACCGCCTTCTTGGGCAGTTCGACGGAGAGCTTGTCCATCTCTACGAGGTATGAGTAGGTGGAGGATTTGCTGCTCCCGCCGAAGGTACTGACGCGCTTCCCATCCGCCGTGAACTCCCACGTCAGCCCCGCCCCCTTCGTTGGCGTCAGTCCCCAGGTGCCGATGAGTTTCTTGGCGTCGAAGGTCGGTGCTGCCTGCTTCGGTTCCGGCGGTTTGGGCTCCGGCGGCTTCGTCGGGTCCGTGTCCTTCGGTTTCGGTTCGGGCACTTTCTCGACTGGCTTCGCGGGTTCCGGTTCGGCAACTGGCTTCTTCGCGGTCAACCGCATGCTTGCGTCGGTGATGCCTTGTTCGATCTCCGGCCAGTACCACCACGCGGCTCCGCCGGTGCCGGCGAGCAGGAGGAGGAACAGCAGCGCGAGCACCCGCCGCTTGCGACGACGCGGGGGTACGGCTGGTTCCTTCGGAGCGGGTGGGGGCGGTTTCGGTTTCGCCGTTTGCACGCGGGCCGGCGGTGAGGGCTCGGCCGGAGTCACCTGTACGGGTTCCGCGTAGCGGGCCGCGGCCTGACGGCCGGCCACGACCGCGAACTTGCAGTCGCACCGCTGACAGTCCACCGGTTCCGTTCGGGCTTGCGCGATCTGGAGCCGGGCGTCGCACCGCGGGCACCGCACGATCTCGTAGGCGACGGGCCGGTTCGGGGCCACTTCGTCGGCGAGCGGCAGCTTCGGATTGCGGAACATCGTTGCGAACGGCAACTCCGCGTCCGACTCGGTCCGTCCGTCGGCGCGGAGATAGTCGGTGAGTGCGTCGGCGAACACCTTTGCGGAATGGAAGCGGTCTTTCACCCTCTTCGCCATCGCGGTGAGGCAGATCCCGTCGAGTGCCGGGTCGAGACCGGGGCACGCGACCGACGGCCGGCGGGGGGCCGCTTCCGCGTGCTGCATCATCACCTCGAACACCGAACCGCGGAACGGCACGTCACCGGTCAGCATTCGGTACAGGATCACGCCGAGGCTGTACACGTCCGAGTGCGGGCCGACCTCGGCCACCCTGCCGCGCGCCTGCTCCGGCGACATGTAGGCCGGGGTGCCGCACACCGCACCGTCGGCGGTAACACGGGTCTCGTCGGCGATGAGGGCCAGCCCGAAGTCGGTGACGAGCACCTCGCGCGTGGCGGGGTCGTACAGCACGTTCGCGGGCTTCAGGTCGCGGTGGGTCACGCCGCGCGCGTGTGCCGCGGCCACGCCCAGCGCGAGCTTTCGCGTGATCGCGAGCGCGTGTCGCGGCGGGAGGGGACCGTTCATCCGGTCGAGTACCGCCGCCAGAGTTGTACCCTCGACGTAGTGCATCACGATGAACGGGACTTCGCCGATGAGACCCACCTCGTGTACCGGGCACACGTTCGGGTGGTGGATGGTCGCGGTGGCACGGGCCTCGCGCAAGAACCGGTCGCGGAACGCGACGGTCAGTCCCTCCGGCCTCGGAACCTTGATCGCGACCTGGCGCGCCAGGCGCGCGTCGAAGCCGAGGTACACGCGACCGAAGGCCCCCTCGCCCAGAACGGCACGAATCTCGAAGCGGCCGAGGCGCTCGGGAATGGCGGACGCCATCGGCGCGAGGCCGGCGGGAACCCACGGCCCGGTGCCGGGGTTGGAGCCGGGCCGCTTCGGGCGGGCGCGGGTGCCGTCATCGGGGTGTTTCGGATCGGACATCGCAGCGCGCTCCCGTCGTTGCGCCCCATTCTGTACGACGGTAGCGCGGACGCCAAGCCCCTTCCCGCACGGTCACTTCTTTGGCGGCCCGGCCGGGTCGCCGTCTTCGGGCTTCAATTTCGCCAACATCGCTTCGGCCAGTTGCCCGATGTGGTTGTTGCCGGACAGGTCTTGCGTCGCCTCGCCCTTACCTTCCGCGAAGCGGTACAGCGCCAGCGTGTCCTTGTCTGCGTCGAACACCAGCGGCGGGCGGAACTCCTTCGCGTAGCGCGCGGACTGCGAGACCCGCAGGCCCGCCACGGTGCCGCCCGCGGTCTCGTCGGACGCCGGAGCGAGGAACACGTTGCCCACCGCCGACGCCCACTGCGGTGCGGCCTTGTCGCGCGTCATCGGGGCCGGCTTGGCGGTCAGCGGCTTACCGTCAACAAACAGCGTCGGCTGATCGTCAATCACGACGACAGCGACGTGCGACCACTTCTTCGCGGGCGCGGTCGTATCGAAGGTACGAACGGTGCCCTCGCTGCCGGCGAAGTGCGTGAGTTGGTACGCGGCGGCCGGGTCCGCGGTGCGGGCGAGCACCCAGACGCCGGTCTTGGTCTTCAAGAACATGCGGAACTCGGCCGGCTCGTTCAGGAGCCACGCTTCGATGGTGAGTGGCTTCGTGTCGGAAGCGACGAGCGTGGGAAACTTGACGTGCGCCCGCGGCCCCGTGAACCGGATCGCGCTCGGCCCCTCGTCCTTCGGTGTCGGCGGCGCGGGCGGCCCGACCTTCGGCGGCGGCTTGGGCTTCGGCTCGTCGCCCGGCACGTTCTCCGGCTGTGGCGGCTTGGGCGGCGGCTCGCTCAGCACCTTGTACGACGCGACCGCGACCGCGACCGCCGCGAGCACCACCACGCCCGCCGCGACGAGCCACCACTTCTTGCGCGGCGCGGCCCGCGCCGTCACCGGTTCCGGCGCGGACTCGTCCATCCCTCCGAACGCGCCGGGGTCCAGGGGCGGCGCGCCGTCGGTAAAGTTCGGGTCGGACATCAGACGTGTTCCGGCGGATGAAAGCGGCTCCGCTCATTCTGGCCCGCGGTCGGCGCGGTGCCAAGAGCCTTCCATCTCGGCGTCACTTCCCGCCCTTGAGCGACGCGGCCTTCCAGGTCAGGCCCAGTTCCACCGCTTGCTCCTGCTTGGCCTGAACCGCCCACGGCGTTCCCTTGTGCTTCACGGCGAGCTCCGCGAACAGTACCCGCGCGTCGTCGGCCATTTTCTTGGTGCTCTTGCCGCTCTTGAACGTATCGGACGCGACCAGCACCCACCCATCTTGGGCGAGCTTCGCGTCGAGCGCGGGAAGCGTTTCGGTGACAATGTTGCCGAGCAACTTGTTGTACTCGTTCAGGTACGCGAGCCGGGCCTTCAGCGAGGCCGCCGCGAAGTCGTAATGTGCCTGCCACCGCTTTGGCTCCTTGTCACGCTTCTCCGCGACCGATTCCAGTGCAGCCCAGCGCAGCTCCAGTTCGATGATCGCGAGCGCCAAGTCTTCCTGCTCCTTCTTGATCTGCACTTTGAGCCGGTCGTTCTGCGGGCCGGATAACTCGGAGCGGAAGCGGATCGCGCCCGGCCCCGGTGTCCACTTGGCGCGAATCTTGTTCAGCGTCTCGACCACCGCCACGCGGAAGGGATACTTCTCCCTGTCCTTCAGAATCTGCTCGATGGTTGCGTCGTCGGCGGCGTAATCCTTTATCACGTCGACCGCGAATGTGAGATCGGCCAGCACGACCGGTTTCAACCCAGATCGGATGGGTGGGAGCTGAAACTCGCGCTCGATGGCGGCGATATCGGCCCGCGCCGCGCCCTTCGGCGGCTGTGCGCCGGCGGTGCCCGCGGTCAGAGGCTATCCGAGAAGTGGCGTTGAAGTAAACGGCAGTCCACGAACATGATACGCGCTCCCGACCTGAGGAGCGTAGTCATGGACGAAGTCGCGAAGCGGAAGGCGTACCCGAGTGACCTGACGGACGAGCAGTGGGA
>SXGT01096980.1_pt1 | contig 10541 bp, 11 predicted proteins | sample 3176221 | NCBI WGS metagenome assembly SXGT01 (sample SAMN11356862, study PRJNA531348) | freshwater metagenome | isolation source: freshwater sample F1-120 | place: China: Fuxian Lake, Yuxi | collected 2017-12-25
GCAATTGAGCCAAAGTATCGTGCAACAAATTATTCTCCTGAAAGTTTTAAATTTTTGGATATTATAAATTACCCATAAGGGAACTTAGGCCAAAATTCCATTCAATTGACCGTTACCTCAAGCACAGAGTACAGCAAAGTGTTTTACTGATGTAGGAGCGCTTTTGATTTCCGACCCACCATATCAACGACTATGACTGAGATTTATATTGGCCTAATGTCAGGAACCAGCCTGGACGGCATTGATGCAGCATTGATTGACTTTAGCAATGGCAAAATCAAGCTGCTTGAATTTTGTTATCAACCCTACACTGCTAGTTTTCGCCAGCAAATTCATCAACTCAGCCAACCTCATCAGCCCATCTTTCTCACAGAGATAGGTGAAATGGACGCGCAACTGGGGCGCATCTTTGCCAACACCGTGATGACATTAATCAAAAAAGCCAAATTGGCTTCATCAGAGATTATGGCGATAGGCAGTCACGGCCAAACTATTTACCATGCTCCCGAAGGCCCAAACGGATTTTCAATGCAAATCGGTGACCCTAATCGAATTGCTGAAATAACTGGAATAACCACAATCTGTGATTTTCGCCGACGCGACATTGCGAATGGCGGTCAAGGCGCCCCGTTGGTACCGGCTTTTCATCAGGCTATATTTGCTAAGTCCGATAACATTATCACTGTGCTTAATATCGGCGGCATCGCTAACATCAGCATTCTTAAAGATAACCAAGTATTTGGGTTTGACACCGGCCCCGGCAACGCCTTTATGGATTATTGGTGCCAACAACATATCGACAAACCTTACGACTGCAATGGTGAATGGGGTAGCCAAGGAAAGGTAAATCCAGAATTATTAACTCACTTACTAAATGATGCTTATTTTGAGCTCCCTCCACCCAAAAGCACCGGAAAGGAATACTTCTCTCCGAACTGGCTAAAGCAGAAGCTAGCAGCATTTCCCGAGTGCAGCCCAGTCGATGTGCAAGCTACACTTTGCGAATTGACCTCCAAAAGTATTGCCAAAGCTATTCTTGAACATGCAGCAAATAGCCACAGAATATTGGTTTGCGGAGGCGGAGTCCATAATCATCGATTGATGAGCAACCTAGCTGAATGCCTTTCGATTCCAGTCATATCGACAGAAGAATACGGCATCCACCCAGATCATGTTGAAGCCATGGCGTTTGCCTGGCTAGCCAGGCAAACCATTAATCACTTACCAGGTAATTTGTGTAGCGTCACAGGCGCAAAAAAACCAGCCGTATTGGGTGGCATTTACCCGGGACGCATGGGAATAAAAATACAGTGACTCGATTTAAGGATACAAGGCTACCGTTTGCAATCCTTGCTGTTCAGGCAAATCAAACATCAGATTCATCGCCTGCACAGCTTGACCAGAAGCGCCCTTCACCAAATTATCGATCACCGACAAAACCACTACTGTGTCACCACCTTGAGGCTGATGCACTGCAATCTGGCAATGATTACTGCCTCGCACACTCCGGGTATCCACATGCTTGCCGCTTGGCAATACATCGACGAACGCCTCAGACTGATAACGTTGTTCGAATAAAGCCTGTAAATCCACTGCCTGTTTCAAGCGAGCATAAAGTGTGGCATGAATGCCCCGTATCATAGGCGTCAGATGAGGAACAAACGTCAAACCGACATTCTCAGATGAGACTAATTGCAAGCCTTGTTTAATTTCTGGCAAATGCCTGTGACCAGGAACAGCATACGCCTTGAAGCTCTCGCCTGCCTCACTCATCAACGATGAAATTTCAGCTTTCCGCCCGGCCCCGCTGACACCGGATTTGACATCCGCAATCAAATGTTCAGCATCAATGACGCCATTTTCCAGCAACGGTAAAAATCCTAATTGCACCGCTGTAGGATAACAACCCGGACAAGCAATCAGACGAGCTGATTTGATTGCATCGCGATTCACCTCAGGCAAACCATAAACAGCTTCTGCAATTAAATCCGGACTGGCATGCGTCATGCCATACCATTTTTCCCACTCCGACACATCCTTGATCCGAAAATCGGCGGATAAATCGATGACTTTAATATTGCGTGCCAATAACTCAATAGCCATATTCATGGCTGTACCATTGGGAGTGGCGAAAAACACTACATCACAGGCGGACAAATTATCGACATTCGGCTGCGAAAACTTCAAATCGCACTTGCCTCGCAGACTGGGATACAAATCATCAACGCGTTGTTCAGCATCGGCACGGGAAGTCACCGCAGCAATCTCAACCTCCGGATGCAGCGCCAATATCCGCAACAATTCCACACCGGTATAACCAGTACCTCCCACAATGCCCGCACGTATCATGTTTTTATCTCGCTCAATTTTGACTTTTCAAACACGCTATTTTAATCAAAGCTTGCTTTTCTGGACGCGGCATTTTTTTGATAATCATTTCCCTATGGGTTGCAAAACTGCGTGAATACCCATTCTCCTGATAGACAATCGCCAGTGGCTGGCGACCTCTGAAATACTTGGCACCTTTTCCAGCCTGATGCTGACGAAATCGCTTATCCACATCTGTACTGATACCAGTGTAGAGACTGCCATCGCTGCAAATAATGATATAAACAGACCAGCTCATCTCAATTAACTCAGTCCTGAGCCCGATTCAACCAGGCATTGATTATCACAGCCGACACCATGCCAAATACTACATAGGCATAACGCACGATGAATATCAACAAACTGTTCTGATTATGGGTAGCGGCATCCTTGATTGCTGGTGTGATGATTAAACTCCATAACAGTGCTGCCAGAAAATAAACCACAACACCGGATATTGCCCATGAAATCGGAGATCGCCCGGATCGAGCCGCTGTACTGTAAAACCAGAAACACACAGCAATTGCTGCTATGACACCCAACATATTCAATCCCCCAATATCATGATGACTTTAAAAGCGTGATACCTCTATTAGCCAAGCTATCGGCTCGCTCATTTCCAGCTTCACCTGTATGGCCTTTGACCCAAACCCACTCAATACTATGCCTCTGAATAGCATCGTCCAATCGTCGCCATAAATCTTCATTTTTGACTGGCTTATTAGTCGCAGTTTTCCAGCCACGTTTTTTCCAATTACTAATCCACTCAGTGATGCCCTGCAATACATATTTGGAGTCGGTGTGAATTTTCACCATGCAATTGCGATTCAAAGACTCCAGTCCCTGTATGGCAGCCATCAACTCCATACGATTATTGGTGGTTTCCATTTCACCCCCACAAAGCTCCTTTTCCTTTTCTTTATATATGAGCAATACTCCCCAACCACCCGGCCCGGGATTACCTTTGCATGCGCCATCGGTATAAATAATCACTGGTTCATTCATCTGTTAATTTCATCTCATATGATTTCGATTCCAGCCCCATGTTAGCGACCACCAATCCTGGCTTAGTTTGCGTCACTGGCGTTAAGGGAATCAATGAATACTGTCTCTTGACGGCTTTTAAACCATACGAAATGGAAAACCAGGTTTTAGCAAAAGGAGCGAACTGGCCATGACAAATCGTAAAAGTATCCAATCCAAATTCAGCTGTATTGATCAATTCAAAATTTAATAATTTTAACCAATCGAAGACTCGGGCTCGTGATACAAAATGGGCTCGCCAGGATTCGCCAATTTTTTTGTCCCACAAAAACTGAAATCGTACATACAGACTTAAAGGATTGAAGCTCAAAATCACCAGTTCACCACCAGGTTTTAGAACCCGGTGCACTTCGCGCATGGTCCGGAAACGTTGCGCGTCAAACTCCAACAAATGCGGAATAATCACCAAATCCATAGACTCAGTCTGGATTGGCAAACTGTATGCCTTGGCACTGACTTTCATGGCGTCAGCACAACCTTTGATTTTGTCATCGAGAATCAGGTAATTTCGATAGAGCTGACAATCGACAAAATCCTGCTCCCAATCCAAGCCACCTATTTGTAATTGGTTTTGTTTGCAACTGACCGTTATGCATCGCTTCAGGTACTTGGCCTCCATGGTTTGTAACAATTTTCCTCGCGGGGTTTGATACAAAGCAAATAGAAATTTTCTTTTCATCGAATAGGAACCAATTGAGACTGATAGTTGGCTTAAACAGCAAAGCCATGGTAGCATCTAATTTTTTTATTTTAAGAGTAAAGACAATGCCTCGCTTAATTTCTAAAAAATCGGCACGACATCTGTCCTATCTGCTGCCAATTTTGCTAGCAACGGGTTGTAGCCAAACTGCAGTCAAAGATCCTCTGACACAAACATCTGGTGGAAAATTTTCGGTTTTTACACGCAACAAAAACGGCAATCTTCATTTTGAAAAGAATGAAGGCTCTTCCCAACATGCCACGGTTTGGGATCGCATGCTTTCACTTTACGCATTACCTGAAATGGATAATGCCAGGATTGATCGGGAAGTAAACTTTTACTTAAAAAATCCCGATTATTTACGCCGAGTTCAACAACGGGCAGAACCCTATCTATATTTTATCCTTGATGAAATAGAAGCCAAAAACATGCCTGGTGAACTGGCCTTGCTACCTATCGTCGAAAGCGCATTTAGACCGGAAGCCAAATCACCTGCGCAAGCCTCTGGACTTTGGCAATTTATACCGCCAACAGGCCGAGATTATGGGCTTGAGCAAAATAGCTGGTATGACGGCCGCCGTGATGTCGTCGAATCCACTCAAGCGGCCACCACATTCTTAAAAGAACTCAGCTATGAATTTAATAATGACTGGCTTTTAGCTCTCGCTTCTTACAATACTGGCAAAGGCAATATACAGCACGCCATCGACAGAAACATCGACCGTGGCCTGCCTACCGATTTCTGGTCGCTCAATCTAAACAACGAAACTGCGACTTACGTACCCAAATTACTGGCTATTGCCAAAATTTTCGCACATCCGGATCGATATAACGTTGATTTGCATGAAATTGCCAACGAACCTTATTTTGAAATGGTCGATGTGCAATCACAAATCGATTTGGGAAAAGCCGCCGAATTGGCTCAGACACCGCTGGATGAATTTTTAAAACTCAACCCAGGGTTCAACCGAAAAAGTACGGCACCGGACGGCCCGCATCGCTTACTGATACCAGTTGAAAAAGCGGATACTTTTAAGGAAAAATTGGCAGAACTGCCCATACACGAGCGAGTCAAATGGGAACATCATACGGTAGACGAAACTGAAACCTTGAAAACCATTGCTGAGAGGCATCACAGCACCATTGCGCGCATCCAGGAAGTCAATCATCTTAGCGACAAGAAAGTTGCACGTGGAAAAACCCTGCTGATCCCGGTACCAACCAAGGCTAAAGATCATGATGATGAAGTGGTAGCCTCTGCTTCAAAACAACAAGCTAGAAAGCTGGAATACACTATCAAGAAAGGCGATACCTTAAGCAGCGTTTCGCGCAATTTATCGGTGGACAAGGATGATTTGTTAAGCTGGAATAAACTAACCAGTAAATCGGCTTTAAAACCAGGACAAAAGCTAACCATTAAAAAGTCTGGCGGCAATATTCAAGTGGCATCAGCCGCCCCTAGTTTCAAGCAAATCAGTTACACCGTCAAACCCGGTGAATCATTGGCAGAAATTTCCAAAAAATTCAAAGTCAATGTCGCGGACTTGCGTAAATGGAATAACGTTCCTAAAAACAGCGCGAATCTAAAACCCGGTTCAAAGTTAAAAATCACTGTAGAAGCTGGACATACTTCATCTTAAAGTCTATTCGACTTATCCACTTTGCAAACGGCGTAGTTATTTGAAATAACTACGCCGTTTTTTCGTTATGGCTAGATTGAAACAACATTTTTCACCTTAACACCATCTCCGTCACTGTTTTAGCATTTTCGAACCCCTACGCATAAATCCTTGGATTACAATATCCACATGGATAAACCCACCTCTCATTCTCTATTTCCTGAGTTATCTGCAAGCGACCTGCTACTGGTAGAACAAGCCCTGATGCTGATCGAACAAAACAGCATTCAGGATAACCATGAAAACGCCCCCCCCAGACCCAAAGGCATTGATGTAGCCAAAATTTTGATGGCTGTACATATTGATATCGCATCCATACTGGCCGCTTTATTAAGTGACTTCAGACTTCAAGGGCATTTGGATGAAACGGCGATCTCCACTCAATTTGGTTCGGTGGTTAGTGCCCTGGTTAAAGATGTGCAATGGCTTAATAGCGTGAACATTTACAATCTGGACATAGCCAACCAGCCTAACCAGTCGGAAATACTACGCCGCATGCTGCTGTCCATGACGCATGATGTACGGGCAGTTTTGATCAAACTAGCTTATCGGATTCAACGCTTACGCTGCTTAAGTCAGGAATCTCCTGACATTCGGCGTTTTATTGCCCGCGAAACCCTGGATATCTATGCACCACTCGCGAACCGACTTGGTATCAGTCAATTCAAATGGGAACTGGAGGATCTAGCATTCCGTTATCTGGAACCAGAAGAATACCGCAGCATCGCGCAATCCCTGGCTGACAAACGTGTACAACGCGAAGCCTGTATCGCTGAGTTCATGCAGGCATTACAACAAGCACTAGAACAACACCAAATCAAAGCCAAAGTCTACGGTCGCCCCAAACACATCTATAGCATATGGTGCAAAATGCGCCGTAAACAACTACCTATCGATGAACTCTACGATTTATTGGCGGTGCGCGTCATCGTTGACGATTTGGCCGCCTGTTATACCGTTTTGGGTTTAGCGCATAGCCAATGGCAGCATATACCCAAAGAATTTGACGATTACATCGCCAACCCCAAGGAAAACGGCTATCAATCACTGCATACCGTCGTAGTGGACAAACAAGGTAACCGCATCGAAATTCAGATTCGCACCCGCAGCATGCACGAATTTGCCGAACTGGGGGTGGCCGCGCACTGGCGTTATAAGGAAGGCGGCAAGCACAACGCGGCCTCGGAAAAAAACATTACCTCCCTGCGTTTATTACTGGAAGATCGCGGTCAGGATAATTTGTTGGAGAGTTTTCATACCGAACTATTCTCCGACCGGGTATTTGTTCTGACCCCTACCGGCAAACTGATAGACCTGATTAAAGGCGCGACCCCGCTGGACTTTGCCTACGCCATCCACACGGATATTGGTCATGGCTGCCGAGGAGCAAAGGTCAATGGTCAAATCAAGCCACTCAGTTACATTCTCAAATCCGGCGAACAAATCGAAATCATCACCGTGAAAAATGGCGCGCCTAGCCACAACTGGCTGGATGCCAATCTGGGTTACTTAAAAACCCCTCGCGCCATCAGCAAAGTCAAAAGCTGGTTTAAGCAACAACAACTGAGCGAAAACATCGCGACAGGTAAAAACCTGCTGGACAAGGAGAGCAAAAGGCTGGGATTAAAACAGGTTGAACTGAATGACTTGCTCAAGCATTTCAAAATGCCTGATGCCGATCATCTTTACCAAGCACTCGGACGCGGAGATATTAATAATCGACAATTGGTGGCAGCGTTAAAAATACCTGAACTGGCCCCGGTTTCGCTTAAACTGTCCCCACCCAAAACCAACAGTCATTCGAATGTCACGGTAGCCGATATGGATAATGTCGTGACTACGCTGGCGCATTGCTGTTCACCCGTCAAGGGTGACCCAATTGTTGGCTTTATTTCCCATAAACGCGGTATCACCATACACCGCGTGGATTGTGAAAACCTGTTGCACTTAAGTCCGCAGCAACAGACACAACTGCTGAAAGCCGAATGGAGCGGAGGTCATAACGCCCGCCACAATGTTCCGATTCTGATTGAAGCTTTGAATGCGCAAAATCTACTGATTGATGTTTCGCAACTTCTGCATCTGGCCAAAGTACAGATTACTGACGCCTCACTAAAAACCCACGCCGATCACTCAGCCAGTTTGAGTATGCAGATTCAAATCGAGAACACCGCGCAATTAAGTATGGTGCTGGGACGAATCAGTCAATTACCCCACGTAGTGGATGTCAGACGCAAAGTCTGAAGGCGACCAATAATAACCGGCTTTAGACTTCCAGTTGTAAACCAACAAAATACTCTTTGATTTTTGGCATGTTATGCACCGGAATACCTGTTTGTTGTTCGATGTCGGCAATCACGTCAGCAATCTGCTCCGGTTTTTCAGTAGCCAATACAAACCACATATTCAAGGCGTGATTGCGGGCATAATTGTGAGCCACTTCTGGGAATGCATTGACCATATCAGCCACAGCATCGAAACGTTCTTCCGGCACCTGCATGGCGGCCAAACTCAAAGCCCCGCCCATCTGCTCAGCGTGATACATGGGTCCAAAGCGTGATAACACGCCATTGTCCAGCAAGCTCTGCAGGCGCGACAATAATTCAGCTTCGCTAGTCCCCAACTGTTCCGCCACTACTCGATAAGGCGCGTCACAAATCGGAAAGCCTTTTTGTAAGTGATTGATAATAGCTTTGTCGAGATCATCCATGCTGAGCCGACCCTGCTTGCCGATATAAAGCTCCACGTTGTTTGAAACAACGCCGACTGAACAACACTTCAAACGCATAGCCTTGTAATCCGCAGCTTTGCTGTAATTCCAGCCATTGCTGCAGCACAATCTCCCGGCTCTTGCCGTGTATCATGCAATACAAATTGTAAGGCCAGCTTTCTCGGCGCGGTCTTTGATAACACAGGTTGACGAAGCTGTGTTGACTGACTTGCTGACCAATAGCACTCACACTGTCATCAGGTACATTCATCACGATCATGGCGTTAGCCTGATAACCTAATTGTCTATGTTTGACCACCACCCCCCAACGCTTGATCAGCCCTTGTGCTTTTAGCCGTGTCAGACGTTCAATCACATCTTGTTCACTAATCGCCAGTTTTTCGGCGATGGTCGCATAAGGTCTGGCCGCAATCGGTAATCCCGCTTGCACAGCGGCAATCAGTTGATAATCGACAATATCAATCATGCAAATTCAGCTCAAAGCCCAGATTAATAAAATAATCGGCCAACATCGGTAGCAGCATAGCGGAGTAACCGGTTCTGGCCTCGATATCCGCGATGACCGCTTCACGGTGCAGTTCGTTATCTGCAATCAAAACAAACCACAAATTAAAACGGTTTTCCCGCTCATAGTTATGATTCACTTCCGGGTAACTATTGACGATTTCTGCAACCCGCGGCAAATCCTCCTCAGGCACTGCCATCGCCACCAAAGCACTATTGCCTATGCTGTTCGGCGCAATCACAGGGCCAATGCGACTGATCATTTGCTGTTCGGCCAACGTCTGAAAAGCCATCAACACTTCCTCTTCACTGACCCCCAACTGCTCGGCAATATCTTTATACGGTGTTGGGCTAAGTGGAAAATTCTGCTGATAGTCATTGAGCAGATGCTTATGCAAGGGGGCCAGCATGATTACAAACCCAGTTGATTGGCGCGATTGCTAAAAAAAATGCCGCTGGGTTTCTGCGCCGGTATACGTGCAATTTCGGCCAAGGATTCTGTGTCATAGACCATCACCCGATCTTCGTCGCGCACTGCCAGCCAAACCGCTTCACCCCGCGGAGTAAATTCCATGTGCAACACCGCCTTACCTGGATTCAAAGTTTTGAGCACATTAAAATCTTTGACATCAATCACTTGTACGGTTTGATTATCCGGAAAAGCAAAATTCACCCAAACCTGTCTGGCATCCGGTCGTGACATCACAAAAACCGGCTGCCCCGCTACCGGAATCCGCCGCATTAATTTCCAATCACGTTGATCAACCACTAACACTTCATGCTGACCAATGGCAGGGATGAACAATAAATCCCCGGCCACCGTCCAGCCTTCCAGATGTGGCATTTTATAAACCGGTAGTTGCTCGTCTTCTTTACCATAATCGGCCAAGATATGTTTTACGCCCAATTCCGGTCGCCATAAATCCAGCAAAGCCAAACCTTTTTCGCCAAATAAACCGGCAGCATAAAAATGTCCATCCGGTGTAATCAAGGCATCGTAAGGCTGTTTACCGATGTTTTTAAATTTTTGTACGAGGGGTTGACGTGGATTTTTGGCGTCAATCAACCAGATTTCGTTACCTTCAAACAGACTGCAAACAAAACGCTGCCCCGGTGCATCCACCAAACCGACTACTTTGGAAGGTTGTTGGGCTTCGCCATATAAGGCAGGAATATCGGCCAACAACTCCAAAGTTTCTGCCGAGAAAATCTTCACCCCACCCGGTGTGTAATTCGATACAGCGATCAGTTTGCCATCCTGTGAAATCGCCCCACCTATACTATTGCCCGCCTGAATAATGCGCTGTTCCAGTTTGTCCTGCAGTAAATCGATTTTGCTCAAGCCACCGTCCCGGCCAAATACATAGGCGTAGCGCTGATCTCGGGAAAACACTACCGAAGCATGCGATAAATCCCCCAAACCGTCTATCCGGCTCAACATCGCGGGATGACTGGTATTGATGATTTGCGCGGTACCCTGCTCGCGTTCGATTACCAGTCCAAGATCGCCGGTGGC
>SXGT01347581.1_pt1 | contig 10541 bp, 16 predicted proteins | sample 3176221 | NCBI WGS metagenome assembly SXGT01 (sample SAMN11356862, study PRJNA531348) | freshwater metagenome | isolation source: freshwater sample F1-120 | place: China: Fuxian Lake, Yuxi | collected 2017-12-25
ATCGCCAGGAGGCGGCGGCACACGACCACAACCGGTCAACAGCCCCGCCAGCAAGGTCCACAACAGCACACGGTAAAAAAGCAACGCAAATCCGGGCAAGGATCCATTCCCCAAAACGGGCTACACCGGTAGAATAACGCAGATGGCCGACCTTAGCGTCGGCCGATCGTTTAAGACCAACCCGGAAAGGTGGCAGAGTGGTCGAATGCACCGGATTCGAAATCCGGCATACGGTTTACCGTATCGGGGGTTCGAATCCCCCCCTTTCCGCCATTTTCACAGCCTAAGTCATTGAAGTTAGGCTAGTTTTTAGAAGTAAGTCAGGCGCTACCCCACATCGTACCCCTACGGGGTCGGGTGCAAGCAGTTGGTTTTATAGGGGATTTCCTATGGACGACTACGCTTCAATCCTTGCTTATGCCGATCTACAGCGCCGCCTGGCCGATGATTCAATCGTTGCCGAGTGGTATGCAGGATATCGTCGCGGCCTTCAACGCGCACATCACGGTGACGCGATCAGTACAAAAACAGAACACGCCCTGTTCGTGAGCCTGGCCGACAGTTTCGACAAGCATCGGGCGGCCCTGGGTGCAGGGTATCGCGCAGGGTTCGCAGGTGAGCCTTGCGTGTATCCGGTAGGTACTTCCCGGGGGTAACGGGCGCAGGGTCGAAACGGCGCGATCTAGCGCTAGATTCCCAAAACCGTTTATTTATGGACGCATGGCGGGCAAGTCTGCCCTGGTGCATCTAGAGTGGCTCTAAGCGCCTCTAATCGCCTACTGGGGCCATCCGGAAACGATGGGTTCCATCAGCCTGTAGGATCATCTCGCAGCGGTATTTCTCAGGCTTTGGCAGGGGTTCCACATCGCGCACAATGCGATGAACGGTGGACTTGCTCACGCCGAAACGCCGGGCGATGTTGCGGATGCTCTGGCCGTACAGCCTGGAACAGCACATGGCATCAGCCAGCCACGGTTGGACTCGTTGGTCTTTGGGTGTGCAAGGCATTCGCGTAACGCTAAAGCGGGGGGGGGTGGGTGCCGGGTCGTAGCGACTTGGACGGTCGCGCCCCTCCCGGCTTGCCCCTGCCCGGTCGGGACGGGCGGGAGCGGGCAGTCGATCATGGTCAGCTCAGCCAGGCATGGCCAGCGGTGCGTCTATGATCGGCCTGTCCTCGACGCACCTAAGGAAAATTGTCAGGTCGCGCAGTTCTTCAGGTAGGCGAAGCTTCCAGCGTGACGGACAGCCACATCGACATCTTGCAAGGCCACGATACGGACACCGCCGCTCGTGCTATGCGTGCTGCGGTCGACATTGATATCAATCGCGGCCCATTGGCCCACAACCAGATCGGCCCAATTGCCGAAAAGAATTGTGCCGTCTGCAATCTGGTTGGATACGAACACGCGATGGCCGTTCATCTTGAGGTTGCCAGCGCCACCCGCCAATAGCGTGCTTCCGTCGCCGGTGCCTGGTGCAACAAGGGTCTGGCGCAATTTACCTGCCATGCGTGCGGAAATGACATAGGCCATATTTGCGCCGTCAGCGTTTGCCGTTGAAACGGTGGTTTCAAGACCAACCACATCGGCCCAGGTCGCCGCAGCGGTGGCCTTGTCAGTGGCGGACACACCGGAGGTGTTGATCACGCCGGTCGGTTGGTTGTTTACGCCGGTTCCATTGAGCGCGGCCTGGTCAATCGCCATGGCGAGGGTCGCGGTCAAGTCGGATGCAACGAACGCGGAAACATCCAAGCTCGATTGCAAGATCAGTTTGCGCGAAATGTCCGTGTAAGCGCCGACTGTTTTCGGGGTCAAGCTCACCTGGTCAAAAGCGCCCTGGGATTCGGTCGGAGCGCCGCTCTCAGCTACCCAATAAGCAGTTGCACCGGAAGTCTGGCGGGGAATGGCCGTGTTGCCCACAAGACCGGCCAGGACACGCGCCCCGGCCTCGACAACAACAGAACGATTCCGCAGCAGCTCGATGAAAGAGTCAGCCAGCAAATCGGTTGAAACGGTATGGCCCCCGGCGGTAGCCGTGCCAACGGTCAGGTCACGCGCCAGGATGCCAGCGGGGATATACATTCCGCTCGGATTGCGCCCGGACTTTCGGGCCAGCTTGTTCGATATTTCTCGCTCATAAACGCCGATGCCGGATGCGGGGTCTAGCAGGCCATGCAATGCGCCAGCCAGGGAATAGGTGGGGTGATATTCAAATGATGCCATGATGAAGCTCCTTGATGATTTGGCGGACTCGAGTGGCGCTCAAGCCAACTTCAGCCGCGATGTGGTTAATCGGTGTGCCATGTATAAACAAGATTCGAATCTTTGAATCACGCGCCCGCCGCTTGTCTAGTTGCGGGAGATAAATTATTTCGCCGCCGATTTCGCGGGTGACTAGATCGGCCTCGGCTGGGGTCAGAGACGGAACCGAATGCAACAGGGTTTCCGGCCTCGTTGGGACGCGGATCTGCAAACCGCCCAGACGGGCGACAAGCTTTTGCCGCGTATCGAGTGGAATTCGTTGCAGTGCGAATAAACTGTTTGACATGGTGGCCCTATCGTAAAAATCATTTGAACAACGGTCTAGACGAAAGTTTTTTGTACAGTCTCAGACTGCTTAATATTTGAGCAGCGCTGAAAAGGTACTCCTGCGACTGAAAACTGCGGGGGACGGAAACGGGCGCGATTTACCGCTAGGATTTGGGCGGATCAATAGGTTAAACCGCCCGTGCCGGTTGCCTATAAATTAAGCAGATTTCCTAGCGGCATTCTGCGCCGCTTCGTCCCCGCTTTCCATTGGCTCACGGAGTACCTACGGCCCCGTAACGCGCTTGCAGGGCCAGCAGCAACGCCTCCGCCCTGCCATCGTCCCGAAGGCGGACTAGAAAGGGCGCGGCATCCGGCAACAGGCGCTTGCAGGTCGCAATCGACACACCCTTATCGCTGCCAGGTGGGATACCTGCCCTGCGCTTCCAGGTTGCGGGCTGGATCAGGTCGTGAGACACGCCCAACGCACCCAGAACGCCCAGGATCGCGCCAAAGGTATGACCGAAGCCAAAGGCTCCAGTCGGCCCCTCACCCGGCCTTGGCCCGACACGCTCCACCAGGACGCGCTCGATGTCGTACTCGCGCAGGATCGCGGCCAGTGCGATCGGGTCAACCTGCTTGCGCCCTGTGGTGGCGATCAGGACAGGCATATCTACCACGGCCAGGAAACGCCCGGCCTCGTCAATAAAGCCAATGGCTCCAGACAAGCCGGGGTCGATACCACAAAAAACACGGGAAGTCATTCAATCACCTCCCAGTTCAAGCGATACCAGCAAGCGCGGGTTGCGGCCACATCGCCCCGGTTGTACGCGGCCAGGCGGTCGTGGTCGCCCGATCGCCACAGATCAAACACCTCGGCCCCAGTGATGCCATCCTTTGGGCTTTGAACGCCCAGGGCGCGGCATAGATGGTCTAGGCTGATCGTGTCACGCGGCCCGCCCCACAAGGTCATGCTGCAGCCGAAATCCTTGCCTGCGCGGGCAGACGGGCCAGGGATCGGGAACGGTGGGCGAATGCCACGCGCCCAGCAGCGCCTGAGCAAAAATCCCAGGTCGAACGCCGTGTTGTGGCCGACGAAAAACCCTGTCTCCGGCCAACACGCCCCATCCGGCCCCGTAGCACCGCCGGACTCGATCAGGTCATTGATCGCGGTCATGGCCCGGTTCAGAAAATCGGCCTCCGGCTCATCCAATCCGCGCACCAGGGAAACGGGATCAATGTCGTCGGTCGCGAATCCCAGGGCGCAAAGTTCACCCGCAGCGCCATCCAGCGCCTGCTTGCGGTAGGCGGTCTCGGTGGCAAGCTCGCCTTCCGCCTTCCACCACTCAGTGATGGTCTCGGGCTTTTTGTAGTTGGCGGGCGGTCTCACGCCAGCGCGGGCCAGCTCGCGGGCTTCCGGTGCTTGGGATGGAACGGTTTCAATGTCGAAGTAAATTCGCATGATCGCCATCCTCAAAACGGAATATCGTCATCAACCAGCGCAACAGCCGCCGGTGGCTCGATGACATTTCCGGACGCGATGCGGGCCTGCCATTCGGGACTTGAGGCGATGGTGGTTTGCAGGTTATCGCTCAGGCTCAGGAAGCTCGCGGGCGCATCGGGTGCATCGATGTCGAACAGCACGCCAGGGGCGGACAGTTCCGGCGCGGTCATGCCCTTGGGCAATGGGGAAATGGACGCGATATTGGCGTAATCCTTTGCATTGCGCTGGGTGTGCATGATGTTCAGCAGACACGGTGCGGACAGCAGCTTGGACAGGTCGAATCCGGCCAGCTCCTCGGCGGTAAACGGTCGGCCTCGCCAGGCTTGCAGGAATCCACGCAGGGCGGCCTTTTCGTGGAGGGACAGGCCAAAGCGTCGAGAGATAACGAACGGGGTTCCATCGCTGCGAAGTTCGGCCAACTCCCAAGTGACCAGAACCTTGCGTTGATGTTTGGTTTCGCCTTCAAAGCTGCTTTCTTGGGTTCCAAGGTCAATCAACCTGGAACAGCGGGCGGCAATCGGCCCGGCGGGTGGCATTTCAAAATTGCCGGTTTTGCTTTCGGATACGGTCAACATTTTTTTACTCCAGAGAGGTTAAAAGGATCATCTCTCGGTCTCGATCTCGGTCTTTTTTCTGCGAAGGTGCCAAAGGTGCCAACCTTTAAAGGCTGGCATCAACGGCACCTTCTGGAATGTTTGGCACCTTCGGCGGGGGAAGCCGCCATGTCCAACCGCCCTTCATTCCATCCTTGTGACGCTCGATATTGATAGCGTTTGCGGCTCGTTGAATGCTGCGCTTGGAATATCCGGCTTGATCCGCATCCTTGAAAATCTCTCCTGCACGGAGAGGTCCATCTTCCAGAAGGTCGGCCAGGAATCGCCTCGCATCGGACAGACTGTTGCCCTCGCCATCGTCTCCAGGTGCATCCGCCACCGCCAGCAGCTCACGCGCAGCACCTTCCACGGCATCGCCCCACAGTACAGCCGATGCAAAAACGCCCGGATGTGCCTGCAATTCGTCCTGGTGCAAGTCGTACACAAAGCCGCCGTCATCCGGCCCGATATTGGACTTAGCTCGGCAAAATAGCCGTGCGGTGCGCCCATCCTCGCCTTCCTCTTGGTGCTTCGCTGCCACCAGTACGACACGGGCAAGCGCACCGAAAGCCAGGCTTCCAGTCAGTCGCTCCACGGGGTCACGCCCGGCAGTGCCTTTGGATAGGTGCGTGATACCCAACAGGGCGCAACGCATCGAAGCGGCCAGGTCAGCCAAGGGTTGCAGTGAGCGCCGCACCTCGGAGTTTTTATGGGAATCACCCGCGACAGCCGAAACGATTGGATCGACGATCAACAGCTTTGCGCCACCGATTTCGGCCAGCTTGCGCCGCAGCGGTTCCATGTCGCGGGCTGGATCGAAGGATCGCCGCTCGTTGCCGTCCATCACATCGGTGACGAAATACACGCGGGCAAGGTCAGCGCCGGACAGCAACAGCCGGGGAATCAGGGTATCCGCCGGGTCATCCTCGCCACTCCAAATAACGACATTGCCGGCCACGGATCGGGTGCCATCCGGCCAATGCCCGCCGGTCGTAACAGTCGCGGCCAGGGCCATGGCAATGGTCGTTTTGCCGGTTCCTGGTGCGCCGCCAAGGATGTGCATCTTGCCAGCCGCCAACCAGCCATTCCACAGCCATTCGATAGGCTCAGGGGCCAGATCGCAGCCGCGAATCAACTGCACCTCGCGGACAAAGCCATTAAACGGCGCGTTTTTTTGGTCGGGTTGGTACTCTGGCATTCCGGCCCCTAAAAAAACGCCTGTATCAGCGGTCTCCGTTGAGTATTCAGCAGGGATTAGGCGGGTTTTTCTGTGGCGGGCGGCATCTATCCGGGCCAACGACTGATCAAGCTCCTGTAACGGGTTCATAGCGCCACCCCCAGGGCAGATTCGATGCGCTCAACGGCCAGCGCCAGGCGCTCGATGTGGGCCTCAGTCAGGGTTTGCCCGGATGCCAGAAATAGTGCGGTCTGGTGGACGATGTGTGCCTCAAAATTCAGACAGCGCAACGCATCAGCCGCGCTAAACGGACGGCGCTCAGGCGGTCGGCCATCGCTCAGGGGGCGCGGTGGAAACAGGTCGGACAGCTCCAGCCCGGCTGCCGAAACGATCTCGCCGGCGGAACAGCCAGCGAAGCAATGCACCAGGACGCGGCCATCCTCTGTTTCACGGATGGCCAAACTTGGGTTTTTGTCATCGTGTGCCGGGCAACGGGCAATCCAGCGGTTTTGGCCGGTGGGCTTGACCCTATCCAGCCGTGAAAGCAAGGCGGATGCGGTCATGGTTGCACCTCGCCCAGGGCCATCACGATAAGCGCGGCATTGATGCAACAGATCGTCGCCGTGAGTACCAGCCAGCCAATGGTTGACTTGACTAACAGATTGAATTTGCTAGAATTTCTCGCGCAGTGCTTGTTGTTATCCGCCCCCGTGATGTCGCCACATCCGGGGGTTTTCTTTTGGGCGGTCATCACGCGCCCCTTGAGTCAATCCATGCCTCAACCTCGGCCAGTCGCCAGCCAACTGCACGCACCCCAAGTTTTACCGGGCGCGGGAATGTGGGATCAAACTCCTGGGGCCGTTTGGGGTTAGGTTTCAGTTTTGCATAAATGGCCGATGTCTTCAGGCCAATAAGGGCTTCCAACTCTCGCCGGCGGATGATCTTGCTCTGTTCCATTGCTGTTCTCCGGTACCCGTAAAGTTACGGTGAACAGCAAGATAATCATCCCCAAATGGGGAAAACAGGGTTTTCCCCGTTATTTCCGAAAGTGCTTTCTGATTGAATCTGCGGCCTTCGGCTCGTAGCCCATGCGCCGGGCGATGATCTCCGCGATATTTCGCTCACTTTTGCCGCTTGCAACAAGCTCGGCATGGATGCGCTCCCACTCGGAAACTTCGGCCTCTGAGTATTTGCGCCCGTTTGCGGCCTTGCTGCGAAGTGCGGCCCCGATGCGATAGTCCAACTCGATGTCGCGGATGATCAATTGCGCGATTTGGTTCTGTAGCCGCATGGCTGTCCACACGGCATCCTTGGCATTGCCGGTCTGGATGTGCTGCCGGGTGGCGTGCGCGTAGAAAAGGATTTGTGCTGCGTGCCAAGCAGGGGTGAGTTCTCGCCCTTTGACGATCTCGGTTATCAGTTCGCCGTCATGGACAAGTGTTGCGGGCAGGCCATGCGCTTCAAGGATGCTACAGGCCATGACCTCCGCCGCCTCGATGTCATCGTGTTGGTGCAACTCAAGGAAGGCATGGACAGCCTGCCAGCCGTCAGCCGATGTGATTGTTTTTGTCCGAATAGCGGTCAATGAATCATATTTTCCGTCCCGCCCAATGGCCCGTTTGAATGTCTTCATTCGCCGCATAGCGCCCCCCAGTCAGTCATCAGTTCTTTGCGCTTGTTCAATAGGTCGCTCCGCATATAAGCGGCCTCCACCTTGTCGGGCAGGCCATGCGCCAGCGCGTGTTCGCAGACCTCACGCGGATAATGTGTAGTCTCGGCGCTCCAGTCGCGGAAGGTTGACCTAAACCCATGCACGGTGATGTCGCCTCGGCCCATGCGCCGCAAAACAGCGGTCAGGCTCATATCTGAAAGCACCTTTCCTGACGGGCCAGGAAAGACCAGCTCGCACCCCTCGAAGCGCGGCAGGGCGCGTAGCAGTCCCAGTGCTTGCGGGGAGAGTGGCACGCGATGTTCGCGCCCGGCCTTCATGCGCTCGGCAGGGATTGTCCATAGTGCGGCCTCAAGGTCGATTTCTGCCCAAGTCGCACCTCTTACCTCACCCGATCGGCAGGCGGTCAGGATTGCAAGCTCCAACGCCTTGGCTGCAACACCCCCTTGCTGGCGTAGTGCAGGCATGAATTGCCCCAGGTCAGGCCACGGCAGCGCGGGGTGATGGGCGGTGCGCCGGCTCTTGCTGATCTTGGCGAGAAGGTTATCAAGGTGGCCTTTCCATCGTGCCGGGTTCTCGCCTTGCCGGTAGCCTGAAACGGTCGCCCAATCCAAAACGCTTTCGATACGGCCACGCAAGCGGGTTGCGGTTTCGGTCTTTGTCTCCCAGATCGGTTGCAGCGCCCGCATTACCAGCGGGGTGTTCACCTCGGCCACGGGCAAAGCTCCAAAGATCGGCCCGCAGTAGGTCGCCAAGGTGCTTTCCCATTGCGCCCCGTGCTTGGCGTTTTTCCAGCTTGGTCGGTGCGCCTCGATGTATGCCGCCGCACATTCAGCGAAGGTCAGGGACTTTGCTTGTGCCAGCGCCTTGGCATGGCTACGCTCACCAATCGGATTGCGCCCGTCCAGGACGGCCTTGCGCCCCTCTGCGGCCTTGACGCGGGCCTCTGCCAAGCTCACATCACGGAGAGAGCCTAGCCCCATGTCGTGACGCTTACCGGCAATGGAAAACATGAATATCCAGGACTTGCTGCCAGTCTTTGAAACTTGCAGATACAGCCCGTTGCCGTCTGCGTAATAGCCCGGCAATGCCAGACTTTTAACCAGCGCCGCAGTCAACCGATTTATGCTCTTTGCCATGCTCTACCCCACAAGCTACCCCAACGAAGCTACCCCACAAACTACCCCACAGATAATAGCAGATTGTGGGGTAGCTTTGCGGAATTCTGCGGAATATAAATTTATATCACCATGTTTTTATTCAGGCATTTACGGAACAACTCGGAGTTCTACGGAACATGGTTCTACAGACCCCCTTTCCGCCAATAACATTGGCAAAACCAGTCTCTGACTGGACGATGACCCCGCCGAGCCCTGCGCCCTGCGGGGTTTTTCGTTTGTACCTGTTGACCTCGCTACCCCGCGTTCTTCGCTTTCTGCTCTCTTACAGGCCGTTTTTCTCGAAACCTGTTGACTACGGGGTACTCGGTACAGGTTTTCAATCGCCCATCTGGCGTGGGTTTCCGGGCAGTCAGGGACGAGTTTGTGTTGGCATGTGTTTTGGGTTTCTGCATCATGTCGGTGCAGTATCGAACTCGTTGTAGATGTCGATCCTATTGTCTCTGGCGACACAAATAAACTGTTCTACAAGTAGGGAAAGATCACTCATTGGATCGGATCAAACTTGTCTATGCACAAGGCGTGAAATCAACGTCTAGAGAATATCTGACGATCTCAATAGATTGTTGCTTCGCATAGGTGGAAATGTCAGTCCGCAGTTTTGCAGATCCACCATGTACCAATATCCCTCTGGCATCTGAGCCGGTTTCTTCCTTGAGCTTTGCTAGGTAATGACAGAGTTGATCGCAATCTTCTTTTGTCGGTGATTGTTGTTTGCATTCGACGATGACGGACCTTCCTTCACGGTCGACGAGCAGAACATCAAGGCGCCTCCTGTCATCGAAAACCCGTTCGCGTACTTTGTCGCTCGGATGTCGAAGAAGCCCATCTTCCAGTCGGTATGGATACGCTGCGATGTAATCTGACAATGCCTTCTCATATCCGAAATGCCCTAAGAGATTGACCCAGTTGCTCTGATCATTCATAGCCGTAACGAGATCGTCTATCTGGCGCGATTTTATTTCGGCAATCGTAGGCAGGAATTCGCTTGTCGATAGTCGTTGGCCTTCCGGAAGTGAAACAACCAAGTCTCGGTCATCAGGTCCAATGTCTAGGCGCCAACGAACAAGCACTCGACGCCCAATTTCACCGTTTGGCAATGATTTGCTAGGAGGTACTAGTGGGTCCCATTGTCCATCTTCGAGAGAGAAGCCTGTTATCTGACCGATTCGCGCAATACGGCTGTCTGCTAGGGTTACCACCAAGTTGTCACCTACAACCATCTTCTTCAGTTGGTTACGGCACTTACTCCAACCTACCCGGTAAGGCGCATCTTTGGCGTTTTCACAGGAATAGGAATAGCCCTCGCTCGGATGCCAACCGACACCTACGCACTGGTTCATATACCAGCGCTGCCACATCCCGGGATAGCGACTTTCTTCGCAATGGACTTTCCACAAAGTCATGGCACAACCTCCAGTAGTTTCAGGGAATGCTAACCGAATTCTCATTCAGACATTTTTGAGCTTACTTATTGAAAGGCTCAGCCAATGAGCCTTTCTGTACTGATCATGACATTACCTTTACACAGGAGGAATGCCATGCCAACCGATCTGATCATCTACATCCTCATTTGCCCGCTCGCCGTCAGTTTCATCAAGCGCGTCGGCGAGGTGTTTGCCGCCTACGAGACGCAACCCGTTGATTCGAGATCAAAGACCAGATCGCGTTGACAGGTTTATTTTTATTAACTAGCATGGTTAATAGCTATAAACCCAAGGCCGTGCATCATGAGCTCTCCAAACCGCGACATTGAACACCTCGCCAAACTGCGCCGGTACTACACCGAGACGCGGCGGATTCCTTCGCTGGCGCGCGTCGGAGAGTTGATGGGGTTTTCGACACCGGCGGCCAAGAAGTTCATCGAACGCCTTGCCGGTGAGGGGTTTGTGACC
>SXGT01043620.1_pt1 | contig 10539 bp, 8 predicted proteins | sample 3176221 | NCBI WGS metagenome assembly SXGT01 (sample SAMN11356862, study PRJNA531348) | freshwater metagenome | isolation source: freshwater sample F1-120 | place: China: Fuxian Lake, Yuxi | collected 2017-12-25
GGCGCGGGCGCTGCGGGAGACGGCGGGGCTCGATGCGGCGCTGGTGCGGGCGTTCCGGCTGGTCGTCGCGCGCGCTCCGGCCAGCGCGGAGCTCGCCGTGCTGCGGCGAACCGTCGAGCGCGCGCGGGCGAACTTCGCCGACGATGCGGCGGCGCTCGCGGTCGCCTGCCTGGTGATCCTGAACCTCGACGAGGCGCAGACATGCGAGTGACGCGACGGGCGTTCCTCGAGCGGACGGGCGCCGGCGTCGGGCTGGCGGCGCTGCAGTCGCTGCTGGCGCGCGACGCCCGCGCCGAATCGAACGCCCACTTCGCGCCGCGGGCGAAGCGGGTCGTGGTGCTGTGGCAGGGCGGCGCGCCGTCGCATGTCGACCTGTTCGATCCGAAGCCGGAGTTCGAGCGGTTGCGCGGCACCGAGGTGCCCGCGTCGTTCCGCGATCGCGCCCGGCTGTCGACGATGACGTCGGGGCAGGGGCGCTATCCAGTGCTGCCCGCGATCCGGCCGTTCCGCCGCTACGGCGACTGTGGCATGGAGCTATCGACGCTGCTCCCCCACACCGGCGCGATCGCCGACCGGCTCTGCCTGGTCCGCTCGCTCCACACCGAGGCGGTGAACCACGCGCCGGGCGTCACGCTCTGGCTGACCGGCAGCCAGATCCCCGGCCGCCCGAGCTTCGGCGCATGGACGGTCTACGGACTCGGCAGCCTCTCCTCCGACCTGCCCGCCTTCGTCGTGATGACGTCGAGCGACCGCGAGAAGACCTGCGGCCAGCTCTTCTTCGATCACTACTGGAGCGCCGGGTTCCTGCCGAGCCGCCACCAGGGCGTCCGACTGCGCGCCGAGGGCGAGCCGGTGCTCTACCTCGCCGATCCGCCCGGCTACGACCGCGCGCTGAAGCGTGGCGCGCTCGACGACCTGGCGGAGCTCAATCGCCGCCACCTCGCCGAGTACGGCGACCCCGAGATCGACACCCGCATCGCGCAGTACGAGCTGGCGTTCCGCATGCAGGCGAGCGTGCCCGAGCTGCTCGATCTCTCCGGCGAGCCGCAGTCGGTGCTCGACCTCTACGGCCCCGACGTGCAGCGCAAGGGCAGCTTCGCTCGCCACTGCCTGCTGGCGCGCCGGCTGCTCGAGCGCGGCGTGCGCTTCGTCCAGCTGATGCACTCGGGCTGGGACCAGCACCAAAACCTCGCCACCCAGCTCGAACTGCAGTGCCGCGACACGGACCAGCCCTCCGCCGCGCTGGTGCAGGACCTGGCGCAGCGCGGGATGCTCGAAGACACGCTGGTCCTGTGGGGTGGCGAGTTCGGCCGCACGCCGTTCGTGCAGGGCGATGTCAACCGGATCGACGCCCACGGCCGTGATCACCTCGGCAGCTGCTTCTCGATGTGGATGGCCGGCGGCGGCGTCCGCGGCGGCCACGTCCACGGCGCCAGCGACGACTTCGCCTACCACCCCGCCACCGACCCGGTCCACGTCCACGACCTGCAGGCGACCCTGCTCCACCTGCTCGGCTTCGACCACACCAAGCTGACCTTCCGCCACCAGGGGCGCGACTTCCGGCTGACCGACGTCCACGGCCAGGTGGTGAAGGCCATCGTCGCCTGACCGTCACCGCGGTTCGCGAGCAGCGTGTGGCGGTCATGAGCCCACCATGTTCCGACCCGCTGTTCCGCACGCGACTGCGGCCGGGCGACGCCGCCTTCCGCGCCGGCGTCGCCGACCCTGCCGATCGGCGCAGGATTGCTGCAGCGCATCGGCGCGCTATGAACCACCGCGCCTGGACGACACCGCGCTTGGAAGGAGGCGGAACGTGATGGCACGACAACACCTGAGGGCCTCTTTTTCCCCGAGCCGGTCGTGGCTCATCGCGCTCTGCGTAGTCGCGGCCTTCGCTCAAGACGCGTTCGCGCAAGAACGGCGCTGGACGCGGACCGGTGAGGTCAACGCCGCAGGGTTCGGACAATCAGTCGCATGGGTGAGCGACTGGGATGGCGACGGCCAGCCCGACTTCGCCGCCGGCACGACGGGCGGCGACCAAATGCAGCCGCCGCCGGTGCTGGTGGTGTCGAGCGCGACCGGCTCGCTGCTCCTGTCTCTGTCCAACGACGAGCCTGACAGCGGCTTCGGCGACGCTCTCTTCGCGGTCGGCGATACCGATGGCGACGGGAAATCGGAACTTGCCGTCTTCGCGCCGCACTCGATCGATCCTGCGACCGGGACGTTCGGCTCCCTTTCGCTGTGGGATTCGGCGGGGCACGAGCACTGGACGTGGCGACCCGCAGCGTTTGTCGGTTCGTCACCCCGCGTCGACGTGATCGGCGATGTCGACGGCGATTCGGTCCTCGACCTGATCGTGGGCTACTTCGACGCGACCACGGCATACGCCGACATCGTGTCGGGCGCCACCGGCCGGGGGATCCGCTCCCACGCCGATCCGAGGGATCCCGGCGGATGGGTCTACGGAGTCGGCGCGCTTGGCGACTGTGATCTCGACGGCGTCCGCGACTACTACGTCGTGAAGGAAGTTTTTCCTCTCCACGACCTTCACGCGTTCTCCGGGGCCACAGGCGCGCCGCTCTGGACGTTTCCGGCTACGAGGGTCAGCGGCGTCGTTCCGGTCGAGGACATCGACGTCGACTCGATCGGCGACGTCGTGGTCTTCGCGGCCAATGCAGTGATCTCGGGCGGAACCGGCCGTTTCGTCCATTCGCTCGGCAGTGACTGGTGCTACGACGCGGTCGCCGTGGACGACCTCGACGGCGACGATGTCGGAGATGTCGTGATGGCGTGTGAGCAGGGGGTGGTCGGCGACAATCCCCTGATCGCGTACTCGCTCATGACGGGGCTCGAGATCGCCCGTGAGACCATCGGCTTCGGGTACTGCTACGACCTCGACGCCAGCGTCGACTTCGACGGCGACGGCCAGGTCGACTTGCTCTGCGGACTGCCGCAGGCTTTCGGGGCGCCCGGTCAGGTGAAGGTGATCGGGCTGGGCGGCTGGAACGAGCTGCTCCACGTTGACGGCCCCGCCTTCAACTCGCGCGGCGTCGGCAGCGGGGCCGCCCTCGTCCCCGATCGCGACGGCGACGGCACGGCCGAGATCGCGATCGCGGTCGTCGCTGATGTCGAGGACGTGACAAGCAGCGTCCAGATCCACTCGTCGATCGACGGCCACGAGCTGGCGCGCATCCACGTCGCTGGCGGCATCGCCTCGTCCCTCCTGCCGTTGATCGGCGTCCCCGACGTCGACGGCGACCTGGTCGACGATTGGGCCTTCGCCGCTGCCGACGGGACCGTCGAAGTGCGCTCCGGCCATGACGACTCGCTGCTCCTCACGTGGTCGCTCGGTTCGGGCACGCCGACCGCTGTCGCTGCCGCCGTCGACGCGGCCGGCCACTCGTTCGTGGCGTTCGTGACGGTCCAGTCGGCCACCAGCTCGGAGATCGCCGTCCACGACCTGACGACGGGGGCGGCTCCGTTGATCCTCGCGGCGAAGCAGTGGAACAGCGTCGGCTGTCTCGGCGACATCGACGGTGACGCCGCGCTCGACTGGGTCGCATGCGACCTTGGCGTGACGAACGGCAAGTTGACGGCGTTCTCGGGCGCGTCGGGCGCCACGATCTGGACGATCAGCGGCACGAAGAAGCTCCAGAACTCGCTGGTCCGCACGGTCGCGGACCTCAGCGGCGACGGGGAGGACGACGTGCTGGTCTCGTCGTTCGTCATTGACGCGCGCAAGGTCGTCGGGCGCGACGGCGTCACGGGCGTGAAGCTCTTCGAGCTGCCCGATCCGGCGCCGAGCTCGAACAGCGCCTTCGGTGCCGCGATCACGCCGGTCGGCGATCTCGATCACGACGGCTCAGGTGATTTCGCCGTCGGCGCGCCATGGGTGGAGTTCTTCATCCCCTATGGATTTGTCGACCTCTATTCCGGCAAGACCGCACGCCTGCTGGGCCGCATCAACGAGTGGGATTGGCTGATTGACGACTGGGATTCGCTCGAGACCGACAGGCTTGGCGAGCGGTTCGCCGAACTCGCGCGCGGCACGACTCTCGTACTGCGCAATCAGGGCCGACGACAGCCTGCCCTCGTCGTGGCGGCGCCGACGGCGGGCATGATCACCGATCAGGGCCGCGTCGACTTGATCGCGCTCTCCGACCTCTTTCTCGAGTTCTACCCGGAGGTGGGAGTCGAGGGCTCTCCAGTGGACGCATCCACCCGCGGCGGCAAGCCGGGCGCGCTGGCCGGTCTCTACATCGTCGCGATCGACGGCGTGCCGGTCGACCAGTTTGGTGTATTCGGCGCCCTCGATTCCTTCGGCGAATGGACGGCAACCGACGACGTGCCGCCTGGCTTCTCGGGGACCGTCTTCACGCTGCGCAGCTATGCGATCGGCAATGACGACCGCCTCTCCCGGTCGGTCGACGAGACGCTCACGATCCAATGACGGCCGGGTCGTGCGGCCCCGCCGAACCGACCGCTCGAGCGGCGGCGACGCCTCCGATGAGACGTCGGGGCGCAATCACGATGAGGAAGCGCTCGATCGATCGGGCGCGAGGATCACGAGCGAGTACTCGACGTGCTTGCGGCCGGAGACGCGCCACCGTGCTGACCGCTCGACGATGCGCGGGGTCGACTCGCCGGCCTGCGGTGCCGCGGCGATCGGGGGGTGACTCCTCACCACCTCACGTCACCGTTTCATCCCGGCGCCGTCCTCCTGGCATGCAGCCGCATCCGCACGATTCCCTTCTCCGCTCGCACTTCGGCCAACCCGCCGAGGCCGCGGCGGAGCTGCGTCTCCTCCTGCCCGAGCGGGCCAGAGCGCGCCTCGACCTCGACGCGCTGGTCCGCGTCGATGCCGCCTGGGTCGATCGCGAGCTGCGCGGCAGCGCCGCCGACCTGCTGTTCCGTGCCCGCTTCGTTCGGGCGGTGACGCCTTCCTGCTGTTCCTGATGGAGCACCAGAGCACCAGCGATCCGCGCCTGCCGCTCCGCCTGCCGCGCTACACGACGCAAATCTGGGAGCGACGCGCAGCTGCTCGGGCGGGCGATGAGCGCGATCGGGCGGCTGGCGCTGATCGTGTTGCGCAGCGGTCGCTCGGGGCCCCGCCTCGCCGAGCACCTGGCGGGCTTCCTGCGCGAGCTGCGCGACGACCTGCGCGGCCCCGGCGTGGTGCCGGCGCTGACGCGTCTTGCGGGTTATGTTCTCGCCGTCGGTGAAGGCGCGCCGCGAAAGGTCCGTGCGACCCTTGCCGCCGCCCTGCTGACGGAGCACCGGAGCGACGTGATGACGACCGCCGAGATGCTGCGTGCTGAAGGAAAGGCCGAAGGCTTGCTCGAAGGTTGGCGCGCCTGCGTCGCCGGCCTCCTCGAGATTCGATTTGGCGCACTCTCGCCCGACGCTCAGCGGCGCGTTGAAGCCGCCGGCGTCACCACTCTGCAGCGCTTTCAGCGGCGCGTATTGATCGCGCAAGACGAGGCGGAGCTGTTCAGGGAGTCGTGAACGCGACGCCACGCGCCCGATCCTGGCCTCTCGTCGCGCTGCTGCTGGCGACGCTGGTCGGCGGCGGGATCGCGCTGCGGACGTTCGTGGCGAGACACCCGCCGGGACTCGGCCGCACGAACGTCACGAGCGCCGCGTCGGACCGTGCGCCAGCGGTTCCGCGATTCCCGGACCCGGCCGCGATCGACGCGGACGCGCCGATCGCTCCGCCGCCCTCGCGGTCGACCGATGAGCTCCCATTCGTCCGCGGCGTGGTCGTCGATCCCGAGCGGCGGCCGATCGCGAACGCCTGGATCCTCACCCGGCGCGGAGGCGAGGACGGGCCGAAACTCGAGCTCGAACCGCTGCTGCAGGAGGAACTCGAGAAGCAGGTGGTGGTCCGCAGCGATGCCGCCGGCCGCTTCGAGCTGCGCGACCTGCCGCCACGCACCATCTCGCTGGCGGCCGTAGCGCCTGGCCGCGTCCCCGCCGAGTGGCGCGACATCGCCGCCGACCGCGCCGCGAACCAGGACGTGGTGCTGGTCCTCGAGGACGGACGCGCGCTGGCGGGGCGAGTCGTCGACTCCGACGGACGGCCGATCGCGCAGGCACGTGTCGAGTGGACGGGGCCGGCTTGGCGCCGGCGCTTCGAGCTCGCCGGCCATCTGCCTGGCGAACCGCTGGTCGAGATGACCCCCGCCTCCGAACACTTCTCGACCACGACCGACAGCGACGGCCGCTTCCACTTCGACGGCTTGCCGCTGGACCACGGCGAATGGAACGTCACGGCTGCGGGGTATGCAGAGGGCTCTTTCGACGAAGCGGAACGCCCGGAAGTGGGTCGCGCGAATGGCACGTCCGACGCCCGCACGTTCACGCTCACCCTGCGCCGCGCCGCCGCGCTGTTCCATGTGGTCGCCGCCGAGTCGGGTGCGCCGCTCGACGATGCTCGTGTCGTGATCCTCGAGTCGCGCGACGGCGGCGCGCCGAAGCCGGTGGCAGCGCTGCCCTTCGCCCTCGCGGACCACGACGAAATCCCCGCGCGCTGGCGGGTCCGCTCGCGGCTCTCCCTGCCGCAGCGGTTCACCGGGTCGCCACGCCAGCTCACCGCCTGGATCGTCGCGCCGGGCCGCCGCAGTGCGTCGATCGACTTCGCGCTCGACCCGACAGAGGAGCCGCCGGATCACGTCGTCGAGCTCGCCGCGGGCGCCGACGATCCGTGCCTCTCCGGTCGCATCACCGGCGCCGATCAGGCGCGCGTCGAACTGCGCATCGCCGCTGGCTCGGTCTGCCCGATCGACATGGCGCGGCGGTCCGCGCTGCTGGCGACCGCCACCAACCCAGAGCGGGAGTTCACGCTGAACGGCCTGCCGCCGATGCCGGTCGTGCTCGACGCGATCGCGGAGGGGTGCGCGCCGATCCGCCTCGAGCTCGAGCTGCCGGTGCGCCGGCTGCTGCTCGAGTTCGCCGCCGAATCGCGCCTCGCGGGCACGGTGCGCGGTGGAGACGGACGACCGGTCGCGGGCAGGGCGGTGGCACTTCAACTCGCCGACTACCAACGGGCTTGGCATGCCGTTACCAACGTCGACGGCCGTTTCGAGTTCTTCGGCTTGTCGTCCGGCCGCTACGGCGTCGGCGCGCTGCCGGACGCCGAGCCGTGGCAGGAGGGCGGCACGCTCGGCACTGCACCCACGGAGGCGTGGATCGCCTTCCGGCCCGAGGAACAGATCGAGCTTGCAAGCGGCGGCCGCCGCGAGATCGACCTGCTCGATCCGCACTGCGCCGCGCTGCGCATCCACGTCGTCGACGAACACGGCGCCGCGCTGCCCGACGTCGACGTGCAGATCGTCCGACGCGTCGAGGAGGGCTGGTCACTGCGCGTCCCGAAGGGAACCACGCTCGGCGATCCCCGCGGCGCCACCGGTCCCGGCGGCGAGGCGTGCGTGCTCGAAGTCGTGCCCGGCCGCGTCGCAGTCCACGCCGGCATCGGTGCGATCCGCGCGCGCGCATTCGCCGAAGTCCGGCCGATCGACGGCGCAACGATCACGCTGACGCTGCCAGTTCGTGCTCCGCGTGTGCGCTTGGCCGGGCGCGTCGTCGAGCTCGGCACCGAGCGGCCGATCGCAGGCGCGCGAATCGACGCGTTCCACGGCGACGCTCCGGGCGACTCCGGACTGCACCTCGGCAGCACGGTCACCGACGAACAGGGCCGGTTCGAGCTCGCGGAACTCGCGCCCGGTCCGGTACTGCTGCTGGCGCAGGGGCCGCGCACGAAGCGGGCCGATCGTCCTGGCTGGCTCGATTCGCAACTGCACCTCGTACTCCACCACGATCCGGAGACGGCGCCTGTCGTTGAGCCTCTGGTGGTGCCGCTCGCTCGCCAGCGGCCGCCGGCCGAATCCACGATCACCGTCAAGCTCCGCCTGCTCGACGCCGACTCGGGATCACCTCTCCATCCCGCGATCGCGAAGTTCACGACCCGCAGCGGCAACGTCGTCGTGACCCTCGGCGCGACCGAGACCGACGCGCAAGGTCGGATCGAGCTCTCGCTGCCGCGCGTCGAACACCTCTTCGTCGAGGCACTCGCTCCCCACACCGAGTTCGAGCTGCTGGCCAACCACCTCCCGCCCACCGAGCTCGCCCTCGCGGCGGGAGCCAATGGCCGGCACGTCGATACCACGCTGCGTATCCAGCGATCCGCTGACGGCAAGTGATCCAGCCTGTGTTGTTCGGGCCGTCTCACCACGCTGCTCCCGCCGACCGCCCAGAGGCGCGCCGCGCCGGAAGCGCAGCGGTAGAACCTCGCCGCATGCCCTCCCTCCCCCGCCCCGCCTTCGTCCTGCCGATCGGCACGCAGGTCGTGACGCGCGTCGCGGGCGGCGGCGCGAACGGCGCGGCGACGGTGGTCGCCGGCACGGCCGCCGTCGTCGTCGAGCCGCCGCTCGACGCGACGCATACCTACCTGCTGCGCACTGCGGACGGCCGTGAGCTGCGGCTCCACCGCGGCGAGTTCGCGATCCTCTCGCACTGGAAGCACCAGCAGGGCTTGCCAAGTCCCGATCCGCTGCAGGAGCACCAGCTCGCCCGCTTCGTGATCTACCGCTGCGTCGTCGGCAGCCGCGCGTTCGGCCTGGCCGGCGCCGACTCCGACTTCGATCGCCGCGGCATCTACCTGCCGCCCGCGGAGCTCCACTGGTCGCTCGCATCGGTGCCCGACCAGCTCGAGTTCGACGCCTCGCAGGAGGTCTACTGGGAGCTGCAGCGCTTCCTGGTGCTGGCGCTCAAGGCCAATCCGAACCTGCTCGAGTGCCTGTGGACGCCGCTGGTCGAGCACGCGACGCCGATCGCGCAGGAACTGCTGGCGCTCCGCGAGGCGTTCCTGTCGCGCCTGGTCCACCAGACCTACGGCGGCTACGTGCTGTCGCAATTCCGGAAGCTCGAGCAGGACCTGCGCACGCACGGCTCGCCGCGCTGGAAGCACGCGATGCACCTGCTGCGGCTGCTGCTGTCGGGGATCACGCTCCTGCGCGAAGGACGCGTCCGCGTCGACGTCGGCCCGTGGCGCGAGCGGTTGCTGGCGGTGAAGGCCGGCCAGCTCGCGTGGGACGAGGTCGACGGCTGGCGGCGCGAGCTGCAGCAGGAGTTCGACGAGGCGGCGCTCGCCTCGCCGCTGCCCGAGCGGCCCGACTACGCCAAAGTCGACGCCTTCCTGCTCCGCGCACGCCGGGCGCAAGTGGACATCGAGACGTGAGCCTCGACCCCGTCGTCCGCGATCCGCGCCTCCTCGCCGAGGTCGCCGCCGCGCCCCACCCGCTGCTGTTCGCGACGATCAGCGGCGCCCACCTCTACGGATTCGCTTCGCCCGACTCCGACTTCGACCTGCGCGGCGTCCACGTGCTGCCGCTCGCCGAGGTGCTGCGCCTCGAGCCGAAAGGCGAGACGCTCGAGCGCACGCATGTCCGCGACTGCGCCGAGATCGACCTCGTCACCCATGACGCTCGCAAGTTCTTCCGCCTCCTGCTCCGGAAGAACGGCTACGTGCTGGAGCAGCTCTGCTCGCCGCTGGTGGTGGCCACCACGCCCTTCCACGCCGAGCTGCTCTCCCTGGTGCCGCAGCTGGTCACACGCCACCACGCCCACCACTACCGCGGCTTCGCCGACACCCAGTGGCGCCTCTTCACCAAGGAGTCGCCGCGCCGGGTGAAGCCGCTGCTCTACGTCTTTCGCGTGCTGCGGACCGGCATCCACCTGCTGCGTACCGGCCGGATCGAGGCCAACCTGGAACGGCTCGACGAAGAGCAGCGCGTCCCCGGTGTGCGCGACCTGATCGCCCGCAAGCGAGCCGGCGCCGAGCAGCAGACGCTGACTGCCGCCGACTTCGCGGATCACGAACGCGAGCGTCTCCGCCTGCGCGAGCAGTTCGAGGCCGCAGCCGCCGCGTCCACTCTGCCGGAGCTGCCGAGCGCCGCCGCGGCGCTCGACGATCTGCTGGTGCGGCTGCGACGCGAGATGGGTTGAGCAAACGCGTCACTCGATCGGCTGCCCGCAAGTGATCCGGTTGCCGGCCGAGTCGCGCAGCTCGAACTCGCGCAGGCCCCACGGGCGCGTGATCGGCGGGCCATCGGGCCGGGCGCCGCGCGCGGTCAGCTCGGTGTGGAGCGCGTCGGCGTCGCGAACGTAGAGGTAGCAGGCGCCGGGGCCCGGTCGCTCCGGCGTCCGCGCCACCAGCAGCACGCGCACCGCCTCGCGGTCCAGCACGGCGATCCCCGCGTCCTCGTGGTTCACCGCGAACCCGAGCAGCGCACACCACCACGCTCGCGTCGCCGCGACGTCCGCGCACGGCAACTCCGGGATCCCGAGCTGCAGCTGCAGCTCCGCCGAAAGCGGGAGGTGGCTCATCTGCATGGCTCCGACGAGTGGCCGACGATTCTGCGCTCTCCCTTCCCGCCTCCCACCCGGAAAGAAGTTCTCAAGGCCGGGCGACCCGGCGGCCGACGGTGCCGGCGGGAGGCCGCCCCGGTCGCGGCCTCAGGGGAGCGCGGCGCGGATGCAGCC
>SXGT01142717.1_pt1 | contig 10538 bp, 6 predicted proteins | sample 3176221 | NCBI WGS metagenome assembly SXGT01 (sample SAMN11356862, study PRJNA531348) | freshwater metagenome | isolation source: freshwater sample F1-120 | place: China: Fuxian Lake, Yuxi | collected 2017-12-25
GGCGGGCGGCGCGCGGTGCCGGGAGTTCACGTTGCTCGGCAACGTCGGCAAGGGCCAAGAGGAGCTCTTCGGGACCGCGTGTCGGCAGGCGGACGGGAGCTGGCGCGTCGTGAACACCCAGCCTGCCGGTGTCGCGGGCGGCGGCTTCTAATCCAGTGCGGGCTCGGTCGCCGCGGCGAGCCACGCGAGGTAGCTCGCCGAGCCGCGCGCTATCGGCAGCGCGATGAGTTCCGGCTCCGCGTAGGGATGGTGCTCACGCAGCCAGCGCTCGAGCGCCTCGTAGCGAGCTGCCGTCGTCTTGATGACCAGCTGCAGCTCGCTCGCCTCCTCGACCTGGCCCTGCCACGAGTACGTGGACCGGACCGGGCCGATGGCGTTCACGCAGGCGGCGAGGCGCGCTTCGACGAGCCCCCGCGCGATGCGGGTCGCGTGCTCGCCGTCGGCGGGCACCGTGCAGAGGACGACGATCACTCGACCGAGATGAGCACGCGGACGTCGACGGCCTCGCTGCCGTTGCCGCGCACCTGAATGGCGTGCTCGCCCTGCCAGCCGTCCTCGGCCCAGATGAGCAGCTCGCCCGAGCCGAAGTCGTCGTCGCCGCTGAGCTCCCACGTCGCCGAGTCTTCCTCGACCAGGTTCGAGGAGAGGCAGAGCTTCGCGCCCTTGGTCACCGGGACCTCGTGCAGGTTGACGAAGAGCGGGCTCGGCGGCTCCCAGGTCTTCAGCTCATCCATCGAGATCCATGCGTCGTCGGGCATGCTCCAGAGGGCCTGCACGTTGCCGCCCTTGGTGCACGACGTCACGCCGTTCGCCGGCGTCGGGAAGCGCACCGACACGTCGCCGTGGAGCTCGATGTTGCCGCCGACGTCGCCGCCGCCGAGGTGATCGAAGCCGAGGATCTCGACGCGAACCCGCGCGAGGGTCTTCTCGCACTGGCGCTCGTTGTATTCCGACGTGAACGCGAGCTGCGCCGTCTCGTTGTCGAGGTACGCGAGCTTGTAGGCGATGGGAGCGCCGGGCGACTCCTTGCTGTAGTTGCCGCCGTTCTTGATGTACGTGACGATCCCCTCGAAGCCGCTCACGACGCCGGTGGCATCGCCGCCCGCGCCGCCGATGACGTAGGCGCGGATCGTCGACTCGGAGAGCGCCTTTTGGTAGGTGGCGCTGACGTTCGCCTCGGCGCTCACGGCCTTCGTCACCGCGGCCTCGAGCGCGGCCTTGATGGTCTTGGCGTCCTCGGTGCTCTCCACGCTGAAGATCACGCGGCGACCGAACGTCATCGACTGCAGGTACATCGGCGGGTTGTCCGCACCGACCTGCTTCTCGATCTGGTCGAGCGTGACCGCATCGCTGAAGAATTTGCTCGGGCGCGTCGGAGCGTCGACGTCGATCGTGTAATAGGCCTGGGTGAAGTTGACGAGGATGTGCGTCTTCTTCGCGGAGGTCGTGAAGTCGAAGTTGCCGGTGACGCTCGCCGCGCCCGGCCAGTCGACACCCGCGCCGAGCGAGAGCGCGATCTGCGACTCGCTGTGCACCTGCACGATCTCGAAATCGATCATCGCCGGCGTCGCGCCGGTCACGCCCTCGGCGAGGATGCGGTTGCGCTCTTCGCGGAAGGCGGAGAGGCTCGGCTCATCCATCGAGCCGGTCGGGTTCGCGTTCAGGTTCTCGAGCGAGAGGCTGAACTTGATCGGCGCGAGCTCGACCCCGAGCGGCGTGAGCACGCCGTACTGGGCGTCATCGCCTCGCACCACGGTGCCGGGCCACATCGAGGCAGAGTTCGGCTGGAACGCGACGAAGCGATCGAAGCGCACCGTCTCGCTGTAGCGCTTGTGCGAACAGAAATAGTCGCCCTCTTGCGCGGGCTCCGGGCAGTTTTCCTCGCACGAGACCTCGGTCTTCGGGCGCGAGTCCGCGACCGGCAGGTGCGGGATCCCGAGGAGGTATTCGTCGATCGACGCGAAATCCTCGTGCGAGCCGCCGCCGACCTCTTCGACGACGCACGCGCCGAGCAACAAGCTCACCGTCAATGCACCGAGCCCTGCGAAACTGCGAATCTTTGAAGCCATCCCGAATCTCCCTTGCTCCCAATCCCGCACCCGCCTTAGCAATTGGTGTGCCGTTGACCTACATCGTACCCAGCAATTAATTCCGAATAGTTACACTGGACCATGGTGGCGCGGGAGTCCAGCGCGATGGACAGTCGCCGCGCCATCGGATCGTTCTTGATCCACCTGGCTCCCGGCACGCGCGCGGCCGCCTCTCGCCCGAGGGGCGCAAGCGCGGAGAACGCCCGCGCGCTGCCGCCGTTGCGCCCAAGGGGAGGTCGCGTGGTAGCTTGCGCGCGCGGCGCGACCCTCGCTCGCGTCGGGCCCGAGCTTCGATGTCGAACGAACCGAACCCTGTTGCTGTCGAGACGCCGACCGCGGTCGAGGCGCCGGCTGCCATCGACACGGCGGCGAGCACGCGAACGCTGGGCCGACGCCTGCGCGACCTGGCCACCCGCATGGCGCTCTACGACATCGTCGTGCTCGCTTACCTCGCGCTCGTGCCGATCGCGCTCGTCTTCACGCCACCTAGCGCGCCGCGCGACCGAGTGCTCCGCCAGTACCTGGCGCTGCTCGCGACGGTCGCCACCTTCGTCGTCGCCGCGCGCACGAGGCGCTGGCACCGATCGCGCTTCGTCGGCGTCGGCTACCGTCTCGGGCTCGCGTCCTCGATGGCGGTCACCTACGTGCTGCTCGGCGACGCGCTGCCGCTCTTGAACCCGCACACGCTCGACCGCGAGCTCTTTCTCCTCGATCTCGATCTCCTCGGCGTCGAGCCCGCGATCCTCTTGCAGCGCTGGACGACGCCGCCGGTCGTCGACTGGTTTGCGGCCTTCTACCTGAGCTACTTCGTGCTGCTCACGTTGTTTCTCATGCCGCCGGTGCTCTTCTCGAAGAACGAGCGGCTCTCGGGCGAGCTCGCGACCGTGGTCCTCTTGACCTGCGCCATCGGGCAGACGCTCTACGCGTTCGTGCCGGGCTTCGGCCCGCTCTACGCGACGACCGAAGCCTTCGATGGTCCGCTCGCCGGCAACTTCTGGTTCGAGCTCATGACCAACTTCGTCTCGGGCGCCGGCGCGAAGAAGGACATCTTCCCGTCGCTGCACACGGCGACGCCCTCGGGGCTCACGATCGTCGCGTATCGCTATCGCCATGGCCCCGTGATGCGCTGGGTGTGGCCGTTCGTCGCCTTCGCCACGGCGAACATCATCGTGGCGACGTTGCTGCTCCGTTGGCACTACGTCATCGATGTCGTCGCAGGGCTCGTGCTGGCGGCGACGTGCGCCTTCGTCGCGGCCGAGGTGACCGAGTGGGACTTGACCCGGCGCCGCGAGCGCGGCGTGCTCGGGGCGTGGCCCCGCTGGCCGCTCTCGTCGAGCGACGAAGCCTCGTGATCGCGCTCGCGGAGCTGCTCCTCGGCGCGCGGCCATTTCGCATCGCGCTCAGCAGCGAGTTTCGTGGCGTGCGAGAGCGCGAGGGGCTCGTGCTGTTCGGGCCCGAGGGGACCGGCGAGTTTGCGCCGTTTCTCGAATACGACGCGCGCGCGTGCGCCCGCTGGCTCGCGGCCGCGGTCGAGCAGGCGTTCGTGCCGCCCGTGCCGCCCGTGCGCTCGAAGCTCCTCGCCAACGCGATCGTCCCGGCCGGCAAGCCTCACCACGCCGCGGAATTTGCGCGGCGGATCCGCAGCGAGACGGGCTGCACAATCTTCAAGATCAAGGTCGGCGACGAGGACGGCATCGCGCGCGTGCGAGCCGTCGCCGCGGCCGTGCCTGGCTGCTCGCTGCGGCTCGACGCCAACGCCGCCTGGGACGTCACGACCGCGTGCGCGACGCTCGCGGCGCTCGCCGAGCTCCCCATCGACTACGTGGAGCAGCCCTGCCGCACGCTCGCGGACTGTGCCGCGGTGCGCGCCGCGGCGAAGGTTCGGGTCGCCGTCGACGAAGGGGTGCGCCTCGCGCAGACCGTCGACTGCGACGCGGTGCGACGGTCGGCCGACGTCGCGATCCTCAAGCCGACGCCGCTCGGTGGTGTACGCGCCGCCCTCGCGCTCGCCGAGCGGCTCGCCATGCCCGTCACCGTGAGCAGCGCGCTCGACTCGTCGATCGGCCTCTATTCCGCGCTCGCGCTCGCCGCCGCGCTGCCCGAGCCGCCGCTGCCGAGCGGCCTCGGCACCGGCACGCTGCTCGGGACCGATCTCGTACGCGACACGGTCGTCCCGCGCGGAGGCTGCGTGCCCTTCGCCCGCCCCGAGCTCGACGACGAGGCGCTCGCACGCGCCGAGGCAGCGATGCCGCTCGAGCGCCGGCGGTGGTGGCTCGAGCGACTCGCGGCCGCGTGGGACGCCGGCGGCCGAGAGCTCGCCCGGAGGCTCGCTTGAGCCACGACCGATCGCGAGCGCGCGCGGCGAGCCACACGATCGCTCGCGTAGCAGCGCACGTCACCGCAGCGCACGTCACTGCAGTAGCGACTCCCTGCGGGTCATGTTAGGCGGTCGCCAGCGTCGCATCGCCATGCCGGATCTCGTGAAAATTGCGGGCCATCGCGTGACCTCGATCACGAAGGCGCGCGGCCCGCTCGTCCCATCGCGGCTATTTTCGGGGCAGCGCCTCGTCGTCGTCGGCGGCACCGGCTTCCTCGGCAAGGTGTGGCTGTCGATGCTGCTCGATCGCTACCCGGGGATCGGTCACGTCTACCTGCTCGTTCGCGCGAAGGGCGAGCAGACGCCGGAGGCGCGGTTCTGGGCCGACATCGCCTCGTCGCCGGTGTTCGAGCCGCTGCGCGAGAAATACTCGGGCACGGCGTTCGAGGACTTTCTCCGGGCGAAGGTCACGCCCGTCGCCGGCGACATGGAGCTAGCGCGCGTCGGCTTCGACGAGGGGCTCATCGCCTCGCTCGCGGGCAGCGTCGCGGCCGTCATCAACGTGGCCGGCGTCGTCGACTTCAACCCGCCGCTCGACGAGGCGCTCGCCGCCAACGCCTTCGGCGTGAATAACCTCATCGATCTCGCGCGCGCCCTCGACGCTCCGGTGATGCACACGAGCACCTGCTACGTGGCGGGCTATCGCACCGGCCGCATCGAAGAGGCCGAGCCGCGCTCGGTGCCGTTTCCGCGCGCCGAAGGGGCCCCGGGGGAGCGCCTCATCGCGCCGCCCGAAGAGCTCAAGGTCGACCGCCGCCTCGACCGCTCGCACTGGGATCCGCAGAACGAGATCCGCGAGTGCCTCAACGTCATCGAGCACGTGCGCTTGCGCTGCGAGGACGCCTTCCGGCAGAGCCTGTTCCTCGACGAAGCGAAGAACAACCTCACGACGCGCGGCGAGCCGTGCCGCGGACGGGTGCTCGAGGACGAGCTCGCCCGTGTGAAGCGCAAGTTCATCCGCGAGCGCCTGACCGAAGCAGGTCGTGAGCGGGCGCTCTACTGGGGCTGGCCCAACATCTACACGTACACGAAGAGCATCGGCGAGCAGGTGCTCGCGGCGAGCGGCATCGAGTACACGATCGTTCGCCCCGCCGTCATCGAGTCGTCGACCGTCTTCCCCTTTCCGGGGTGGAACGAGGGCGTGAACACCTCAGCGCCGTTCATCTACATGGCGCTCAAGGGCCAGGTGCAGTTCCCGAACGATCTGGACGTGCACCTCGACATCATCCCCGTCGACATGGTCACGAGCGGCATGCTCGCGTCGCTCGCCGAGCTCCTCGAGCGCACGCACGAGCCGGTCTATCAGTACGGCGCGGGCGACGTGAACCCGTGCAAGGCGAGCCGCTACATGGAGCTCATCGGGCTCTACAAGCGGAAGCAGCTGCAAGACGGCGGCGACGAGGGCAACCGCCTCGTCAATGCGCTCCTCGCGCGAGTCGAGCCGGTGCACCTCTCGAAGGCGGAGTATCAGCGGCATGGCGCGCACGCCGTCGCGCGGGCCGAGCGCGGTCTGGCGTCGCTGCTCGATGCGGCGAGCGTCGGACCGATGGCGGCGCTGTTTCGTCCCGTCGCCAAGGCGCTCAAGAAGGCCGCGGCACAAGAGGACAAGGTCGGGGAGATCATGGATCTCTTCTTGCCGTTCATGGTCGAGTGCGAGTGGGTCTTCTCGTGCGCCAACACGCGCGCCGCGCTCTCGCGCATGCCGCTCGAAGAGCGTGCGCTCCTCTACTGGGAGCCGGAGCAGATCGACTGGCGCACGTGGATGTTCGAGGTGCACATCCCGGCGATCGAGCGCTGGGCGGCGCCGGAGCTGGAGAAGCGCCTGCGCCGCGAGCTCAAGCCGCTGCGCCGCTACGAGACCCTGCTCGATCTGCTCGACGAGATGGCCGAGCGACACGACCACGGCGTCGCGCTGCGCATGCTCGAGAAGGACGGTCTGTCGCGGCTGACGTTCCTCGAGTGGCGCGCCGCCTCGACGAAGGTTGCGGCAGCGCTCGCCGAAGCCGGCGTGAACAAGGGCGATCGCGTCATGCTCGCGGGCGACAACCGCCCCGCGTGGCCCATCGCCTACTTCGGGATCCTGCGCGCCGGCGCGATCGCCGTCCCGGTCGACCCGAAGCTCAGCAGGCAGCAGCTCGCCAACGTGGCGCGCGCCTCGGCCGCCAAGGCCGCCATCTTCGGCGCCGAGGTCGAGCTCACGCGCGTCGCTGATGCGGCGGCGCCCATGCCAGAGCTGCGCGCGTTCGACCTCGACGCGATCGCCACGAGCCCCTGCGGTGCCGAGCCACCCGAGGTGAGCGTGTGCGCGGGCGATCTCGCGAGCATCATCTTCACGAGCGGCACGACGGGCGAGCCGAAGGGCGTGATGCTCTCGCACGAGAACTTCACGTCGCTGCTCGCCGCGCTGACGCCGCTGTTTCCGCTCACCGCGCGCGACGGCGTCCTGAGCGTGCTGCCGCTGCACCACACGTTCGAGTTCTCGTGCGGCCTGCTCTTGCCGATGTCGGCCGGCGCCACCGTGAGCTACCTCGGCGAGATCTCGAGCGAGCGCTTGGGCGAGGGCCTTTCCAAGGCGCGCGTCACGGCGATGGTCGGCGTCCCGGCGCTCTGGCAGCTGCTCGAGCGGCGCATCGTGTCGCAAGCGAAGGAGCGCGGCCCGCTCGCGAGCCAGGCCTTCGACGTCGCGCTCGAGCTCAACCGCATGCTCGGCAAGCGCCTCGGCCTCGACGCCGGCAAGCTGTTCTTCGCGCCGGTGCATGAGAAGCTCGGCGGGCGCGTTCGTTTCCTCATCTCCGGCGGCGGCGCGCTGCCGAAGAGCACCGCGGATACGTTCGCGGGCCTTGGCCTGCACCTCTCGGAGGGGTACGGCCTCACCGAGGCGGCGCCGGTGCTCTCGGTCGCGAAGAGCACGCCGAAGACGCGCCCGGGCCACGTCGGAAAGGCGATCCCCGGGGTCGAGCTCAAGCTCGCGAACGCCGACGAGCAGGGCGTCGGCGAGGTCCTCGCGCGCGGCCCCAACGTGATGCAGGGCTACTATGGGAACGTCGACGCCACGCGCGCCACGGTCGACGAGCAGGGCTGGCTGCACACGGGCGATCTCGGAAAGTTCGACAGGCGCGGCCAGCTCGTCCTCGTCGGTCGGCAGAAGGACGTCATCGTCGGCGCGAGCGGCGAGAACGTGTACCCCGACGACGTCGAGGAGCTCCTCGGCCGCGTGCCCGACATCGACGAGCTCTCGGTGGTCGGCGTCGTGCGCGGCGACACCGAGGTCGTCGCCTGCCTCGCGGTGCCGGCGCGACCCGCTACGTGGGACGCACTGAAGACGCCGAGCCCGACGCGCGCCGAGACACATGCACGCGCCCTGCGCTCGCTGAAGACCGCGATCGACAAGCTCCCGCGCGCGTCGAGGCCCACGCTCGTCCACCTCTACGACACCGCGCTGCCGAAGACCGCGACCCGCAAGGTCAAGCGCAGCGAAGTCCGCGCGATCCTCGATCGCCTCGGCTCGGCGCTGCCGAGCGGCGCGGCCCTGGCGTCGAGCGCGGGCACGCTGGCCGTCGTCACGCACGCGCTCGCGGCGCTCACCAACCGCAAGGCGAGCGAAATTCGCCCGGAAATGTCGCTGACCGCGGATCTCGGCGTCGACTCGCTCATGGCCATGGAGCTGTCGCTGGCGCTCGAGGCGGGGCTCGGCGCGTCGCTCGCGCAAGAGCAGCTGCAGCAAGTGAGCACGGTGCGCGATCTCGCCCTGCTCTGCGGCGCACCACGCAAGCGCGCGGCGAGCGCCGCCGTCATCGAAGAAGACGAGACGCCGATCGAGATCCCGGACGACGTGGCGCGCGCCGCGAAGAAGCTCCTCGGCTCGGCGCAGATGGGCTTCTACGAGCGCGTAATGCGGCCGAGGGTCTTCGGGCGCGCGTTCATTCCCCACAACCGCAGCACCATCGTCGTCTCGAACCACGCGAGCCACCTCGACATGGGCTTCGTGAAGTGGGCGCTCGGCTCGTATGGCGAGGACATGGTGGCGCTCGCCGCGTCCGACTACTTCTTCGAGGGCAAGCTGCGGCGCGCGTACTTCGAGAAGCTCACGAACCTGCAGGCATTCGACCGCAAGACCAACGTGCGGCAGGCGCTGCGCGAGGCGGGAGACACGATCCGATCGGGCAAGACGGTGCTGCTCTTCCCCGAGGGCACGCGCAGCCAAGACGGCGCGGTCCACGAGTTCAAATCGACCGTTGGGCACCTCGCGCTCACGAACCGTGTCGACATTCTCCCGGTGTATCTCGGCGGCACGTACGAGGCGTGGCCGAAGGGCCGAAGCCTGCCGACGCGCCGCGACATTCGCGCGCACATCGGCCCGCCGCTTCGCATCGAGGAGCTCGAGCGCTTCACGCGAGGCCTGAAGCTCACGGCGGCGAGCAAGGTCGTCGCGACGCTCGCACGCGCGGCCGTCATCGCCCTCCGGAACGGCGGCGTGCTCGAGCTCGAGCGTCACGACTCGGCCGAGGCTGCGCTCGGAGAGAAGCGTGAGCACCCGCTCGCCACGATGTTTCGCGAGCTCGAGGGCCGCTACGTGCGCGCGAAGGTCGGCGCTCCCTTGACGTACTATTTCACGCTCGGCGCAGACGAAGACAGCAAATGGACCGCGCGGCTCGCGCCCGATGGCTGCTCGATCGCGCGCGGTAAGCCCGAGGGCCAGGCCGACTGCGTGCTCAAGACGTCGCCCGACATCTTCACGAAGATGATCCGCGAGGCGTACATGCCGACGCCCGTCGAGGTGATGAGCGGGCTCGTGAAGACGAACGACGTCAGCTTGCTCGCGACGTTTCAAGAGGCGTTCGACATCCGATGAGCCGCCTCTTCGTCACCGGCGCGACGGGCTTTCTCGGGCGGCACCTCTCCGAGCTCTTGCGCGCTCGCGGCCACGAGGTCGTCGCCCTCGCGCGGCGCCCCTCCCCCGCGCTCGTAGCGCTCGGCGTCGACGTTCGGCTCGGCGATGTGCTCGACGGTGCGAGCGTGCGAGCGGCCGCCGAGGGCACCGACGGCGCATTTCACTGCGCGGGCAAGGTCTCGCGCGATCGCGCCGACGCCGAGCTCATGCAGCGCGTGCATGTCGGCGGCACCAAGATCGTCCTCGACGCGCTACGCGAGGCCCGCGTTCGGCGGGTCGTCGTCGCGAGCACGAGCGGCACCATCGCCGTCTCCGAGAGCGCCACCGTGCACGACGAGACCGCGCCGGCCCCGCTCGACGTCATCGCGCGCTGGCCCTACTACCGCACGAAGCTCTTCGCCGAGGAGGCCGCACTCGAGCAGAGCCGCGCGGACTTCGAGGTCGTGTGCGTGAACCCGTCGCTCTTGCTCGGCCCGGGCGACGTCCACGGCTCATCGACGGAAGACGTGTGCAAATTCCTCGAGCGGAAGATCCCGTTTTGCCCCGCCGGCGGCATCGCGTTCGTCGATGCGCGTGACGCAGCGCTCGGCATGGTGGCGGCCTTCGAGCGTGGCGAGCCGCGCGCGCGCTACCTCCTCAACGGCGCGAACATGACGCTCCAGGCGTTCTTCGGTCGGCTCGAGCGCATCAGCGGCGTGAAGGCGCCCGCGGTGCGACTGCCGCGGACCACCGCGCGCATGGCCGGCGTGAGCGCCGAGCTGCTCGGCAAGGTGACGAAGGCGTTCGACCTCGCCGATGCGTGCCGACAGCACACGGACGAGCTCGCCCGCGATCCGGCCGGTTTTTCCGCCTTGCGAGCGCGGGTTGACGATGACGAGTGGTTTCATGCGCCCCCTAGGGCATCGATTCGCCTGAATCGATGCCCAATTAAGCACATCTCCATTCGAGTCAGACCATCGTAATCGCGAGGAAAGTGCGGTGCCTCACCACCGTGGGGGCGCCGAACTTCCCGTTGCTTCAATGGACTCGAGACACTTCTTGCAGCGACGATACCGGCGCGTTCACGTCGGCCAGACGACGCCGCGGCCACGCAGATCGGCGATCGTGTCGGACAGCGTGTCGTTCGGATCGCGCGGGGAGAAACCGAGCATTTGTTCGGCGCGCGCCGACGAGCAGTACC
>SXGT01763722.1_pt1 | contig 10538 bp, 8 predicted proteins | sample 3176221 | NCBI WGS metagenome assembly SXGT01 (sample SAMN11356862, study PRJNA531348) | freshwater metagenome | isolation source: freshwater sample F1-120 | place: China: Fuxian Lake, Yuxi | collected 2017-12-25
CGGCACCAAGGACTTTGTGAGCAAGTTGAGCGGTGACCAGAAAGCCGACTCCCAACTCATTGGCCAGTTTGGCGTGGGCTTTTACTCCGGCTTCATCGTGGCCGACAAGATCACCGTGGAATCGCGCCGTGCCGGCCTGCCGGCGGCCGAGGGCGTGCGCTGGACCAGCGGGGGCACGGGCGACTTCGAGGTCGAGACGATCGAGCGCGCCGCGCGCGGCACCAGCGTGATCCTGCACCTGCGCGACGACGCCAGCGACTACCTCGATCGCTGGAAGCTCAAGTCCATCATCGGCAAGTATTCCGACCACATCAGCCTGCCCATCCTGATGCAGAAGGAAGAGTGGGACGCCGAGAAGAGCGAGCAGGTGCTGAAGGACGAATGGGAGGCCGTGAACTCGGCCAATGCCCTGTGGGCGCGCAGCAAGAAGGACGTGAGCGACGAGCAGTACGCCGAGTTCTACAAGAACCTGAGCTACGACACCGAGGCGCCGCTGGCCTGGAGCCACAACCGCGTGGAGGGCAGCACCGAGTACACCCAGCTGCTCTACATCCCGGCCAAGGCCCCGCAGGACCTCTGGAACCGCGACCGCAAGGCCGGCATCAAGCTCTACGTGCGGCGCGTCTTCATCATGGACGAGGCCGAGGCGCTGATGCCCTCCTACCTGCGCTGGGTCAAGGGCGTGGTGGACTCGGCCGACCTGCCGCTCAACGTGAGCCGCGAGCTGCTGCAGGAAAGCCGCGACGTGAAGGCGATCCGCGAGGGCAACACCCGCCGCGTGCTGGCCATGCTGGAAGACCTGGCGAAGAAGGACGCGCCCGCTGCGGCAGCGGCCGAAGGCGCGGACGGCGTGACCGACGTGGTCTCGGCCGAGGACAAGGCCGCTGCCGAGAAGGACGTGGGCAAGTACACGAAGTTCTATGCCGAGTTCGGCGCCGTGCTCAAGGAAGGCCTGGGCGAGGACTTCGCCAACCGCGACAAGATCGCCAGATTGCTGCGCTTTGCCAGCACCCACGGCACCGCACTGACCGCGCTGGCCGACTACAAGGCCCGCATGAAGGAAGGCCAGGCCGCGATCTACTACATCACCGCCGACAACCGCGCGGCCGCGCAGAACAGCCCGCAGCTGGAGGTGTTCCGCAAGAAGGGCATCGAGGTGCTGCTGATGACCGACCGCGTGGACGAGTGGGCGCTGTCCTTCCTGCACGAGTTCGACGGCACGCCGCTGCAAAGCGTGGCCAAGGGCGCGGTGGACCTGGGCTCGCTGCAGGACGAGGAAGAGAAGAAGGCCGCCGAGGCCGCCGCCGAGACCTTCAAGCCGGTCCTCGAGCGGCTCAAGGAAAGCCTCAAGGACAAGGCCAAGGACGTGCGCGTCACCTCCCGCCTGGTCGATTCCCCGGCCTGTCTGGTGGTGGAGGACGGCGACTACTCCACGCAGTTGGCCCGCATGCTCAAGCAGGCCGGCCAGCCCGCGCCCGAGGTGCGCCCCATCCTGGAGGTCAACGCCGAACACGCGCTGGTGAAAAAACTCGAAGGCAGCGCCCATTTCGACGACCTGGCCCACATCCTGTTCGACCAGGCGCTGCTGGCCGAGGGCGGCCTGCCGGACGATCCGGCGGCCTACGTGAAACGCGTCAACGCCCTGCTGGTCTGAGGGCAACCCCCCATGCCATGAGCACGGCATGGGGTTGACTACACTCGGGGCCGGGGAGTCCTCAAAGGCGCAGTGCACCGCACCTGCCCCGTCCACCTGATCCACCGGCCTCAACGTGTACCTACAGCGTCCATTCGATCACGTCGTCACCTTCCGCAACAGCCAGGGAGAGAGCGCGCGCGGCACACTCACCAGCCTGCAGCGGCGCTCGCTGGTGATGGAGATCTACAACCCGTACTCCATCGTGCAGGTGAGCGAGGTGCTCAGCGAGCTGACCATTCGGTCAGGCGACCGCATCATCTACAAGGGCAAGGCGGTGGTGGTGAGCCTGCTCAACACCGGCCTGATGGCGGTGATCTCGGTGGCGCTCATCGACGAATGGTCCGACCTCAACGCGATCCGGGGCAACGTGAGCCAGGTGCGCGACGAGGCCGCCCGCTTCGTGGCCGACTGGGAGTCGCGCTTCAAGATCCGGCAGAGCTACCAGGTCACCATCAGCGAGTTCCGTGCCTTCCTGTCCGAGACCGCGCGCTGGATCGACCAGGCCGACATGGTCGATTCCCTGCCGCGCCTGCCCGACGGGCGCCTGACCGACGAGGTGTTCGGTGCGATCGCCGAGCCCCTGATGATCAAGGGCAAGGAGTTCCTGGTGCGGCTGGAGGACGAGGCCTCCCGTCTGCCGGCGGAGGACTCGCTGCTGCACCGGGCCTACGCCCAGACCGCGCTGCACCCCCTGGTGCTGCGAGCGCCCTTCGTCTACCGCACCTTCGCCAAGCCGCTGGGCTATGCGGGCGACTACGAGATGGTCAACCAGATCCTGGGCGACCCGCGCCAGGGCAGCAGCACCTACATCCAGCTTGTCAACGCCATGTTCCTGCGCGCGGCGGTGGCCGTGGCGCACCGCAACCGCATCGACATCCTGGTCGAGTTCCTCAGGAAGGCCGTGGCCAGCGCCGCCAGCAAGGGCCGGCCGGTGCGCATCCTCAACGTGGGCTGCGGACCGGGCGTGGAGATCCAGAAGCTCATCGCCACCGGCGAAGACCTCTCGCGCCTGCATTTCACCCTGATCGACTTCAGCCTGGAGACCCTGAACTACACGCGCCAGAAGATCGAGGAAGCCGCGCAGCTGCACAAGTCGAAGGTGCGGGTCGAGTACGTGCAGGAATCGGTGCACGAGCTGCTCAAGCGCGCCACCCGCGACACCGCGCCGGCCGACGGCGAGGGTTTCGATTTCGTCTACTGCGCTGGTCTGTTCGACTACCTGTCGGACAAGGTGTGCGCGCGGCTGATCCGGTACTTCCTCTCGCGCAGCAACCCGGGCGCCCATCTGCTGGTCACCAACGTGCACGCCGACAACCCGGAGCGCTACGGCATGGAGCACCTGCTGGAGTGGCACCTGATCTACCGCGACGAGAAGCAGATGCAGTCCGTGATGGAAGAGGTGAACGCGCCCGCGATCATGTACACCGACGCCACGGGCGTCAACATCTTCGCGGAAGTGGTGGTCAACGCAAACCTGAAGGCCATGGCACTTGAAAATGGCTGACCGGCCGAGCTCGCCCTACGAGCAGCAGCTCTCGGACTTCCGCCTGACCTACAGCAAGGCGGGCAGCATCACGTCCATCGTGCTGGTGCTCGCGGGCTTCGGCCTGGACTATTTCTCTTACCCGGAGCGGCTGCTCGAATTCACCCTGCTGCGCGTGCTGGTGGTGGTGCTCACGCTGGGCATCCTGCGTGTGCTGTTCACCGAATTCGGTCGCCGCCATGTGCGCTCGCTCACCATGCTCTGGCTGCTGCTGCCGCAGATCATGATCGCCTTCATGATCTACGAGACCGACGGCGCGCAGTCGATCTACTTCGTGGGCCTGCATCTGGCGCTGTACGCGGTCGGCATCATCCTGCCGATCAGCTTCTTCGAAGGCATCGGCTTTGGCGTCGTCACGCTGGTCCTCTATGTGGTGGCCTGTGCGCTGCACCCCGACGCGGCCAGCAGCACGGCGCGCATGGTGACGAACTCGCTGTTCATCCTGTTCTCCGCCGGGGCCAGCGCGGTGTGCACCTGGTTCAACGAGAAGGCCCGCCTGCGCCTGTTCCAGTTGCAGCACGAGGTGTCCGAGAAGAACGCCTCGCTGCGCGAGATCAACCAGACGCTGGCCGAGGTCAAGGGCCAGCTGCTGCAGCGCGAGAAGATGGCGGCCATCGGCACGCTCTCGGCCGGCCTGCTGCACGAGCTCAACAACCCGGTGAACTACAGCCTGATGGCGATCAACATGGGCCTGACCTGCAAAGGCGCCCAGAGCGACGAGATGCTCAAGGAGAGCCTGGTCGATGCGCGAGAAGGCATGCAGCGCATCCAGAACATCGTCACCGACCTCAAGACCTTCGCCTACCAGAAGCCCGGTCAGGACAGCCTGCGTCCCTTCCTGCTCGAGAACGCGGTGCGCTCGGCCGTGCGGCTGGCGGGCTACGAACTCAAGGGCGTCGACGTGGTGATCGATCTGCCGCAGGACAGCCACGTGCTGGGCGACGAGCCGGCCATCATCGGCGTGCTGATCAACCTGTTGAGCAATGCCGCGCTCGCCCTGCAGGCGGCCAAGCGCGAACAGCCCCGCATTGCGGTGACAGCCACCCTGCAAGGCCACCGCCTGGGCGTTTCCGTGCGCGACAACGGCTCGGGCATTGACCCGGACAACCTGAGTCGGGTATTCGAGCCCTTCTTCACCACCCGCGATGTGGGTGCCGGGCTGGGGCTGGGCCTGAGCGTGAGCTACGGCATCGTGCACCGGCATGGCGGTACGCTGGCGGTGGAAAGCGAGCTGGGCAGCTGGACCGAATTCACCTTTGACCTGCCGAGGCCCGAATGAAACCCGACGACGCCTCCGTGATGCGCGGCCTGCTGGGCGCCCATGCCATCCTGATGGTGGACGACGAGCCGCAGGCCTGCAAGTGGTTTGCCCGCCTGTATGGCGACGAGTTCGTGGTGCTCACCGCCGGCAGCGCGGACGAGGCCCTGGCGGTGTTGGCCCAGCGCGGCCACGAGGTGGCCGTGCTGCTCACCGACTACGCCATGCCGCAGCGCGACGGCGTGACGCTGCTCAGCGAAGTGCGCCAGCAGTACCCGCACGTGGCGCGCCTGCTGGTCTCGGCCTACGCCGACAAGGACATGGCGATGTCCGCCGTCAACCAGGGGCACGTGGAAAAGATCCTGGAAAAGCCGCTGGACGAAGCGCTGACCCGGCAGTCCCTGCGCGACGCGCTGCAGGCCAGCCAGGAGCGCGCGCGCGAGCGGGCCCTGATCGAGCGGCGAGCGGCCACCTTGCGCGAGACCCTGGGTTTTCTGGCGCACGAGGTCACCACACCGCTGGCCACGGTGCAGGGTTACCTGTCGGCCATGCGCGAACGCCATGTCGACCCCATGGAAGGGGACCGTGGCGTGGCGCACATCCAGGAACAGAAGCCGGGCGACGTGCTGTTCATGATCGAGGCCGCGCAGCGCCGGGCCGAATACGCGCAGTCGCTGGTGTCGACCTTCGTGCAGACCGCGCGCGACGCCTACCAGCCCGACAGCGCGCCCAGCCTGCGCGCCAGCGACCTGGTGCAGGCGGTGCGCGAGGAATACCCGTTCGACCACGACGAGGCGCAGTGGCTCACCAGCGACCTCGCCGACGATTTCGTGCTGCCCGGCCGCCGCGACCTGCTCTACCTCGTGCTCTGCACCCTGGTCAAGAACGCGGTGCTGGCGCTGCGCCCGAACCCGCCGGCCCAGCCCAATGTGCACGTGGTGCTGTTGCGCGAAGCCCCTGCGCCGGGCCTGCCAGTGCAGGCGGCCATCCAGGTGCGCGACAACGGCCCCGGCATTCCGGCCGAGGTGTTGGGCCGGTTGACGCTCGAACCCCTGACCACCCGCGCCAGCACCGGCGGCAGCGGCATGGGCCTCGTGTTCTGCCGCCGCGTGATGACCTCGCTGGGCGGCTCCATCGTCGTGAGGTCCGAGGCCGGCCAGGGCGCCAGCGTGTCCCTCTATTTCCCTTTCGCGCAATGACCAGTCAGGAGAATCCGTGAAGCCCGTGAAAATTTTGTACGTTGACGACGAGGCCATGGCCCTGAAGTACTTCGAGCGCCTGGTGAGTCCGTTGGCACCGGTGCTCACCGCAACCTCGGTGGAAGAGGGCCGGGCGATGCTCGCGGCGCACGGCGCCGAGATCGCCGTGCTGGTGTGCGACCAGCGCATGCCGGGTGAGTACGGCAACGAGCTGCTGCGCCATGCGCGCGAGTACTACCCCGGCGTGGTGCGCATGCTGACCACCGCGTATTCCGAACTGGGCGATGCCATCGAGGCCATCAACACCGGCGAGATCTACCGCTACATCAACAAGCCCTGGGAGCTGGAGAGCCTGCGCGCCGACCTGAAGAACGCGCTCGAACTGGCCGAACTGCGCAGCGAGCGCGACAGCCTGATGCGCGACCGGCTGATGGCCCAGCAGGGCCAATTGCTGGCCAACCGCCTGTCGGCGCTGTTGATGGTGGGCGCGGCGGTGCACAGCGAGGACGTGGAGCAGGCGCTGCACCGCTTTGCCCAGGCCGCGCTGCGCGTGGGCAGCACCCAGCCGGCCATCGACTGGAACCGCTGGGACCACGCGGACCTGATGCAGGCCGAGGCCCAGCGCGGCGCGGCCATCGCGGCCCACCTGCGCCAGTGGCTGCGCGAGTTCGGCCCGCGGCGCGACGGTGCGGGCGCCCTGTCGGTGCTGGCCCAGGCCCTGGGCGGCGAACTCAAGGGGGACCATGTGCAACTGGCCGACGGCACGGTGTTGACGGCCCTGCTCTCCCTGCCGGTGGGCGAATGGCCGACGGCGCCCCAGTGCGCCTGGCTGGCCTGGCTGCTCTGGCAGGGTGGGCTGGCCGAGGCGGTGGCCGTGGACGGCGCCTGGGCGGTGCGGCCTGTGGAAGCGGCCGCGCTGCCGACGGACTGGCTCGCGGACGCGATCGAGCGCCTGGGCCAGGGGGTGGCCTGAGCGGGCTTGTGACGAAACGTTGCACAACGGAGGGCACTTTTGTGCTGAACCCGCGCTCACAATGGCATTCGTTCCGCATTCAAGGGCCCGTGCCATGACCACCTCACCTCAAAACCACTCTGTTGTCCTCCGCGGTGCCGCGGGGGTGTTGCTGGCGGGAGCCGCGTTGCTGGCGGGCTGTGGCTCCGCCGGGGTGGGCATCGGCATCGGGGTGCCCATCGGCCCCTTCTCCATCGGCGTGGGCGCTGGCACCGGCGGCGTGAGTGCGGGCGTGAGCACCGGCGTCGGGCCGGTCGGTGTGGGCGTGGGGGTGAACCAGCGCGGCCAGGTGAGTGCCGGCGCGGGGGTGGGGACGAGCACGCGCATCGGCAACAGTGGGGCCAGCGTGGGCGTGGGGGTGGGCACCAGCACGGTGATCCACGATCCGCACGACCGCAACTGACACCCGCATCCTGAAGAGCGTGTGGATGTCGTGATCGATGGTGTCCAGCGTGGTGGTAAGCGATCAGCCGCGCTCAACGTCCCGGTGGTCGGGCGGGACATCGATGTGATCGCGTGCAACGCTTTCCATGTTCCCCAGCCCGCTGATCCAGCGTGGCATCTGCTCGCGCAAGATGCAGAGTGCGGGCGCCTCCTGCCGCTGGGCTGAGGTGACCAGTCCAAACCGGCCGGTGGCATCCAGGTCGGGTTGCATATCCAGGCGGATCAGGCCTGCCGCGACGGCGTTGACGGTCAGCAGGATCGCATCGCTTCGTTGTGCCACCTCCACGATGCTCAGGGTCTCGTCGCAGCGCAGCGTGACCATGTCGTCCGGGTTGGCCTGGGGGCCATAACGGGCGATCAGCAAGCGCGCCACTTCATCGCTCAGCGGGGTGGACGCGATCGGATAGGCCAACACCTCGTCCAGACTCACCCGACGACCAAGTTGCGCCAGCGGATGGTCCCGGCGCACCAGAAAACCCGCCCCCAGCTCGAAGGCGAGGTCCACCCGCAGGTCGGCCGAGGGGCGCATGTCGCGGATGTCGACGATGGCGGCGTCCAGGCGTTGCTCGCGCAGCGCATGCACCAGCACGCCGGTGTTGCCGCGCGAGATGTGCACCTGCAGTTTCGGGTGGTGCTCGGCCATGTGCAGCATCAACGGCATGCTGAACAGCGCCCCCGGCGCTGAACTCAGCCCCACGCGCAGCTTGCCGATCAGGCCGTCGTGCAAGGCCTTGCCGGCGTGCCTGAGCGCCTCGGCATCACTGACCAGGTGGCGCGCGCGCCTCAGCACTTCATGGCCGAAGGGCGTGAGCGCGATGCGCCGGCCCAGGCGGTCAAAAAGTGCCCCACCCATTTCGACTTCCAGCCCCTGGATGCTGCGCGTGAGCGCCGGCTGCGTGAGGAACAGGGCGGCGGATGCCTGCACGAAGGAGCCCAGGTCCGCGAGGACCACGAAATGCCGCAGTTGCACCAGAGTCATCGCAAATCCTCAGTGAAAGTCATGGATTGATGATCATCAATGCATTGGACTTTAAATCAATGCGTTCCTAACATGCAGCAAATTGCATGTAACCGGTTGCAGAACAAAGCCCACGAGGGCTCTTTGCAACCCTCACCAGGAGCCCGGCCTTGGAACGTCTCAGCGATCAGTTGGTGCAGGAATTCATCGCGCTTCGGCGCGACATCCACCAGCACCCGGAACTGGCTTTCGAAGAGCACCGCACCAGCGCCTTGGTGGCGGAAAGACTGGCGGCCTGGGGATACGCCGTGACCACAGGGCTGGGTGGCACGGGCGTGGTGGGGCAACTGCGCCGGGGCAGTTCCGCGCGCACCCTGGGCTTGCGCGCGGACATGGATGCCTTGCCCGTGGAGGAGGCGACCGGCGCCGATTGGACCAGTTGCCATCAGGGCGTGATGCATGCCTGTGGCCACGATGGCCACACCGCCATGCTGCTGGCCGCCGCGCGCCACCTGGCCGAATCCGGCCGCTTCGACGGCACGCTCAACCTGATCTTTCAGCCTGCCGAAGAGGGCGGCGGCGGTGCCCTGAAGATGATGGAAGACGGTCTGTTCGAGCGCTTTCCGTGCGACGCCATCTTCGCCATGCACAACATGCCCGGCTATGCGCAGGGCCAGCTGGTGTTCCGCAGTGGGCCGACCATGGCCTCGTCGGACTACGCGACCGTCACGCTGCACGGTGTGGGTGGCCACGGCGCCATGCCGCACCGAGCGGTCGACCCGCTGGTGGCGGCCGCATCCATCGTCATGGCGCTGCAGACCATCGTCTCCCGCAACGTCGACCCCATGCAGCCCGCTGTCGTCACCGTGGGCGCGCTGCACGCCGGCGCGGCCAACAACGTGATTCCGGCCTCGGCCCGGCTGGAGTTGAGCGTGCGTGCGCTGGACCCGCAGGTGCGCCGCGACATGGAACTGCGAATCCGCGAACTGGTGCGTCTGCAGGCCGAGAGCTACGGCGTGCGCGCCGAGCTGGATTGGCGCTCCGGCTACGCCGTGCTGGTCAACGACGCGGAGCAAACCGCCCGCGCTCTGGCGGTTGCGCAGGCGCATTTCCCGCCCGAGCAAGTGGTCGCCCAGGGCGCCATGGTGCCGGGCAGCGAGGACTTCGCTTTCATGCTGGAGCGGGTCCCCGGCAGCTACCTGTTCATTGGCAACGGCGCGGGGCAGGAGCCTGGCGCCTGCATGGTGCACAACCCGGCCTACGACTTCAACGATCACAACATCGGCGCCGGCGCCGCTTACTGGACAGCGCTCGTACAGGCGTTGCTTTCCACCCCTTTTCCCCACCCCTGATTCCACTGGAGACTCTCATGAACAGCCGCTACAAGACCTTGATGGCCGGTGCCGCCATCGCATTGGCCACCCTTTCAGGCATGGCCCAGGCCCAGAGCTACCCGACCCGCCCGGTGACCCTGCTGGTGCCGTACCCGGCGGGTGGCTTGTCCGACGTGATTGCCCGCTCCGTCAACAACACACTGGGCAAGCAACTGGGCCAACCGGTGGTGATCGAGAACCTGGGTGGTGCCAGCGGATCGATCGCTGCTCAGAAGGTGCTCAACGGCCCCAGCGACGGCTATCAGTTGTTCCAGGGTTCACCCAACGAACTCATCCTGGCTCCTCTGGCGATCGCATCCATCAAATTCAAGAGTGAGGACTTTCGTCTGGTGCAGATGATCGCCACCGCACAGATCGCCTTCCTGGCCCGCAAGGACCTGCCCGTCAGCAACGTGGACGAGTTCCTGGAGCATGCGCGCAAGTCGGCGCAGCAGGGCCGCCCCCTGACCTATGCGAGTGTCGGCCCGGGCTCCTTCTACCATTTGCTCGGCGAGCACCTGTCCAAAGTCACCGGCATTCCGATGACCCATGTGCCTTACAAAGGTGCGGCACCGGCCGAGCAGGACCTGATGGCCAGCCAGGTGGATTTTTTCCTGGCGCCCTATGGCAAAAAGTACGACGAGATGCACAAGCAGGGCCGCGTCAAAGTGCTGGCCATGCTCAACAACGAGCGACTGGAGAGCGTGAAGAACTACCCGGCCATCAGCGAGAGCAAGCAACTCAAGGATTTCACTTTCAACATCTGGACCGGTTACTTCGTGAAGAAGGACACCCCGGAACCGGTGGTGATCGCGCTGCATAAGGCCATCACCGAAACGCTGGGTGATGCGGGCGTGCACCAGGCGCTCGAAGCCAACAGCCAGCTGCTGGCCAAACCCCTGCCACTTGCGGCGGTGGACAAGGCCTATGCCGACGGCATCAGCCAGTTCCGCGCGATTGCCAAGTCCATTCAGCTGCAAGCGCAGTAAGCTCCAACCCTGTCGATCGGGAGAGACTGGCTTGCATGTCAAGCCGGCGCCGAAGGAGCAACCGCC
>SXGT01083342.1_pt1 | contig 10537 bp, 13 predicted proteins | sample 3176221 | NCBI WGS metagenome assembly SXGT01 (sample SAMN11356862, study PRJNA531348) | freshwater metagenome | isolation source: freshwater sample F1-120 | place: China: Fuxian Lake, Yuxi | collected 2017-12-25
GGCCAGCAGATTACAGTTCGCTCGTGCCGAGAAAACTCGGCCGGCATACTCACTGATCGAGCCCGTCAAGACTCATCAGTGGTTGATACAACTCGGGTCGACGATCACGGAACAAACCCCAAAAAGTTCGCGCAAGTTTTTGTGCTTCGAGATCGAAACTTGCGAGCAATACCGTTTCTTCGGTGCGATCGGCCTCCGCAACTTTTGCACCGGTTGCATCACAGATGAACGAACATCCGTAAAAAGTAATTTCAGTCGCTCGACCAACTTCGCGGCCCGTACGATTTGCAGCCATCACCGGCGTCAAGTTGCTGGCGGCGTGACCTTGCATCGCGCGTTGCCAATGACCAGATGAATCAAGTTCAGCATTTGACGGTTCGCTGCCAATCGCAGTCGGGTAAAGCAAAATCTCCGCACCACGCAGCGTCATCACGCGAGCCGCTTCAGGAAACCATTGGTCCCAACAAATACCGATGCCGATCTTGGCATATTTCGTTTGCCAAACTTTGAAACCGGTATCGCCCGGACTGAAATAAAACTTCTCGTTGTAACCAGGCCCATCCGGAATATGGCTTTTGCGATATGTGCCAAGCACCTTGCCATCGGCGTCAACTATCGCCACTGAATTAAACAACGAGTTGTTGGCACGCTCATAAACGCTGATCGGTAAAACAACACTCAATTCCTTCGCAACTTTGGCGAAATGCGCAACCGTCGGGTGCGACGACATTTCAATCGCCCGATTCAAGTCGTCAGTCGTTTGATCTTTGCAAAAATAGTGACCCTCAAAGAGTTCGGGGATCAGAATAATTTGTGCACCTTGTTTTGCTGCGCTACGCACAAGTCTCTCGGCGGTGGCAATGTTCTCGTCGACTTTTGTCGACATCGACATTTGTAAAACGGCGACTTTAACGGTGCGCATAAACTATTTGCCCAATTGCTCTTTGATTGCGCTGACAACCTCCGGCGCATCTGGCGCGACCGTCGGGTTGAATCGACACACAACTTTGCCGCCGCGGCTGATCAAAAACTTCTCGAAGTTCCAGCGAATGTCGCCCGAATGTCCTTCGGCGTCGGCGACAACCGTCAAAGTGTTGTACAACTCGTGACGCCCAGCCCCGTTAACTTCGATTTTCTCGGACATCGGAAACGTCACACCATAGTTCGACGAGCAAAAAGTCTCTATTTCACTTGCTGAACCTGGTTCTTGCGCACCGAATTGATTGCACGGCACACCCAAAACCGCAAACCCTTGCGCCGAATATTGTTCGTGCAGTGCCTCGAGTGCCGTGTACTGCGGCGTCAAGCCGCACTTTGAGGCCACATTTACCACGAGCGTCACTGATCCGTTCAATGAACTAAGCAAATCTTTTTGGCCAGATAACCTGGCGATTTTTGTGTCATAAACCGACATTTTGTCTCGTCTCTGTTTTGAGTATTTACTCGTGTGGCAAGACTACTCAAAGACCTGCTACACAACACAGGTGCCAAGATCGCAGTTTGACGCCGAGTTTTTCAAACGCTTCTATTCGACGACACCCATGCACTCACGACGCAAGATAGAAACTTTGGCGAAAGCCGTTCACGAATTTTGCAAATGGTGGGATGTTCCGGTTCGTTCAGTTCTAGACATCGGTGCAGGTCTCGGCTATTGGTCTGATTGGTATCGCAAGAATCACAAACGAACCAAGGTGCATTCAGTTGATGTCAGCGAACATGCTTGTCGCAAATACGGTCACGAACTTCGTGACATCAGTATTTGGGCACCGTCAAGGAAATTCGATCTCGTAATCTGCCAAAGCGTTTTGCAATACATAAACGATGACGCCGCCAAGGCGGCGATCAAGAATTTGGCTAAAGCCACGAAACACATTTTATTTTTCGAAGTACCAACCAAAACTGATTTGCTTCACAATGTCAATCGCGATGTCACAGACCTCGAAATTTACGCCCGCACAGGTTCGTGGTATCGCAACGAACTGGAAAAATACTTTCGACAGGTGGGTGCCGGACTCTGGCTAGCGAAAACAAGCACGATCGTGCTCTACGAATTGGAGCGTGCTTCGTCCTAAACCAAGGTTCGCTTCTCGCCGTAGCCTGACTCCATGGGAACTGCGAGCGCAACGAATGCCTATGACTTGGCGAAGCAGGCAGCAGAAGTCCTCGTCGAAAAATTCGGCGACGACCATGATATTTTGGCCGTCCTGGGTTCGGGTTGGGCACATGCCGCCTCGGTACTCGCGGCGACCAACGAAATTTCGGTGACCGAGATTCCTGGTTTCATCAAGCCATCGGCAATCGGCCACGGTGGAACTCTCAAAAGTGTCGCAGTTGGCAAATCCCGAGTGCTATTACTAACTGGCCGCACGCATCTTTATGAAGGTCACGGCGTCAACTCGGTGGTACACGCAGTTCGCACGGCGGCATTTGCCGGTTGCAAAACTCTCGTGTTGACAAACGCCGCGGGTTGTCTGCGCGAAGATTGGGGCGTCGGCGCGACCGCACTAATTTCCGACCACATCAACTTGACCGGCTTCTCGCCTTTGACTGGCGCGGATGCGCCGGCGCCACTGCATGGCCGTTTTGTCGACTTGACCGATGCATACAGTCAGCGACTTCGCACAATCGCCAAGCGTGTCGACCCAACTCTGCACGAAGGTGTGTACATGGGATTCCACGGTCCGCACTTTGAGACACCCGCAGAAATTCGCGCCGCCCGAGTCTGGGGTGCCGACCTCGTTGGCATGTCAACCGTGATGGAGACGATCGCCGCTCGCCACATGGGTATGGAAGTTCTCGCATTGTCGCTGGCAACGAATCTTGCTGCGGGCATCACTGGCAAAAAACTCTCTGGCGATGAAGTCTTGGCGATCGGCAAGGCATCTGCGTCGCGCGTGGGTGGTCTGCTCGCCAATGTTCTTAAACAAATCGATCTCAAGAACAACAAATGACAGTCATGTCGACCAACACACAAGACCTAATTGCGATCAACAATGCGCAAATCGTCACGGTCAACAAGTCGGCTTCGGTCATTGAAAATGGTTCTCTGGTCGTCGGTGGCGATGGTTCGATACGCGCGATCTCCTCGGCGCCAATTGCTAACAACGCAGCCGAGACGATCGATGCTCGTGGCGCGATCGTGATGCCAGGTTTGATCAACAGTCATACGCATCTTGCCATGACGCTGTTTCGTGGCCTTGGTGACGATATGAGCCTTGAAGATTTTCTTGCGCGTCTGATGCCCGCCGAGGTGCGCGTGCTGAATTATGACGCAGTGCATGCCGGCACCGAACTCGCGGCACTCGAGTCTCTTTTGGGTGGCATCACAACATCGCTCGACATGTACTACCTGCCTGATGCGGCTATTGCTGTTGCGAAATCAAGTTCTTTGCGAATTCAGACCGGACCAAATTTCTTAGAGTCAGATGGCCCCGAGCCACTTAAGTTTGCCAATCGCCTGAAGTGGGCGACGAAGTGGCTTGAGGCACCGCGTGACTCGATCGGCGCGACGGGTTGGGTCGCCCCGCACAGCACATATTTGCTGAGCGAAGAACAACTGCGCACGATCGCCGACTTGGCGGCAAAATTTGAGGCGCGCGTTCACGTGCACGCTTCTGAAACGATTGGTGAGATGCAACTCGTGGCGCAACGCCACGGCGGTCGCACGCCAATTCAAGTTCTCGATGACACAAATTTATTGCGACGCGGCGTTATTGCCCACGGCATTCATTTAAGTGACGACGACATAAAATTGATTGCACAAAACTCGGCAACGATCGTGCATTGTCCCGCGTCGAATTTCAAACTCGCCAGCGGTATTGCCAGAATTTTGGATCTACAAAGCGCGGGTGTGAACATTGCGCTCGGCACCGACGGCCCGGCATCGGGCAACGACCTTGATCTTTGGATTGCAATTCGCCTCGCGGGATACATGCAAAAAACCAACGCTAAAGATCCTGCCGTGTTGCCGAGTGTCGAACTCGTGCGTATGGCAACGATTAATGGGGCGCGCGCGCTGCAACTCGACCACATGATTGGCTCGCTCGAAGTCGGCAAGCGCGCCGATCTGATAGTGCTTGACGCAGATTCGCCATCGCTTACGCCGAATTTTGATCCGCATACGACGATCACAACTTGTGTCACTCGGGCAGATGTGCTGCATGTCCTCGTCGATGGCAAAGTCGTGGTGCGCGATCGGAAGTGTCTAACCATTGATCGCATCGCAACAATCAACAAGGTCAAAGCCTTGGGCAAACAAGTGCTGGCAAGCGTCAACAATAACTAGTTCGGCTTTCGGCACTACTGTTGGCTAAACCATGACCAAACCAGTTGATTGGACATTGTTGCGTACGACTGCCTTGGCCGTAGCAAAAAATGCATACGCGCCATATTCGAAGTTCAGAGTCGGCGCGGCCGCACTCGTCGACGATGGTCGCATCATCACTGGTTGCAATGTAGAAAATGCTTCGTACGGCATGACTCTTTGCGCCGAGTGCGGAGTCATCAGCGAGTTGGCGCGCTCGGGTGGCGGCAGGCTCGTGGCGCTGTGCACGGTTGGCAACGATCAACCGGTGACTCCGTGCGGTCGCTGTCGACAATTGTTGTGGGAGCACGGTGGCGCCAACATGTTGCTCGAAGTCAACGGCGAACCACGAAAACTCAGCGAGATGCTGCCGGTTGCGTTTCCAGAAGAGTCTGTGTTTGTCAACCCAGAAGCTGATTAATCGCGATGATCACTCAAGATGGTTTGACAACGGCACAAGCCGAATTTTTTGATCAAAACGGATATCTGGTTCTGCCGAATTTTGTCGACGACGGCGCATGCTTAAAGCTTCGTGATCAAGCAATGACTTTGGCGAAACAGTATTGTCCGTCACCGCAAGAAGCGACCGTGTTCACCGCTGACGGCACCGCCGTACACGCATCCGAAGATTATTTCTTGACGAGCGGCGACAAGATTCGCTGCTTTTTCGAAAAAGATGCGTTTGATGAGCAAGGCGAACTGCGTCAAGACGCACATTTGTGCTTGAACAAATTGGGCCACGCGATGCACGATCTTGACCCGGTGTTCAAAGAGTTCAGTCATTCGAGCCGTTTAGCCGCCGTCGCAAAATCTCTCGGAATGAAACAGGCGCAACTGTTGCAATCGATGTACATCTTCAAGCAGCCCCGCATCGGCGGTGAAGTTACTTCCCATGTCGATCACACTTATTTGTGGACAGAACCGCAATCGGTGATTGGTTTTTGGTTTGCGATTGACGACGCCACGACTCAAAACGGTTGCATGTGGGCGTTACCCGGCGGGCATCGCATCCCCGTCAAGACTCGCAATCGCCTATCCGAAGATCGCAAGTCGACATATAACGAGGTTTTTGATCCGACGCCGTATCCGACCGAGGGTCTCGTGCCACTTGAAGCCGCTCGCGGCACATTGATTTTGCTGAACGGCACGCTGCCCCATCGATCAGGACCGAACAAGAGCGACAAGCCGCGACACGCATACACGATTCACGCAATTGATGGCACTGCGAAGTATCCGAGTGACAACTGGCTGCAACGCGAGTCGTTGCCAATGAGCGGTTTTCTTAACTAACCCGCCAAAATTGTTCGGGTTGCAGACGTGCCTAGCCGCGAGGCTCCGGCCTTAATCATTTCGAGGGCCGATTCGCGCGTTCGAATGCCGCCACTTGCTTTGACGCCAATTGATTCGCCAACTGTCTCGCGCATCAACTGCACGGCGCGCACGGTGGCACCACCAGATTTGTGAAAGCCAGTTGAGGTTTTGACAAAATCTGCGCCGTTGGCAACGGCCACGCGACAGGTCATCACAATTTGCTCGTCTGACAAGGCGCCCGACTCGATGATCACCTTCAACTTGACTGAACTTCCGATACCTTTGCGCACGACCGAGATTTCGTCACCGAGTTCTAACCACATCGAGTCATGAACAAAACCCAAATTCATGACCATGTCGATTTCGGTTGCGCCGTTTTCAACCGCCGTTGCAGCCTCACCTGCTTTCGTCGTTGCCGAGTGGGCACCAGATGGAAAGCCTGTTACGCATGCGAGGGCGATGTCGTCAGACAGCAGTCCATTCGGTAACGGCAAAAGTGACGGCGAGATGCAGACTGCGGCAACTTTCATCTCGTTGGCTTCGCGGCAAAGTTTGGCGATGTCCCGACTAGTTGCTTCTGGGGTAAGCAACGTATGGTCAATATATTTTGCGAGCTCAAGGCTTGTCACTACATGGTTACCCTAATTCGTGAACGCGCTTTTTATATAACAGTCAAAGCAAGGTAGCGTTTCGCCCTGAGATGGCAACATTGCGGTTCAACTACGGCACGATGGGTTCGGGCAAAAGCACACTCGCGCTGCAAATAAATCACAACCTCACCAGTCGTGGGCTGGCAGGCTTATTGCTTACCAAACTCGACCGCGATGGTGGTCAAGTTACAAGTCGCTTGGGCGTGTCAACACCGGCGATCGAAATGGCGCCGGAACTAAATCTCTATGAATTGGCGCTCTCAAGAATGCCGTTGCAATTTATTGTTTGTGACGAGGCACAGTTCTGCTCTATCGAACAATGCGATCAACTGGCACTAATTGTTGACGAACTGCACGTCGATGTCTACGCATTCGGGCTGATCACCGATTTCAAAGGTCTGCTTTTCGACGGCACGCGTCGGTTGCTCGAGATTGCCGATCAGCGAATTGAGATGCAGGTCGAAGCGCGCTGTTGGTGCGGAGCACGTGCGACGAATAACGCTCGCTTGGTCAACGACAAAGTCGTGCTTGAAGGCGAAACCGTGATGGTTGGCGACACCGATAAAAATACGATTGCACCGTTGTTCGGTGATGTTGTGCGCTACGAGTTGCTTTGTCGCAACCACTATCGCAAAAAACAAATTTCCGCTGGTTAGAAAACGTTCAACAAATCAACGACAAACACGAGCGTCTCGCCGCCTTTGATCACGCCACCTGCTCCACGACTGCCATAACCCATGTCTGGCGGAATCGTAAGTTTGCGACGGCCACCGACCTTCATACCGGCGACGCCTTTGTCCCAACCGGCGATTACTTGACTCGCACCAAGCCCGAAATCGAACGGTTCGTTGCGATCCCATGACGCGTCGAACTGTTTCGCGGTGCTCCATGCAACGCCGACGTAATGAACTGAAACAGTTTTGCCGCTCACGGCTTCCTGACCCTCACCTACCGTAATGTCTTCGATTACTAAACCTTGTGGTGCTGGCGTATTTGGAATTTCGACTTTTGGCTTTGAATTTGACATGCCTGCACGCTACTCAAGAATTCTGAAATTTGTTGAAGGCTTTAACGATTTCCGCTGCAGTTGCTGCAGTTGTTATACCGAACTTCTCGACGAATTCGTCCAGTCGAGATAAATCTTGTGTCGTATCAATGTCTAGCTTGATCCCGGGGAACGCCAACTCTTGTGGCGCTTGCACTGCATTTATCTTGAACTTATCAGGGTTGTCCCAGATGTAACTCGTGACATGTTCACGATGTGCTTGCTGAGTTGTCAACTTGGCGATGCTATTTAGCAGTTGTGCTGAAAGAATTTCAGCGCCAAAACCATCGGCGTATCGGTTGTTGAGCCTTTGCTGATGATTGCACGAATAGTCATAGTCGCCAGATTCATGTGCAACAACCAAGCGATCAATCTCTTCGGCGGCCACAAACGGATTGTCGGCACAAACCCGCACGACAAGATCTGCCTGCGAAATTTTTGCTGCTTGCACAAAACGGTCCAACACGTCGTCTTGGCTGCCTCGCACTATTCCAACTTTGAAACTTGAAGCTGCATCGGCAAGTCTGTCGTCGTCGGGACTATTTGAGGTTGCCAACACGACCCGACCGAGTTGTTTGGCATCACAAACACGGGTCAGTACCCACTCGAGCAAAGTTTGGTCGCCGAGCCTGGCCAACATTTTGCCCGAGAATCTCGACGAACCCATGCGCGCCTGAACGACGGCAACAACCCGAGTCATGATTTGGTGAGATCGTCCCAAGTCAAAATATGATCTTCGGGCAAATCTCGGGCAACTTTCTTGCCGACGACTTCATCCCAACTCATCGGGCTGATGCCGGTGCCAGGTCGTTTGGCGACCAAGTCGTTTTCGCCAAGTGTGTGACCTGCCTGCAAATCTCGCGACAGAACGATGCTTCGACGGGCGTTCAATCTAGAGATTTCTTCGGTGGCGATCGAAGTTTTCAGTCGGGTTGGCCCAAGAATTTCGTGCACTTGCTTGACATTGATCTGAAATCTAGCCAAGTCTTTTTCGTCCATCGCGTGATAGTGATCGTTACCAGGCAGTGTTTTATCGAGAGTGAAGTGTTTTTCAAGCACTACGGCGCCAAGCAAATGCGCAGCGATCAGACTCGTCATTTGCTCATTGGGCAAGGTGTGATCTGAGTATCCGAGCAACAATTCTGGATATCGATTGCGCAAGTCGACCAGCATGCCGAGGTGGGCGTTCTCGTTGCGCGTCGGATAGTTGAGAATGCAATGCATCAGACAAATTTCTTTCGCACCGGCACTGCGTAAAATCGCCAGTGCTGCATCAATCTCGCTGATATTCGAGGCCCCAGTCGACAAAATGACCGGCTTGCCCGTCGCTGCGACTTTTTTCAATAGCGGTGGATTCGTGATGTCGGCAGACGCAATCTTGAAAAAACGCACCAGTGGATTGAGCATGTCGACTGCACCCAAATCAAACGGCGTCGAAACGAATTCAATGTCGTGCTTTTTACAGTGCATCGCCAACTCTTTATACTCGGCCTCGCCGAACGAGTCGTATTTAGTGAACAATTCGTATTGACTGGTGGTCGGCTCTTTGCTCGTATCCCAATAGGAAGGCGAGAACTTAGAGGCGATCAAACCTGCTTTATACGTCTGAAATTTTGCCGCATCTGCGCCACCTCGCTTCGCCGACTCGACCAGCAATTTCGCCCTAGCCAGCGAACCCTCATGATTCACGCCGATTTCTGCAATTACATACGGCCGATCGGTTTGACCAACCATCCGATCACCAAGTTTGATTTGTGTCGTCACTTCGCCGACTCGCTACCGTGCTTTTCGATTAATCGTCGACGATGATGTTCCATCGCTGCTGCGTCGTTGGTCGAATTACTTTCGTGGCGACGATATCGATACAACGGCAATTCAAGTCGATGAATCTTGTATTTTTTGGTAAACCGCAATCGCAAATCTGTTTCTTCGTGCAACAAAAAAGTTTCGTCATACAAACCAATATCGATCAACTGCTCGGTGCGAAACATGATGCCACAGGCAATCGGGTCGGTGAGACAATTTTTTCGACCCAATACTTCTTCTTGTTCGTCGACCAACAAGTAATCACATGCCACGGCATCCATATATTTGTTTTCGCGCAAGAACTCATGCAGAAGATGCAGGAATTCTGCGTTCACATAATCATCAGCGTCAACCCGAACGACAAACGGCGCTCGTGCACGACGGATCGCCTTATTCAGCGACGCAGGCAGGCCGATATTTTTTTCATTGTTGATCAACACCGTTTCATCAGCAAATTCGCTGAGCACCGAGGCACTCCGGTCGGTGCTGCCGTCATTTATGACAACAATCTCGAACTTGCCGCGCGAGATCGTCTGTGAAATCAGCGACCTAAGACATCGCGAAATATATTTTTCTTGGTTGTAGGCCGCAATCACGACTGAAATCACCGGTTGAGTCATGGTTATTACCGCAAAACTTTCGACAATGCCTTGTGCAATCTTGTGGGCACGGCTTCATCCATTTTCACGACTACCGGCAGCGACACTGCGCACTCGAGCCTGGCGCTCGAACTCAAAAACGCTTTCGACAAGTCGCCTCCGTGACGGGCAACAAGTTCTGGCATGTGCGTCCAGGTGCCGGCAAAATGCCAAGTCACTGCCTCAGGCAGAATTTTCGTCGACAAACCTTCGGCGACAAGCACATTTCGACACTGCCTGGCAGTTGCATTGTCCTTAACGCTGAAGACCAGCGCATCCGCGGTTTCATATGAACCAACGGGCACCTCGCGAGCAACTATGCCCGGCAAAGTCTTGATTGCCGCCCACATTGCGTCTCGGTTTTTGCGTTGCGCTGAAACAACCGTCGAAAGTTTTTTCAACTGGGCCAAGCCGACTGCACCCTGCATCTCTGTCATGCGAAAATTGAACCCACTGCTCGCGCGAGTGTCTTCCCATCTCGGCACGACGGGATTATTTTCGTGTCCGTGATCATGCCACGCGGCCGCCGCCTTGTAGTCGGTCTCATTCTGAAAAACGATCATGCCACCTTCACCTGTCGTCATCGTTTTGGCAAAGTCAAAACTGAATGTGCCCATTCGACCCCAAGTACCAAGTGGTCGACCATCCAAAGAACCGCCACAACCCCACGCCGCATCTTCAATCAAGGTGAGATTATTTTTGCGACAAATGCTGTCAATTTCGAAAAGATTCGCTGGCGTGCCCAACATATGCACGGCAATGACTGCTTTCGTTTTTGCAGTGA
>SXGT01296509.1_pt1 | contig 10537 bp, 12 predicted proteins | sample 3176221 | NCBI WGS metagenome assembly SXGT01 (sample SAMN11356862, study PRJNA531348) | freshwater metagenome | isolation source: freshwater sample F1-120 | place: China: Fuxian Lake, Yuxi | collected 2017-12-25
GAATGTCATTTGCGAGTTATCGGAAGGGTCCTGAGAGCGATATGGATGGCGCCATCGCGCGGACCGGCCAATCCGGGGACGACTCCGAACCTGCGGACGGGCTGACCCGCCGCGAACACGACATCCTGGCGTTCGAACGCCAGTGGTGGAAGTACGCGGGGTCCAAGGAAGACGCCATCAAGGAGCTCTTCTCCATGTCGGCGACTCGGTACTACCAGGTGCTCAACGCGTTGGTGGACCGTCCCGAGGCCCTGGCCGCGGACCCGATGCTGGTCAAGCGGTTGCGACGGGTGCGTGCGAGCCGGCAGAAGGCGAAGGCGGCCCGGCGGCTCGGCTTCGACATCACCTGAGCCGTTAGGCTTGCCCCCGATGAACCAGCGAGACTCTTCCGGGCTGCCTCTGCGCGCCATGGTCATGGTGCTGCTCTTTCTCGGCGTGGTGTTCCTGCTGGTTGCGCTCCAGTACCTGGGTCCCGACGACGATGCCGACGGCGATGCCGCTGTCGTGAGCACCACCACCAGCAGCGCCACCTCCAGCGCCGAACCCTCTCCGGAGCCCGAGCAGGCCAGGACCGATGTCCGGGTGTTCAACATCTCCGAGGTGCCCGGCGCGGCCGAGGGGACGGCCACCCGGCTACGCGATGCCGAGTGGAATGTCACCGAGACCGGGAACCTGGTTCTCGACGGCGTACCGGTGACCACGGTGTACTTCGGTGAGGCACCGGGCGAGCGCGAGGCCGCCGAGGACGTCGGCAGGCTGCTGGAGGCGCCGGTCGAGCCGCGACGCCCCGAACTCGTCGAGCAACCACCGGGCGTCATCGTGGTGGTCACCGGCTAGGCTCTCGGACATGCCGATCTCAGCCACGATTCGCCTTCTCGCCGCTGCCGCCGTCATCGTCCCGATCGCCGCTGCGTGCTCGCCCAACGAGCCGGTCGCCACTGAGCCGGGCACCACTCCGCCGGTGTGGACCGGATCGCCGTCACCGACGCCGTCCGGCGAAGCCGCCCAGGGTTCCGGCGCAACCGGTGGCGAGACGCTCACCGCGAACCTGGCGGCCGCGGACGGCACCGAGGTGGCCACCGCCACGATCGAATTCACCGACGGCTTCGCGACCGTGACCGTCGAGACCACCACCGCGGGCGAACTGACGCCGGGCTTCCACGGCCTGCACATCCATCAGGTCGGCTCCTGTGAGGGCGATTTCACCAGTGCCGGTGGGCACTTCCAGGCCGAGGGACACTCCGGGCATCCCTCCAGCGGTGACCTCAGCTCGTTGCAGGTCCGCAGCGACGGCTCGGCGAAACTGGTGACCACCACCGATGCCTTCACCGCCGAGGAACTGCTCGCCGGCACCAAGACCGCGATCGTCATCCACGAGAAGGCCGACAACTTCGGCAACATTCCTGCCGAGAAGTACCAGCAGGTCAACGGCACCCCCGGTCCTGACCAGCAGACGCTGTCAACGGGTGACGCCGGCGGCCGGGTGGCCTGCGGTGTCATCTCCGCGGAATAGTCCCAGCCGAATCGATTTCGCCGGGTCCCCCCGGCCGACGGTCGGTGTCGAATGGGAGTTCGCGCTGGTCGACGCGCACACCCGCGACCTGAGCAACGAGGCCGCCGCGGTGATCGCCGAGATCGGCGAAACCCCGCATGTGCACAAGGAATTGCTGCGCAATACCGTCGAGATCGTCACCGGGATCTGCGAGACCGTCCCGGAGGCGATGACCGACCTGCACGACACCCTGGTCCCGGTGCGCCGCATCGCGCGGGAACGCGGGATGGAGCTGTTCTGCGCGGGCACGCATCCGTTCGCGGAGTGGTCCACCCAGCAGCTCACCGAGGGACCGCGCTACGCGGAGCTGATCAAACGCACCCAGTGGTGGGGCCGGCAGATGCTGATCTGGGGTGTGCACGTGCACGTCGGAATCTCCTCGGCGCACAAGGTGATGCCCATCATCACCTCACTGCTCAACCAGTACCCGCATCTGCTCGCCCTGTCGGCGTCATCGCCGTACTGGGACGGTGACGACACCGGCTACGCCAGCAACCGGGCGATGATGTTCCAGCAGCTGCCCACCGCCGGATTGCCGTTCCAATTCCAGGAGTGGTCGCAGTTCGAAGGCTTCGTTCACGATCAGAAGAAGACCGGCATCATCGACCACATGAACGAAATCCGCTGGGATATCCGGCCTTCGCCTCATCTGGGCACCATCGAGGTGCGGATCTTCGACGGCGTGTCCAATATCGCCGAACTCGGCGCGCTGGTCGCGCTGACCCATTGTCTGATCGTCGACCTGGACCGCCGGCTCGACGCCGGCGAACAGCTGCCGACCATGCCGCCCTGGCATGTACAGGAGAACAAGTGGCGCGCAGCGCGTTACGGACTGGACGCGGAGATCATCCTGGATGCCGACAGCAACGAGCGGCTGGTCACCGATGATCTCGACGACCTGCTGAACCGGCTCGAGCCGGTGGCGGTGACGCTGGGCTGCGCGGACGAATTGGCGCGGGTGTCCGGGATCTACCGGGGCGGTGGGTCCTCTCAGCGGCAGCGCCGGGTGGCCGAGGAACACGACGGTGATCTGCGCGCCGTCGTCGACGCGCTGGTCGGGGAGCTGGAACTATGACACCGATGTTTCCGCTGGAGATGGCGATGCTTCCCGGTGAGGAGCTGCCGTTGCGGATCTTCGAGCCGCGCTACACCGCAATGATTTCCGACTGCCTGGCCGGCGATCCGGTGTTCGGTGTGGTGATGATCGCGGCGGGCCGCGAAGTCGGTGGCGGTGATGTGCGCAGCGACGTGGGGGTGCTGGCCCGAATCGTCGAACATGCCGAACTGGGGGACGGACTGTATCGGTTGCGCTGCATGCTCGGCGAGCGGATCAAGGTGACCGAGTGGCTCGACGATGCACCGTATCCGCGGGCGACGACGGTGCCGTGGCCGGATGAGGCTGGCCCGTCGGTGTCCGGGGCGGATATCGCCACCATCGAGGACACCGTGATGGATCTGTTCGAGCGGATCGCCGAGTCCCGCAATGCGACGCTCCCGCCGCGGGAGTACCTGCTGGGTGGACCCGAACCCGGCCAGGAGGCCGGAGATCGGCTGTACGCATTGGCCGCTCGCATCCCGATCGGCCAGGCCGACCGCTACGCCGTGCTGGCCGCGCCCGGTGCACGGGCACGGCTGGAGGCGCTCAGCGAGGCCGTGGAGACCGTCGCGGCGATGGTGGAGTTCCAGCTCTCGGAGTGATCACCGATCGTCGGTGACCACATCGTCGGACACAGTCTGTTCCCGGTAGGCGAGCTGCCCGACGCGATTGGCCACCACGGGGGCGGTGATGAGGGTGAACAGACCGGCCAGGATGATCATCCCGACATCGGGATGGCCGCTGAGCCGGATCGCGGCCCCGGCCAGCACCAGCAGCAGCCCCAACACCTGCGGCTTGCTGGCAGCGTGCATGCGGGACAACGTATCCGGGAAGCGCACCACACCGATCGCGGCGGTCAGCGCGAGCGCCGATCCACCCAGCACGAGTATCGAGGTGATGATGTCGACGGCGGTCATCGGATGCTCCGACCGTCGACGTCACGGTCGGGCACCCGGAAACGCGCCACGCTCACCGAACCGACGAAGCTGATCAACGCCAGCGCGGTCAGACTGTAGGTGACGGTGCTGTCCAGGCTGAACGCCGCCCAGGTCCCGATCCCGCACATCATCACCGCCACGAAGGCATCGAGGGCCACCAGCCGGTCGAGCGTGCTGGGCCCGGCCAGCAGCCGGTAGATGGTGATGGCGGCGGCAGCCGACAGCATCACCGCCGCGGCGATCCACACCACATGCATCAGGCCTCCTCCTTCTCGGCCGACGGTCGCCAGTCGGCGTCCCGCTCGAAGGCCGCGACCATCAGCCGTTCCACCGTCTTGACCTGACGGTAGAAGTTGCTGACGGCCCTGTCGGTTCCGACATCGAGCACGTGCAGGTAGATGAGTCGCCGCTTCTGGTCGATCTCGAGTACCACCGAGCCCGGAATCAAGGTCAGCACACCGACCGCCAGTGCCAGCACCAGGTCGGACTTGACCGCCAGGTGTGCGCGCAGCACCGCGGTGGCCGGCGGGGGCCCGGGCCTGATCGCCAGCCAGGCCACCTGATAGGACGACACCACCAGTTTGGCGGCGACGTAGAGAGCCAGGCGGAGCAACGCCAGCGGGCGGACCTTGCCCTCGACCGGTACCCGGGGCAGCGGCAGCAGCACCGTGATCACCAGCGCGACCATCAGGCCGCTGAGGATGTTCGCGGCGGAGAAGGTGCCCCACAACAGGATCCACACCAGCGTCAGCCAGCACAGTGTCCAGATTCGTAAGGTGGCTTTCCTCATGGCTGCAACACCGCCGAGATGTACTGGCCGCGGTCGAGTATCTCCTCGGCCGCGCGCTCGCTGTAGGCGTAGATCGGCCCGGCGAACACCGTCAGCGCCAGACCCACCGCGATGAGCGCCCCGGTGGGCAGCAGCATCCCGACCGGCATCCTGCCGACATCGCTGCGATCGGCGAAGGCGATGTCGTCGTCATCGTCGATCAGCGCCGCGGGCACGGTGTTGGACAGGTCGCCCTCGGGGGCATCCGAGCGGGCTCGCCAGAATGCCTTCGTCCACACCCGGGTGACCGCGTACAGGGTCAGCAGGCTGGTGATGATGCTGCCCGCCACCAGAATCCAGGCCAATACGGAGCCCACCTCGGATCCTGCTTCCACGAGCGCCACCTTGCCGATGAACCCGGAGAACGGTGGAATGCCGCCCAGATTCAGTGCCGGGATGACGAACACGAAGGCCAGGATGGGACTGGCGGCGGCCAGTCCGCCGAGGCGTTGCAACGTCGACGCCCCGGCCTGCCGTTCGATCAGACCCACCACCAGGAACAGGGTGGTCTGCACGACGATGTGGTGCGCCACGTAATAGACGGCGCCGGACATGCCGAGGTGGTTGCCCAGTGCGATACCGAAGATCATGTAGCCGATGTGGCTGACCAGGGTGAAGGACAACAATCGCTTGATGTCGTTCTGCGCGATGGCGCCCAGGATGCCGATGATCATCGTCAGCAGTGCGGCCACCATCAGCACGTTGTCCAGACCGCCGTCGGGGAACAACAGCGAATGCGCCCGGATGATCGCGTACACGCCGACTTTCGTCAGCAGGCCGGCGAACACCGCGGTGACCGGTGCCGGTGCGGTCGGGTAGGAGTCCGGCAGCCAGGTCGACAGCGGGAACACCGCGGCCTTGATACCGAAGGCGACCAGCAGCACCGCGAACAGTGCGGTCCGGGTGCCGTCGGGGACATCATCGAGACGCACCGCCACCTCGGCCATGTTGAGGGTGCCGGTCGTCGCGTACACCAGGGCGATGCCGATCAGGAAGATCAGCGACGACACCATCGACACCATCACATAGGCGATACCCGCTCGGACCCGTTCCGCGCTGCCGCCGATGGTCAGCAGGACGAAGCTGGCGGCGAGCAGCACCTCGAAACCGACGAACAGGTTGAACAGATCGCCGGCCAGGAACGCGGTGCAGACACCGGCGGACAGGATGAGGTAGGTGGGTTGGAAGATCGACACGGGTTGGCGTTCATCACCATCGCTGATGCCCTGGCCGATGGCGTAGAAGACCACCGCCAGCAGCACGATCGAGGACACCACCAGCATCAGCACCGACAGTCGGTCGGCCACCAGCGTGATGCCCAGTGGGCCCATGCCTGGTTCGCTCTGGCCCCAGCCGCCGACCTGGACGGCGACCGTGCCGTCGCGGTCCACCAGATACAGCAGCACCGCGCACACCGCCACCACCGCGGTCAGCGATGTCAGCGAGATGAGTTGCTGCAAACGTGGATTGCGGCCGGCGACCATGGTGATGGCCGCGGCGATGGTCGGGATGAGGACGGGCAGGGGAGTGAGGGTCGTGGCAAGGCTCATCAGCGCGAGCCCTCCGCACCCGGCAGCGCGTCGAGTTCGTCGGGTGCGTCGGTATCGCGTGAAGGCACCACATCCGGGATGTCGCGGTCGACGACATCCTCGTCGGCGCGTTCGGCCACCCTGGTGTCCTCGGGGTCGTTGCTGACCTCTTCGATGGTGGTCAGCTGATAGGACCGGTAGGCCAGCGCCAGCACGAAGGCGGCGATGCCCATGCTGATCACGATGGCGGTCAGGATCATGCCCTGGGCCAACGGGTCGGCATCGGTCTGCGCGCCGTTGCTGGACCGTCCGTAGACCGGCGGATTACCGGACGGGCCACCGACATTGAGCAGCAGCAGGTTGACGGCATTGCCGATGAGCAGCAGTCCCAACAACATCCGGGTCAGGGTGCGTTCCAGCAGCAGGTAGACCCCGGCACTGGTGAGGCCGCCGATCAGCACGAGGGGAACGAGGTAGGTGATCATCGAGCCATCTCCACATCGACGCGGGCACCCAGGCTGCGCAGGATGTCGAGAACAAGACCGACCACGATCAGATACACGCCGAGGTCGAAGAACAGGGCGGTGACGAGTTTGATGTCGCCGAGCACCGGGATATCCAGATGCAGCACCGCCGAGGACAGCACCGGCGCACCGAGCAGCAGCGAGGTCACCGCGGTTCCCGCCGACAACGCCAGCCCGGTGCCCAGCACCTTGCCGGCGTCCAGGGGCAGGGTCTCGCCGAGTTCGTAGCGTCCACCGGCGAGGTAGCGCAGCACCAGCGCCAGACCGGCCGTCAGCCCGCCGGCGAAACCACCGCCGGGGGTGTTGTGCCCGGCGAAGAACAGGTACGCCGAGAGCACCATGATGAGCGGGAAGATGATGCGGGTGGCCACCTCGAGCACCAGCGAGCGGTGCCGCGGGTCGCGCAGTTCGCTGCCACGCAGCCAGGTGACATCGCCGGCCGCCGGGCTGTAGGCGCCCACCAGCCCGATATCGGGCTGGCCGGCGGCACTCGGCTTGGCCTGCGAGACGCGCGGCGCGGCACCGAAGCGCCTGTTACGGAACACCATCGAGGCCACACCCGTCGCGGCGACGACCAGCACCGAGATCTCGCCCATGGTGTCCCAGGCGCGGATGTCGACCAGCAGGACGTTGACGGTGTTGGCGCCGTGCCCGCGGTAGTAGGCGGCCTCGGGCAGCAACTCGGCGATGGGGCGGGTGTCGCGGGCGGCCATCGCGAACACCGCCAGCCCGGTCACCGCCGCGCCGACCGCCAACGACAGCGCCGCCCGGGGGAGCCTGCTGCGGTTGATGTTGGAGCGGTCGGCCTCGGCGGGCAGGGTGCGCAGCACCAGCACGAAGATCACCAGCAGCAGGGTCTCGACCAGGAACTGGGTCAGCGCGAGGTCGGGTGCACCGTGGAAGGCGAAGATGGCGCCGCAGCCGTAGCCGGTGACGCCGACCAGCAGGACGGCGGCCAGCCGGTTGCGCATCACCGTCGACCCGACCGCCGCGGCCAGGATCACCAGGCCGATGACCACCTGCAGCGGGGAATCCCACAGTGCGAGCTCCGGCCGGTTGCGGGCACCCAGCAGGAGTGCGGCGACCGGCAGCAGCACCAACGTGCACAGGATCACCGATTGGGTGGCCGGCAGCGAACCGCGTTGGGTCTGCGCCGTCAACCGCACCGCCAGCACGTCCAGGCCCCGCATCACCTCGTCATAGATCCGGTCGGCGTTGCCCAGCGGGGTGAATCCCGACTTGCCCCGGGGCAACCGGTTACGGCCGAAGAACACCAGCGTGCCGACCGCGAGGATCAACACCGACAGCAGCAGTGGCACGCCGAACCCGTGCCACAGCGCGAGGTGATAGTCCGACGGGCCGGGGATGGTCCGGGCGTAGTCGTCGAGCACCGAGTCCAGCCCGGCCGGCCACAGCCCGAACGCCAGACCGGCGGCGGCGAGGACGGCCGGCGGCAGCAGGAAGGTCACCGGCGGGCGGTGCATCTCGGTGACGCGGACGCTGGGTGCGTCGAGTCCCTTGTCGGCGAAGGCGCCCCACAGGAACCGCAGGCTGTAGATGGTGGTGAAGACCGACCCGACGACGATGCCGGCGAGCACGAACGGGGCCGCGGCGGCCAGGGCCGGGCTGTGCAGCACGGTTTCCAGATCGGCTTCCTTGGCGACGAATCCGAAGAAGGGCGGCAGCGCGGCCATGCTTGCCGTGGCGCCGACGGCGATGATCAGCAGCGGCCGGTGCTGCCTGCCGAGCCCGGCCAGCTTGCGGATGTCACGGGTGCCGGTGGCGTGGTCGATCACGCCGACCACCATGAACAGCGCGGCCTTGAACATGGCGTGCGCGCAGAGCATGGCCAGGCCGGCCAGCATCATGTCGGGCCCGCCGGCGCCGACCATGATGGTGATCAACCCGAGTTGGCTGACCGTGCCGAACGCCAGGATGAGTTTGAGGTCGTACTCGCGGACCGCCCGCCAGCCCGCCATCAGCATGGTGAGTAGGCCCAGGCCCACCACCATGGGTCGCCACAGCGGGGTGTCGGCGAACCCCGGGGTCATGCGGGCGACCAGGTAGACGCCGGCCTTCACCATCGCGGCGGCGTGCAGGTAGGCGCTGACCGGGGTGGGTGCGGCCATCGCGCCGGGCAGCCAGAAATGCAGGGGCACGATGGCGGATTTGGACAGCGCGCCGACCAGGATGAGCGCGATACCGATGGTGGCGGCCGTCCCGGTCGGTGGTGCGGCGATGAGCTCGGAGAGCAGATAGGTGCCCGACAGGTTGCCGAGGACGATGATGCCGACCAGCATGGCGAGCCCGCCGAAGGTCGTCACCAGCAGCGCCTGGGTGGCGGCGCGGCGGCTGGTGGCGCGTTCGGCGTAGTGACCCACCAGCAGGAACGACAGCACCGTGGTGGTTTCCCAGAAGATGTAGAGCAACAGCATGTTGTCGCTGACCACCAGGCCGAACATCGCGCCGGAGAAGGCGACGAGCTCGGCGGCGAAGCTGGGCAGCCGCTTTTCGATGCGTCCCTCGTGGTGGTGGAAATACTCGGCGCAATAGAAGAGGACGAGTGCGCCGATGGCCAGCACCAGCACGCTCATGATCGCGGCCAGCGAGTCGAAGCGCAGCGTGATGTCCATGGACAGTTCCGGCACCCAGGGGATGTGAACCGTCGGGCTGTGACCCCCGCTGGGCCAGTTCGTCCCCACCCAGATCAGCGATCCCAGCGGCACCAGAGCCAAGGGGTAGAACGCCAGTCGGCCCCATCTGGCGACCAGAAGGGGCGCCAACGCGGTGGCGACCGCATGGGCGAGGAGAACGGTGAGCATGGCACTCCGATCGGATTGGGGTCGGGGTGTCAGCCGCTGGGGCTAATGCCATTCTACCTGGGCCGTTTTATGACCTGACGTGAGCCATGATCGGAACGACGTGCGAAACGACGCCGATCCCCCAGCCCAAGATCGGCCATACCGGCCAGAAGTACCAGCCCCCTCCGCCGAGGCCGACGGCCAGCCAGATGCCGAGCATGAGCAGCGCGCCGGCGAGGTAGGCGGCGATGTGGATGCGTACGCCGAGCCGGGCCGCCCGCAGCTGTGCGGCGCGCCGGCCGGGGTCGTTGTGGCGCAATCGGGCGACCGGTAGATCGGTGACCAGGGCGTCCAGTTCGGCTGCGCTGTGCGCGGCGAACGCCCGGCCCAACCGGTCCTCGTACTCCGCCATGGGCAGGTAGCCCTGGGCCAGGGCCTGGCCCAGATCGGTGGCGGTCCGGTTTCGCTCGCGGTCCCCGGCGCGGATATCGGACATGGCGGCCTCCCAAATCTTGTCAGTGACTAGTTCAACTATCCCCGGTGATCTAGTCATCGTCAAGATGGGTAGCCTGCTGTGGTGAGCCGGATTGTGAGCGCCAGGCGCGAGATCGCCGCAGCCCCCGACGTCATCTTCGAACTGATCGCCGACCCCGCCCAGCAGCCGCGCTGGGACGGCAACGGCAACCTCACCGAGGCCGCCGCCGGGCAACGCGTGCACGCGGTGGGCGATGTGTTCCGGATGTGGGTGAACTCCGGCACCGTGCGGGAGAACCACATCGTGGAATTCGAGGAAGGACGCCGCATCGCCTGGTTGCCTTCCGAGGAGGGCAAGGCGCCGCCCGGACACCTGTGGCGCTGGGAGATCGAACCCCTCGGTGATGGTTCGGCGGGCAAGAGTGGAGCGACCGGGGAGTTGGTCCGCTCGAGGGTGACCCACACCTATGACTGGACGAACCTCACCGAGGAGAAGCGCCTCAAGCGCGCCCAGGGCATCACCGCCGACAATCTGGCCGCCTCGATCGAGCGCCTAGCGACCCTCAGCGAAGGCGCGTAGCGACTCGACCTGTGCGGGGTCCAGTGACGGGCGCACATTCTCGCGGGCCTTGGCGACATCCTCGGCGGTGACATCGGCGGCGTCGATGGAGCGCCGCATCGCCGTGAGCGCGGCCTCGCGCAGCAGCGCCACGCAATCCGCGGCGCTGTAACCGTCCAGATCCTCGGCGAGCGCATCGAGATCGACATCCCCGGCGAGTGGGATGGACTTCCCC
>SXGT01592062.1_pt1 | contig 10537 bp, 5 predicted proteins | sample 3176221 | NCBI WGS metagenome assembly SXGT01 (sample SAMN11356862, study PRJNA531348) | freshwater metagenome | isolation source: freshwater sample F1-120 | place: China: Fuxian Lake, Yuxi | collected 2017-12-25
CATGGACGTGGTCAGGCGCAATATCGAAGCCTTACGCGGTAATGTCTCCATTGATAGCGAGCTGGGGCAAGGGACTACGGTAACCATACATTTGCCGCTAACGCTGGCGATTATCGACGGCTTTATGGTCGAAGCGCAAAAGGAACGTTACATTATTCCGTTGAGTATGGTCGAAGAATGCGTCGAAATGAGCAGCGATGAATGGCAAATCGATGAGATTCAACATTATGTCAATTTGCGTGGGCAAGTGTTACCTTATTTACGTTTGGGCGACTTTTTCCATAAGAATAAAAAACATACGCATACACAGCGGGAAAGCCTGGTTGTCGTGCGTTTCGGCGACGCAAAGGCGGGTTTTGTGGTCGATGAATTACACGGCGAAAATCAAACCGTAATCAAACCGCTCGGCAAATTGTTTGAGAATCTCAACGGTATTGGCGGCGCCACTGTGTTAGGTAGCGGTGATGTGGCGTTAATTCTCGATGTGCAGGGACTTATTCAACACGCGAAAAAGCGGGTGAACCCGGCCTTGGCTTTGTCATCGATGGTTTAAAACTTATCTGTTATAAAAGCCTCAGATTGAAAAGCTGCTTAAAGATCCTGAAGGATGGGCTGATGTGCGTGATGCAACAGAAAAAAGAAAGCAGATTTTCTTACCAAACATTTCCTGAACAATGTCCGTGGCCGCTGGAAAATATCTTAATGGATAGCCGGTTAATTGAAAGTGCCGCCGCGTAAATAGTTTCTTTTCGTGCCCACGATAAACTAGGCGCTAAGCACTCGATCTATATTATAGGCATGACTACTCTATGAATATTAAAAACTTAATAAGTAAGAATACCTCGGGAGTTTCATCATGCTAAACAACCTCACGATCAAAGCCCGCCTCATTCTGGTCGTGGGTTTCATGTCTCTGCTCGCTATTACGTTGGGCGCGCTCGGCTTGAGCGGAATGAACAAAGCCAATCAAGGCTTACTCAGCGTTTATGCCGATCGTACCGTGCCCATGGGGACATTGGCTGAAATTAATGCAAAGTTATTGGATAACCGCATCGCCGCTGTCAATAGTTTGGTATTTAAAGGAGAAGATCAGAAAAATATCGAACGTATCAGAAAAAATATTATCGATATTAATAAGCTGTGGGACGAATATGCTGCGACCAAGGCGACCGTGAAAGAAAAGAAACTGGCCGATAAATTCGCAGCTGACCGTAAACGCTTTGTGGTCGAAGGTTTAAATCCTGTTATGGAATATTTGGCGGCCGGAAATACCGAAGCCGTAGAAAAAACCATCCAAGAAGCCGTTCGTCCCTTATTTGTGCCGGTTAGAGAAGGTATCAATGCGTTGATGCAGTTGCAGTTGGATGCAGCCAAGCAGGAATATGAAGCCGCTCAAGTGCGTTATCAAGATACCCGGTTTATTTCTTTAGTGCTCCTGGCGGTGGGCTTGTTATTGTCAATGTTCATTGGCTTTATGCTGGTTCGGGGGATTTCTCGTTCTCTGTATACGATGCAACGATTTGCGGAGTCTTTGACGCAAGGCGATCTGACGGCTCGCATTGATCTTGAGCAAAATGATGAAATCGGCGTTTTGGCTCAAGCAATGACAAGCATGCGCGACCAGCTTAGCGGCGTTGTTCAGCAAGTTCGCACCAATTCCGATGCATTAGGTAGTGCCTCGCAAGAAATCAGCGCAACCGCGCAGTCCATCAGTCAAAGCGCAACCGAACAGGCCTCAGGCGTTGAGCAAACCACAGCCTCCATCAAAGAGTTAAGTTCTTCGGTCAAACAAAATGCCGATAATGCCAAAGTCACCAATAGCATGGCGACGACGGCCGCCGCTGAAGCCGACAACGGCGGGCAGGCGGTGAAGCGCACAGTGGATGCGATGAAGGAAATCGCCGAAAAAATCGGTTTGATTGAAGATATTGCCTATAAAACCAATTTGCTATCGCTTAATGCCGCGATTGAGGCGGCAAGGGCCGGTGAGCATGGCAAAGGCTTTACCGTTGTGGCTGCCGAAGTCAGAAAACTGGCGGAAAACAGCCGAATAACGGCGCAAGAAATTAATAGCTTGGCAAAAAGCAGCGTCAAAATTGCCGAAGATGCGGGCCTGCTGCTGGGAGAAATCGTGCCTAAGATTCAGAAAACCGCCGATTTGGTCGATGAAATTACCTCAGCCTCGCAAGAACAGGCGCAGGGTATAGGCCAAATCAACGATGCAGTTGCTCAGCTGGATAAAGCCGCGCAACAGAATGCGTCGGGATCGGAGCAACTGGCCGCTACTGCGGAAGAGTTGAGCGGTCAGGCTATGCAGTTACAGCAGGTTATGTCGTTTTTTAAGGTGGAGGCAGAGCAAAGCAGCCGCTCCGCTAAAGGTCAACCGAGTCAATTCGGCCGACAGAAAAAATACTCAGCAAAATGAGTTTCGGTTTCAGTCTTTTCATGCTTTGGCGTCGCCAATGACAGCCATTTTGGGTCAATTTAAAGAGGAAGTGATATGGGGCATATTTTTGCGGACATTAAATTCAGCAAGCCGTGTAACCCGGATTTAACATCGATATTAGACCTGTCCTTATGGAAGATAGGGAGCGGGGACTGCCGCCCAAGTCGCCCAGTCGACGAGAAATTCCGGTAGCCTTTATATTCCCCGTGCCGGTTATGAAGGCGTCACGGTAGGTTAATCCAAGTTGCAACCTTAAACGACTAAATTGATACCTCACACAGGACTCCTTGTTTATGAACATAAAAGATTTAAGTATAAAAACCAAAATATTAAGCGGTGCGTTGCTGTTGGTATTGATTACCTGCGGATTCGGCATGCTGTCGAAACTTTATATCGGAAAAGTATCGGGTTCGTTATTCGGCATTACCGACAACAACGGTAAAGCGGTCGAATACGCGACCGGGGTCGAGCGCATGGCGCTGGCGACTATTATGGAAGAAAAAAATTACCTGTTGCAGGAAAAAGATGAAATTCACCAGCGCGCCGAACAAAACGTCAAGGAGCTGAACGGCTATCTGGATAAAGTGGATGAACTGGCCAAGCAATACAATAATACGGAGTTATTGGAACAATCGAAGACGGCAAGAAAAGGGACTGCTCAGTATGCCGAGAAGTACCGGGCCGGCGTTGCCGCATTGAAAGCGAACAAGCAAGCTGTCGCGGATATGGTGGAAAAGGGCCAAGTTGTAGCCGATGCGGCCGATAAGATGCTTAAAAGGCAGGTTGGCCTTTACACGGACGCAATGAAAAAAGGTTTGAGCGCCCAAGAGCTTGATCAGTATGTCCAGCGTTACATCATCACGACCAATATCTCCGTTAAAGCGATGACTATCATGCGTGCGGAAAAAGAAGAAGTGAATTACAAGGATCGCGTCGCTTGGAAAAAAATGGAAGTTTTATTGCCGGAGCTAATGACCTTGTATGACGATCTGCAAAAAATAGTCCTTAATGAAGAGGGACTCAAATTGATTGCAGAAATGCGCAATGGAACGCGGGATTATACCGAGTCGGCCAAAACCTGGATAGAAAACGATAATCAACTAAAGGCTATTCTGGCGGATATGGCGAGTTTGGGCGCCAATGTGATCAAGCAGGCGCAAGACGCCGAGGCTGCCGGTTATGCTCAGTTAGGCAATGCCCGTAGCGAAGCCGAACATTTAGTCAGCGATGCCAATAAAATCATTATCGGCACGATCATCCTGGCGATTGTACTGGGGGTTATGATAGCGTTGTTTTTAGCGTCGATGATCACCAAACCGATTGTTTTGGGGGTTAAATTTGCCGAGTCTTTAGCGGAAGGCGATTTGACTGCGCGCATTGATATCGACCAGAAAGATGAAATCGGAGTTTTGGCTAACGCCCTACAAGTCATGCGCGACCAGCTCAGCAGCGTTGTCCAGCAAGTTCGCACCAATTCCGATGCTTTAGGCAATGCTTCTCAGGAAATCAGTGCAACCGCCCAAGCGATCAGTCAAAGTGCGACCGAACAGGCTTCAGGCGTTGAGCAAACCACGACTTCTATTGAAGAGTTGAGCTCCTCGGTTAAGCAAAATGCCGACAATGCCAAAGTCACCAATAATATGGCGACGACTGCGGCGGCGGAAGCCGCTACTGGCGGAGAGGCGGTGATACGCACGGTGGAGGCGATGAAGGAAATTGCTGAAAAAATCAGCCTTATTGAGGATATTGCCTACAAAACCAATTTGTTATCGCTTAATGCGGCCATCGAAGCCGCTTTGGCCGGTGAACACGGCAAGGGTTTTACTGTCGTCGCCGCCGAAGTCAGAAAACTGGCCGAAAACAGCCGAATCACCGCGCAAGAAATTAATAGCTTGGCAAAAAACAGCGTTAAGATTGCCGAAGATGCAGGCACTTTGTTGAAACAAATGGTGCCCAAGATTCAGAAAACCGCCGACTTGGTCGATGAAATTACCGCCGCTTCGGAAGAACAAGCTCACGGCATTGGTCAGATCAGCGATGCGGTCGGCCAACTGGATAAAGCTGCACAACAAAACGCATCGGGGTCGGAGCAACTGGCCGCCACTGCGGAAGAACTGAGTGGTCAAGCCATGCAATTGCAACAAGTTATGGCATTCTTTAAAGTCGATGCCAATCAGCGCCGTGCCGCCAAGAGTCAAACTGTTACTCAATTTAACAAGCCGGCCGGTACAAACGCCAACAAAAAAATAACGCCTCATTTTACTTCGGTCGAGTCTTCCCCTGCAATCGCCAAGCCCTTACCGGGCATTAAGGCGGCGGGAATCAAACCTGAATTTAATGAACATGATTTTGAACGATTTTGACAGGTGGAATGAACCATGAATCAATTGATACAAAAAAAAGAAAACAAAACCGAGATAATGGCTCAGGATCAACTCCGCCAGTACCTGACGTTCCGGGCAGGCAATGAAAATCTGGCCATCAGTATTTTGGATGTTAAAGAAATTATCGAAATTAATACGATTACCGATGTGCCGATGACGCCCGATTACATTCGAGGCGTAATCAATTTACGCGGTAATGTGGTCCCGGTTATCGATTTATCGGCGCGTTTAGGTCGGCAAAGCAGCGAAATAACCAAACGCAGTTGCATTGTCTTGGTGCAGGTTGAATATAATGAAGACGCCCAATTGTTGGGTATGCTGGTCGATGCTGTCGATGAAATTTTGGAAATTCCTGAAACCAACATTATGCCGCCACCCGATTTTGGCGCCGATATTCGGACTGATTTTATTCAATCAATGGGACGGGTGGGCGATGCCTTTATTATTTTATTGAATATTAATCGGGTACTTTCGATAAAAGAATTATCTCAGCTCAAACAAGTTGCCGACTATGAAGGGACAATTGTATAGAACGGGCAGCAACATCCTGCCCCGTCTTACCTACCCGATAACCCTATAAGGATTCATTGTTTATGAACATAAAAGATTTAAGTATAAAAACCAAAATACTAACCGGCGCGTTGCTGTTGGTATTGATTACCTGCGGATTCGGCATGTTGTCGAAACTTTATATCGGCAAGGTATCGGATTCGCTATTCGGCATTACCGACAACAACGGTAAAGCGGTCGAATACGCGACCGGGGTCGAGCGCATGGCGCTGGCAACCATTATGGAAGAAAAAAACTACCTGCTACAGGAAAAAGATGAAATTCATCAACGCGCCGAACAAAATGTAAAGGAGTTGAACGGTTATCTGGATAAAGTGGATGCGCTGGCCAAGCAATACAAAAACACCGAGCTATTGGAACAATCGAAGACAGCCAGGGAAGGAACCGCTCAGTATGCCGAGAAATACCGGGCCGGCGTTGCCGCGTTGAAGGCCAATAAACTGGCCGTCGCGGATATGGTCGAGAAAGGCAATATCGTTGCCAATGCGGCTGACGACTTTCTAAAAAGGCAGATAAAACTCTACAGCGAAGCTATGAAAAAAGGTGTAACCGGACAGGAGCTTGACGCGTTTGTTCAGCGCTACATCATTGCAACCAATATTTACATTAAAGCGATGGAAATCATGCGCGCTGAGAAGGAGGAAGTGAATTACAAGGATCGCGTCGCTTGGAAAAAAATGGAGATTTTATTGCCGGAACTGATGGCGCTGTTTGACGATCTGCAAAAAATCACCCAGAGTGACGAGGGCCTTAAACTGATTGCCGATTCACGCAAAGGAACGCAAGATTACACGCAGTCGGCCAAAAATTGGATAGAAAACGACAACAAACTTAAAGCTATTTTGACCGATATGGCGAGTTTGGGCGCCAATGTGATCAAGCAGGCGCAAGACGCCGAGGCTGCGGGTTACGCCCAATTAGGCGCGGCCCGCACCGAAGCCGACCGATTGGTCGGTGAAGCCAATACCATCATCATTGTCACCATCCTTATTGCAATTATATTAGGTGTTATGATTGCGTTGTTTTTAGCCTCGATGATTACCAAACCGATTGTTTTGGGAGTTAAATTTGCCGAGTCGTTAGCGGAAGGGGATTTGACGGCACGCATCGATATCGACCAGAAAGATGAAATCGGGGTCTTGGCCAATGCCTTGCAAGCCATGCGTGACCAGCTCAGCAGCGTTGTTCAGCAAGTTCGCACCAATTCCGACGCTTTGGGCAGTGCTTCTCAGGAAATCAGTGCGACCGCCCAAGCCATCAGTCAAAGTGCGACCGAACAGGCGTCAGGGGTTGAGCAAACCACGGCATCCATTGAAGAGTTGAGTGCTTCAGTTAAGCAAAATGCGGATAACGCTAAGCTAACCAAGGGCATTGCCGCGACCGCGGCCGGAGAATCCGCCAATGGCGGCGAGGCGGTAAAGCGCACCGTGGAAGCGATGAGAGAGATTGCCGATAAAATCGGTTTGATTGAAGACATTGCTTATAAAACCAATTTATTATCGCTTAATGCGGCGATTGAAGCGGCGCGAGCCGGCGAACACGGCAAAGGTTTTACCGTTGTCGCCGCCGAAGTCAGAAAACTGGCCGAAAACAGCCGAGTAACCGCACAAGAAATTAATAGCTTGGCTAAAAACAGCGTCAAAATTGCCGAAGACGCAGGTAATCTGCTCCAGAAAATGGTGCCTAAGATTCAAAAAACCGCTGATTTAGTCGATGAAATTACCGCCGTTTCGGATGAGCAGGCGCAAGGTATAGGTCAGATCACCGATGCGGTCGCGCAGCTGGATAAGGCGGCGCAACAAAACGCTTCAGGCTCGGAAGAACTGGCCGCTACTGCGGAAGAACTAAGCGGCCAAGCTATGCAACTGCAACAGGTTATGGCATTTTTTAAGGTGGATAATCGTTAATTCCGTAAGTTGGGTCCGCTGGTTTCTAAGACCTGACTTTTATCTTTACACATCCCACCGGTTCTCAAATCTTCAATTTGGGAATCGGTGGGATGATCGCGGTCGGCATGGGTAAACCATGAAAAATCTGCGTTAATTTATTCTCGTCGCCTCGGCTTATGCATAAAGGCCATGGAAGGTCTGTAGTAGAACTGCGCATGAGCTGCTGCCGAGAAGCATTTTCTGTTTACCTCCGCCACACCTCCTGATTTCATACGGTTGTAGAGACGCTACTTTTGGCACCTGCATTCCATTATTCAAGATAAAAACCCTACTAATTGACCTAATTGCATCGCGTTGACCGGGCGCGGCTATTCACTCGTTTATAAGCGGCTGGTATAATTCGAGCTTTATTACCCGGCTATAGTGACCGCGCTTCAAATCCTACATAGCTCGCATTGTTGACTGCTTGAAAAAATACCTCGCCGAAACGGGTGTATTTCCGCAAATACCGCAATCCGGATCAAGAGTATCAATACAGGGAACAAATATCACTCCCCGTAGTTTATCGAGAGCGAACAGACAAGCCTCTGCACTTCGATTTGCCCCGCCTTAAAGTGCATAAGTATCTACCATCTTTTTCAATTTAAATCAATTGGTTATGAATACATGGCTGTTTTTAGTGCAAAAAATTAACTACCTCGGCTTGGAATTGACGCTCAATTTCAAGCCGATTTTACTGAAATGTAAGCCCAAGCAATTGTTTTTCATTATTAAATAGTTGTGTAGATACTTATGCTTAAAGTGAGTAGCCCGATTTTTCAGTGTTGGAAATTACGCGGGTTTGCCGAATCAGTTTGTATTTATAAGGACTGGCCGAGGCTTGTTGCGCACACCTTGACTATATTCCCACGCGGAGCGTGGAAATTAAGATACAATTTTTAAATTATTGTTCCATTTTCAAGAAAAAAATATCTCATGAAAATTAATATGCCGATCACCAATGTTGAACATGCTCTTACCGAGGCTGACTTCATTGTTACCAAGACCGACCTAAAGGGGATAATTACCTACGCAAACGAAGACTTTATTCAAATTTGCGGATTTAGCAAAGAAGAACTGCTGGGGGCGTCGCACAACATCATTCGCCACCCCGACATGCCTAAAGAAGTTTTCGACGATTTATGGAAGTCGATGAAAGGAGGGCGCCCATGGACGGGAATGGTCAAGAATCGCTGTAAAAATGGCGATTTTTATTGGGTGATAGCTAATGTTACGCCTTATTATGAAAATAATACGCTCGTCGGTTATATGTCGGTACGCAGTAAGCCCAGCGAAAAACAAATTACAAAGGCTGCCGATGACTACAAGAAATTTCGTGAAGGCAAGGCGAGCCATTTAAAAATCCGGGATGGAAAAATCCTGCATAAAACGTTAGCTGACCGATTTCCGTCATTAAAAGACATTAGCATCAAAGCCCGTTTATTGACGGTCATCGCCATCATGTCCATCTTGCTATTGGTTATCGGCGGTATGGGGCTTCTCGGTATGAGCCAAAATAGCGAGGATTTGCGTAATGTTCATGATAATCGTCTGCTGCCTTCGAATCAGATTTTTCAGGTTCAAAAACTGCTTCTGACTAACCGGTTGCGTATCGCCTCCAGTTTGTCGAGTCTTAACCCTGAATCGATTCAAAAAAATCTGAGGGAGGTGGAGCAAAACAATGCCGACCTCACCAGAATTTGGGATACATACACTGAAAACTCGTTTAGTCCCGATGAGAAAGAGTTGGCGGATAAGGTTGCAAACGATAAAAACCGCTTTGTAACGGAAGGTTTGCAACCCGCTATTTTGGCGCTACGCAACAATGATAACGCGCTGGCCGCCCAGATTATTGAAGATAAGGTTAACCCTCTTTACGAACCGCTTGCAGAGGGTATTCAAAAACTATTGCAATTGCAGGTCATCATCGCCAGACAAGAGTTTGATGCAGGCTTGTCGCGTTATTACAATACCCGCGAAATCGCCGGCGCTTTGATGGCATCGGGTATTTTATTGGCGTTGTGGTTGAGCTTTTCTTTGTTGCGTTCGATTGTGAATCCGCTTAACGCGACTATTCGTCATTTCGGTCAAATTGCCCAAGGCAATTATGTCAACGACATCGACATTAAAGGCATGGACGAAATCAGCAAGGTGATGGCGGCTTTGAAGGCGATGCAAATCAAGCTCGGTTTTGATGTTGCCGAAGCCAAACGCATTGCCGACGAACATCGACGCATTAAGATTGCTTTGGACAACGTCAGTACCGGCGTGATGATTGCAGATAATGAACGTAATATTATTTACGTTAATAAGTCGGCGCTTAAGATATTTGCTGAGGCCGAGGCCGACATTCGCAAACACTTGCCGAATTTTTCCGCAGCAAATCTGGTCGGTTCCAATATTGACGGCTTCCATAAAATACCCTCGCACCAAGCCGGATTACTGGCTAATTCTACCGGCGGCTTAAATACCGTCGGCATTAACTGGGGCGACCGTCATATGGTCGTCACTGTCAGTCCGGTTATTAATTTGCAAGGTAAGCGCATGGGGTCGGTTGCGGAATGGCTGGATCGCACTACCGAAGTCATGGTGGAAAAAGAAGTGGCGGTTATTTTAGTAGCCGCTGTGATGGGCGATTTTACCAAACGCATTGTCATGCAGGGCAAAGTAGGCTTTTACCGCGAGCTGAGTGAATCCATTAATCAGCTGATGCAAACCAGCGAAAGCGGCCTTAATGAAACGGTGCGGGTTTTCAATGCCTTGTCCCACGGCGATCTGAACGAAAAAATTGTCAATCATTATTCAGGCACCTTCGGCAAGCTTAAGGAAGACGCCAATTCTACGGTGGATGATCTCAATAATGTGATGGGCCAAATCAAAGATGTCGCCGAATCCATTCATATTGCAGCAAAAGAAATCGCCCACGGCAATACTTCGTTGTCTCATCGTACCGATGAACAAGCAACCAGTTTGGAACAAACCGCCGCCAGCATGCAAGAACTGACCTCAACGGTGCAACAAAACAGCGAAAACGCCAAACATGCCAGCGAACTTGCCGTTAGCGCCTCCAGTATTGCCGGCAAGGGCGTTACCGTGATCGGTCAAGTCGTAAAAATGATGGAAGGGATCAATGAATCCTCGCGCAAAGTAGTCGAGATTATTTCAGTGATCGACAGCATCGCTTTTCAAACCAATATACTCGCGCTTAA
>SXGT01155738.1_pt1 | contig 10536 bp, 3 predicted proteins | sample 3176221 | NCBI WGS metagenome assembly SXGT01 (sample SAMN11356862, study PRJNA531348) | freshwater metagenome | isolation source: freshwater sample F1-120 | place: China: Fuxian Lake, Yuxi | collected 2017-12-25
CGACGATGACGTCGTCGAACTGATTGCTGAGCAAGTTGTTGGAGATCTCGTTGAGGCCATCCTTGGGCAGCGCGCTTGGGTCGAGCGACGCCACGCACTTCAGGCTGCCATCGGAGTTGATGCCCTTCACCACCTCGCCGGCCACCTTGCATTCACCGGCCGGCGTCTTCAGGCCGGTGAGCTTGCTGCCGTCGCCGACGAACTCCGTGGCCGCCACGGTCCCGGAGAAGGTGCCGTTCTTGGCCTTGAATGAGTTACCTGCGAGATCGACGTCGCCGTCGAACTTCAGGTCGCTGACATTGACGCAGCCACTGCAATCGACGTCCACCGCGGCGCCGCCCTTGGTCGCGGAGCCCGCGTAGTTAAAGCCCACCTTTGCCGCAGCCACGCTGCCGTTAGCGAGGTGATCGGAGCCAATGCAGCCTTGGCAGCTCAGCTTGCCCGCCTCACTCGCCACCAGCGCCATGAGCGACGCGTGGATGCGCTGGCGCGGCAGCTCTGCGTCGGCGCCGACCTTCAGGCCCAGCCACTGCTCCTTGAGGGCCGCGACCTTCGGCAGATCGAGCGGGGTCGCCGAGCCGAGCGCGTGCGTGAAACGGCCGCCCGTCACCTTCACCTTCGCCGTCTCCGTCCACGTCGCCGTGCCGCCACTGTTGGCCTCGTAGATGGCGAAGGCGAGATCATAGTCGCCGTCCGCCGCCGGCGAGCCGCCAGTGGAGGTCAACACGCCATCGACGAGCGACGTCGTCGGCAGCGCGGCGAGCGCCGGCGTCGCCCAGAGGAGAGAAGCCAGGAGGGTCGCCCGGAGGCCACGGCTCAGGTATCGCATGGTCTTTCGCTCCAACGCTTGCTGGGAGTCCGCTTCGGCGCCGCCGTCGGTGCCAAAGGCTACCAGGGTTCGCTACTTCGACAGCGGGCCCGTGTAGGTGATCTGGTAGCGGCTGTAGTGGCCGTTCGCGTTCCAGCTGTGGAAAGGATGGGGGTTGCAGCTGCCGGAGTAGTACGTCACGTAGAACTCCTCGCCGGCCTTGAGGGGCCACACCTGATCGACCTGGAGGTGGTGCCAGCTGTGATCGTGGTTGTGCTCGTGCGTGTAGTAGCGGCTCGTGCCATTGATGACGAGCTGGACGTGCTTGTAGCCGCAGCCGTGCGAGATGCCCCAGCTGTGAATCCGGTAGTAGCCCGAGATCTTCACCTTCACAGTCGCGTTACCGTCGATCGTGAGGTAGTCCTGCGCGGTGTTCCACTCCGTCGCGTTGGTGCAGTAGTCGTACCAGCCGGAGTGACCGGCCGGATGGCTGGTGCAGCCACCCGACCACATCACCGGAACCGACAGGTTCGGGCGCCAGACATGGCCGATGACTTTGTCTGCCTTGTCGATGTTGGCGTCGCACACCTGCATGCCGAGCTTGGCATCCCAGCGCAGCGTGCCCACCGCGGCGGCGTCACAGGTCGGCTTGGCGTCGGCCAGCTTGACGTAGGCGTTGGCGATGTGGAGCTGACCCCCCGGATTGCCGTGGCCGTTGTCCTTGCCCCAGAGCTTGCCGGCGATGTAGACGTCGCCGTTCAGGTTCACCTTCTTGCTCGACAGCGTCTTGATCTTGATGTGCCACTTGACGATCGAGCCGTCGGTCTTGCCGTTGGCGTCACACAGCGGCCCGTTGCCGGGCACCTGCGGCAGGCAGAACGCCGTATCGAGCGCCTTCAGGTTCCAGGTGCCCTTTGGGTTGGCGCCGATCCACTTCAACAGGTCACCGCTCGCCGGCTTGTTCTTGCTGTTGAACGTCACCTTGAAGTCCTTCTCGTCCTTCTTGCCGCAGGGGTCGCAGAGCTTCCAGCCCGTCTTCTTGTCGTCCGGCGGCAGCACCGTCAGCGCCAGCGTCGACAGGTCGGTGTTGGCGACCTCGACATACAGCTCGAAGTCCTGGCTCACGCCGATGTCTGGGAAGTCCAGCATCGCGTTGGCGTCAGCGCCGGTGTTGTCCGGGATCTTCACGGCGCCAGCGCCAGCGATCGTGTCCTCGAACTGGTTGCTCAGCAGGTCGTTCGAGATCTCGTTGAGCCCGTCCTTCGGCAGCGCGCTCGGGTCGAGCGACGCCACGCACTTCAGCGTGCCGTCGGCGTTGATGCCCTTCACCACCTCGCCCGCCACCTTGCACTCGCCCGCCGGCGTGTTGATGCCGGTCAGCTTGCTGCCGTCGCCGACGAAGGCCGCCGCCGTCACGCTCTTCGCCGTCACGTCGCCGCTGAAGGTGCCGTTCTTGGCCTTGAGCGAGTTGCCGCCGAGGTCGACGTCGCTGTCGAAGGTCAGCTCGGCCACGCCGACGCAGCCCGTGCAGTCGAGGTCCACCGCCGCGCCGCCCTTGGTCGCCGCGCCGGCGTAGTTGAAGCCCACCTTGGCCGCGGCGATGCTGCCGTTGGCGACGTGGTTCGAGCCAACGCAGCCGTCGCAGGTCACAGACAGCGCCGTATTGGCGACCAGGCTCGTCAACGAGGCGTGCACCGCCTGCCGCGGCAGCTCCGGGTCGCTGCCGACCTTGACGCCGAGGAAGTGCCCGGCGAGCGGCAGCAGCTTGGCGAGGTCGATCGGCTTGGCGCTGCCGAGGGCCTGGGTGAAGCGGCCGCCGGCGACCTTGACCTTGGATGTCTCCGACCACGCAGCGTTGCCGCCTTGGCTTTCGCCGTAGATGGCGAATGTCACATCGTAGTCGCCGTCCGCCGCCGGCGAGCCGCCGGTGGAGGTCAGGACGCCGTCGACGAGCGAGGTCGTCGGCAGCGCCGCGAAGGCCGCCGCGGGGAGACTGAGGGCGGTCGCGAGGGTCGCGATCCAGATCTTGAGTTGCATGTAGAAGACTCCTTGAAAGCCGAAATTCCGCTCGATTTCCTTGCCACTCGGCCGGTCCCTGTCGCGGAAACCGAACCTGCCTCGTCGAGCCACGCAGCCTCGCTGCTGCCCGCCTCCGACGACGCGAGCGTCGCCGGATCCCCACGCCTTACTTGCCAAACAAGGACAGGATCCACGCGAAGAAGCCGAAGTTGGCTCCAGTCTTGGCGCCCTGCTGCGCCGGGGCGCTGCCCGCGACGCTGCTGAAGCCGATCAGTGCCTGGACTGAATTCTTTTCGCCGCCGCTCGACATCGAGACGTTGCCGTGGCGCGCGACGAAGGCTGTCGGAGCGCAGCCCTCGTCGATCACGGAGTCGCAGTCGTTGTCCTTGCCGTCACAGATCTCTTCGGTCGGGCCCTTGTCGCCCTTGCAGGCGCCCAGCGTGCCGTTGGCCTGACAGAGCTGAATACCGTCCTTGCACTCGCCCTTGCCGCGTGTCTTGGCGTCGTGGCTGTAGCAGGCGTCCGACAGGCTGGTGTTGACGTTGTTCGCGCAGCCCTTGGTGGTGCTGCAGCTGTCCTCGGTGCAGATGTTGCCGTCGTCGCAGGTCAGCGTCTTGCCAGCGATACAGGCCCAAGCGCCGCTGGCGTTCTTGCCGCAGTTGTCGCCCGAGGTGCAGGCGTTGTCGTCGCTGCACGACTGGATGAGATCCTTGGCGCCGCACTTGCCTGTGGCCGTGTCGCAGCTGTCGGCTGTGCAGGGGTTCTTGTCGTCGCAGACGGTCTGCTTGCCCGCCACGCACTTGCCAGACTGGCAGGCGTCGCCCGCGGTGCAAGCGTCGTCGTCGGCGTTGCAGTCTCCGCCCTGCGCCGTGTGGACACAGGCGAGCTTGGGATCACACGAGTCGGCCGTGCACGGGTTCTTGTCGTCGCAGACCAAGGCCTTTCCTGGCTTGCAGGCGCCAGCGGCGCAGGCGTCCTGGGTGGTGCAGAGCGACTGGTCGGCGTCGCAAGAAGCGCCATCGGACTTGAGCGCGGCGATGCACTTGCCGAGCTTCACATCGCAGTCGGTCTTCTTGCAGAAGTTGTCGGTCGAGGTGTCGCAGGCGATCACGGTGACGGGGTTGATCTTGCACTGCTTGTCTTTGTCACAGAAGAGCGTGCCATTGCAGGCGTTGCCGTCCTCCTTGGCGGCGCAGTCGGAGTCTTTCTCGCAGCCGCAGGTGTTGGCGCCGCCCTTGCACTTGCCGGTGACGCAGGCGTCGTTCTGAGTGCAGTTGTTGCCGTCGTCGCAGCTCTTGCCGTCGAGCTGCTTGTTTTGGCAACCGGCCTTGCTGTCACAGACGTCTAGCGTGCAGTCGTTGTCGTCATCGCACTTGACCTTGTCGTTGAACAGTGCGCCCTTGCAGACGCCGCCTTGGCAGGAGTCGAGCTCTGTGCAGGCGTCGTCGTCGTTGCAGGGGCCCGAGAGCGGGGTCGCGACGCAGCCAGCCTTTGGATCGCAGGCGTCGGAGGTGCAGGCGCTCTTGTCGTCGCAGGTCAGCAGCGGGCCGGGCTTGCAGAGGCCGTCGGTGCAGGCGTCCGTGGTGGTGCAGACGTTGTCGTCAGCCTTGCAGGGCGTGCCATCTTTCTCTTTGTTGATGCCGCACTTGCCGCTGGTCGGGCTGCACGCGTTCTGCTGACACGTCGAATTGAGCGAGACGTCGCAGTTGACGATGGTGCCTGGGTTGACCTTGCACTGGAACGGCTGCGCCGACTTGTCGCAGTACAAGGTGCCGTTGCAGAGATTGCCGTCTTCCTTGCTTGCGCAGTCGAGATCGGCGTTGCAGCCGCAGGTGTTGACGCCGGCCGCGCACTTGCTGTCCTTGCAGAAGTCGTTCTTGGTGCAAGCGTTGCCGTCGTCGCAGATCGCGACGTCGTCGGCGTTGTGGATGCAGCCCTTGTCGGCGTCGCAGATGTCGATGGTGCACGGGTTCGAGTCGTCGCACTTGATCTTGGGGTCGATCGGCTGGCCGGTGCACTTGCCCTTGCTACAGCTGTCGCCAGCCGTGCAGGCGTTGCCATCCTCGCAGTTGGCGCCATCGCCGACGGGGGTAAAGCTGCAGCCCTTGAGCGCGTCACACTGGTCCGAAGTGCACGGGTTCTTGTCGTTGCAGTCGAGGCTCTTGCCGCCCACGCAGGTGTAGAGCTTGGTGGTGGGCTCGACCCCGCAGGCGTCGTCTGTGGTGCAGAGGTTGGCGTCGTCGCACTTGTCGACGCGTGGCTTGTTGGCGCACTTGCCGGACGCCTTCTCGCAGAGGTCGTCGGTGCAGAACTCCTTGTCATCGCAGTCCTTGCCCTTGCCGGGGACGCAGGTGCCGCTGGCGCAGGTGTCGAGGACGGTGCAGGCGTCGCCGTCGGCGTCGCAGGGCGTCGTGTTGGGCGTGAAGGTGCAGCCAGACTTGGGGTCGCAGGCGTCGTCTGTGCAGGGGTTCTTGTCGTCGCAGCCGACCAGCGCGCCGGTCTGGCAAGAGCCGGTCTTGCACTGGTCGTCCTTGGTGCACACCGAGCTGTCGGAGTTGCAGGGCTTGCCGTCCGTAGCCTGGGTGATGGCGCACTTGCCGGTCGCGGCGTTGCAGGCGTTCTGCTGGCACTCGCCGTTGAGGCTGGCGTCACAGGCCACGACGGTCGACGCCTTGATCTTGCACTGGAAGGGCTTGGCGCTGATGTCGCAGTAGAGCGTGCCGTTGCAGAGGTTGCCGTCTTCCTTGGCCGCGCAGTCCTTGTCGCCCTCGCAGCCGCAGTTGTTCGAGCCGGAGATGCACTTGCCGTTCTGGCAGCTGTCGTTGAGCGTGCACACGTTGCCGTCGTCGCAGGGGCCGGAGATCTTGGTCGTGTTGACGCAGCCGGCCTTGGGCTCGCAGCTGTCGGTGGTGCAGGCGTCGTTGTCGTTGCAGGTCGCCGTGACGTCGACCGCGACGCCGACGCACTTGCCGGCCGCGCAGTTGTCCTTCTGGGTGCAGCTGTCGGCGTCGTTGCAGGGGCCGGCCGCAGCCTTGTGGAGGCATCCGGTCGCCGGATCGCAGCTGTCTGCGGTGCAGGGGCTGCCGTCGTCGCAGTTGACCGCGCCGCCTTTGCAGGTCTCCTGCTGGCACAGCTCGTTGGAGGTGCAGGGGTTGCCGTCGTTGCATGGCTGGCCGTTCTTGTTGCTGTACGCGCACTTGCCGTCGGTCAAGTTGCACTTGCCGAGCATGCAGGTGTCACCGGAGTCACAGGCCTTGGCGCTGCCGGCGATGCACACGCCGGTCTTGCACTGGTCGGCGACGGTGCAGGGGTTATCGTCGGCGTTGCAGGGGTCGCCGCTGGCTGGCGTGGTCTGGCAGCCGAGCTTGGCATCGCAGCTGTCGGTGGTGCAGGGGTTTCCGTCGGAGCAGACCTTGGCGCTGCCAGCCTTGCAGTTGCCTGCGTCGCAGGTGTCCTTCTCGGAGCAGATGGAGCCGTCGGCGTCGCACGCCGCGCCGGTGTTGTCGTTGTGCGAACAGCCCTTATTGCCGTTGCAAACGTCGGTCGTGCAGAGGTTGCTGTCGTTGCAGGTGCTGTCGTCGGTCTTGCCGTTGCAGTCGTTGTCGACGCTGTCGCAGGTCTCGGTCGAGGCGCTGGGTGCGTCGCAGGCGGTGAGGCCACCGCCCTCGGGGGCGCCCGGCGCGCCGGCAGGCAGGCAGGTGCGACTGCCAGCGCAGGCGCCGCCGTTGCTGTGGGGCACGTAGCAAGTCGTCGTGGCGCCTGTCGCGATGGCGCCCGGGGAGCAGCCGCAGACCTGACCCTGGGGCAGGACGCAGTATTTCGCAGACTTGCCGGTGACGTCGGTCGCCGTCTCGCAGAGTGAGCCTTGTGGGCAGTCCACGGTACTGGTGCAGCCATTGCCGCAGAAGGCGCCGTCGTTGCCGCGCTGGATGCAGGCGGCGTTAAGTGCGCCGAGCCCGCTGCAGGCGTCGTTGGCCGTGCAAGGCGCGCAGTGGGTGGCGAACTTCGGCACGCAGACTTTGTCGACGGTGCTGCCTGATCCGGGGATCTCGACACAGGCCTCGCCCTCTGGACAGGCCCCGTCGTCGCACTTCTGGGCGCAGACTTTGGTGGCCTTGCCGGCGTTGATGCAGTGACCAGAGAAGCAGGCGTCGTTTTCTTTGCACTCGCAGCCGGGGCCGCCTGGGCAAGAGAGCGAGATCTCGGAGCCGTCGTCGACAGAGTCGCCTGGGGTGGTCTCGACGCCGACAGTGTCGTTGGCGACGTCGCTGCCCACGCCGGTTTCGGCTCCCGTACTGTCCGTCTCGGCGACCGTGGCGTCCTCACCCTCTACCGTGGTGTCGCCGTCGCCACACCCGATCGCTAGGGCGGCGAGCCACGCGAAGGTTACCGCTAGCCGAGAGGATTGGAGCTTCAGAGACGCCCCGTGTTGCACAGCCAAATGACCTTTCATTGCTCCCTCTCACTCAGAGCCGAAGCCACGCGCGTCCGAACGGGCTCACGCGGCACAGCTAAATCGAGGGCCCAGCGCACCGCCGCCCTCGACCTTGGACTTTCACCGCCGCAGATAGGGTGCCAGACCCGCGCGGGATGAGTCAAGTTCTAGAGGCTCCCGGTGGTCTCTGCGGAGGGCCTCACGGGGCGCGCCGTGCGACCGTAGAGCCGCTACTTGCAGACTGGAGAGGTGACGCCGCTGGTGTGGCAGCTCTTGCCTGCTTCGCAGACGACATTCGACATCGGCTCCCAGGCGCCATAGCCCTTGACCGCTGAGCTGCATTTGCTCTCGTGCTCTCCAGTGCAGCCGTAGCCGACCTTGCGGACGTACCCCTGATTGGACTCGCACTTGTACTCCACGCTCTTGCTGTCGGAGTAGCAGAGGGTGCCCTTTGGCAACATCTCTTGCGCGGCGACGTCGCAGCAGACGCCCTGGCTGCAGCAGAGCGGGTTGGGTGCGATGGCGCAGCTGCCGTCGCCCTTGCAGATCGCCTTCTGGCACGGCCCTGGCTGGACCTGCGTGGCGCACTCGGCGTCGGCCTTGCAGCAAAAGGCCGTCGTCGCCTTGCCTTGGCAGGTCAGCTGGCTCGTGCAGACGTCCTCCTTGGTGCAGGTGTTGCCGTCGTCGCAGGCCTTGCCGAGGTTGGCCTTCCACTTCGTCGGCGTGCCTGGGTCGCAGACCTCGCAGCCGCCGGAGCCAGGCTTGCTGGCGCCCTTGGCGACGCAGGCGCCATCGAGCAGGCAGGCGTCGGCGGCGACCGTAAACGCCGAGGTCGACTTCTCGGGCTGACAGGTGGCGCACGGGCCGGCTGGGCTGACGGCGCCCTTGTCGTAGCAAGCTCCCTCGACGGCGCAGGTCCCGGGCTTGCCGCTCCAGGTCGTCTGGCTCTGAGAGGCATTGCAGACCTGGCAGGACCCGGCTTGACCACTGGCGCCGGCGGCGAGGCAGACGCCGTCGATGTGGCACTGGCCGCTGGCGATGGTCCAGGTGTCCTTGCTGGTCGCGGGCTGGCAGGTGCGGCACTCCTGTTCGGCGGCGCTGGCCTTGGCGCCGGCCGCGACGCACTCGCCGTCGATGAAGCACTTGTTCGGCTCAGGGCTCCACGCACTTGCATTGACGTCCGGCTTGCAGCGCTGACAGCCGCCGGTGCCCGGCTTGGCGTCGCCGGCCTTCCAACAGCCGCCGTCGATGTGGCAGCTCGAGGCCGAGAGCTTGTGCTGGCACTCGCCAGTCTTGGGATCGCAGCTGTCTAACGTGCAGTCCACGCCGTCGTCGCAGGGCTTCGGCTGGAGGCTGCAGGTGCCGTCGATGCACTTGGCGAAAGCGCAGATGCCGTCGCCGCCAGCGCACTCGGTGTCGGCACCGCAGCAGCCGGCGAAGGGCAGGTTCATGCAGAGCTTCTGTGCCCCCTTTTGCTGGCAGCTGTCGGTCGTGCACGGGTCGCCGTCGTCGCAGTCGGCGTTGCCGAGGCAAGCGCAGGCGCCGAGGTAACCGCCGTCGCCGCCGCAGCAGGCGTCGGCGCTGCCGAGGCAGGCGTGGTGGCAGTGGCAGGCGTTTTTCTCTAGGAAGAGGCCGCAGAAGCCGGCGCAGTCGACGATCGGCGTCGGGCCGTCGGCGTCTAGGATGTCAGGCGCCCTCGCGCTGTCTGGGTCGGCGGCGGTATCGGCGGCGGTATCGGCGGCGGTGTCTGCGTTGGGGTCAGCGTCACCGGGCATCGGCGTCGCGTCCTCGGCGTCACCGCCGCGCGGGTCCATCGCGCCGTCAGCGTCGTCGGTGCCAAACGTGAAGCCTCCGCCGTCGGTGTCGTCGGCGCTCGGCAGGCGGAGCGGTGCGTCCCCGCCGCCGTCGGCGTCGGAGTCGCCGCAGCCCTGTGAGGCGGCGAGACAAGCCAGCGCCATGCCGATGGACAGCGATCGGCGCCGGGCCCGCGCCACGACCCTATGGATGTATGCCTGAATAGACCGCATGCTCTCCTCTTGGCCTCGTCGGGGCGATCAACGGCAGTGTACGACCGCTGGCGCCCGCGTCCAGGGAAGGAGGAGGCAGGAGGTGACAGATGGGGTCGCGTGGACAGCGCGGGGATCCTGGGTACCGGGCGCGGCGAAGGCGGGACCTCCGGCGCGCTGGGCGGCACATTGGGCTCTGGTGTTGGGGCTCGCCTGGGCGCCGACGCCGGCTGACGCGCACCTGATCGATGAGATTGCCGAGGCCCTCTACTGCGATCTGCAGACCACCGATCGCCGCGAGTGGACCTTGACCTGGTTTCTCGACGCTGGCCGGGTCGCCGCCACGTTCGACGCCCTCGCGGCGGCTGGCCAGTCGGGCGATGGGTCCGCCGCGGCCTTCGCCGCGCGGCTGGCCGAGGGCTTCGCCATGCCGGGCTGCCAAGTGGCGCCGCTTGAGCCCGCCGAGCTGCAGCTCAACGACCGACCGCAGATGCGGGCGTTTGCCCTGCGCGCCCGCTGTCAGGCGCCGCTGGATACCTTGTTGCTGCAGCGCGTCGCCTACGACCGGGTGCGGACGCGCGCCACTCTGTACATCAGCCTGCGGGTCGGCGGCGAAGCGGACCGGCGCCTGCTGCTGCCACCGCGGCTTGCGGAGCTGGAGGTGCCCCTGCGACCAGGGCTGGCGACACCCCCGCGCAAGGGCGCCGCCAACGATGCGGGCAGCGGACACGGCGGGCGCCAGGGCGGGCGCCACGTCGGCCACGACGACGACGAGGAGTCGGCTGCGGTGCCGGCCTTTCGGCCAGGCGATCCCGTCGATGCCTCGCGGCTGCCAGCGCCGGGCCAGGGCGTGCCTGTCTGGCGTAGGCTGCCGCCCTGGCCGCTGCTGTCGGCTTGGGCCGAGCTCGGCGCCCTGCACATGGCCGCCGGGGCGGACCACCTCCTGATGCTCGTGGCGCTGGCGTTGGCGGCGCGTCGGCTCTCTGGGCTGCTGTGGGCGGTGGCGGGCTTCTCGGTGGGCCACATGGTGACGATGGCGTGGGCCATCGCCGCCGCTTGGCCGCCGATACCTTGGGTCGAGGCCGCCATCGGCGCGACGCTGGTCGGCGCAGGGCTCATCGCGGCGCGGTCGTCGGCGGCAGACGCCGGAAATTTGGCCGCCGATCCATTGCCGCGGAGGGCCCTCCAGCGCGGCGGGGCAGCGGTAGGGGCGGCGTTGGCGCTCGCCTGCGGCCTCATCCATGGCGCGGCCTTTGGCGCCGAGCTGC
>SXGT01390665.1_pt1 | contig 10535 bp, 8 predicted proteins | sample 3176221 | NCBI WGS metagenome assembly SXGT01 (sample SAMN11356862, study PRJNA531348) | freshwater metagenome | isolation source: freshwater sample F1-120 | place: China: Fuxian Lake, Yuxi | collected 2017-12-25
GCTTCCCGCTTGTCGCGCCGGCAAGTTGATCTCGCCGAGACCGGCTTGCGGACCGCTCGACAGCAACCTCAGGTCGTTGCAAATCTTCGAGAGCTTGACCGCAGCACGCTTGAGCGTTCCCGAGACGGTCATGAAGATGCCGGTGTCGCTCGTCGCCTCGATGAGGTCGGGCGAGGTGACCATGGGGTACCCGCTGATCTCGCTGAGGTGGTGACGCACGGCCTCGGCGTATCGCGGGTCGGCGGTGATACCGGTGCCGATCGCCGTGGCTCCCATGTTGATCTCGTTGAGCCACGGAATGATCTCGCTGAGGCGCTCTTGGTCTTCACCGAGCGTCGTGGCGAAACCGCGGAACTCCTGCCCCAGAGTCATCGGCACGGCGTCTTGCAGTTGGGTGCGACCGATCTTGAGAATCGTCGCGAACTCCTGACCCTTCGCCGCGAAAGAATCGATGAGCAAGCGATGCTCGGCGAGCAGGCTGCGCAGGCTGAACACCATGGCGAGCTTGATGGCCGTGGGGTACACGTCATTCGTCGACTGGCTGCGATTGACGTGATCGATCGGGTGAAAGCTCTCGTAGTCGCCCTTGGGCTTGCCGATGAGCTCGAGGCACCGGTTCGCGATGATCTCGTTCGCGCTCATGTTGGTGCTCGTGCCCGCGCCGCCCTGCAGCACACCCAGCACGAACTGCTCGTGCAGCTCACCGTCGATGATCTCTTGGCAGACACGATCGATGAGGTCGGCCCGCTCGGGGCGCAGCACACCGATTTCTTTGTTCGCTCGAGCTGCCGCTTGCTTCACCATCGCGAGCGCGATGACAAGGTTCGGGTGGTTCGAGAGCGCGCGGCGCGTGATCGGAAAGTTCACGAGCGCTCGCGCGGTGTGGATGCCCCAATAGGCGTCCGCGGGAATCGGCATCTCGCCGAGCGAGTCGCGCTCGACGCGCATCTCGCGCGGAGCATCCGCGTCGTCGTCGAGGCCTGGTCGATAGACCGGCACTCCGTCATCGCTCGTCGTGAAACTCGGGGCAGGACCCGTGGTGCGCACCATGTCGTGATTCTCTTCCTTGAGGGGTCGATTCGGTGCGGTGGCGCTGCCCAGCCTACTCCTGCGGATCAGGCAACCGCGGCGGCTCGAGCACGACTCGATGCGTCACGAGGTGGTCGGGCACCGGAGTGTGCGAGATGACGAGCACCGCGCGGTCAGCGCCCGCCGCGGCACCGAGCAGCTGCTCGAGCACGAGCTCGGCGCGGTCGGCATCGACGTTGGCCGTCGGCTCGTCGAGCACGAGCACGGTGGGCTCGGCGAGCAGCGCGCGGGCCACGGCGATGCGTTGCGCTTCGCCTCCGCTGACGAGTCGACCGCGCTCTCCGACGGGCGCGTCGAGACCGCCGCGGTCGCGGCACCACTCCCCCAGGCCGACGCGCTCCAGCACGTCGAGCAACGCCTCGTCGTCAGCGGTGTCGCGCGCAAAGAGCAGGTTCTGGCGGATGCTCTCGTCGAAGAGGTGCGGGCTCTGCTCGCACAGCACGACGCGCTGCCGCACGACATCGGGATCAACCCGGTGCACGTCGACACCGCCCAGCAGGTAATCGCCCTGGTGGTCGAGAAAACGCACGAGCACGGCAGCGAGAGTCGACTTGCCCGCGCCGCTGGAGCCTTCGACGACGAGCCTGTCACCGGGCCGCAGCACGAGATCAAGATCGTCGATGGCGGGATGCTGCTGCCCCGGCCAGCGTGCCGAGACGGCGCGCAGCCGAAGCTCGAGGGGTCCCTCGGGCAGGGCGAGGGCATCCGCCGGCGCCTGCGGCACCTCGTCGGGCACGACCTCGGGCACGGCAGTCGCGATGCGATCAGCGCTTGCTCGCACGCGCCACCACGCGCTCAGCGCGAGCGGAAGCGCGGCGACGACCTCGAAGACGGCGAGAGGCACGAGCACGAGCATGGCGAGCACCGGACCGGTCATTGCGCCGGCGGCGAGCGATGGCTGGGTGACGAGCAGCGTGCCGAGCAGAGTGACGCCGGCCCCAAGGGTGAAGAGCGCGGCGACGCTGCCCGCTGCCGCTGACTGCCTCGTCTGGGCGCGCCGCAACTCTCGGTCGAGCTGGGTGAGCTGTTCGCGGCGTTCGGCGTCAGCGCCGAACACACGCAGGGTCTCCCAACGGGCGAGATAGTCGAGCAGCGCGTCGGCAAGGCGCGCGCGCAAGGGGGCGATGCGCGCATCGGCTCGACGGCTGAGCGCGAGCATGATGCCGCCCGCGGCGACCACTGTCGCTGCCAGGCCGAGCAGCAGCACGAGGCCTGCGACCGGAAGCACCCACGAGACCCCGACGACGGCGAGCCCTGCCACGGTCAGGCTCGTGATGAGGGGCTGCACCACTCGCAAGGGAAGGTCTTGCAGCGCGTCGACATCACGCACGAGCGCGGTCATGAGGTCACCACGCCGCACCCCGACGAGCCCCGCTGGTGCCACGGGAAGCAGCCGGCGGAAGATGCTGACTCGCAACGTGGAGAGCGCGCGGAAGGCTGCGTCGTGGGCGACGAGCCGCTCGACGTAGCGGAACGCCGCACGCCCCAGGGCGAAGGCGCGCACCCCCACGATCGAGAAGCCCAGAAAGAGAATCGGCGGCTGCTCAGCGGCGCGAGCGATCAGCCACGAACTCGTGGCGAGCAGTGCGACGGCAGAGCCGCTCGCGAGCACCCCCAGAGCGATGGCGGGCCAGAAGCGGCGCCACGATGGCATGCTCGCGCGCAGCACCGGCCGGCGCAGTTCGGCGCTCACGATCGCACTCCCGTCGCCGCACTGCCGCGCGTCGCCGCGAGATCGAGCACGACATCGGCCGCATCACGCAAGGCGTGCCGATGCGTCACCACGATGACGAGCCGACCCTCATCGGCGAGCTCGCGCAAGGCGGTGGCAATGCGAGCTTCGGTGCCCGCGTCGAGCGCCGAGCTCGGCTCGTCGAGCAGCACCACGCGGGTGTCTCGCTCGACCGCGCGATAGCGAGCGCGCGCGAGTGCGATGCGCTGCGCTTGGCCTCCCGACACGCCCTCGCCCGCCGCACCAAGCACGGTCGACATCGGAACGTCGTCGACAGCGGCCCACCGCAGTGCCTCTCGGGCGAGTTCGGCATCGGGATGCTCAGAACCGAGCGCGACAACATGGTCGAGTCGCCCCGCCGTGAGATCGGGGCGTTGCCCGGCCCACGAGAGCCGACTCGACCGCTCGGCGGCCGCGACGACCTCGCCGTCGAGCAGCACCTCGCCCTCGTGCTCAGCGAGTCCAAGAATCGCGGCGAGGAGCGAACTCTTGCCGGTGCCGCTCGGGCCGGTCACGGCGAGCACGGTGCCGGGCATCCATTGGCCTGAGAGGTGATCGACGACCACGCGACTTCCGCGCCGCACGGTGACGTCGCGCAGTTCAAGTGCCGGGGCCTCGGCCGCGCCGCGCTTCTGTGGTCGCGTGCTGTCGCTACCCGGTGCGGAGCCGACCGGAAGTGGCGACGGTAGGTCATGCGGGGCGTCGACGAGGTCGAGCACTTCTTGCGCCGCGGCCAATCCTTCAGCTGCCGCGTGAAACTGGGCGCCGACCTGTCGAAGGGGCAGGTACGCCTCGGGGACGAGAATGAGCACGAACAGGCCGAGCGCGAAAGCGATATCGCCCTCGATGAGCCTCACGCCGATCGAGACAGCGACGAGGGCGACCGAGAGGCTGGCGGCGAGCTCGAGTGCGAAGCCAGAGAGAAACGAGAGCCGCAGCACGCGCATCGTGCGCACGCGATACTGCTCGGTGATCGAAGCGATGCGCTCGGCCTGCCGGTGCTGGCGACCGAAGATCATGAGGGTCGAGAGCCCTTGCACGATCTCGAGGAAACCGCTCGTGAGCGAGCCCAGCAGAGTCCACTGCCGTTGCTGCATTGCTTGCGTGGCCAGGCCAATGAGCACCATGAAGACGGGAATGATCGGCAACGTCAGAATGACCGTGATGCCGGTCGTCAGGTCGGCCAGCAACAGCACACCGACGACGAGCGGCGTGGCGACAGCAGTGAGGATGAGTTGCGGCAGGTAACGGCCGATGTAGCCGTCGAGCGCGTCGAGGCCCTGCCCGAGCAACGTGGTGACACGCGCGGTCGAACTGCGACCCAGCAGAGCCGAGCCGCCCGCGTCGATCGCCGCGAGCGCTCGTGCTCGCAACTGGCTTTTGACGACGGCTGCACCGCGCACCGCGAGCGCATCGAGCAGTGCCTGGGTGACGGCTCGCGCCGCGAGTGCAGCAGCTGTCAGCAGCAGGGGTACGGCGAGCTCGTCCATCGTGGCGCCCTCGATAGCACCCACGATCGACCGGGCCGCGAACCAGCAGAACGCGATGATGCTCGCCGTGTGCACAGCGGCAACCACCGCGCCGGCTGCCAGCAGAGTGCGGGCAGCCGACGCGGTGCGCAGTAGGCGGGGGTCAAGCGGCTTCAGTGCGCTGCCACCAGGATCGAGTCACGAGTGATCCGGCGACGGAACACCCAGTACGTCCACCCCTGGTACAGCAGCACGAGCGGCGTCATGACTACCGCGACCCAGGTCATGACCTGAAGGGTATACGCCGAGCTTGAAGCGTTCTCGATAGTGAGGCTGAATGCCGGGTCGATCGTCGACGGCATCACATTGGGGTACAGCGCCGCGAGAATGCTCGCCACCGCGAGACCGATCGTCGCGGTCATGAGCCAGAAGGCAGGCTTCTCACGGCCGACTCGATTGGCGAGCCACGACCCGATGAGGGCGACGGCGGCGGCAGCGGCCAGACCGACGAGCACCGCGATGTGCGGCACCGCCCAATGCTGGATGACCGTCCACACGAGGAACGCCGCTGCGACCACGATCGTCACGAGTCCCGAGCGCACGGCGAGCGCCCGCGCCCGTTCGCGCAACTCGCCATCCGTCTTGAGGGCCGTGAATTGCACGCCGTGCGTGAAGAAGAGCAGCAGCGTGGTGAGCCCACCGAGCAGTCCGTAGGGGTTGAGCAGGTCGAACAGCGTGCCCGTGTACGTGCCGGTCTCGTCGATCGCGACGCCCTGGATGATGTTCGCGAAGGCGACGCCCCAGAGCAACGCGGGCACGGTCGAGCCGATGACGATCATCCCATCGAACCACCGCTTCCACTCGCTCGACCTGCCGAGCCTGCGGTACTCGAACGAGACGCCGCGCGCGATCAGGGCGAGCAAGATGAGCAGCAGCGCGAGGTAGAAGCCGTCAAACAGCGTGGCGTACCAGTAGGGGAAGGCGGCGAACAGCGAGGCGCCCGCCACGATGAGCCAGGTCTCGTTGAGGTCCCAGACCGGGCCGATGGTGTTGATCATGACGCGCTTGTCGGTGTCGTCTTTCGCGAGAAAGGGCATGGCCATGCCGACGCCGAAGTCGAAGCCGTCGAGCACGAAGTACCCGATGAACATGACACCGACGATGCCGAACCAGAGGTATGCGAGGTCCATGGTGAGGTTCTCCTGCTGTGTCTAGTAGACGGTCGCGAGTCGGATGGGGTCGACGTCGGCTGAGCCGTCGTCGGGGTCGTCTCCCGCGCTGTACGACGCCCAATCTTTGGGGCCGTCGACGGCGGCGCGAACGATGAGCTTGAACTCGACAACCGCGAGCGCTCCGTAGATGAGCGTGAACGCGATGAGCGAGATGAGCACTTCGAGGCCGGTGACTCCGGGAGAGACGCCGTCTTCGGTGCGCATGAGACCGAACACGATCCAGGGCTGCCTGCCCATCTCGGTGAAGATCCAGCCGACGAGACTCGCCACGAGCGGAATGGGGGCAGACCAGATCGCAACTTTCCACACCCACGTGCGCGTGGGCATGCGACCGCCGCGAGTGAGCCAGAGGCCGACCGCCGAGACGAGCGCCGCGAGCGCTCCGAGCCCGATCATCCACCGGAAGCTCCAGTAGGTGATCCAGATGATGGGCGTGTAGTCGCCCGGGCCGAACTCAGTCTGGTACTGCGCCTGCAGGTCGTTGATGCCCTCGACGGTGCCCATGACGTCGTGCGTCGAGAGGAACGACAGCACGTAGGGCACGCGAATGGAGAACAGTTCGCTCGAACCATCGGGCGTGCCCCACGTGAAGATCGAGAACGACGCGCCGGCGGTGGTCTGGTAGAGCGCTTCGGCCGATGCCATCTTCATGGGCTGCGTCGCCACCATCACCAGGCCGAGCTGGTCGCCCGACAGGGCAACGCCGATGAACGCCACGATGTTGACGACGAGGCCGAATCTCAGCGCCGTGCGCATCTCGTCGAGGTACTGACCCTTCGACAGGTGATAGGCGGCCACGGCCACGATCACGACCGCAGCGAACATGATCGACGCGAAGATCGTGTGCGGGAACTGCGCGAGTGCTACCGGGTTAGTCAGCACGGCTCCGATGTCGGTGAGCTCAGCTCGACCCAGCTCTTCGTTGATCTCGAAGCCCACAGGGTTCTGCATGAAGGCGTTTGCGGCGAGGATGAAATACGCCGAGAGCGTCGTCGACAGTGCGAGAAGCCAGATGACCGCGAGGTGCAACTTGGCGGGCAGCTTGTCCCAGCCGAAGATCCAGAGGCCGATCATGCTCGCTTCGAGGAAGAACGCGAGCAGGCCCTCCATGGCCAGCGGCGCGCCGAAGACATCGCCCACGAACCGCGAGTAGTCGCTCCAGTTCATGCCGAACTGAAATTCCTGCACGATGCCGGTGACGACACCCATCGCGAAGTTGATGAGGAAGATCTTGCCGAAGAGCCGCGTGAGGTGCAGATACTTGAGCTTCGCGGTGCGCACCCAGGCGGTCTGGAAGATGGCCACGAGGATGACCATGCCGATCGTGAGCGGAACGAAGAGGAAGTGGTAGAGGGTCGTGAGACCGAACTGCCAACGGGCCAACAGGAGAGGATCGAGCCATTCGACCACGGTGTGGTGTCACCTGCCTTGAATTGTGAGGGGTGGCGTTCTCGCCATGTCGAGCCTAGGAACGCGGGCGATCGCACTGCAGGGCCGAAGGTCCTGAATGCTCAGCCCGAACGAGGGCGCCGTCGCTAGGCTCACGACGTGAATGAGTGGCTCGATGCGGTACTCGACCTGGTGCAATCGGTCGATCCGGTGCTGCGCACGGTGCTCGCCGGCGTGTTCATCATGCTCGAGACGACGATTCTGCTGGGCCTCATCGTGCCGGGCGACACGGTCGTGCTTGTCGCGAGCACCGCGGTCGACTCTCCGCTCGGCTACTGGTCGCTCGCGATCGTCGTCATCATCGGCGCTCTCACGGGCGGCTCACTCGGGTTCGCGATCGGTCGGTACTTCGGGCCGCGATTGCGAGCATCCCGACTGGGCCAGCGCATCGGCGAGAAGAACTGGCAGCGGGCCGAGAACTTCCTCGACCACCGCGGCGGCATCGCCGTCTTCATCTCGCGGTTCTTGCCCGTGCTGCACTCACTCACGCCGCTCGTCGTCGGCATGAGCACGCTGCGGTATCGCACCTTCATGCTCTGGTTGACGCCCGCGTGCATTCTGTGGTCGTTCGCCTACGTCTCGGTGGGCTCCGCGGCCGCGGGCGGCTACCGTTCGATCTCCGAAAGCCTCGACGGCGCCGCCTACGTCTTCGTCGCGGTCATCATCGGATTCTGGTTGCTGGTCTTCGCGATCAAGAAGCTGCTCGATCGCTACGTGTCGCGCTTCGCCGATCGACGTGGCGATGGCGACCCGACCACGAGCGACGACTAGCGCCCTGAGAAACGCCGCAGGCGGACGTCGCGCTGTGCGACGTCCGCCTGGACGGTGTGGATGCTGCGCTCGGGTCTAGCCGAGGAAGCCGTTCTCCGTGAGCCACTGCGTGGCGATCTCGGCAAAGCCGAGCTCGTCAACAGTGCTCTGCACGTTGAGCGCCACGAGTCCCTCGGGAGTGAGCGCCGCACTGACGGCGTTCACGATCTCGACGGCTTCTGCAGGCAGGTCGGCCGACGCGACGGGCACGACGTTCGACGCCAGGAAGAGACCCTCAGGATCGGCGAGCGTGACGAGGCCGTTCTGGCCGATGCGCGGGTCAGCGCTGTAGACGTTCGCCACGTTGACGATGCCTTCAAGCAGCGCCTCGACCGTGGTGTCACCCGTGGCCTCAAAGGCCACGGTCACGCCGTAGACCGACTCCAGGCCACTCGGACCATAGGGACGTTCTTCCAGCTCAGGCGCTCCACCCAGAATCACGCCGTCGACTCCCGCGAGATCGGCAATCGACTCAAGGCCGTTGGCCTCGGCGAATTCCGCCGTCACGTTGTAGCTGTCCTGGTCAGTGGCGGGCGACTGGTCGAGAATTTGAAGGCCATCCGGCACAGCAGTCGCGAGCTCGGCGAAGACCTCGTCAGATTGCGTAGCGGTGGTGTCGGGGTTCCAGAACTGCAGGAGATTGCCCGAGTACTCGGGGAAGAGGTCGACCTCTCCCGCTTCGAGAGCAGGGATATATGCGTCGCGCTGCCCGATCTGATAGTTGCGCTCGACGGTGAAGCCGCCCTCGTCCAGCGCCTGAGCGTAGAGCACAGCGATGATCTCGGTCGAGTAGTAGGCCTGCGAACCGATGACGATCGTGTCGCTCGGCGCGTCAGTATCCGTCTCGGGGGCGAGCGGGTCGCCCGACGCGCACCCTGCCAGGGCCAATGATGCCCCGACCACGGCCGCCGTCATGGCGAGCCGGCCCTTGTTCCTTGCTGCGAACATGCGTTCTTCTCCTCTAGGTGGTGGCGGGTTCGTCCGCCGTCGCGCGGCGCCCGGTTGGCGTCGTGCGAACATCTGTGGCTCGGCCCGCGCGCACCCCGCGCGGCACCGAGTAGCGCTCGAGGATCGCAAAGATCGCGTCGAGCAGCAGTGCGAGCGCGATGATCAACAACGCGCTGCCCAGCATCTGGTCGTATCGGCGCAGCTGGATTCCCTGCACGATGTCGTAGCCGAGGCCACCCAAGCCGATATAGGCGATGAGCACCGCCGTCGCGACGACCTGCAGCACCGCGCTCCGCAGACCGCCGAAGAGAAGGGGAAGCCCCAATGGCACTTCGACCTTCCAGAGAATCTGCCACTCGGTCATGCCCATCGCGCGCGCGGCGTCGATCGTGCGGCGGTCGATGACTTCGAAGCCGGCGTAGGCGCCGGCCAGCACGGGCGGAATCGCGAGCAACATGAGCACGACGACCGCGGCAGGCACCCGCAAGCCGATGCCGACGAGCATGACGAACAAGAAAATGAGTCCGAAGGAGGGAAGCGCCCGCGCGGCACCGGTAATGCCGACGACGAGTTCTTTGCCGCGACCGGTGTGACCGATCCACCACCCGAGCGGCACAGCGATGAGCACCCCGACCACCACTGCGATCGAGGTGAACGCGAGGTGCTCGGCAAGGCGCTGTCCGATGGAACCGGAGCCCTGCCAATTCGCCGGGTCGAGCAACCATGCGACGGCATCGCCGAAGAGGTTCATGCGGTCACCTCTGCAGTCGGCGTCGCCATGCGGCGCTCCCGTGCACGTGTCCATGGCATGAGCCGCGCCCCCAGCAGCGCGAGCAGTCGATCGAAGATCAACGCCACGATGACGGTCATGACGACCCCCGTGAGCACCGAGGCGAGAATGCCGCGCTGAAAGCCGTTGGTGAAGAGGTATCCGAGGCTCTGCACGCCGACCACGATGCCGACGGTGAGCAGACTGACCGTGCTGACCGCGACGACCCGCAGCCCGGCGAGCAGCACTGGGCCGGCGAGCGGCAGATCGACTGTCCAGAAGCGGTTCCACGAGGAGTAGCCCATGGCCGTCGCCGCCTGCCGGATGTCAGGGTCGACGCTCGCGAGAGCATCCGCGACGGAACGAGCCATGATGGCCACGGCGTAGATGGTCAAGGCGATGAGCACGTTGGCTTCACTGAGGAACCCGATGCCGAGCAGTGGTGGCAGCACCACGAAAAGCGCGAGTGAGGGGATCGTGTAGAGCAAGCCGACGAGCGTGAGCACGAGACCGCGCGTGAGGCGATAGCGGAAGGCGAGCCACCCCAGCGGCAGAGCGATGACGAAACCGAGAACGATCGGCAACAGGCTCAGTCGAATGTGCTGCAGCGTGAGGTCGAGGATGAGCTCAAGGTTATTCATGACCCACGTCATGCAGACTCCGCCTCAACGAGACGACCGGCGACGGTTCCAGACGCATCCACGAGCACCCGCGCCCCGTCGACCTCGCGAATGCTCAGGGCGCGCTTGCCGCGATCGGCACCGACAAAGCTCGCGACGAAGTCGCTCGCCGGGTCGGCGAGGATCTCAGTGGGCGAACCCTTCTGGGCGATGCGGCCTCCTTTCTCGAGGATGACGACCTGGTCGCCGAGCAGGAAAGCCTCGTCAATGTCGTGCGTGACGAAGACGACGGTCTTGTCGAGCTCGCGTTGCAGGCGCAGCAGCTCTTGCTGAAGGTCGGCTCGCACAATGGGGTCCACTGCGCCGAAGGGCTCGTCCATGAGCAGAATGTTCGGGTCGACCGCAAGCCCACGCGCC
>SXGT01421942.1_pt1 | contig 10535 bp, 9 predicted proteins | sample 3176221 | NCBI WGS metagenome assembly SXGT01 (sample SAMN11356862, study PRJNA531348) | freshwater metagenome | isolation source: freshwater sample F1-120 | place: China: Fuxian Lake, Yuxi | collected 2017-12-25
GGTCGAGAAACGTTGGCAAGGACTTGTCGCGACCATTCTCCGACTTCGCTCGGAACAAACGATTTTTGTGTGTTGCTCTGGCGTGGAGCCTGCTCTCCGCAGCTGCCCCGCAGACCGCGGTCGAGGCCGAGCGCGCCTTCGCCGCGGACGCGCAGGTGCTCGGCCAATGGACCGCGTTCCGGAAGTGGGCCGCGCCGGAGGCACTGCTGTTCGTGCCGCAGCCGGTCAATGCGCATGAGTTCCTGAAGAACGCGCCCGACCCCAAGATCACGTTTCAATGGTGGCCGGCCCAGGCATTCGTCTCGTGCGACGGCGCAACCGCCGTGACCACCGGGCCTGCCGTTCGCGGCGGCTATCGCGGCTTTTTCACGACGATTTGGCAGCGTCAGCCCGACGGTGGGTGGAAGTGGGTGCTCGATCATGGCGCGCCTGTGACGCAGCCCAGAGCGGCAGGCGACCGCCCCCGCATCGCGCGGCCCGCCTGCTCCGGCGCCGTCCCGCCCATCGTCCGCGGCGACGCGTCCTCCGATGGTCGATCCGGGCACGGCCAATCCGCTGACGGCCGGCTGAGTTGGGGCTGGTTCGTCGGCCCGACCGGCTCCCGCTCGCTCTCGGTCCACCTCTGGACGGGGCGTTATTGGAGACGCGTGCTGGTCGATGACGTGACCGCGTCATGATCGAGCTGTTCATTTCCGCCTTCGTGACCTTCTTCGTGGTGATCGATCCGCCCGGCTGCGCGCCGATCTTCGCCAGTCTGACCAACGGCGCGGCCGCGGCGCACCGGCGGGCGATGGCGCTGCGCTCGGTGGCGATCGCGTCGGGCATCCTGCTCTTCTTCGCCCTGTTCGGGGAGGATCTGCTCGACGCGCTCGGCGTCAGCTTGGCCGCGTTCCGGATAGCGGGCGGGATCATGCTGTTCCTGATCGCGCTCGAGATGGTGTTCGAAAAGCGCCAGGCGCGGCGCGAGAACCGCGCGAATGAGGTCAATGCCACGCCGGAAGTGGAGGACATCTCCGTCTTCCCGATGGCGATCCCGATGATTGCCGGGCCGGGCTCGATCGCCTCCATCATGCTGCTGATGGCGCGATCGGAGGGGCTGCAGCAATCGCTTGTGGTACTCGGCGCGCTGGCCGCAATCCTGATGCTGACCCTGGTCGCCCTGCTTGCGGCGGGGCCGTTGATGCGGCTGCTCGGCCACAAGGTGGAGGCGATGATCACCCGCATCCTGGGCGTAATCCTGGCCGCGCTGGCCGCGCAGTTCGTGATCGACGGGATCAGCGTCAGCTTCCAGATCAACGTCTGATCATCCCTCCCCGAGCTTCGTTCGGGGAGGGGGACAAGCCGAAGGCTGGTGGAGGGGCTTGGAGCGAAGCGGAGGGTCAGACCTCGCCCGCTGGGCTCGGCCCCTCAACCGCACTTCGTGCGGTCCCCCTCCCCTGCTTCGCAGGGGAGGATTTACTTGACCACCCGCCACATCCTGTACGGCCAGTCCTTCGGCAGCTGAACGGGTCGGAGCCACGCCGGCACCTTGCCGCCGACCAGCTGCCGGTAGAAGCCGTTCGGTGCTTCGGCGCTGTAGATGGTCGTCTCTGAAAGACCCGGGCAGATCAGCACATAATCGATGCCGCGCCGGGTGATGATCTGACGCGCATTCTCGGCCGAGCCGCGAAAGCCCTTCATCACGTCGAGGATGGCCTGCTGGTTGCGATGATAGGGGCCGGCGACCGCCTTGTGATGCGTCACGGTTATGAGCCGCGGCCCGAGATCGACATGGGTGAAGACGTAGCCCGGCTTCTGCAGCGCGATCGGGCGCAGGCCGGCCAGGGTCGGGCACTTGTTATTGGCCTGTGCGACCTGCTTCTGCCCAGCATTCTCTTTCTTCGGGATCAGGCCGACGATGTTCTGCACGGCAAGCCCCGAAATGACGAAGAAGCTCACCACCGTGACGGCGACACGGACGATCAGCGCCTCCTGCCGCTGACCCCAGGCGATGGCCGCCCAGGCGAGCGCCGTCGCGCCTGGAATGGACAGCAGCTGCGCAGCGGGCCCGGCGCGGGTCTGCCAGAAGAGCAAGGCGGTCGCGATCAGGCTGAGTGTACCCAGCACGGCCCAGGGCGCGATCTGCTCGGGATCGCGGCGGCTGCGCCAGAGAGCGAGGCCGTAGCCGATGAGGCCGAAGGCGGGCAGCGTCAGCACCGCTGCGATCACGCCGCGATCATGCTTGTAGATCGGCAAGGCCTCGCGCACGCGGCTCAGCCATAGCCGGTAAAGCTCGTCCGACACGCCCTCCAGGCGCGTCAGGCAGTGCGGCCATGTAAAGGCGTAGAAGCCGGCCACTATGGCCCCGCCGACCGCCGCCGCGAAGAGGCGCGCACCGATCTGCTCGGCCCGTAGCCGCGACAGAGTCAGCGCGACCGCGCCGCCGACCAGCAAGGTCGAAAGCCAGACCGGCGACAGCGCATCGCACACGGCCGCGCGGTTGTCGTAGGAGGCGAACAGGAGGAAGCCCAGCGCGGTCCCGCCGGCGAGGCTGACGCCGTAGGCGGCGAGGCGCTGGGCCTGGCCCCGGTCCCACACCCACCAGAGCACCGTCGCCGCGCCTGCGGCCGCCAGGTAGAGGAGCATCTCCAGCCCGATCGCGAGCGAGAACGCGGTCGCGGCGCCGAGCAGGACGCCGCCTCGCGCCTGCCTCTTTATCGTGAACGACAGGATGACGAGACCGAGCGCGAACAGCTGCCAGCCATGATGATCGATGCGCAGCGGGAACCACATGCCGCGCGCCGAATGCGCGCAGATCAGCAGGCCGATCGCGAGCGCGAAGGCATTGGGCGAGATCAGCCGCCGCGCCGCCGCGCCAATCGCGAGGAAGCTCAGCAGCATCGGGATCATCGGCGCCAGCGCGACCGCGACCTTTTCGGCCAGCGCACCGCTCATGAAGGGCTTCAGCCCCAGCATGATGCCGGCAATCGGCAAGTCGACGATCCGCGACCAGTGGACATTGGCGCCGCCCGGCGGATCGAGCTTGTATTGCCTAAGGTCGAACCAGCCCTGCCCGGCGAGGAGCGCGCGGACCTGGCTCATGCGCAGGTTGTCGTCGGTATCGCCGAGCGCGAACCACTGGATGAGGCTCCACTTGTCGCGCAGGAGGATGATCGCGGTGACCAGCCAGAAGGCCAGCGCCCACCATCGCCAGTGCCGGCCGAACCGATTGGCGACCGCCCCCTCGTCCCGCAACTTGTGTCGCCCTTCTCAACCCCGTCCCGGTGCATTAGCTACTCGGCTCGAAAGGACAAGCCGGCTTTGCCCCTCTCCCACGCCAAACCGTTGATCGAGCGTCATTCCGAGCTGCTGGCCCAGCTCGTGCGATATGCGCTGACCGGAGGGCTCGCCAGCATCGTGAATATCGGCGTCTATTGGGTGCTGGCGGCCGGCGGCATGGATCCGAACCTGGCCTGGGGCATCGGTTACGTCGCCGCGGTGATGGTCGGCTACGTCGTCCACAGCCGCTGGAGCTTCCGCGGCCATGGCCGGCGCGACAATCTCGCCCGCACGGGATCGCGTTTCGTGATCGTGTCGCTGGTGAGCTTCGCTCTTAACCAATTCTGGGTATGGCTGCTTGTTCAACGCATGGAGTTGCCGCTGTGGTCGCCCTACCCGCTCGTGCTCGGCGTGACGCCGTTCGTGATCTTCGCGCTGAACCGCCGCTGGGTATTCGGATGAACGACCTTGCGCCCCTGCGCACCCGCGAACCGACTGCCCATGAGGCTGGCCCGGTTCTGACCGTGATCGTGCCCGTCAAGGACGAGGAGGAGGCGGTAGGCCCGCTCGTCGCCAGGCTTGCGCCGCTGCTCGATCGCTTGCTGCCGCCCGAAGGCCTGGAGCCCAGCTGGGAGATCCTGTTCGTGGATGACGGCAGCACGGATTCGACGCTTGCCGCCATCCAGCTGGCGCACCAGCGGGAGCCGCGGGTCCGCGCGATCTCGCTGTCGCGCACCTTCGGCAAGGAAGCGGCGCTCTCGGCCGGTCTGGATTATGCGCGGGGCCAGGCAGTCGTGCCGCTCGACGTCGATCTGCAGGATCCGCCGGAAGTGATCGGCGAGATGCTGGAGCGCTGGCGGCAGGGCTATGACGTCGTCTACGGTGTGCGCCGCAACCGTACGGCCGACAGCTTGCCCAAACGCCTCACCGCCGACCTCTACTACCGCGCGCACAATTGGCTCGCCTCCGACAAGATCCCCGAACATGCCGGCGACTTCCGCCTGCTCGACCGCAAGGTGGTCGACACCATTCGCCGTATGCCCGAGCGCAACCGCTTCATGAAAGGCATGTTCGCCTGGGGCGGCTTCTGCCAGGCCGCGGTCGAATATGACCGGCGCCAGCGAGAGGTCGGCACGACAAAGTTCAATTACTGGAAGCTGTGGACGCTGGCACTGGACGGGATCACGTCCACGTCCACGGCACCGCTCCGGATCTGGAGCTATCTCGGCTTCATCATCGCCTTCGTGTCGCTGATCTATGCCGGCTTCGTGGTGGTCAACACCGTCCTGTTCGGCGCCGACGTCGCCGGCTACCCGTCGCTGATGGTGGCGATCCTGTTCCTCGGCGGCGTGCAGTTGCTCTCGCTCGGCGTGCTCGGCGAGTATATCGGCCGGATCCTGATCGAGACCAAGCAGCGGCCGATTTATGTGGTGCGGGGCCGGATCGGCATGGCCGAGGGGGACAGCTGATGGACCGCGCCGTCTTCGATCGCATGGCCGAGATCGACGCCGAGCATTGGTGGTTCGCTGCGCGCCGCGACATCGTCGCCCGGCTGATCGAGCGGCAGGCGGAAGTAAAACGGCCGCTCCGCATCCTCGAAGTGGGCTGCGGCACCGGCTCCAATCTCGAGCTGCTGAAGCGCTACGGCCAGGTTGACGCGATCGAGCCGGACGATCCCGCCCGCGCGTTGGCCAGCGCGCGCAGCGGTGTCGCGGTCAAGGGCGGGCTTCTGCCCGACGGCGTTCAGCTCGAGGATGGCGCCTACGACCTCATCGTCCTGCTCGACGTGCTGGAGCATATTCCGGACGACAAAGGTACCCTCGCCGCGCTCCGTTCCAAGCTCGCGTCCGGCGGCAAGCTGATGGTGACGGTGCCGGCCGCGCCGTGGATGTGGAGCGCGCACGACCTCGCCCATCATCATCAGCGGCGCTACACGGCCCGCTCGCTGACGGAGGTATTCCAGGCTGCGGGCTTCCGCGTCAGCTATCGTAGCCATTTCAACACGGTGCTGTTCCCGCTGATCGCGGCCGCCCGGATCGCGGGCAAGCTGCTCGGCCGTGAAGGCGGCGACGATACCATTCCGCCCAAGCCGCTCAACAGGCTTCTACGTGGCCTGTTCGGCGCCGAGCGTCACCTGGTCGGGCGGGCGGCGCTGCCGTTCGGGGTCTCGCTCGCGCTAGTCGCCGAACCCGCGAACCGGTAAAGGATGCCTCGGCGCGGCCCGGTCCAGACGGGAATCAGTCCCGGCTCGCGCGGCCAGTTCGCCCGGGGCAGATCGATCAGCCACAGGTAATCGAACGCGCCGCGCGGCAGCTTGCGCATGAAGTCGGGCCACAGATGCTCGCGATAGGCGCGGCATTCGGCCCGGCGGATCATCTGCGAGGGATCCGTTACGAACGGCGCGCCGTCGCGATACTTCACCGTCAGCAGCTGAGCCCCCGGCATCGCCCATTGGTCGTTCGTGAACGCATCGCGTCGCGCGATGGCGAGGCTGCCAAGATGATCCATCCGGTTGCTCCACCAGTCGCGCGAGCAGGTGGCGTTGACCCCGACCAGCACGCGCGATCCGGCCGGCACACGATCCAGCGCCTCGAGCTGGCCGCGCCAGGCGCGGTCGATGTCGGCGAACGTCCAGGTCGTCACCAGGAGCCGCGCCGCGAAGAAGACCAGGCCCGCAGCCGCCAGCCGGTTGAGGAGCTGCGGCGAGGCTTCGGGCTTTGGCCCGAGCGCGAGCAATGCGATGCCCAGCGCATAGGGGGCGAGCCGCATGTCGGCGTAGGCCGAGCCTAGCAGGATGCGGGGCAGGCCGATGAAGGCGAGGGCGAGAAGCACAGCCGCAAGCGTCAGCCTGGCTCGGAAGCGGAGCCGAAGCGAACGGACCAGGACAAGCAGGGCGAACAGCAGGACCGCGCTGCCCTTGTCCCACCAGACCCATCGCTCCTTCAGAACGGCGGCCAGCCAGAAGAGCTTGGCACCCCAGTTGAACCAGTCGGCGGTGATCCCGGCCACCTCGCCGCTTCGCCACAGCAGCATCAGCCCGAACGGCAGCGCGAGCGGCAGGCAGTGCAGCCCGGCGAGGAAAGGCGTCTTGATCCAGGAGGCGCGATCCCGCTGCCGCGCCCAGGCCAGCTCGGCGGCAAAGGCGAGCAGGCCGAGCAGCGCCCATCCGAAGATGTGGCAGATCCAGATAAGGCAGGCCAAAGGCACAAATAGGGCCGCCCGCAGCCGCAGTCGGCCTTTCCGCGCCAGCCGCAGCCACAAGGCGAAGGCGAGCAGGCCGAGCGCCATCGAAAGCGCGAAGTTCACGAAGCCGAACTGGAAGGGATAGCCATAGGCCAGTGGCAGCGCGAAGAAAGCGGTCGGCGGCACGCGCCCGTGCACTTCCCGGGCAACGAGCAGGAAACCAGCAACGGTCAACACGGGAATGGACGTGACGATCAGCTTCACCGCTGGCTCGAGACCGATCAGCGGCGCGAGCGGCACCACCAACAGATCGACGCCTAGATTGGCGATGAGGTGCCACTCGAAATCGAAGAAGCGCCGCAGATGCTCGGAGCTGTCGAGGCCGATTTGGACCCGGTAGCGTCCGATATGGCTCGGCAGGTCGACCAACGGCGGAACTTGTGGCCAGAGCAGCGGCACCGCGCTCGCCAGCACGAGCGCGACCAGCAGCCAGCGTCTGTCCCACCACTGCACCGGGACGTCGGCTGCGGAGCTTGATGAACTGGATGGCGGGATCATGACGGGGCGGGCGGAGGACCTTGCAACTGCGGCGCAGCCTTCGGGCCTTCCCGGCGCGACAATCAAGCCCCTTCGCGCGATCCAGGTTGAAATGGTCCCGCGGCCTGAGCTCAACGCCGTCTCTGCCCGACGGCTGACTTCCGGGCCTGCTCAGTTCACGCTATCCGCTCGGCATGCCCACCGTTTCCAAGGCCGTCGCCTCCCGCCACTCGGTTCGCGCCTTCCTCCCCGATCCGGTCAAGCAAGGGACGATCGAGGAAATCCTGACGCTTGCGTCGAGGGCGCCTTCGGGCGGCAATCTCCAGCCCTGGCATGTCGACGTGCTCGCCGGCGATGCCCTGGAGGCGCTGCGGGCCGCAGTACGGGAGCGACTGGTGGGCGGGCTCGAGACACCGGAGCTTCTTGTCTACCCGGCCGACATTCGCGAGCATCACGCCGCGCGCCGTCGCATCAACGGCGATGCGCTCTATGCCAGCTTAGGCATTGCGCGCGAGGACAAAGCGGCGCGCTGGGGTCAGTTCCTGAGGAATTACGAACTGTTCGGCGCTCCCGTCGGCCTGTTCTTCTCGATCGACCGCGGCTTCGATCGGCCGCAATGGGCCCATCTGGGCATGTTCATCAACACGGTGATGCTGCTCGCCGAGGAGCGCGGCCTCGGCACTTGCGCTCAGGAGAGCTGGGCGGCGGTTCACGGCACCGTGTCGGCCTTTCTGGAGCTACCGCCGGAGCGGATGCTCTACTGTGGGCTGGCGCTGGGCTGGCCCGATCGCGAGCACCCGATCAACGGCTTTCGCACGGCGCGCGCGGCCGTCCGGGAGTTCGCGAGGTTCCGGGGCTTCTCATGATGCAGCGGTAACCGCCTGCCTGAGCGCCTGCGCCAAGTCCTGTGCGCGGAAGGGCTTCTGCAGCACCGGGCGGTCGCGGTATTTTTCCGGGATGCCCTTCAGGCCATAGCCGGTCGCGAATAGAAAAGGCGTGCCGCGCTCGATCAGCGCGTCGGCAATCGGAAAGCTCTGCTCGCCGGCCAGATTCACGTCCAGCATCGCAAGATCGATCTCCGCCTCCCGCGCCAGCGCCAGCGCCGGTTCAAGGCGCCCCGCGAGACCCGCCACCTCATGGCCGAGGTCGAGCAGCATGTCTTCGACGTTCATCGCCACCAGCATCTCGTCCTCGACGATCAGAATACGCAACAGGCGATCAGCCATCGCGCGGCTCCGGTTTCTGGGCGGCACTGAGCGAGGCGTCGATGATGCAGCGCAGGCCGTCCGGCTCGAACTGCAGCCGCGCGCTTCCGCCCAGATCGGCCGAAAGCCCGCGCTCGATCAGTCGCGAACCGAAGCCGCGCGAAGGCGGCGCCACGACCGGCGGTCCGTCCTGCTCCTTCCAGACCAGCCGCAGGCGATCACCTTCCACGTCCCAGCTGATCGAAACCCGGCCACTTTCTCCGCACAGCGCGCCATATTTGGCGGCGTTTGTGCTGAGTTCATGCAGCGCCAATGCCAGCGCGAGCGCGGCGCGTGGCGCCAGCCAGATGCGTGGCCCCTCGACGAGCGTTCGGTTCGGCGCCGTCAGATGGCCGATCGACTCGGCAACCACCTGGGACAGGGTCGCTCCTTCCCAGTTTCGATCGGTGAGCATGTTGTGAGCGCGGGAGAGCGCGAGCAGCCGCGCTTCGAAACGTGTCCGCCCCTCCCCGAGCGAGATGTCGCCTTTCAGAGTTTGAAAGGCGATCGCCTGAACCGTGGCGAGCGTGTTCTTCACGCGGTGATTGAGCTCGTTGATCAGCAGTCGCTGTCGCTCCTCGGCGAGCTTGCGTTCGTGAATGTCTTCGGTGGTGCCGTACCAGAGGCAGACCGCGCCGGTGGTTTCGCGGCGCGGAAAGGCGCGCGAGCGTGCCCAACGATAGCCGCCGCGCAGCATCTTTACACGGTGCTCGATGTCGTAGGGCTCGCCGGTCTGGATCGAATGCGCCCAGGCGGCGAAGGTCGGCGGGCGATCGTCCGGATGGAGCCCCTCCGCCCAGCTGTCGCCGAGTCCGGTGGTGCCGGTCCAGTCGAACCATCGCGACGCGACATGGTTGAGCTGCCCGTCCGGCAGCGCGGTCCAGCTCACCTGCGGGTTGAGCTCGACGGCATGGCGATAATGGTCTTCGGACGCCCGCAGCGCCTGCTCGGCCTGGGTCCGCTGGAGCGCCGCCCAGCTGCGCTCGGCGACATCGCGGGCAATCGCCGCCTCCGCCCGTTTCCACGCGCGCGGCTCGGGTTCATGCACAAACAGCATCGCCCGCAAGGCCCCGTCCCGAACCAGGGGTACCGTTACCAGCGCGCGCACGGTCAGCCTCCTGCCCAGCTCGGCATCGGCATCGCTGCCACCGGCGCTGAAGTCTGTTACGTCGCCGAGCGCCAGCACCTGCCCTGTCCTGAGATAAGCGATCGCCTCTGCCGACAATTGGGAGAGCCTGGCGGTACGCCCCTGGAGCGATGCAATCGCGGAGCTGCGCACCCAATCGCGCCGGATCGTCACCAGATCCGCTTCTTCATCCACATCGGCATAGCCGACCCGGGCAGCGCCCAGAAACTCGCCGAGCATCTGCGTCGCCGCAATCTTCACCTCCGCCGGCTCGGTCAGACCGCGCAGCCGATCGGCCAGCGCGATCTGGAAAGAGAGCCGCCGCTCGGTCACGACCGCGCGGGTGATCTCGTTGCCCTGGTTGAAGACGCCGACAACCCGGCCAGCTTCGTCGAAGATGGGCGAGAAGCTGTAATTCCAATATGTCTCCTGCGGAGCGCCGTTGCGCACCATCGGCAGCATCTGCTCGAAGGCCGCGAAGCCCTGCCCGGTGCGCATCACCTGCTCGAATTGAGGTCCGACGATCGACCAGATATCCGCCCAGACTTCGCGCGCCGGGCGACCGAGCGCGCCCGGATGCCGCTCGGCGGGAATTGGCGTCCAGGCGTCGTTGTAGAGCAGGATGAGGTCCGGGCCCCAGTAGACCGCGGTTGGAAAGCTGGAATGCAGGCACAGGCTGAGCGCCTGCGTAAGCGGCGCCGGCCAGCCCTCGCGCGGCCCAAGCGGCGTCGCGGCCCAATCGAAGCCATCGATGCGGGCGCGCATGCCGGGATCGGCATCGTCTTCAGATCGGGAAAGCGCCTGGGTGGCCATGTGGGCGGCGGCTATAGCGGGCCCGTAAACAAGTCACAAAGTCCTGAACTCACGCCAGCGCCGCCTGCTTCTCCTCAGCCAGCCGGTCGAGCTCGGCGCGGCTCTTTTTCTCGGCGGCGGATTTAAGCTGGCCGCATGCGGCCATGATGTCGCGCCCCCGCGGGCGCCGGATCGGTGCACTGATGCCCGCCTCGAAGATGATGTCCGAGAAACGGGCGACCCGCTCCTCGTCCGAACACTCGTACGGCGCGCCAGGCCATGGGTTGAACGGGATCAGGTTTACCTTGGCCGGCAGCTTGTACTGGCGAATCAGGCGGACGAGCTCGCGCGCATCCTCGTCGCTGTCGTTCTTGTCCTTGAGCATCACATATTCA
>SXGT01706196.1_pt1 | contig 10535 bp, 6 predicted proteins | sample 3176221 | NCBI WGS metagenome assembly SXGT01 (sample SAMN11356862, study PRJNA531348) | freshwater metagenome | isolation source: freshwater sample F1-120 | place: China: Fuxian Lake, Yuxi | collected 2017-12-25
CCCACGCCCCTTGCAGGAGAACGCCACCACGTCGTCGTGGCCGCAGCCCTCGCAGTGCACGCGCGCGAAGCCGTGCGACAGCACCCCACACCGCAGGAACGCATCCACCTCACGCAGGCAGAAGCGTGGCACCGACCGCTCTCCGGCTTCCACCGAGCCCACGAATGTTCCCCAGGCCGCCTGCACCGCGCGGTACAGAACGGTCCCCTCCGGCTCGCGCCGAGCTCGTCCGCATTCCTTCTTGCTCACGAAGGCTATGGGGCACGAACACCCGCCGCGGTCGCAGCCAAACAGCGAATCCGCGCACTTCCCGCCGAACGACGTCCCCGGAGCGACCCAAGCTGGCGCCGTTCCGCCCGCCCGCCGCTACAGTCCCACCCGCCCGAGGAACGCCGGCGTGGCCGGGCGAAGCGAACAGGAGCGCGAGGCTCGCTGGTCCGGCGTCGCCGCCGACGACCCGTTCAGCGACCACCCGACGGCAACGCGCCGAGCCGCTCGCGCCACTTCGCGGCCAGTTCCACGCGCTGCGGCGTCGCCTCGGCTTCGCCCCACTGCACGTAGAGGTCCACCATGCGCGCCACGGCCTCGCGCACCCGGAACCGGGCACTCGCCGGCATCGTCTCCACCCGTTGCAGCAACCCCTCGGCTCCCGCGACCAGCAGCGGCTCGGCCTCGGCGAAGCGGCGTTGCCCCAGCAACGCCGATCCGAGCTGCGCCCGCGTGACCTCGGGCTGCCAGGCGCCGGCGAGCTTCGCCTCGCGGATCGTCAGCACCTCGCGCAGCAGCGTTTCGGCCTCGGCCCATCGTTCGACCTGCAGCAAGGCGAACGAGACGCGCGCGAGGTCCTGTGCCAGCTCGACCGAGCCGGCCTGCCGCGTGGCGCGGCCCCTGGCGACCAGCTTGGGCACCAGCGAGGCAGGGGCCTGGGTGCCGCCCGGAGCCTGGGCGGTGAGGACGGCGCTGCAGGCCAGCAGCGCCAGGGGGAGCGTGTGTGAGGGACGCTGGGGAAGCATGGCCGCCCCATTCCAAGAAGCGGGCCAAGTCCATGGCAAGCAGGGATTTGGGGGAATCGTTCGGTCCCAGTTGGGGGGCGGGCGCAACGGCTGTCGCAGGGAAGTGACACCGGGCCAGGGGCCGGGGCGGCGAAAAATCTCCGTCGGCGCGAACAGCGACCGCCGCCGCGTCGCTCGCTCGGCAGCCATGAACCTCCCGCCGCGCCTCGCCGCCATCCTGTTCGCCGTCCCGCTGCCGCTGCTCGCCGCCGTGCTGGCGCTGAGCGCCGCCGTTCCCGCCCAATGCGCCGCGACTTGGCCGGCTGTCGCCGGGGAGCCGATCGCGACGCCGCGCGGCACGGTGAACGCGCAGACGAACTGGGATCCGGACGGCGCCGGGCCGCTGCCGACCTGCCTCGTGGTCGGTGGCCTGTTCGCGGTGGGCAACGAGGCCCAGTGCCATGTCGCCTACCACGACGGCGCCACGTGGACGGCGATGCCGCAACTGCCCGGCCCGACCGTGGCCGATTCGACCACCGTCGCGTTGGCGGTCCACAACGGCGAGTTGGTCGCGTTGTCGAAGCTGCTGGTCCACCGGTGGAACGGCACGACCTGGCAGTCGATCGGCGTCACGAGCGCCGGCGCGACGACGGGCTTCTGCGCGGCGGCGTCGTTCCAGGGGGAACTCTACGTCGCCGGCAACTTCACGACCGTCGGTCCGATCCTGCAACCGACGGTCGCCGCGCGCGGCATCGTGCGCTGGAACGGATCGACGTGGGCGGCCGTCGGCGCGAACTCGACCAACCTTCCGGTCGTCCACGCGCTCGCCGTCTTCAACAACACCCTCCATGCCGGCGGCAGCTTCACCGCCATCGCCGGCGTCCCCGCCGCCAACCTCGCTGCCTGGAACGGCACGACGTGGTCGGCGGCCGGCAATCCCAACGGCGTCGTCGACAGCTTGGTCACGCGCACGACGATCGCGCTCTCGACCACGCAGCTGTTCGCCGGCGGCCGCTTCACGCAGATCGGCGGTGCGCTGGCGCAAGGCGTCGCGCGCCTCGCGGCCAGCCCGGGCTCGGTCTGGACGGCGATGAACGGCCTGCCGGCCACGCATGCACAGGACGGCGTCGACCTCGCGGTGCGCGCGTCGGGCATCAGCGGTTACGTACTCAGCAGCCACACCGGCGGCCAGGTTCGCACGTGGAACGGGACCGCGTGGGCCGACGACTTCCAGGTGCCGGCGGCGGAGTTCGGCATGCTGGGCACGCACAACGGCCGCACGTTCGTCGGTCGCGTCAGCGCCGACGCGCCGGCCGCGGCGGAGGACGCCCTCGACTTCGGGGCGTACGAGACGGTCTACGGCGCCGGCATCTGCGGCCGCGTGTACGCGGTCGCGGAATACAACGGCCAGCCGGTCATCGGTGGCGACTTCCAGCGCATCGGCACGACGGCCTGCAACGGCCTCGCCATCCGTGCGGCGAACGGCTGGCAGCCGCTGATGACGGGCGTCACCGGCGGCGTCGGCGTCGTCCGCGCGCTCGTCGTCGCCAACGGGGCGCTCTACGCGGCGGGTTCCTTCTCGGTCGCGACGGGCGGTGTCGCCGACAACATCGCGGTGTACGCCGGCAACAGCTGGTCGCCGATGGGGGCTGGCTTCAATGGCCCGGTCCATGCGCTGGTCAAGCAGCCGGATGGCAGCTTCTTCGCGGGCGGCGCGTTCACGGCCTCGGGCGCCACGCCGCTGCCGGGCCTCGCCGACTTCCTGAACGGCGCTTGGACGGCGGTGCGTGGCGGGCTCGACGGCAACGCCGGCACGCCGGTCGTCGACCACCTCGCCGTCGACGGCACGACGCTCTACGTCGGCGGCACGTTCACGACGGCGGGCACGGGCAACCTCGTGGTCAACAACTTCGCTGCGTGCGACCTGTCGCCGACCGGCGGCTGGCAGGCGCTGTACCGCGCGGGCGTCGCGACGCCGGGCGTCCCGGAGGTCACGGCGCTCGGCCTGACGCCGGACGGCGTCGGCGTCGCCTACAAGACGACCGATCCGAATTGGCAGTCGATCAGCCGCGTCGCGGGAACCGCCATCGTGCCGTTCGCGACCAGCGCTGGCGGCTTCCTGCGCGCCAAGGACGTGCGCGGCATCGTCGGCGTGCCGGGTGCGACGTACTTCCTGCACCGCGGCATGTTCGAACTGGTGCAGGGCAATGGGATCGGAGTGACCACGATGCAGCACCTCGTGCGCTTCGACGGCACGGGCCTCGTCTTGCCGGGGGCCGTGCTGCTCGAAGGCGATGCGTCCGGCGCGGCGGCGCTGACGCCGCGCGGCGACCTGCTGGTCAGCGGCCTCGCGGCGGTCGGCACCGACCTGAAGGGGGGCTTCGGGCGACTGCAGCCGACCTGCCCGGCGGCCGCGGTCGCCTACGGCACGTCGTGCGGTTCGCCGTCGTCGTCCTACACGCCGGTCTCGCAGGTGACCAACCTGCCGTACGTCGGCGGTTACTACCGGGTCGAGACGCGCTTCATCCAAGGCAGCCTGCTCAACGTCGCCATCGCGCTGGTCGGCGTGCAGCAGGTCGCCGTGCCGCTGCAGGCGCTGCTGCCGGTCGGTGGACCGTGCAACCTCCTGGTGGATCCGCTCGCGACGCTGACGATGACGCCGTATTACGGCACCGTCCGCCACGTGGTGCCGGTCCCGAACGCACCGTCGCTGGTCGGCATGCAGTTGTATGACCAGGTGGTGCGCGTCGACTTCGGCGCCAATGGCATCGATGGCTTGGGCGCGGCGTTCGCGCATCGGTTGACCATCGGCCGCGGCGTCTGAGCCGGGGGGCGTGGCGCGGCCCCGGAGCGGTGGCGAGCCGGGAGATTGCGGTCGACGGCATGGCAGCAGCGCGGAGTGGGACGCTGCGGTGCCCCGCCCCGCTGCCCCGGGCAAGAAAAACCTGCGCTGCGCGAACACGATCGCCGCCGCGTCGCTTCCATGGCGCCATGCACGTCCCGCCGCGCCGAACCCGACTCGTTCCCGACTGCCTGCTTGCCGTCCTCGCCGCCGTCCTGGCCCTCGCCGCCGCCATCCCCGCCCAGTGCGGCACGGCATGGTCGCCCCTGCTGCAGGGCGAGCCGATCGCGACGCCGCGCGGCATGGTGAACGCGCAGACGAACTGGGATCCGGACGGCGCCGGGCCGCTGCCGACCTGCCTCGTGGTCGGCGGTCGCTTCGCCGTCGCGGACGCGGCCATCTGCCATGTCGCCTACCACGACGGCGCCGCATGGACGCCGATGCCGCAACTGCCGTTGCCGCAGCCGGCAGCCGCCAAGGTCGTGGCGCTGACGGTGTTCAACGGCCAACTGATCGCCTTGTCGCAGGGCACGGTCTGCCGCTGGAACGGCGCGACCTGGGACACGGTGGGCAGCACCGGCTTCAGCCAGTCGACCACGACCTACTACGCGGCGGCGGTCTACCAAGGCGAACTCTACGTCGGCGGCAACTTCATCAACGCCGACCCGATCACTGCGCCCAACGTCTCGGCGCGCGGCATCGCGCGCTGGAATGGCACGACGTGGTCGACCGTCGGCACGAACTCGAACAACTACCCGGCCGTCGCGACGCTTGCCGTGTTCAACAACGTGCTCTACGCCGGCGGCGCCTTCACCGGCATCGCCGGCGTCTCCGCCACCAACCTCGCCGCCTGGAACGGCACGGCGTGGTCGGCGGCCGGCGACCCCAACGGCATCGTCGACAGCCTCGTCACGCGCTCGACGTTCTCGCTCGCGTCCACGCAGCTGTTCGCCGGCGGCCGCTTCACGCAGATCGGCGGCGCGCTGGCGCAAGGCGTCGCGCGCCTCGCGGCCAGCCCGGGCTCGGTCTGGACGGCGATGAATGGCCTGCCGGCCGCCCAAGCCCAGGCCCGCGTCGAACTCGCGGTGCGTTCGTCGGGCCTCACCGGCTACGTGCTCAGCAGCTTCACCGGCGACCAGGTCCGGACCTGGAACGGCACGGCGTGGATCGACGACTTCCAGGTGCCGGCGGCGGAGTTCGGCATGCTGGGCATGCACAACGGTCGCACCTTCGTCGGTCGCACCAGCGCCGACGCGCCGGCCGCGGCGCGCGACGCCCTCGACTTCGGGCCGTTCGAGACGATCTACGGCGCCGGCATCTGCGGCCGCGTGTACGCGGTCGCGGAGTACAACGGCCAGCCGGTCATCGGCGGCGACTTCCAGCGCATCGGCACGACGGTCTGCAACGGCCTCGCCATCCGCACCGCGAGCGGTTGGCAGCCGCTGGCGGGCGGCGTCACCGGCGGCGTCGGCGTCGTCCGCGCGCTGGCCGTCAGCGACAACGCCCTCTACGCCGCCGGTTCGTTCTCGGTGACCACCGGCGGCGTCGCCGAGAACATCGCCGTCCATGCCGGTGGCACGTGGCAGGCGGTGGGCGGCGGCCTGAATGGTCCCGTGCACGCGCTGGTCCGCCATTCGGACGGCCGGCTCTACGCGGGCGGCGCCTTCACGGGTTCCGGGACGGCGCTGATGCTCGGTCTCGCCAGCTTCGACGGCGCCGTGTGGGCGCCGGTGCGCGGCGGCATCGCCGGCAGCGTCACGCCGGTCGTCGACCACCTCGCCATCGATGGCGCGACGCTCTACGTCGGCGGCACGTTCACGACGGCGGGCACGAGCAACCTCGTGGTCAACAACTTCGCTGCGTGCGACCTGACGCCGACCGGCGGGTGGCAGGCACTGTACCGCACGGGCGTCGCGACGCCGGGCGTGCTGGCGGTCGCGGCGCTCGGCCTGACGCCGAACGGCGTCGGCGTCGCCTACAAGACGACCGATCCGAACTGGCAGTCGATCGGTCGCGTCGCCGGCAGCGCCATCACGACGTTCGCCACGGCCGGCGTCACGTTGCTGCGCGCCAACGACGTGCGCGGCATCGTCGGCGTGCCCGGCGCGACGTACTTCCTGCACCGCGGCACGTTCGAGGAGATCCAGGGCACGACGCTCGCGAACAGCGTGACCGACGCCCTCGTCCGCTTCGACGGCACGAGCATCAGCGCGCCGTCGAGCGCGATCGTCGAGGCCAGCGCGTCGGGAACGATGGCGCTCACGCTGGCCGGCGACCTGCTGGTCGGCGGCCTCGCGACGGCCGCGGACGTCGTGCGCGGCGGCTTCGGCCGGCTGCAGCCGACCTGTGCGGCGACGGCAGTCGCGTACGGCGCGTCGTGCGGATCGCCGTCGTCGTCGGCAGCGCCGACGACGTTCGTCGAGCGTCTGCCCTACCTCGGCGGGTCCTACCAGATGCGGACCGACGGCATCCTGGGCAGCGTGCTCAACGTCGCGATCGTGGTGGTCGGCCTGCAACCGGTCGCAGTGCCGCTGCAGGCGATCCTGCCGGTGGGCGGCACGTGCAGCCTGCTCGCCGATCCGGTCGCGACGCTGACGTTGACGCCGACCGCGGGGAGCGTCCGCTACGTGGTGCCGATCCCGAACGTCCCGTCGCTGGTCGGCGTGCAGCTGTACGACCAGGTCCTGCGGGTCGACTTCGGCAGCAACGGCATCGACGGCGTCGGCGCGGCGCAAGCGCACCGCCTGACCGTCGGCCGCGGCGTCTGAGCCGGGGCGCGCCGCAAGCTCAGCCGCCGATGCCGTCGCGCGCCAGTTCGTCGGCGGTCGCCGGCCCGGCGAGCGTGCCCGGCGGCGCCTGGTAGTTCCCCGGGTCGGCGTAGTCGGCGATGCCGGCGCGCACCTTCAGCACGGTGACCATGCCGCCCATGGTCACGTAGCCGTGGCCGGCCGTGCCGCCGAGCATCGGCAGGCTGTTCTTCGGCAGCGTGTCGTCCGGCGCGTCGGTGTCCATCGCCCCGCCTTCCATCGCCGCGAACGTCGGCACGGTCTCGGCGAGCTTGCGGTCGAACAGGCCGGGGTCGACGCCGACGAGGTTCGGCAGGTCGTGGCCCATCTGCGTCATGACGTGGTGCGTCATGTGGCAGTGCAGGCCCCAGTCGCCTGGGTTGTCGGCGACGAACTCGACGGTGCGCGTCTGGCCGGTCGCGACGAGCACGGTCGTCTCCGGATGGCGCGCGCCGGGCGGCACCTCGCCGCCGTCGGTGCCGACGAGCTCGAAGGCGTGGCCGTGCAGGTGGATCGGATGGTGGTCCATCGCGCTGAGGTTGCCGATGCGCAGGCGCACGCGCTGGCCGGTGCGCGCGACCATCGGCGCGGTCGCCGGGTAGACCTTGCCGTTGAGCGTCAGGACGTTGAAGTCCTTCATCTCGTTCGGGTCGGGCCGTTCGCTGCCGACCTTCACCGACCACTCCGACAGCATGACGCAGAAGTCGCGGTCGGGCCGCGGGCCGACCGGCGCGCGCGGATGCACGACGAACATGCCGATCAGGGGAGTGGGAGTAGGAGAAAGAAGCTGCGGTCCCGGACCACCCGGAACCCAAACCGCCGCTCTGCCGCCCCCGCAGCCCCTCGTCCAGCTGGTCGAGTCAGCCCGTTCTGGCCTCGTTCCTGCCACGTTCGCGCCCTGCGGGCACACCGCTCCACCGCCCCGAACTCCCCGAGGTCACGGCTCCTCTGCCGCCATCACTCCGCGGTGCCTTCGCCGATGTCGGCGACCCCTTCGCCAGCCGGCGGCGCCCGGCAACCCGCCTGCTCGGGAACTGCCGACGACAGCCCCATCGCCCCGAGCACCCGCGCGATCGCCCCTGGCTCGTGGATCGCCGCCAGCACCCGCCGGACCCCAGAGCACTTCGGGCACACCAGCACATCGATCCCGAACGCCCGCTGCAGCAACTCCGCCCACGAATACCGCCGGCGACCACCACGTCGCCTGCCGCCTCCATGCGGAGTTCGCAGCCGCGCTCGCACCCGCCGCTCCGCCTGCTGCCTCAGCAACGCGGCGAAGGCGACGTTCTCGACACCATCGCCCCCGGCGGCCACGACGCCCTCGACCGACGCCGCGCCATCGCCTCCCCCACCGGCCCCGTGCCGACAGCGCCGGCGGCGTGCCCGCCAACCGCATCGCGCGCTGGAACGGCACGACGTGGTCGGCCCTCGGCGCCGGCGTGCCGGCTGCGGTGCGCGCGCTGTCGACGTTGCCCGACGGCCGCATCGTCGCCGTCGGCGGCCAGACGACGGCGAGCCTCGGCTACGAGATGAGCTTCGACGGCGCGACCTGGACGCAGCTCGGCGCCGGCCTGCCGTTCGACGGCTTCGCGATGACGCGCCTGCCCAACGGCGACCTCGTGGTGGGTGGCGAATGGGGCGCCGCCGAGGCGATTTCGCGCTGGAACGGCACGTCGTGGACGCCGATGGCGGCATCGAGCGATGGGCGCGTCTACGCGCTGGCCAGCAAGGCCAACGGCGAACTGCTCGCCGGCGGCGAGTTCCTGCGGATGGACGGCGTGGTGTCGTGCGGGTTCGCGCGGCGCATCTCGACGTGCGTCGCCACTGCCGTGCCCGTCGGAGCCGGCTGTGCCGGCAACGCGCTCGCTTCGACGTCGCCGCCGTGGATCGGCGCGAACTACACGGCCGTCGCGACCGGCCTGCCGTCGCCGTCGCTCGCGGTCGAACTACTCGGCTTCGGGGTGGTCAACCTGCCTCTGGGCGCCGTGCTGCCGCAGAGCGCGGCCGGCTGCCAGCTGCTGGCCGCCCCGGACTTCGTCGCCAGCTCCCTGCTGACGACCGGCAGCATGACGACGTCGCTGCCGCTGCCGAACGTCGCCGGGCTCATCGGCGTCGTCTTGCGGCAGCAGGTCGGCGCGCTGACGTTCGACGGCGGCGGCAACCTGCTCGCGGCGACGAGCACCAACGCGCTGGAGCTGACCGTCGGCACGCCGTGAGCCGGCGCGGTCGCGGGGCGACCCGGCTCGGCGATGGCCGGCACCCACTGCCATGGGGCCAGCGACTGCGCGAGGGACGCGTGCTGCCCCGTTGCGTCGTCGCCTTGCGAGCGCTGTGGCGGTCGCGCCGGTGGGCCATTTCCCCGGCGTGCCGTATACAGCCGACCATGCGCCGCGTCCTCGCCGCCGCCACCGTCCTTACCCTCGGGTTCACCGTGCCCGCGCAAGGCACCGCCACGCCGTATGGCGCCGGTTGCACCGCAGCTGCGGCGCGGGCGTTCGGCTTCGCGCCCAACCCGGGGGCGGGCGAACTGCTGCTGTACCAGACCGGCGTCGTCGCCGGCAGCGTGCCGTTCGCTGCGCTCGGCTTCTCGGCGACCAACTGGGGCGGCGCCAGCCTGCCGCTGCCGCTGAACAGCCTCGGCTTGCCGACGTGCAGCCTGCTGGCCGAGCCGGTGGCACTCGTCGGCACCAACGCTCCGGCCGGCGTCGCGGAGTACGAACTCGCGGTGCCAGCGGCGACGACGCTGCTCGGCAGCCAGTTGTTCGCACAGTGGGTCAACGGCGGCGACGGCAGCCTCGGGGGCGGTCTGCCGCTGACGTTGTCGGAAGGCGTCGCGTTCACCTTCGGATCGACCTTGGGCATGCCCGGCTTCGCGGTGGTCGGCGATCCGACCAGCGCCGGTGGCGCCACGTGGACCTACGTCGCGACGAACGCAGGCGTCGCGTACGACCTGCGCGGCAAGCTCTACAAGCCCAGCACGCCGCCCGTCGGCGGCTTCATCAACCACCCGGCCGTCGTCATCAGCCACGGCTTCGGTGGCAACGTCAACGGCTACTCGTCGCAGATCGCCGCCGCGATGCGCAGTTGGGGCCTCGTCTGCATCATGGTCAACCTGACGCACGCCGCCAACGTGCCGCTCGGGTCGCCCGGACTCGCCACGGAAGTGGGGTCCAGCGCCGCGAACGTGCTGCGCAATCGCAAGTGCGTCGACCTGCTGCAGAGCCTCGGCTACGTCGACATGCGACGGCTCGCGGCGCACGGGCACAGCATGGGCGGCTTCGCCACCGGCGCCCTGCTCGGTTCGCACCCGGCTTTGGTCCTCGTCGCGTCGCACACCGCCGCCGGCATGAGCACGCAGGCCGGCGCGGCCGCGACGAGCGTCGCGCAGGCGCAGGCCATCCGCGCGCCGTACGCGCTGCACCACGGCGACGCCGACACCGTCGTGCCGCTCGCGCTCGACCAGGCGCTGGCCAACCAGCTCGCCGCCAATCCGACGACGCACCAGCTCACCGTGTACCCGGGCTTCACGCACACGCAGATCGCGACCAACGCCGGCATGCTCGCCGCCGTGCGCGCGTGGTACGTGCAGCACGGCCTGCTGCCCTGACGGCGGCGTTGGCCGGCGGTTGCGCACGGGGCGCGGCGACGCGGGCGGCTTGGCGCGGGATCTCGCGCGACCGGGCGCCTTGTGCGCCCCGTCACACCGACTCGTCGCGACATGACGCGTCGAGGCGGCCGCGATGGCCCTGACTGTCGTGGTGGGCAAGAGGCTCCGAGGGAGTAGGAGAAAGAAGCTGCGGTCCCGGACCACCCGGAACCCAAACCGCCGCTCTGCCGCCCCCGCAGCCCCTCGTCCAGCTGGTCGAGTCAGCCCGTTCTGGCCTCGTTCCTGCCACGTTCGCGCCCTGCGGGCAC
>SXGT01821540.1_pt1 | contig 10534 bp, 7 predicted proteins | sample 3176221 | NCBI WGS metagenome assembly SXGT01 (sample SAMN11356862, study PRJNA531348) | freshwater metagenome | isolation source: freshwater sample F1-120 | place: China: Fuxian Lake, Yuxi | collected 2017-12-25
CAGCCACGCCTTCAGGTTCGTGCCGTCTTGGAAGTTCTCGAAGCCGCGATAGGCCCGCAGGTAGGTGTCTTGAACGAGATCTTCTGCGTCGGCACGGTTACGAGTCATGCGCAACGCGGCCGCGTACAGCTGCGACATGAACGGCGCAGTCTGTTCGGTGAAGGTCGCACGATCAGCCATGACCGACCCAGGCTACCGCCGGACCTCAGCGATCGATCGGCCGCTGCCGTCGTCGATCACGAGTCCACGACGCCTGCGGCGGCACGCAACGACACGAGCCCTGTCGAAGCGGGTCGGCGTGTGGTCGACATCGTGCAACGCAGCCCGACTGATCGCCGGGCGTTGATTCAGGCGCCGCGCCACCAGATGTCGATACCTGATCCGGCGCGATACCAGAAGATGTCGTGGTGCCCGTCGCCATCGAAGTCGCCGACCAGTCCCGGGCGCGGCGAGCCGATCTGGCGGGGATGTTTGCGTCCCGTCAACCCGGCGTCGCCACCGTGCCAGAACTCGTCGCGGCCGCTGACGACATCTCGGAAGACGTCGGCACGACCGTCACCGTCGAAGTCGCCGACGAACAACGGTCCCGCACTCGGAATCGTCACCGCACCGACGACAACCGAGAATCCGGCGTCGTCGCCCCGCCATGTGACGTCGGCACTCGGCGTTGGCAGGTCGAAGTACAGGTCGCCGTGACCGTCGCCGTCCAAGTCGCCGGCAACCAGCGCGGCGTCAACCGGCGCAGCGACCACGGGACCGACGACGAAGCGGGTACGCCGACCGGACCACACCTGTGCCGATCCGTTCGTAGCGTCGTACCAGATGATGTCGTCGTGATCATCGTTGTCGACGTCGGTGACGACCGGCTGATAGCTACCGTCGACCGACGGGACATCGGTGCGGGTGTAGCCGCTCGCCGAACTTCGCCACAGTGTCTCGGACGCGGGACCCGGTCGATACCAAAGAATGTCGCAGCGCCCGTCGTCGTCGTAGTCGCCGGCGACCGGCACATAGAGACTGCCGACGTTCACTGGCGGACCAGCAACCAAACCGAACTGGCGTGTGCCGAGCCGGATCGCGTCGGGTGCACCACCGGTCGCGTACAAGAACTGATCGTCGACACCGTCGCCGTTGATGTCGCAGACGAACGCGCGGTCATAGGCCGCAGTGACGTTCTGGGTGGGCTGACCGACGAACCCGTTTGCGGCGACCGGGACACCCTGCGATCGAAGCCACGAGCGATAGCGCTCGATGCGCGTATAGACGCCAGGGTCACTGCCGCACACGAAGCCCCAGGAAACGACGCCGACGAGGATCGGCGGCAGCCCACTGCGTTGCACCCGGAGCGGCCCGCCGCTGTCACCTTCGCAGGCATCGGTCGCGGCACGGTCAGACGAGGACGCGCCCGCGCAGCGCATCGTGTTCGCGTCGAAGTACGGCGCCAGCGCGACGCGACACGTGCGATCGTCGCGCAACGTGACGGAACCAGCGAACAACGAGTCCGGGAATCCGCCTGTCACGCACAAGCCGCCGGGATGCACCTGCGTGCAGCCCCAGCCGGCCGTTGCCGCGATCGTCGACGGTTGCCACGTCGCCTCGTAACCAGGCGGAGCGACGTCGATCACGACCGCCGAGACCGGGTCATCGAGGTGCAACAACGCCAGGTCGTTCTGGTTCGTGTCGGAGTTCCAGAGCGGATGCACCGCAACCGACGCAACCGCCACCCGTTCACCCTCGCCGATCGCGAGGTCGGTCGTATTCGCCAAGACGTCGAGCGCGCTGGCCGGCCGATCGTCGACGCAATGCGCCGCCGTCAACACGATCGTCGGGGCGACAACGCTGCCGCCACAGAACTGGGCCGTGAACGGATCCGCGATCTCGCGGTTCAGAATCGCAACGAGGAACGGGAACTGCTCGATTGTCGCCGGGGCACCGTTGACCACGTACGGCGGACGCCCACCGTTCGTCGGCGAGGCCGGTCCGGCGGACGCGAGGTCGGCTGACGCCATCGGACCAGCGAACGCGGCCGAACTCCACACGGCGACCGAGAGCGCGAGCCCAATGCGAATCCGACCACGCAATGCGCGCACCAGGCGATGTTACGGCGACGAGGGATGGAATTCGCACCGAAAACTCGGGAAAATCCACCCGTGTGACGAACAAGAGGCGCACGATGGTCCGGCACAGCCGATGCGGGCGGCCGATGCCGAGGAGCCAACGTGGTGATGAACCCGGCTCACGTCACACCAAGGACCGCGGTCAGACCGGTCCCCGATGTTGTCGCGCCCGACCGTGCGACCGTCGAGCTCGTACTGCGCGCTGGGGCCGACGTGATCTTCTCCGACGGCGTGTCGGCCGAGATGCTGCGGCACTGGGTGGACGAGACCTGCTTCTTGCTGTCGCTCACGGCGGCATCGCGCGATCCGGCCCTGCCCGTCGGCTTTGCATCAGGCTCACCGGGCTGACCCGTGTACGATCCCCGGCTCCCGCCGGAGTAGCTCAGACGGTAGAGCAGCTCACTCGTAATGAGCAGGCCAGGGGTTCAAGTCCCCTCTCCGGCTCCAAATCCGTCAACCGGTCGTCGCAGTCCGCCCGCCCGGGCGATGCCCGATCGGTTCAGACGCGTGCAGGATCGACCGTCGAGATGCCGGCGTCGAGGTTGCGCAACGCGTTCACGAGTCGGCCGGCTTGCTCGTCGAGGATGCGGCTCATCTCGACGCACTCGGCCGCGAGGTCCGATCCAGCCAGGAACACCACCAGATCTGCCCCAAACCATCCGTCGGGAACGTCGGTTCGTTCCGTGTCCGGGAGCACGACGAAGAAGCTGCCGGCAAGCGCGAGCGGCATTGCGTCGGTGATCGTCGAGTCGATCCCCGGTCGAGGGCCAACGGCGACCGGCCGATCGGAATCGACCTTCGCGTAGGGAGGAACGAACGGGTTACGTTCGATACGGGCCTTGAACGTGAGCTCGTCGAACCGCACGGTTCGGGTGCGGCCGGTGCCATCGGGGAAAGCCCGGCAGTCGGACGGATCGAGGTACAGCGGCTCGAGTCCATCTGCACCGACCCGCGCGATCGACCGCAGATCGTCGGCCGACTCGACGTCTTCGTAGACGCCCAGTGTCATGAGCTGACGGAACCGCAGACGTGCCGCAACCGGAATCCGAGCAACGTTGAGCGTGGGCGCGGCCGCGAATCGGGCCAGCATCCGGTTCATCAACCACATCGCACCCAACGGCGCCGCGAGCCCACCGGCGAGAATCGCGACGAAGAACCCGAGTCGGGCGCCTTGGTCGATCGGCGGTAGCTGACGAAACTCGAACGGGACAGATTGGCGTCGAGTTTCGGTGCCTTCACCCGCGTGGAACGCGACGACGACCTCGCCGCGCACCGCCCGATCGGCCGCATCGACGGGTTGCAACTCGAGTTCGATGGCGTCATCGGCGTTCGCGAGAACTTGCTCACAGTCCGACGCACTGGTGCTCGTCGCACTCCATTCGATCGCAGGACCGTCGAGGTCGTCGAAGGTGATGTCCTCGATCCACAGACATCCCTGACGATCGCGGCCGCCACGAAGTTGGAGCGCAGCGGTCGCTGGCGCCCGATCACGCGAGCGCCCGAAGTCGATCCGTTCGCTCACGACCGTGGGGTACACGTCGGGCAGCCGAACCTCGAGGTCGGCGCGTCGCTGCACGGGCGCGAGTTCGATTCCCTGCGCCGTGGTGACCGCGAGGTCGAGATCGACACTCCCCGTCGATCCGCCCGTTCCCTCCGGCGCCTCGAACGTCACGGCGTACCGGCCGGCGTCATCGGGCCCGCTGACTTCGAGCGGCACGGATTCGGCGTCGCCGACGGTGATGGCAGCAGCGAAGTCGATCGTGCCTCGGTAGCTGTCCGTCGCCACCGGCTCGCCGTCTGCGTCGACAACGTGCACTCGCAGCGTCTGCGGGACGCCTTCGAGCAACACCGGGTCGTCGAACATCTCGGGAGCCCAGTCGTTGTAGAGAAACGTGTCGATCCGGGCGGGGGGTCCGCCGCCGGATCCGTCACGGCCAATCAGCGTGACGGCAAGTTCGGCCGCTTCACCGTCGGCGTCATCGTCGGTTGTCACGTCCGACTCGATGTTGACGGTGCGATCATCGACCCAGGTCCACCGAAGCGTTCCACCCTCGACCGGTTGGCTCCCGGACTCCCCGCTCTTCACGGTGACGGTCTCACCGCTCGGGAGCTGCACGTCGGCGTCAACCCCCGAGGCACCGGTATCGACCAGCAAGCTCACGCGGCCGGCGGCTGCGTCGACAGGAACGGCAACCCGTCCTTCGTCACACGCCGACGACGTACAGACTGCGACTTCGCGCCCCGCTCCTGCTGCGCGCCCACCGGCGATCGCGGTCGTGACCCGGTTGAACTGTTGCTTGAGCTCACTCAGTTGGGCTGCTGCCAAGTACGCGCCCGCACCCCGACGACGCGCGCCGCAGGTCTGCCCGTTCGCCGCTTGCTCGGACAACGCGCGGAGGAAATCCTGATCGATCGGGTCGATCCGCGCCGACAGCGCAACGGTGACCAGGGTGATGTCCTCGTCACGAATCTGGTCGGCGAGCCCATCTCGACGGCACAGATATTCACGGCCGAGAATCTCGACCTGGTTACTGCTCCCCGGCTCATCGAGCGAGATGCCAGGTGCGTACTCCTTGGTCAATCCGGCATCGACCCGCGCTTGCGATTGGCTGTCGACGACGTCGTACTTGCCGTCGGTGAACAGCAGCACGGCACGGCAACCGCGTCCCTCGCGCGCGACGAGTTCGCGTTGAGCACCGACCAACGCCGACGGAAAGTCGGTGTCGATGCCTTCGTTGCGAGTCGCGAACGACAACAACGGCCCCTCGAGTTCGCCGACGTTGTCCGGAGCCACGGACTTCCACGGCACGACGACTTCGAAACGGCTCGAGAACCCGGCAACGAGCACCTCGATCTCGGGCTTGCGTCCGCCGTCGTCGATCGCGGCCAATGAGGCGAAGTTCGATACCGCGAGTCGAGCGGCGCTGATGCGGTCGTTGTCGGGGTCGGTCGTTTGCAACGAACCCGACGCGTCGATCAGCAACACGATCGAGAGTTGGTGGCGATTGTGCAAACAGTTGGCGATTCGCTGGAGCGTGTCGTCCGCGACATCGGCGCGCGCCGAGTCGCCGGGAGCGAGCGCGCCGAATCCAACGGCCGCGACGGCCGCAACGACGAGCACCGAGCGGCGACCCGCGCGAACGACGCGGTTCAACCGGCCAGCTCCGTTGCGATCCACCAAACATGCAGCGCCGAGACGAGCACGCCGACCCCGGCCAACCCGGTCGCCATGAGGTCGAGTCGCGGTTGCGATCGGTAGCCGACCTGACCGCGTCGTTCGAGATCGACCCGGCGATAGGTAGCCACGAGCCCGATCGTCACGAACGAACTGAGGACGTATCCGACAAGGTGCATGGCGAACACGGCGGGCGCGAGCAACGCGATGCTCACGGCAACGCAGAACAGGGCACCGGAAAGCAACGTTCGCGGCGGAACCGCGGTGAACTGGGTCGACACCACGAAATCAGATCGGCGCGGATCGCCGGACTCGGAGCATTCGAGGAGGATCGGGCTCCGAGACCCTTGCAGCCGGCCCAACGGCGGCCGCCGAGGGCCCGGGACGGGTGCAGAGCGCCGGGGGCGTTACCCCGCTGTCGAGAGCCGCAGCAGCAGCGTTTCGAGGTGGAGGACGCCTTTTTCGTTGATCGCAAATGCGCTGCGTGCCTTGCGACACGCATCGATCGCTTGGGCACAACGACGTTGTGACCATGCCGGCAGGGCAACATCGTCGTTGCGTGGGGGATGTTCGCCCATGACATCGAAGACGACGGCTTCGATGGCCGCAACCCCCTCCATCAGCAGGTCGATTCGGGCCCGACGCACTTCGCGCACATGTTGGGCGAGCAACGGGCGGCGCAGCCGGAGTGCCCCCCGAGCGTCGTAGCCCTCGCGCTGCATCCGATCATCGAACTCGGCAAGTTCCAGCACGTGGCGCGCTTCGAGTTCGGCCACCGATGCGAGGAGGAGTTCGTCGAGTTCGGCTGCGCACTTCGCGACCGTCGCTCCCGAACCGTCGAGTCGATGTGGAACCAATGCGAACGAGCGACGGATCGGTTCGAGGTCGTCGACAAGCCGCTTCGCTCGGCCCAACTGGCCACCTGACAGGCGCGCGGCACGGTCACGATCGGCGTCGGCAACATCGGGATGCACGCGCGCCAACATCTCGACGATCCGGTCGTCGCCGAGCGGCGCAAGATCAACGCGCGAACAACGCGAGCGGATGGTTGGGAGTACCTCGTCGGGCGCCGATGTCACGAGCACGATGACCGTGCGACGCGGGGGTTCTTCGAGCGTTTTCAAGAATGCGTTGGCGGCGTTCGGGATGATGCACATCCGCTCGGCGTCGTGCACGATCAGCACCTTGTGATCGGACTCGACCGGGGCGCGCATCGCTTCGAAGTTGATTCGTTCGCGCACAAACTCGACCTTGTACGACGGGCCGTCAGCAACGAACTCGACGACATCGGGATGCCGGTGACGTTCGACGAGATCGATGCCGCGTGCATCCGCCCCAACCAGGCGGGTGGCCAGGGTGCGGGCGGCCGCCTCCGCGCCCGACCCGCGCGGTCCGGCGACCAAGTACGCGTGCACGGGACGTTCGGCCGCGGCATCGATCCAATCGAGGATCGCGTCCTGGCCTTCGAGCAGATCGGTCATGGCCATGTCGTTCCAACCTACCGGGGGTCGACGAGATCTGCGACGGCGTCCCAGACGCGGGCGGCCACCGCATCGACCGCACCTTCCCCGTCGAGCACGAACCAACCGAAGCGGGGGGCGAGGTCTCGATATGCCGCGCGGACGCGCTCGTGGAATTCGGTCCCGGCCGCCTCGATCCGGTCGGGGCGGATCGGGCGCCGCGCGGCAGCGACCTGCTCGCCGACGTCGAGCACCAACACGCGATCGGGAACGAGGCCCTGCGTCGCGATGGCACACACCTCGGCCACCAGTTCGACGCCCAGGCCTCGCGCCGCGCCCTGATACACGATCGACGAGGGCGCGTGACGATCACACAACACGATCGAGCCGGAAGCGAGCGCGGGCGTCACCAGCTCGCTGATGTGCTGCGCGCGGTCGGCGTTCATCAACAACAGTTCCGCCCGGGGATCGAGCGGCCGATGATCGTCGAGCAAGGCTGCACGAAACGCACGCCCTCGCTCGGTGGCGCCCGGCTCGAAGGTCTCGACCACGTTCAGCCCAGCGTCTCGAAGCCGTTGTGCCAGGCCGCGGAGTTGGGTGGTCTTGCCGCTGCCCTCACCGCCCTCGAACACGATGAACCGGCCCGCTGTCACGACATCGATCCTACGAGTGCGGCGCGGCGTCGTCGGATGCCGACGATCGCACCACTTCGAGTCCGTCAACCGTTAGATTTCGGGCGATAGCGCACTTCGAAGCCCCCCGGTCGCCCGCACTCGTCGCGGGCGGGAAACGTCATCCGCCGATGGCCGCATCCTCCCGAGATCCCGCCATCGACCCTGACGTGCATGCCTCGGCGCGGACGAACGCGGCGACCGAGTCCCAACGACCGGCCCGTCATCGAAAGTCCGAGCGGTCACCGGCCAGTCGCCACGTGCGCCGGACCCTCAAGCTCGCGGCGTTCTTCTTCGTGGCCTGGTACCTGATCCTCCCGCAGCTCGCGGGCACACGCAAAGCGCTCGAAACCCTGAGCGAAGTCAAGCCACTCTTTCTCGTCGCAGGTCTCGGCCTCGCGCTCGCCTCGCTGCTCGGCTACAGCCAACTCACGCGGGTCGCGCTCGGCGAGTACCGCCTCTCGTTGTTTCGCATGTTTCGGATCCAGCTGAGCACGAAGGCGCTGACGAACGTCGTTCCGGCCGGGTCGGCGGCAGGAACCGCGCTCGGATACCGCCTCCTCACGACGAGCGGCGTGCCGGGTTCGGACGCCGGTTTCGCGATCGCCGCCGCCGGGCTCGCGTCGGCCGTCGTCCTCAACCTCATCTTGTGGGTCGCGCTGCTCGCATCGATCCCCTGGTATGGCGTCGGCCCGCTCTACGGCATCGCCGCGGGCGTCGGCGCCCTGTTGCTCATGTTCGCGGCGGCGCTCGTCATCGGCTTGATCCGGGGACAGGCGCCCGCCCAACGAGCACTGCACTCGGTGACGAAGAAACTGCGCTTTCGCGAACCCGAACGCGTCGAGACCATCGTCGCTCAGGTCGCGGATCGCCTCGGTGAGTTGTTGCGCGATCCCGCGTTGGTTCGTCGCGCGTTCTTGTGGGCGGTGCTCAACTGGCTCCTCGACGCGGCGAGCCTCTTCGTGTTCTGTTGGGCCTTCGGTCCGCGTCCGCCGGTGATCGGCGTGCTCGTCGCCTTTGGTCTGGCCCAAGTCATGGCGGTCATCCCGATCACCCCGGGAGGACTCGGCATCGTCGAAGGTGTGCTCGTCCCGACGCTCGTCGGCTTCGGGATGACCCGCAACGTCGCGCTGCTCGCGGTCCCGACCTATCGCCTCGCTGCCTATTGGCTACCGATTCCCTTGGGCTCGATCATGTACTTCACGGTCCGCAAGGACCAGCGACCGGTGAAGTCGCTGCGCGAGGCGGCGGGCCGGGCCTACGAGTCATCCGAGAGCCGCGTCGAGTGGGCCGAGCACTACGGACATCGCCCCGCGTCCGACCTGCGCGCCGCACCGTTCGAACCGTCACACGAGCAGGCGCTCGACGAACCCGAGACGTAGCCCGCGCTGGGTCGAGTCGCTCGACCGAACTGCGGTGCGTCAGAGCTTCGGCGCCTTCTTGGCGGCCTTCGATGTGCCCTTCTTGACGACCTTGGTGGTCATCGGGTCGACGCCCGTTTGCTTCGTCGTCTTCTTGGCCGCGGTCTTCTTCGCCGCCTTCTTCTTGGCGGGCGCCTTCTTCTTGGCCGGCTTCTTCGCGGCCTTCTTCGCGGGCGCGGCATCGGCGCGGGCCCGCAACAATGCCAACGCTTCGTCGGCGCTCAGGGCCGTGGGGTCGGTGCCTCGCGGCACGGTGGCGTTGGTAATGCCATCGGTGACGTAGGGACCGAACCGGCCCTCGAGCACGCGCATCAACTTGCCGGTGTCGGGTGACTCGCCGAACTCTGCGAGCGGCGGCTTCGGGGTTCCGCGCCCACGTCGCTTCGGCTGGGTGAACGCGAACTCGGCGTCGGTCAGCGTGATCGAGAACAGTTCGTCCTCCGACGTCAGGCTGCGGGTATCGCCGTCGGCGCGCTTGAGGTACGGGCCGAAGCGGCCGGGGCTCGCAACGATCTCGCGCCCTTCGGCGTCTTCGCCCACGACCCGAGGCAACGACAACAAACGCAGCGCGTCGTCGAGCGTCACCGACTCGGGGGTCATCGAGGCGAACAACGACGCCCGCTTCGGTTTCGTCTTGGTTCCCTGCTCTTGTTCTCCGAGCTGCACGTACGGTCCGAATCGACCGTTGAGCACATAGACCTGCAACCCCGAGTCTGGGTCGGCACCGAGCGGTTGCGGGCCTTGCGATTGCCGTTCGATGAGTTCGAGCGCGACCTCGATCGAGAGTTCGTCTGGCGCGATTTCGGGCGGGATCGAACCGCGTTCTTCGCCGTCGCCGCGTTGGACGTACGGCCCGTAGCGACCGACCCGCACCACGATGGTCTGTCCGTCGGCGTCGACTCCGAGCGGGATCGTCGAGATCACCCGCGGGTCGATCGTCGCGAGGTGCTCGTCGCCGACCAACTCGGCCAAGCCGGCAGGGCCGGCCGCGGCGGCCGCAGGGCCGGACGCGTCGCTGCGCACTCCACCGAAGTAAAAGGTGTGCAACCACTTCTCGGCTTCGCCCTGACCGGCTGCGATGGCGTCGAGCGCTTCTTCCATCGTTGCGGTGAACGAGTAATCGACCAGGTGCGCGAAGTGATCTTCGAGGAGACGGATCACCGCGAACGCGCTCCACGACGGCACCAAGGCGGTGCCCTTCTTCCATACGTACTCGCGAGATTGGATCGTGCCGAGCACGGCCGCGTACGTCGAGGGGCGTCCGATCCCGCGCTCTTCGAGTTCTTTCACGAGGCTCGCCTCGGTGAAACGCGCCGGCGGTTTGGTTTCGTGACCCGCGGGAGCAAGGAGTTCGCAGTCGATCGCCTGACCCTCCGCCACGTTCGGCAGTCGGGCCTCGCGTTCGTCGCTGCCGTCGTCGTCGGAGTCCTCGACGTAGGCACGACGAAAACCGAGGAACTCGTAGGTCTTGCCGCTGGCGCGAAACACGGCGTGTTCGCCGGAGGTCGCGGTCGCGCCCAGCCGCACCGTGACGCGCCGGGCTCGTGCGTCGGCCATCTGGCAGGCAACTGTTCGGATCCAGACGAGCTCGTACAACTGCCGTTCGTCGGCATCGAGTTCGGCCCGCACCTCATCGGGCGTTCGGATGCGTTCACCTGCTGGACGGATCGCTTCGTGGGCTTCCTGGGCG
>SXGT01077830.1_pt1 | contig 10533 bp, 9 predicted proteins | sample 3176221 | NCBI WGS metagenome assembly SXGT01 (sample SAMN11356862, study PRJNA531348) | freshwater metagenome | isolation source: freshwater sample F1-120 | place: China: Fuxian Lake, Yuxi | collected 2017-12-25
GCGATCACGGTAATAAGCGCCATGACGGAAAGCAGGTTTCCCTGGGTTGCATCTACAACGCTTAAACTGGATCCCACTTGTAATGTGCCGATCATCCGCTCGCCTAATTTGAGCGGCACGCTGAGCACGCGGAGGTGGGCTCCGTCAAGGTAGGAATCTTCAAAAATGGCGGAACCAGTTTTTAGTCCAATAGGGTCGAGGGGCTTTGTCAACGAGCCAATGCTTGGTGAGGTGGCAATGATGTTTCCGTTTGGTCCCCATACTTGTACATAGGCGTTTGAAGTCATATCCAATGGCGGCAGGCTGATCAGGCTTAGCTCGCCCACCGAATTAACTTTGGTTACCTGCGTAATGTCACGCACCACGCTTGCCAGCATGGTATCCACTTGATTTAGCAAAATCACATTAACGAGGATATATACCGCTGCGCCAAAGATCAGTAGAATTCCACCCATGAATGTTGAATAAAGCAGAGTAAGGCGCAGACGTAAAGACATGGGGCAAGTGTAGTATTCTAAGTTTAGGATAACCTGAGAATAAAAAAATAAGCGGCAGTCGTTAAACTGCCGCTTATTTTTACGGGTTTTCCCTCATTACATAGCCGACACCGCGCACGGTGTGAATAAGCCGAATTTCACCTTCACCTTCGAGTTTCTGACGCAGGTACCGAATATATACTTCCAATACATTGCTCTCGCCGCCAAAATCATATCCCCAGACGCGGTCAAAGATCACTTCACGAGTTAAAACCTGTTTGGGGTGGCGCAGGAACAATTCCAGTAATTCATATTCTTTTGCAGTCAACGCGACTACGCGTGAACCGCGTGCAGCCTGTCGTGAACCAGTATCCAGCGAGAGGTCTGCAAATTTCAATACCGGGATGCGCTCAGGCTGGGTACGGCGGAGGAGTGCGCGGACACGCGCCAGCAACTCATCCAAATTGAATGGCTTGACCATGTAGTCGTCTGCGCCTGCATCAAGTCCTTGAATGCGGTCCTGCACTGTATCCTTTGCAGTCAACATCAGGATCGGGATCGACCCGCCAGTTCGCAAACGATGGCATACTTCCAATCCATCCATACCGGGCAGCATCCAATCCAATACAACGAGATCGGGAGTGTGATCGCGCGCCGCAATTAGTCCCATGCGCCCGTCAATTGCTGTGTCCACGGTATAGCCTTCATACGCCAAACCGCGCTGTAATAATTTTAGAATAGCTTGATCATCTTCAATAATTAGGATTCGCTCATTCATGGCAATATCTCCTGCTCAAAATATACCATAAATCATTAATTCGCTCACGCAAACTTTTCGAATTGAATACTAAAAGAGGGGGGTAAGTCCGGACAAATAGCCAACAGACCCGATTTTACAAAAGAGAAAAATTATTAAAACGCTATGCTATACTTGGTCCTATATTTCACAAATCAAGAGATCCAAATAAGGAGTTTCCCATGCCAAAAAATATCGTGTTGACCCTGACCGGCCATGACAAAGTTGGAATTGTTGAAAGCGTAACCAGCGTGATCGCTAAACGGGATGGCAATGTGGAATCCAGCCGCATGGCACGACTTGGGGGCGAATTTGCGATGCTGATGCTGGTCACGATTTCTGAAAAAGAGTTTGCAAACCTCGACCAGGATTTTCGCCAGTTACGTGACGGGGGATATCAGGTCACTCTTTTACAAACTGAGGATGACTCCAAGAAATATACTGGCTGGCTTCCGTATGAGATCGAAGTAACAGGCGCAGATCATGAAGGAATTATCCATGAAATTTCCCACCATCTTGCCGTTCAGGGTATTAACATCGAAAGTATGGATACAAGTTCCACACCCGCGCCGATGAGCGGTACGCCTTTATTTATGATGAAGGGGATTGTCCTTGTCCCCCCGAAATTAAACTTCCATGCGTGGAGTGATGCGTTGGAAGAGGTCGGCGATAAATTAAATGTGAATGTCAAAGTAGAAGTAGTGAAGTAATAAATCCAGAAGTTTTTTTGGTATGGAAAAAAGCCGTGAATTTTTATCACGGCTTTTTTGTTGTTTTCAATTATTTTTTTTCATTCGATTATATTTCCCTAAAATCGTCTGTACTTCCTCATGCGGCAATGCTTTGATGCCGATGCCATTATGCCCGGTCATATCTTCTGCGGCGACCATTGCATTAATAATAGCCTCCTCTGTTGCCAGTGCCGATGCGGAAAATAATGGGTCGATGTGATCGTTGGATAGGGCTTGAATATTCGATAAGCCCATCTCATTTACATGAGCCGCTTCAGGGTTGGCTGTTGAGAAAGCGAGAAATATATCTCCCGACCCATTTCCGCCCATACTGCCTGTGCGTGCCATACCGATCGTCGCTCGTTTAGCCAGCCGCTTGAGTTGATGCGGGAGTATGGGCGCATCGGTCGCTATAATGACGATCAGTGAACCATCATCTTGTTTGAATGGATTCTCGCCATTTGTAAACGGTGCGCCATCCAATAAATGCTGACCAACGGGTACACCCGCAATTGTCAATTGATATCTTCTGCCAAAATTACATTGGGCCAACACGCCGACTTTCCAACCGCCAAGTTTGTCGGGGAGTTTGCGTGAGGCTGTCCCGGTACCTCCCTTGAATTCATAACAGAGCATCCCTGTCCCGCCGCCGACATTCCCTTCTTCGATCACGCCAGTCTTGGCTGAATCGAGGGCGTTCAGCACATGCTGTTCCTTCACATAAAAGCTGTTCATGTCGTTCAGCCAGCCATCCGCGGTTTCTGCTACAACAGGCAATGACCATTTTTGATACATCGCATTATTCTTCACCTGCCATGCAATGATCGTGTCGCGCACAATGCCAACGCTGTGTGAATTCGTGATCCCGATCGGTCCTTCGAGCAGACCGCCTTCTTCAACCCACGTTGCGCCCGTCATTTCACCATTACCGTTGAATGAATGCATGCCTGCATAAACTGGCGTGTGGTTACCATTTCCGCGCGGATGAATGATCGTCACGCCTGTCCTCGCAGAATGACCTTCGATAACAGTGGCATACCCAACGGTCACGCCTGGAACGTCTGTGATGGCGTTGAATTCCCCAGGGGTGCCTTCAAATGGAATTCCCAAGTCTCGCGCTCGTGCTTTTATCATTAATTTTCCTCTTGTATTAACATAAAAATAGGCCGTGAAGAAAATTCTCCTCACGGCCTATTCTATCAATAAGGGTTAGAACAACCCAAGTACTTTACCAGTCTTCAGGTCCAGGTCAATATCATAGAACACAGGGCGTGTGGGCAGTCCCGGCATCGTCCTCATATCGCCGAGGATCGGGTACAGGAAGCCTGCGCCAACGCTGGCGCGGATTTCGCGCACTCCAATGCGGAAACCAGTTGGCGCGCCTTTCTTCGATGCGTCGGTCGTGAAGGAGAGGTGGGTTTTAGCCATGCAGATCGGAAGTTTATCGAACCCCTGACGGGTGTAGCGTGCAATCTGTTCTTCGGCTTCGGGGGAATAATCCACGCCGTCGGCGCGATAAATTTCGCGGGCGATGGTTTCGATCTTTTCCTTGATGGTGTCTTCCAGCGGATAGAGGAATTGGAAGTTAGTTGGCTTCTCAGCGGCCTTGATCACTGCTTCGGCCAATTTCTTCGCGCCTGCGCCGCCATCTGCCCAATGGGTGGATACAACTGCGTCCATCGCGCCCATCCTCATTGAAGCTTCGCGTACGATTTCCACTTCAGCTGGGGTATCAGTGGCAAATGAATTCACAGCCACCACCACGTTCACACCGAATTTGATTGCGTTCTGAATATGTCGTTCAAGATTGGGAAGTCCCGCGCGCAGCAGGTCGAGATTCTCATCCGTGTATTCAGGGGCAAGCGGTTTGCCCGCCACAACTTTAGGTCCGCCGCCGTGCATCTTAAGTGCGCGGACAGTTGCAACCAACACCACCACCTGCGGGATCAAGCCAGAATAGCGGCACTTGATGTTGAAGAATTTTTCCATGCCGATGTCCGCGCCAAAACCAGATTCAGTGATGACGTAATCAGCAAGTTTGAGAGCGATCCGATCTGCGATGATCGAGGATTGTCCGTGAGCAATATTAGCGAAAGGCCCGGCATGGACTGTTGCGGGAGTGCCTTCGAGGGTTTGCATCAAGTTGGGTTTGATGGCGTCTTTCATCAAAACCGTGATAGCTCCTGCCACACCGAGGTCTTCGGCAGTGATTGCCTCACCTTGTTTATTGGCGGCAACAACCATTCTTCCAAAGCGTTCACGCATATCTTCAAGGTCAGTGGTCAATGCCAAAACAGCCATGATCTCGGAGGCGACGGCAATGTCATAGCCTGTGCGATGGGCATGCCCAACTTCATCCTTGCCCAAGCCGACTTCGATTTCACGCAACATACGGTCGTTGATATCCACAACGCGGCGCCAGGTAATGGTGGACTCGTCGATATCGAGCCGCGCAAAACGCGAGCGTTCCTCGGGTGTCAATTCATTCGGGTCGGTTTTATCAATACCGAGCTTCTTTAATCGACGCAGCATGTTGGAAGAGAATTTTCGATTGCCTTTCTTATCAACGGGACAAAGCGCATTGAATAATTTCTCGTCATCCTGCATTTTTTCATGCATCACACGTGCATCCAACGCAGCCGCAGTCAGGTTGTTTGCCGCGGTAATTGCGTGAATGTCGCCTGTCAGATGCAGGTTGAAATCTTCCATGGGAATCACTTGCGAATAGCCGCCGCCTGCCGCGCCGCCCTTGATACCGAAGGTTGGGCCCTGTGAAGGCTGGCGAATTGCTGTAATAACCGTCTTGCCCATGCATGCGCCCAATGCCTGTGAAAGCCCCACGGTGGTCGTGGTCTTGCCTTCACCAAGCGGGGTGGGTGTGATGGCGGTTACATCAATATATTTTCCATTCGGACGATTCTTAAGGCGTTCCAAAATTTCAAGTTTGATCTTTGCCTTGTAGGGACCATATAACTCAAGTTCATTTTCGCGGATGCCTAATTCAGCGGCGATCTGTGCAATCGGCTTGATTACAGCAGCCTGGGCGATGTCAATATCCGATGGGACAGGGCGTAACAGCTTCAATTTGGTCGCTTTGAATTTCACAGCAGCTTTAGCGGGTGCGGCTTTTTTCAAAACTTTCTTAACGACCTTCTTGGCAGCGGCTTTAGGCTTGACTTTCGCCTTTATGGTTTTCTTAGCGGTTTTTCCTTTGGTAGCCATAGAATCTCCTTATGAATTATATATAATTTAGTTAGCCTATTATCTAGATAAGTGTCAAAAAAAGCAAGAGAGTTTCGTCACCTCTTTGTCATTCACTTAGCAATGTCCCAACATTTTCGCCATTTAAGGCGCGGGTTAGATATCCGCTTTCCTCCGCTGAGAAAATTTGTACGGTCAAACCTTTATTTTTTTGGATTAATCCGAACATTTCCTCCACCTTGGCTTTCATCCCGCCAGTGACATCGGTACTCGCCGAGCCGCCGATTCGTGCGCGCATCTTTTCATAATCTGATAGTTGGATCTGTTTCACAAGCCTTGTCCTCGCTGGGAAATCCTCCCACACGCCCGCCTCGATGCCCGCCAGCAGAATTCGGGTAGGGGGGAACTGGGTTGCAAGGAATGCAAATACATCTTCGGTGGAAAGGATCGTCCCACCAAGAGCCTCATCGAATGCCACATCTCCATGTACCACCGGAAGTATTCGCACTTCCAAGGATTTGCGTATAGTCAAGGCGTTGTGTGAGGTGACTTTTCGATTATTTGAGACCATTGAAGCCGAAGGTGAAAAAGGGATGGCTGGCACATCCGCTTCGAGCAGGGTCTGCATCACGTAGCGAGTCAGCTCCGCTGCTTGAAAACGCACTTCCGAAAAACCCTTCCAATAATCTTCAATAGACCCTAAAAGTTTCTTATGACCATTAGGGTCTAATATCCCTTCCCGCGTGCCGTACTTCTTCGCGGCGGTGTGCCCGAAAGAGCCAGAACCATGCCCCAGAATCAGAACCAGCTCCGGGTTTGCATCCAGAGCTGTTTTGATTTCCAGTGCCAGGTCGGCTAATTTATCCAATCTTGGGGTGTATGGCTTATCCTTGTCGGTGATCAGTGATCCGCCCAGTTTGAGAAAGATGGTTTCTTTTGTCATGGGGGCATTATAACGTTTAACCCCTCGACATGTTCAGGGCAGGCAGTTAAACGTTTATAATCCTGTCTATGGATATTCATGCTGGAATCATTGCTGCGTCAATCTTAATTGTTGTGGCGGCTTTATTTGTGATACGCACGGCTTTTCGTGTTTGGCGGACCGCGCGCAAATTGTCTTTCTATAGTTTGCGCCGAATGCATAATAAAAATGTTTGGCTATTAATATTCTTTGCCATATTTTTATTCGCCTGCGCATTCCTGCTTCCATATTATGGCGAGCCGATGATTTTTGGATATTTTCCGCCGTCATTAACGCCATCTTTGACCCCAACCATTACGTTGACGCCAACCATCACATTGACGCCAACCATCACAGTCCCGCCGACCACAACCCTGACTCCTTCGGTCTCCGATACGCCCACGCTTACGCTCACACCATTTTTGCCCGTTGCAATCGAGGCATTGTTTCAAGGTGATGTGACGCCGAATCCTGATGCGGTTTTTACAGCCATACAATTTTCAACCGAGTTTGACGGAACCAATCCCATTGAACCCAAGACCGTGTTTGAGCTTCCCATCCAAACCATGTACGGCGGATTTGATTACAATAACACCATCCCCGGCGTGCAATGGACAGCGCTTTGGTATCACGATGGTAAATTGATATGTTATCAAACTCAACCCTGGGATGGCGGCACAGGCGGCATTGGCGGCTTTACTGATTGCACGGACCCGATCGGCGGGTGGCAGCCCGGTCAATATGAAGTCCAAATATTCATGGGATATGACTGGAAGGTGGTCGGGCGCTTTATTGTGCTCGGCTCTCCTGATGCCGCCTCGATACCCACGGGCACGCCGACAATTACACAAATTTTGTCTACAGCTACTCCATAAAAAGTAATTGCAGATTGGCAATTGGTAAGCTCGCGTTGAGTGTAGTCGAAGCTTTGTAAATCCAAAATCTAAAACACTAAATTGTGGGAGTCCAAATGACCGAAAAAGCATTCCAGGATTTTTACCCCGAATATTTTGCGCATTGCTACGGCTGTGGAAGCATGAACGAGCTTGGACATCAGATCAAGAGTTTTTGGGACGGGGATGAATCGGTCTGTCATTTTCAGCCCAAGCCATATCACACTGCCATTCCGGGTTATGTCTACGGCGGACTGCTTGCCTCACTGATCGATTGTCATGGCACGGGCACAGCCGCAGCAGCTGGGTATCGCGCTGAGAACCGCGCCATGGATACCGAGCCGCCCATGCGATATTTGACCGCCTCCTTGCACGTGGATTATCTCAAGCCAACGCCATTGGGTCCTGTGCTAGAGATCCGCGGGAAGGTGAAAGAGGTGAAGGGGCGAAAGGTTGTCATTGAAGAATGGATCGTTGTTAATGGAGTGATCACTGTAAAAGGGGAGTTGGTTGCCGTGCAGGTTCCCGAAAGTTTGGTGAAGGAATTGCTTAAAGTTGAAGAATGAATGAAATAAAAAAGCCTCGCACGGACGATGGCTTTTTCAAGCCACCATACATTCGAGACAACCTTTTTACTTCTCACTTCTCACTTTTTACTCCATTCACTCCCCGCTCCACTCCTTCATTGGCTTGAAATAAAAATCTTCCCAGCCCTTTTTGTAATCATCTTCCTGACCTTCAGGGATGTTGGAATGATGAAGCGTTAGCTTTGTTTTTCTGTGATCTTCTTCCAATAAAATTTCCACGATCGAATCTTCGGCTTCTGGAGGAAATTCCGCAGTGCGCCAGGCTTGAAGGATCCTTTTATTTTTCTCCAACTCTAAAAACATTCCCCGAATATAACCATCCCATGCAACGAAATCCCCGTCGACTGTGCCGTCTACTTTGGCAGGACTGCCTGTCAGGGCGCTGTGTCCCTCGGAGGAAAGCCAGGCTTGATAGATCTTTGCTGCTTTGGCGTGGATCGTAACAGTAAGAGTAAACTCATTTTTCATTTTTCTCCTTAGATCGCCCAGCCTTTCTTTTTACCACTCATCGCTTCTGCGATCTGCGCGGCGAGTCGTGCATTGTTTAACAATAATGCCAGGTTTGTGCGCAAGGATTTTCCCTCAGTGAGTTCACTAATACGACCCAATAAAAATGGAGTAAGTTTTTGTCCGTGGATTCCCCGTTTGATGGCTTCGATGGACGCCTTGGCAATGATCGGTTCCATCTCAGACATTAGGATGGCGTCTGTTTCAGGCACAGGATTCGTGACGAGGATGCCGCCTTTCATGCCCAAGTTCCAATGGGCGTGGGCGAAGTCTGCGATCTCTTTGGGTGAGTCGAGCCGAACGCTGACGCCGAGTCCGCTTTCACGGGAATAGAAGGCGGGAAATTCATCGGTTTGGTAGCCGACGACGGGAACTCCCATCGTTTCGAGATATTCAAGCGTGGCGGGCAGATCCAAAATGGCTTTTGCTCCCGCGCAGACCACGATGGTGGAAATTTCAGCCAAAGAGCGCAAATCGGTTGAAATATCAAAGGGTGATTCTTTGTGTACGCCGCCGATCCCGCCTGTGGCGAAGACTTTGATGCCCGCCATATTTGCGGCGAACATGGTCCCGGCGACGGTGGTTCCGCCGTTTGCTTTTTTGACGATGGCGGTGGCGAAATCGCGGTGACTCACCTTCAGCGTGGATTCTGTTTCAGAAAGCCGGACCAGTTCCTCGTCAGGCAGACCGATGCGGATTTGTCCATCCAGCAAAGCCACGGTGGCGGGAGTCGCTCCAGAGTCGCGCACATTTTTTTCCATGTCACGTGCGAGTTCTAAATTTTGCGGGCGTGGGAGTCCGTGTGTGATGACGGTGGATTCAAGCGCAACGATGGGCGTGCCAAGATCGAGCGCGATTCTTACTTCGGGGGCAATGGTGAAGTTGGGGTGTTTTATCATGGTTTTTGTACCCAGTGTGGAGGGGTGAGGTGGGATATGTTGGTGAGTGCCTTATCAATTCTGGCAAGGTCGGCCTGTTTTTCGTCCTGCGGCTTGTTTTCGTTTTCGATCAGTAATTTGCCTGCACGTAATTCCTTGCGGAAGGCGTTGAGCATTTCCAGCGCAATAGTCTTGGAATCCCTCTTCTGTTGGCTTCCCTGTTGAAGGGCCTGCCGTCTGAAATCGGCGACAGCACTAATGTCGGTGTCCAGTAATTTTTCGATCTCCCTGTTCGACATTTTAGGCGGAGGAGTTGTCGATTTTTCATAATTTTTGATGACGATAGCATCCACAAGATTAAAGATCTCTGTCGTTTCGCGCTTTTTTCTGGAACGTTCCACAGCGTTGCGCCTCTTTGCGTTTTCACGTGAGAGATTCCAGGCTTCCTTGTGTTTATCTAGGATCAGGTTGGATGGAAGCTGCCATGTGCCAATATCTATCCATTCAACTGAAACGCCGACTTTCGCTGCTTTTTCCTGGAACTTCTTCTCGAAGAATTGAGCCGTGATCATGGTACGTGATTTAAATTGAGGCACAGAAGGATCTTTTCGCATTCCAGCCGGCATTTGCTGGCCGGTCATTTCAAGGCGCATTTGGACGATGGTCTGATCGTTGTTGAAGGCGCTGTCCACTTCCTTTTGGCTGATGCTGGCAAGGACTTCGCTCAGGGTGTGAGACCTGATCAACTCCTCCAGTTCGGAAATAACAAGCGGGATGATGGTGGTATCCCAGGGAAATGTGATCCCAGACGGGGTGGAGGGTTCCGGGGTAATAATGGTCTGGTTATAAACAAGCGCTTGCACGGCGCGCTCGTCGAATAGGTATGCATCGCCTTGAACTTTATCATCCAGAGTTGATTTCCTTCGCAGGATGCTGAACATCACCTTGATGCCCTGTGCTTCTATGGGAATGCCGTCCTTGGTGCGTGACTTAACAGCAAGCCCGCTGACGAATTGGTCGCGCAGGTTGATGATCGCATATTCACGCTTTCCCACCTCGTCATATTTACCGATCTCGCGGATGCGCTCAAACCTGCCAAGTTTCCATAAGGCGTTTTGTGGATAAATGACCTCTGGTTCCCCGTTTACATTTTCAAGCAAGGCGATGCTATCCAGATTGACTTGAATTAAACCCGGTCCGCCAATGAGGATGAGGGGGGACTCTTCGTCCTTTTCAGAAATTTTGCCTTCATCGATCGTGATCTTATCACGGCCATAGCCGAAGGTAATTTCTTCAAGGAAATTGGAGGCCAGGTCTTCGTCCTGCAGTTCATAGATATCGTCCAAATAACGAGCCGCCATGACCCTTGCGAGACTATAAACCACCATGAGCAGGGGAACGTACTTTACCAGGCTCATGCCAATAATAACCCCAATGTGGAGAGGTTCTTTCGCGCCGCTGCCGAGAAGCATGATGATAATATTTAGGCTGCTTAAGATAAGC
>SXGT01263593.1_pt1 | contig 10533 bp, 7 predicted proteins | sample 3176221 | NCBI WGS metagenome assembly SXGT01 (sample SAMN11356862, study PRJNA531348) | freshwater metagenome | isolation source: freshwater sample F1-120 | place: China: Fuxian Lake, Yuxi | collected 2017-12-25
CAACTGAGCTAAGGAGGCGCTCGCGACTTCTCGGACAGCCGAGGGGGCACCGAGGTTCACTTTTCATTATCGGCAAAGGTGCTCCTCAGACAAGAGTGAGGCAGCGAAAAATCCGCGTTGCTAACACTATCGGGGGTGTCTGCTTCCGTCGCCACGATAGAACGAACGAGGCAGCCGGCGGAATCTTCGCTCGGGCGCTGGCTACTTGCTGGAATCTTGCGATGGCGGACACTGTCAAGCTTGTGGCTCTGGACTTTGGCACCACCACCAGCAGTGCGGTGATTGCGTCGGCCCAGTTACGCCGCAGCGCAACCGGGCGCGTGGAGCTCGATTCGCAGCGGGAGATCTTCCGGTCCGAAATGGTCTTCACGCCGACGCTTTGCGATGACCGCCTTGATGTCGCCGCGATCGAGCGACTGCTAGCTGGCTGGCTGACTGCGGGCGAAGTCATGGACGGCGAGTTGTTCGGCGGCGGAGCGCTGCTGACAGGGCTGACCGCACAGAAGGAAAACGCGCCGGCCCTGGTTGCCTTGATTCGCGGTCGGCTGCGTGGCGCACTGGTCGCAACCGCGGACGATCCGTGCCTCGAATCCTGGCTTGCATTCATGGGAAGTTGTGCCGAGCTCGCGCGCGAACATCCCGATCGATGGGTGCTCAACCTCGATATCGGCGGCGGCACGACCAACCTCGCCCTTGGCCAACATCGGCACGTCCTGCGCACGGGCTGCCTGTACCTCGGGGCCAGGCACGTGCAGGTGATTCCGGGCACCTATCGCATCGTCAAACTTTCCAGTTATGCGCGCGACATCTTCGACCACCTCGGCATCGCCAAGGGGCCGGGCGCTGATCTGGCGCCGGCGGAGCTTGACGCCATACTCTCGTTCTACCTGGCGATACTGGAGTCTTGCATCGTCGGGCAAATCGGCATCAATCCGGGCTCGGCTAACCAACTCTTGCAGCGACTGGAGCAAGTCCGATTCACGATGCCTGATCACGTTCGCGACATTATCGTCACCTTCTCCGGCGGCGTTGGCGAGCTCATCTATCGCCATCTGCAAGGCCAGGTGTGGCCGAGCACCACCCAGTACGGCGATCTGGGCATCGACCTGGCTCAACGCATCGTGCAGTCTCGGATCTGGGCGGAGTCGCTATTACGCTATCGTCCGAGGTCGGCGGGGCGCGCGACCGTCTACGGATTGCTGCGTCATGCCACCGAGATCTCCGGCGCCACGCTGTTTCTTGGCGCTCCGGATATTCTGCCGCTGGCGGATTTGCCGATCCTCGGGAGCTTGCACGCCGATTCCTCCGAAGCCCACATGAGTGAAGTTCTGACGCTGGTGCGGCACAGCCAGCGCGGAGGGTGTGTTCAGGTAAAGCTCGGCAGTTTGGCAGTGTCCGCCGTCCGCACCCTGGGGCAACGGCTGGCGGGAGTTTTGCAACGGGACGCTTTCCCGCCGACTCATCCGCTAGTGCTGTTGGTTCAAGAGAATATCGGCAAGGTCCTGGGCCAATACGTCACTGCTTGGGGAGCCTTGCCCTTGCGCCTGCTGGTGATTGACGAGGTGCCGCTGCGTGACGCTCACTATGTGCAGATCGGGACGGCCCGGTCACAGGTGGTGCCGGTGTCCTACTATGGCTTTCATCCGCAATAGCCGTAGGGTTGGTGGTGCCAAATGACATCTCGTAATATAAGGCGCCATGTTCCAAGTGTGCAAAGTGCATGCCTATGCTGCGATTCACCCAGTCTGCCAACAACGTGTACACGGTCGGAATTGACACCTTCGGTGGATGTGGCATAGTAGCCCGAAGCGTAACCCGCCGCCACCGCCTCCTCCGCCAAGATGAGCGCGAAGACGTTCTAGTCCTCATGAATCGCAACCCAGATCTTGCCCGACTGTGTGATGGTCCCGCGGAACAGGCAATTGGTGGAGTACGCCATCGCGACGTTGCCTTTACGGTCGAGGGCGATGATGCCGCCGGCGCCGCCGGGGATCTTGGGCAATTCGCGGAGCAAATCGTCGGTCGCTTTCTTGAGCGCATCGCCGCGATACTTGATGCGGGCGGCAATATCCGAAGCGACGGTGTGGCGGATGAACAACTCGCCCTTGCCGGTACATGACACAGCACAAGAAGCGTTCTCCGCGTAGGTGCCGGCGCCGATGATGGGGGAATCGCCGACTCGGCCTGGGCGAACGTAGGTGATGCCGCCGGTCGAGGTGCCCGCCGCCAGATTTCCGTCCGCATCACAGGCGACGGCGCCGACGGTGCCGAGGTGGATCGGCTCGCGCCCGGCCTGTGCGCCGACTTTCTTGCGTGCGGCTTCCTCGGCACGCTGAAGCTCCTTCCAGGCGCCGTCCGTCCAGAAATAGAGCGGGCTGACCATTTCAAGTCCCTGGTCACGGCAATAGCGTTCTGCGCCTTCGCCAATCATGAAGACGTGCTCCGATTTCTCCATGATCGTTCGAGCAGCGGAAATGGGATTCTTGATGCGGGAGATGCCGGCAATCGCCCCGGCCTTGCGTGACTTGCCATCCATGATGGAGGCATCGAGTTCCTGGCGGCCGTCGCGATTGAAGACCGCGCCCTTGCCGGCATTGAAGACTGCGGAGTCTTCCATGGTCTTGATGGCCGCCTCGATGCCGTCGAGGCTGGCGCCGTTCTTGATGGCGCGATGTCCTGCCTTGAGGGCAAGCGTCAACGCATCGCGGTAGTGCTTGTCGATTGCGGGCGTCAGGCTCTTCTTGTCGAGCGAACCGGCGCCGCCGTGGATGACGAGGACGATCTTATCCTGGGCTACGCACGGGAGAGCGAATAGCAACCAAACGAATCCGACATGAATGGACCGCATGAGTTTTGTCTCCTCTGGTACGAGTTGGTTGAAGATAGTTTATGGCGACTGGGAAAACAGCCAGAGATTTACACTGGTAAGCCGCCCGCACACCGGCGATAATGATGGGGTAATCTCCTTGGCGACACAGGTTTCCTCATGTCCACCGAAGTCCCGGACCCGAATTCCGCTGCCGGCGGCGACACCGCGACGCCCAGGCACGTGCCTGGCTCGGACGACGAGACGCTGCCGCCCCCTGCGGATCCTGCCAAGGGAACCGCGCCCTATTCGTCGAATCAGATTGCCGAGCTGGGCCTCGTCACGATTCCCGGTTATCAGCTTCAGGAAGAACTGGGCCGCGGCGCCATGGGAATCGTCTACCGCGCCTTGCACCTCGAACTCAAGCGGGTTGTCGCGCTCAAGATGTTGCTCGGAGGCAGCCAGGCGGGGGAAGCCGAGAAGACTCGATTTCGCATCGAGGCGGAGGCCGCGGCGCGGCTCGACCATCTGGCCATTGTCTCCATCTACGACGTCGGCGAGCACGATGGGCACCATTTCTTTAGCATGAAACTCATCGAGGGGGGCACGCTGGCCGCGAGGATCGAGGAGTTCGCACTCGGACAGGGGGATGCCGACCCGAACGAAGTCGCGGAGTGTCAAAAGAAGCTCGCCGCTCTCCTGGCCAAGGTCGCCGATGCGGTACATTGCGCTCACGTGAATGGCATTCTGCACCGCGATCTCAAGCCGAGCAATATTCTCCTCGATGCGAAGGGCGAACCCCACGTCACCGATTTCGGTTTGGCCAAGCGTGTCGAAGGGGAGAGCACGCTGACGCAAACAGGCGTGATTGTCGGCACGCCCAGTTACATGGCTCCGGAACAGGCGACGGGGAAGAAGAACCTGACGCCAGCCGCCGACATCTACAGCCTCGGCGCTATCCTGTATGAGCTGCTGACGGGCCGGCCGCCTTTCAAGGCCGATACGGTGATGGAAACGCTGATGCAGGTTGTGCAGCGTGAGCCGGTCGCCCCTCGTGTGCTCAATCGCCCGGTGGCCCGCGAGCTTGAGACCATTTGCATGAAGGCGCTCGCCAAGGATCCGGGATCACGCTATAGCAGCGCGCACGCCATGGCCGAGGATCTCAATCGCTACGCCGCCGGCCAGCCAATCCTGGCGCGTCCCGCGGGGTTGGTGGAGCGAGTGGTGCGGCGCTGCCGGCGCCATCCGCTTTTCGCGGGCGTCATCGGTGGGCTTGCGTTGCTGGCCGTCGTGCTCGCTGGCCTCCTCCTGCGTGGCACGCGCACCGACGGTTCGCTGGATCGCGTGAAAGCCGCCGGCAAGCTCGTGATTGCCATCGACAACAGCTATCCGCCGATGGAATTCCTGAAGGACGGGCAACTCGTTGGCTTCGACCGCGACGTGGCCGAGGAGGTTGCCGCCCGCCTTGGCGTCAAGGCAGAATTTCGAATTGTCCACTGGGATTGGCCTGAGGTCCCCCTCGGCCTCAACGAACGCCGCTGCGATATGGTGATCTCTTCCTGGACTATCACACCGCAGCGCAAGCAGGAAGCTGCGTTTGTGGAGTATTTGCGCACGGGGCAGGTCTTCGCGTGCAAGCGTGGCACCGTTGTCGCCAAGGAGCAGGACCTGGCGGGCAAGCGCGTGGCCGTCGGCAGCGACACCGTGCAGCACAAGTTTGTCAAGAGCTTGCAAGACCAGGGCATCACGCCCAAAGAAATCATCGTCATCAAGGGGGCCGACGATCCCGTCACCTACCTGAAGAAGGGACTCGCGGAAGTGACCATCGTTGACGAACCCGTTGGCCGATATCATGCCCGCCAAGACGCCGACATCGTCGTCACCGGTTCGATCGGCCATGCCATGAATCCGGACCCCCTGGGCATGGTCTTCCGGCAACAGGACCTCCAGCTTCAGGAAGCCGTGACCGGCGCTGTTCAGGCCATGAACGACGACCGTACGTTCGGACGGATTCTGGAGAAATGGTTCGGCCGTTGACCGACCGTCGGCAGACGATCACTTCCGATCGCGGTCCTCTTCGTCCGCTTGTTCTTTTTCTCGTTTTCGACGTCGCTTTTCGGGATCGTCGTCCTCGTCGACGTTCTTCTTGCGCATCACCAGCAGGCCAATTACCAGGCCTCCCGCGATGGCTACCATCAGAAACGCGCACATTCCGAGTATTAGTATTTCCGCCCAACCAAGTCCAAACATGATCCGAATCCTCTGCCGTGGGGGAACAATTCGTCCGAGCACGAAGCGAGGGGTTTGGCTCGCCCCTCGCTTGGCGCTCGGGCTCGGACGGAATCACAACACGTTGTGCTATTTGCCATTGATCTGACTCAGAGCAAGCTGAGCCTGGGTGCGGACGCGTGAATCGCCGTCGTCAAGCAGGGCCGTGATCTCAGGGACCGCGTCCCTGGCAGCGGCGCCGAGGCTGCGCAGGCCTTGCACGCCGATGAGGCGGACATTCGCCGCGCGATCCTTGGTGGCGTCGATCAAGTGAGGCATGGCGACCTTGGCCGGCAACGGCGCGGTGTTCCCCTTCTTGCCGAAGGAAAAAAACAGCGTCTGATACGAGGTCTGCCGAATGTAATCGTTATCGTGCTTCTTGACGCGTGAGAAAAGGTCGATGAGCTTGTCGGGATCGATGGCCGCGACGGCAAGCACCGCGCTCCGACGGATCGACAGGACCTCGTCACCAAGTGCCATGTCGGTCAGGGCCGGCACGCTCTTTTTGGCGGCTGGACCCATGGATTGCAGCGCGATCACTGCCGCTCCTTGTAAGGTGCTGGTGCTATCCTTCAGCAGCGCAGTCAAGTGCGGCAGTGCAGGTTCGCCCACACGTTCCAGCGCCTGCACCGCGGTACGGCGCTGCAAGAAGCTCCCCTCCTTGATCAGTGGCAGCAAGTCCGGTAACGCATCCTTGATATCGCCGGGAATTCGCTGAAGGGCGCCAGCAGCGGCGAAGCGGACGTTGAGATCGGAATCCTTGAGGGCTATGAGCAAGTGCGGCAAGGCCTTGCTCCCTTGCGCGCCGAGCAGATTGACAACGGCCTGCCTCACCTGGGCATTCTCGTCCTTGAGCAACCGGGCGGCGACGGGGAGGACTTCCTTCTCTGCCTCGCCGAAGGTCTGTAAGACGCCAAGAATCTGCAATCGGTCCGGGCCATCGGAATCTTTGAGGGCGGCGACCAACTTTGGCGCGGCCAGCCTGGCGGCCGGGCCAAGCAGCTTGAGTGCTTGCAGGCAATTTCGGCGCACGGCTTGGTCCTCATCGTGAGCGGCGTGCGCCAGCGCCAGCACGACCATCTTGTCGCCGATTCTCATCGGCGTGAGGGCTAACGCTGCGTTGCGCCGCACATCGACTTGTTTATCCGCCAATGCATCAACCAGTACCGGCACGGCGTCGGCGCCGATCTTCCCCAACGTCTCGACCGTCCGCGTGCGGATGCCCAGTGATTCATGCCGCAAGCCCTCGGTCAATGCCGAGATCGACGCCTTGCCGATCTTGCCGAGCGCATCGGCGGCTTCCGGCGACGCATTGGCATCACCGTCAAGGAACACAGCCTTGAGATGAGGCACGGCCGCCTTCGCCTCGCTGCCAATCTTGCCCAGCGCCCGCGCAGCCTCGCTGCGCATGGCCGGCGCGTCGTCCTTCAAGACCTCAATTAACGGCATTACCGCTGTCGAACCAAACGTCGCCAATGACTCCGCTGCTGATTGGCGAACGTCCTTGTCAGCATCCGCAAGTGCCTTGATGAGCGGTCCGAGAGCGGTCTTGGAGTCGGGCGCGATTCGACCCAGGGCGAACGCGGCCTTGCGGCGTACGCCGGCGTCCTTGTCCGCGAGGGCTTGAATGACCAGTGGCGTTACGTTGCTGGCCGGGGGGCCGACCCAGCCGAGGGTCCACACGGCGTAATAGCGGTCGCTTGCCTCGGTACTCGACAGTACTTTCGCCACAGGAGCCACCGCCGGCGCTCCGATCTTGCCGAGCGCAAGAGCTGCATTCAGACGCAGATACTCGTCCTTTGCATGAAGTCCCTTGACCAATGAAGGCACTGCGGCCGCGGCGTCGGGGCCGATTTCACTCAACGCCAATGCTGCCGCCGCCTTCTCGGCGTCGATGCCGGTTTGCAATTTTTGAATCAGGATTCGCACCTCGTCCTTCTTGTCCTGGGCCCACGTCGGGCGGGCAAGCAGGACAATGCCAAGAGTGGAATGCACAAGGAGGGTGCGCATGGCGTTGATCCCCACGGGCGATGTCGTCTTCCAGTACAAATCGTACCCGCGATCGCCATGAAAGACACATTAAATCGGCGAATCCACTATGATTAGCTACGAAGCGGCGGCAGGCGGAGGTCGTCGATTCTTCTGCGTGGCAAAGTTATATCGCCGGAAGGAGCTTTAAGATGCGAAGGGTATGTGGTTTTATTGTCGCATTGTTGGCATTGGGGTTGGGTACGCTTGGTTGCACCCAATCGGACACGGCCTCGCCGGGTGGTCCGCAAGCCTCCGCCGCGGATGTTGTGCTCACCGTCCCCGGTATGCACTGAGCGGTGGGCTGACCGCGCCGGGTGCGCAGCGCCCTTGCGACTCTACCGTGGGTAGAGCAGGACAGTGTCAAGACCAACGTAAGTGCTCGAGAAGTGCGATTCAATCTTAAGGACAAGACCGCTTGGAATGAGGACGAGATTCGGAAGGCGTTGAAGGGGCAGAACTTTTCGGAATTCACAGTCAAAGCTGCCCCGAAGTGACGGAGCGCCAAGTGGCAGACGGTTACGCAGTCGAATTCGCGGTCGATCGGCGATTTAGCCCCCAGAAAAGCGTCGTTCATTGAAATCACCCGCTCCTACGCCATGGCGGGTTCTTTCTCGATCAACTTCTCCAACCGATTTCCGGCCGCACGGTGCGTGAGTATCTCGCACACCTTGTCCACGATCACGGCTCCAGCCTCAGCCGGCGGCAGCCCACCGGCGTAGATGTTGGAGATCACGGTGTACTCGAAACGCAAGCGCGGATTACCGCTGAAACGGGCGGCATCCTTCTGTACGGCCGTATCGCCGAGCCGATAGACGAGATAGGCCGACAGGCTGCGCGACGAAAGCGCGTCGCCGCCGGGGCGCTCGCCGATCAGGTACACGATCACATCGCACTGGAGTTCTTCCGCGAGCGGCTCCGCCAGCTTCACTCTGCCATAGCGTGCGACGATAGGCTGTCCTGCGGTGAGTCCGCGGCTTGCAAACCCTTCGTTGAGCACTGGAATCAGATCGTTCATGTTGTGATGAACCGCCTCCGCACTCAGACCGTCCGACACCACGAGCTGGACCTGCCGATTCTCCGGCGCCAGCCACTCGCGGCTCTGAGCCGATAAGCGCGAGCCGAGATCGGGGGAGCCAAGGTGCGCATCCTTGGTCGCGGCCTCGGTGACGACGACGCGAAAGGGTGCGATGCACTGGAGGTCGTCGATACGCAGCTCAGCGTGGATCGCCGCCCGGCCGACGCCTTGATTCATCCGCATCGCTCGGGTGACGGCATTGGCGGGGCGCGGGCCGGCGTTATCGAAGCCATAAAGTGCGGGGGTGCCGGCCACCAGGTCCTGGAATTCGCTCTCCGACTCGCAGAATTGCCTCGGATCACCCCACCGTGGGCCGCGCGTGACCTGGCCTCGCTCATCCCGTGCAAAGATTCCGCGCTGGATCGCCCACTCCAGATACTCCGGTGCGGGCCTGCGGGTGTGCACCTCCCGCAAGGTCTGGTTGTCGTGGCCGCTCGTGTCGAAATAGGCGAGCATGCGATCTGTGTTGAGCCCAACATCCATGAAGTAATTCGCCCCCGCGGCCGTCAGGAGCTCCGTGGCAATCTGCTGGCCTTCCAGCGTGATGTTGGAGTGCAGCGTGTAGCACGGCGCCATTCCCATCGGCAACCCCATGAGCTTGCCCATGAAGTGATCTTGCAAGTTGGCGACGATCATCTCGAAGCTATCCAGGTGCGTCTCCGGGCCGATGAAGCCGGTGACGTTGTTGACCATGAACGGATCGTAGCGTCGGGCCAGGCCGTAGCAGAGGGCTTCAGTGGTCGCCATGTCGATGCCATTGTGCTTGCCGTAGGTATATTCACTCCCCTGTCCCGTCTCGAAATACATGAATTGCTCGGCCATGTCCTTGAGCGGTCCCTTTTCGGCCATGGTGCGATAGCCATGATCGAGAAGCTCGACGTTGATGTCGAATTCGTGATTGGCTCGATCCGTACCGGCCAGGCTTTGGAAGAGGATCTCTACCGGAGCGCCTCGCTCAAGGCAGCCGAGCTGTGTCTTGATGTGGGCAAGGACGCAGATCTGCGTCGGCGCGCCCGTGCGGCGGCGAAGCTTGTCGAGATGGTGCAGGATGGCGGAGATGTTGTCGACGGTATCGATGGCCGGGTTCATGCCGATGAGCGCGTCGCCGCCCCCCTGGGCCAGGGCCCAGTAGACGAGCAAGGTGACGCCGCGGAGATCATCGGTCGGGTGGTTCGGCTGGCAGCGGGACGAGAGCGTCCCCGGCGACCCGAGCAATGTGCGGGCCCGGGTCGGCTTGCTGATTTTCTTGGCGATGTAGATCAACTCGTGAACGTCGCACAGCTTGGCGAGCGCCGCCGCCATCACGCCGGTGAGGGCTTTGCCGAGGCGCTGGACCTCCGCGCCGTTGGCGTTTAGCAACTGGTCCTTCAGCTCACCGAGCGTCAAGCGGGCAATGTCGGCAAATGCAGCGCGATCGATGTCGTAATTGATGACCATGACCGAATCGATCTGGCCCTGCTCATCGGTGAGAGGATGATCGAACAGATGCTGCAACGTCAGGGCGGACAGGAGGGTGCGGGCCACCTCCCGCTCGGTCTCGTTGGCCGCGGCCAGCCCCGCGTGGCGATCGCCGGCCTTCGTGCAGTCGGCGGCGCCGAGCAGGTGCTTCAGGCCGTGGAACGCGAAATCGTGGTCGAAGAATCGGCCACGGTAGACTTCGTCGGGTTTGGCAGCGGGGACACGAATGTCGGCCAAGGCGGTCAGCGATTTCATGGCGGCCCTCCCATGCGACTAATACTACAGCGCAACATGAACGAGAGTATGGGGTTCGGGGGACGCATGCATTTCGTCGCCGCGGAAGCAGCAACGGACCTCGCGTAGTGAATCGTCGCCGGTTACACTTCATAAAGTGTATTCATTTATTCATCCATCGAGCCACCCGGGGGCGCTGGATGAATCTGAATGAATCTGGACGAATCTGGACGAATAGCCAAAAGGAGGCCCGCGATGAGCGTGCTGGTTCCGAGCGTGGAAAATCTGTACGTTGGTGCGGGCGCGGCGAAGAATCGGCACGCGACGTGGTATACGTCCCACCGCCACCGCCACCGCCACCGGGACGTACCACCCACCACCGCGATCGGCGAACGCGACCGGGTTTGCGCTAGGGACAGCGACATCCATTAGCCGTTTGCCGTTGGGATGAACGGCCTCGGCTTACCCGGCGGCGAGTGAACGTGGCGGCGTTAGCCCAGCCGGCGCGTTGCCGCTATCGCCTCGCGCACGTCCTCCTCACTGACGTCCGGCAACACGTCGAGCGGACTCGTCACTCCCGCCGGGCCTTTGCGCGCGACGTGTGTGTAGATCATCGTTGTCTCTAAACTTTCATGCCCAAGCAGAACCTGAATGGTGCGCA
>SXGT01563530.1_pt1 | contig 10533 bp, 5 predicted proteins | sample 3176221 | NCBI WGS metagenome assembly SXGT01 (sample SAMN11356862, study PRJNA531348) | freshwater metagenome | isolation source: freshwater sample F1-120 | place: China: Fuxian Lake, Yuxi | collected 2017-12-25
CTGGGCCAAGCAACGCGAAGGCAAGAAGCGGATGAAATCCATCGGCAGCGTCGATATCCCGCAGAAGGCATTCTTGGCAGTGCTGGATACCGGAGCGGAGAAGTCGTGAGTCGGTCTCGCGGCAACGACTCTCGGCAAGGTCAAGACTCGACCACGAAACCGACTCCCGACCCCGGTCCCATCAGCAATTCGAGAAACTGCTTATGCAGTTCCGGCGTCGCCGAGGCGGCTGGATGCGGTCGATCGAGATTGAACGATTCACCCGACCAATGCGTAATTGAGCCGCCGGCTTCCTCGATCAATAGCGCGCCAGCCGCAACATCCCAGGACTTGGTGTCAATCGCCCAGAAACAGTCAAAGCGCCCCGCGGCTACATAACACATGTTGAGCGCCGCAGACCCCGTTCGTCGAACCGCCTGACAATGAAGCAGAGCACGAACGAACTGATCAATCTCAATCGAACCGGGATCGACTCTCGCCGAGAAGCTGGCGGCGACCAAGGCTTGCGAAAGGACCCTGGCAGAACTGGCGCGCAACCGCATGCCGTTGCAGAACGCGCCGCGGCCTCGTTCCGCCAGATAACATTCGCGGCTGACCGGATCGAAGACCGCCGCCGCCACCACGCGGCCCGCTCGGGCTACGGCGACGGACGTGCAGTAGTGCGGCACTTGATGCACGTAGTTCGTAGTGCCATCGAGCGGGTCGACATACCAGCAGAATTCACCGTCGGTTTCCCGCTGGGCCGGATGCTCCTCCCCCACGAATCCGTGCTCGGGATACCTTGCCAGCACCACCCGTTGGATGGCTTCCTGGGCGGCAAGGTCAGCCTGGGTGACTAGGTCGGACGGGCCCTTCTCGCGGACGGAAAATCGCCCCACCCAATCCAGCAGGATGGTACCGCCCGTACGGGCCGCCTCTTCGCAAGTCATTAGCAGGTCAGACACTAGGATAATCGTTCCAGGAACGGGACGTGGCTGGATTGGCGGCAATTATAGGACTCGCGAGCCTTCGGGTAAAACGAGGCTGACCGTCGGCCGGAAAATTTTGCCAAACTATAGACAACGCGGTCCAATTTGGTACGATCAAAGATATTCATCGCGGAGAAAAGCGTGAGCAGCTAGGCTGGCACCTGGTCCACCCGATTATTTTACCGCCGGCGTGAACCGGCAAAGCTCGTCGGGAACTAGAGTTGTTTTATTCATCTTCATAGCAGCCAGATTATCACGGCCTCTTCTCTGTTCCGGCCCCGCCGTATCGTGTCAAAGCGATCGGCGGGGTTTTTTGTTGCGCGAGGGTTGGGGGGTCGTTGTCCCCCACAGCGGGATCTGCTGGAATAGAACTCCAATCGCGATAACAACTCCCGATCCCTTTCCGCTTCCATGTGCAACACGCTGGTCGCATCGAACGCATCGAGTTGGCGGGTCGCTCAATTTTCCGCACAATTCGAGACGGCGCACCTATCGGGAAATTGCCAACTGTTGACGCCAAGCGCTGGGTTGCACGGCCTGCATCTCGAAGGCGCGCCACTCACGCACGCCAACTTGCTTGGGCTGCGTCTGCCGGCGGCGACAGCGCTTGAGGCCTATGCGCGTCTGGGCGACCTGGTTGCCATTTACTCGCCAACCGAAGCACGTCCCTTCCGCTCGCAAGCGTACTGGCGCCTTGCTTCGCATGCGGTTCGCGTCCAAGAACATGAAGCGCTTTCGGCAATCGAGCTGGTCGCATCGCAACAAACCGACTTGCTTGACAGCCGGCCTGATCTGAGCGTCGGCAGCGAACTGGCTAGCGTGACCACTTTTCGGCTTACGGATGTTGCAACGGCTGCTTTCGACGAAATCGACCTGGCACGCAAGCCGGTCTTTTCGCGCGCTAGCGGAATTGCTTGCTTCTTGTTTCGACTGCCCGGCAACGCCGTGAGCTACGTGGAGATCGTTCATCCCCTGGATTTTGAAACCACGCAGCTTGACTTCGTGAATAAGGACGGCACAGCGCTGGTGCGCACCACCCATCATCTGTTTGCGCAACGGCTTGAAAAGGGTGTTATCTTGCGGGCTCGCGTGCTGGGATTGTTCGTCAACCGTTGCGATGAGATGCGCTCGGCGGCGGCCCATTATGCGCGGTTCGCGGCCTCAGATCCCCCCCTGACGACGTGAGGGGCAAGCCGCAAATCCGCCAGTTGCAAGGTCATCCACCATGTCGATTGAACTTCGCGAAAGACTGTTTGCCGAGCTCGATGCGATTCGGCTGATCGATCCCCATTCGCACATTTCCCCACTGCAACCTACGGCGGCGACGTTCGCCGACCTGCTGGGATACCACTATTACACCGAGCTCGCCCATTCGGCCGGCATGCCGCGGGACCGCATCGAGCAGCCGGGCATCTCGCCGCAAGAAAAAGTCGGCCGACTGGTCGAGTGGCTCTTTACGCTCGACAACACCATTCAAGTGAGTTGGCTCGTCGAGCTTAGCCGGCGATTCTTTGGCTTCCAAGAAGACCAGATTACTCCGCAGAATTGGCAATCGCTTTTCGATCGCTCGGCCGCGATCATAAACCAGCCCGACTGGCCACGCCAGGTGTTGCAGCTAAGCAACGTGGAAGCCGTATTTCTGACGAACGATTTCGACGATCCGCTGGAAGGTTTCGACACCCGCGTGTTCGTGCCCTGCCTGCGAACCGACGACCTCGTGTTTCACTTGCCAAAACCCTCGGTGCGCAAACGGTTGGAGCGGGCCGCGAAAATCTCGATTCACAACTCCTCTGACCTGCACAATGCGATCGGTACGCTGTTCGAGCACTTCACACGCAAGGGGGCCAGGGCCTGCGCGATTTCTCTCCCTCCCGACTTCGCCCCCGCCCGGCCGGAAGCGGTTGACGACGCAGTCCACAAGTGGCTTGCCCAGGACGATGCGCTGGATGCGGTTTCGCGGCGCCGCCTCGCGCACTTTGTCTTCTGGACGCTGGCCGAGTTCTGCGAGGATTACAAACTGCCGCTCGACCTGATGATCGGCGTCACTCGCCACGTGTATTCGGGCGGCGTCCATCAGGGACAAGACTTATTCGACAGCCGCGTTTCGCTCATCCAATATCGCGAAGTCTTCAATGCGTTTGGGCAGGTGATCTTTCCAATCTCGTTGCTGGCCAGCGCCGCGAACCAGGAATTGTCAAGCTACGCCTGGATTTTTCCGAACGTGGTGACGAACGGGCATTGGTGGTACTCGAACACGCCGGCCTGGATCGAACGCGATCTGGCAGCTCGACTGGAAGCGGTGCCACGGACCAAACAAATCGGCTACTACAGCGATGCCTACAAGCTGGAGTTTCTCCTGCCAAAATTCGCAATGTACAAGCGAATTCTCGCCAAGATTCTGGCGGATCGCTACGTGATCGACCGCCATTGGAGCGAATCGCAGGCCATCCAGTTAGGCTGCCAGCTGCTGCGAGGAAACGTCGAACGCGTGTTCGGCTGGTGACGCTAGGGCTTGGCTGGCGCGGCCGGCGGTGCGGTCTTTTGCGCAGCGGCAGGACTTCTCGCGGCCTGATTCATTTCCGTGCGCAGCTTTTCGATCGGAATCGGGTCGAGGAAGCGGCGGAGCATTTTCTTGCTCTCGCTGACCAGCTTGTCGAGCTTGATCTGCACCGCCGGATCTCCCGACGTGTTGCGGTTTCGCTCCGCGGAGATTTCCTGCGCGATCTGCTCGTGCGTGGGAAGCCGCCGAAGCTCGTCGAAGAATTTTTCCGCCTCGCCAAGCTTGCCGTCGGTCATGCGATTGCGGGCCCGGGCAATGAGTATTTCTCGACGCGCCACCAGGTCGACCACGCGGTCGCTCACAGAACTGAGATAACCTTCAAGCGCCAAACGCACGTCCTCGTCGGCTATCTCGGCGGTCGCGGTGGCGTCCAGTCCCGGCACCATCGGCAGCCGGGCGAGCAGAATGCCGCCCCCCTTGACGTACAGAATGCGTACCGGCGAATCGGTCGCGGGCACCTCAATCTGGCCGTTCGCATCGGTGCGGCCAACTTGCTCGATCTCTTTCTTGCCGGGCTCCTGGGCCAACACATCGTAACCGGCAAGCGGCTTGGGAGGCTTACCGCGGCCGAGCACGGTCAGCCGCGTGGAAACGCCCCGTGGGCGCACGGCAATCGCCAGCTGCTCGCTCTGACCGCGGCGGCGGCCGAGCGATTGCCGCAGCCCGCTGTGTATTTTGCAATACGAGGTCATGCCCGCGATTTTCTCGACCACCAGAAACGTCCACGGCATCGGCGCTACACTCCTCGCCGAGGTCTTTCCCTTGCGGTCGAACTTACGAATCACGGGACGGAAGAGGTCTCCCTCACTTATCATCCGAAGCGAGGGATCGCGGAGCGGAAGGCTGGACGCGCGAGGCCGCAGCAACACGCTGCGATCGGTGTCGACATCGATCTGGGCGACCGGGTAGAAAGCCCGCCACAGCGCGTCGAAGGCGGCGTCCGCCACAAGGCTCTCCTGCGAGACGTGCCGCTCGGCAACGGCGCCCATCGATTGGGTGCGCACGTCGAACTCGCGCGCCTGAACGCGGTAGCCGTCGGGCTCGGCCAGGACCGAGAGCGCGGTCAGCTTGTCGATACCCTCCGGCAGTTCGCCCAGATCGCCCCCGGTGATCGCATCGAGCTGGGTGAGAATCCGAAAGCGTGAGTGTTCTTTTGCCGACTCGACGGACAACTGCCACGCCGCACCGACAAAGTTATCTGCCTTATTGGCGATCGCCGCTGGAAGATCGTCGGACAGCCGCGAGCCATGAGCGGCCGCTGGATCGACCGCCAGGCGAACGACGATCTTGTAGGGAGTCATTTCCCAGTATGACTGGGCCTGCACGCACGATGCGCCCGCGAGGCACCCGATCCAGACCATCACGCACCCAGGCCGATGTAAACTGAAATCGCTCATCGGGCCGCCACCGGTTGTGTTTGCTTCCACTGTTCCACGTTCTGATACAGCTCGACCACTTGTTTGCCCACGTCGGCGGCACCGCGTCGATAGGCGTAGTGGTTAACCGTCTGCCAAAGAGGAATCACCACGACTTCATTGGCCGCGATGCGATGGACCTCGCCCAGGCGCCGATGAATTTCTTTCCAGGTGACGGCCTGCTCAAGCTTCGCCAGCGCCAGGCTCATGTAGGGACTGCAACTGCCGGCAAGACCCTGCTCGCCGAGCAGGCGACGGGCATCGGCCACTGGTTCCCAAGCGGCTAGTTCGGTGTACAGAAAATCGTAATCGTCGCCGGGGCCGTTGTTGGCGGAGTCAAACTCGCGAGCCTCCATGTCGATGCCAACGCGCTTAAGCTGTTCGATGATCGCCGCGCACGCCAGCCGCGAGACCGGCTCGGCCGCATGAGCAAGAATTAGTGATTGGGTCCGACTCCCGGGAGGAGCGTTGGCTTTGGCATCCGGGTGCAACTCCTTCATGGCCAGGGCGAACAGAGCCATCGCCAACCGCGGTTCGTATTCCACGGGCTCAATGGCCCGGTCGCTGCCGTAGCCTGCCGCATCGCCCGAGGACGCTCCGGCGGCAAACGGGCCGCTCACGACCATGCTGCCTTCCTGGGTGCGACCACCCAGCAGTGCCCTCGCGAGAATCATGTCTCGATTGAGGCCGTACAAAATGGCACGACGAAGCGTGCGATTGGCGGCCGCTTTCTGCCGTAAGTTCGGGACCAGCCCATGGACGGTGGGGAGTAAATAGCGATCAACGGCGATAGTTTCGTTGGAGGCCAACGTGCCAACATCCCACGGCATCACCCGGTCGAGCAGGTCGATTTCGCCGCGACGCAACGCTTGAAGAGCGTCGTCGGGATCGGTGAATCGTTGCTCGATCAACTCCTGCGGCTGCGAGCTGTCGAAGGCGAAGTATTTGCGATTGGCAATGAAGCGTGTTTCCTGACCGACGTCGCTGAGCTCATAGGGACGGACATAAAGCGGCGCCGCGGCAGGCCCGGCGGACAGGGAGGCAGGCGGCTCTTGCCCGGAAGCCTTCGCCGATGGAGCCGGTGCGCGGCGTGGCCAGGGCACGGGAAACGCCTCCGTCATCTCCAGTAACCGCTCCGGTCGCACAAGTGGCCGGGCCAGTTCGATCTGCACGCCGAACACCTGTTTCACGGCAACACTGCGGAACACGTCCTGCCAGGATCTGTTTCTTTCATCGGGGGCGCGCTCGGCAAGCGCGAGCAACTCGCGAGCGACCTCGTAACCTGTCAGCGTGGCACCGGTGTCCGTGGGAATCTCGGGCCGAAGCTGAATCAACCAGCGCGTACCGGCGTCGTCGCGCGTCATTCCGCCAAACGGCGAGCGATAGACGCCCCCCTCCGACGAGAATCCAACGAGTTCAACCCATTGCCGCGCAAGCAGCCGCGCGATGCGCCGCGAGGGCCAATCGTCGATGGTTCGGCCCGTAGCGGCAGCGGCCGGCTGCGTCACGCCGATCACGGCGACGGGATACTTTCGGTCGATCTCCTGGGCCAGTTCGCGCACGCCGTCGACATCAGGCCAAACAGCCAGTGCCTTGTGGCTTGCAATCCGGGCATCGCGAAGTTGCTTTGCGGCGAGCGCTTTCCTTGCGGTCTCATAAAGGGCGGTCGCTTCGGCAATCATCTGTTCGCGGAGTTTCTCGACCTTGGCCATCGGTGCATTGGGGAATTTTTCACGCACCAAATCGATCGTGCCACGCGCGGCGGCGAAACGGTGTTGCTTCAGGCGCTCGGCGATCACGCGCGAGGCGACGGCTTCATACGCGCGGGCAAGATCAGGGGCGTGCTGATTGCGCTGGGCCAATTCGGTGAGCAGTGCGAGGGCGTTTTCGCTGCGGCCGGCTTTCAACTCAAACGAGGCGTGTTTATAAAGGTAGCTGTCGATCGCCTCCTGCAAGCCACTAAAATTTGGGTGGTTGGTCAGCAGAAAACCGTAGTACTCGTAAGCCTGATTGAAATCTCCTTCGGCCGTCAGCTTTTCCGCTTCTTCGAGCACGATCTGCTCGAACAGCCGCACCTTGACGATGTACTGCCATTCACAGTCGTAATACCGTTTGGGCTGATCGACCAGCCGCAGCCGCAACATGGACAGGGGGTCGGGTTTTTCCGGCACGACGCGGTTCTTCAATTCGAGCGGCAACGTTTTCAAAACGGCGTTGCCGTTGGCCTCATCGAGCGTGATCTCGTCGAAAGGATCGCCGTCGATGAGACGGTTCTGAGCGGAAACAGAGGAATTCCCAGCGCACGTCAGAAATGCAAGACTGCACGTGATATGAGCGATCCATTGATGGGTCGATGGCCGGCGGGTCCGCGTTCGGATCATTGCGGAGCCTCCTGTGAAGGCGATGCGATCACCAGCAGCGTGCCGTCTTGGGTCGCCACCATCCACTGTTTATCGAGCGCCACCGGCCCAGTCGCCAACGGTTGGCCCAGCTCGGCGATGCCCAGCGTGTTGCCGTCGGCGAGTGCCAGCCGCACAACGTGGCCGCCGAGCGTGGACAAAATCAGTTCCTCCCCCGAGACCGCCGGCGTTCCCGCCAAGGGACCCTGTTTGAGCGACTGCCGCCAGGCAATCTTGGCATCGCTACTGAGACAGATCAGCTCATCGTTGGATGTTGCCAGCAGGGCGACCTTGCCGATGCGCCGCGGACCCCATGTCACCCCTCCGCCCAGTTCAATGGATTGGTCGATCGCCAGGTCCGGCAACCGGAATACGCGAAGCCGCCCGGCAGCGTCGGCCGCTAGCGCAAGTGAATCAAAGGTCGCGATCGCAGTGACGATCGGCGCTGCCAACTCCTCGCTGGTTGCCGCGGCTTCCAAATGCGGCACCGGCTCGCGCACCAGCGCCACCCGATACACACGAGGTCCATCGGAGATGACGAACTCCTTGCCGTCCGTGGTTGCAGACGGGATCGTCCAACGCACATTCGAGTCGACCAATAGCGGCGGCTGAAACGGCGTCGCCACCGGCTGGCCCGTGGCAGGATTCAGCCAAGACACCTGACCGATGCGAGTCGGCACGATCAGTCCTTTACCAAGGGCCGCCGGGGGACAAGCCAGCGGATCGGGCACGCTCAGCAATCGCCCCGCGCGGGGGCTTGCCGCGACGAGTAACATCCGGGTATCGCCCCCCAGGGGAGCAAAAACAACGCTGCCGTCTTTCAGATCGGTGCGGGTGGAGAGAACGATGGGATGCCTGGTGTCGAACTCTTTCGACACGGGCTGATCCACAACCGGCGATTTGAGCGCGTCTGCGCCGAGTGAGAATAGTTGGCCGCTGGCTGTGGCCACGACAAGATCGCCGTCTGCAATCGGCTCGCCGGCTGGCGGCGTCGCGACTTGGGTTTCCCACAACGTGCGACCATCGACTAGGCTGGTGCCGGCGACAAGCACCGCGGACGAACCTGCGGGCTGGCGTGCATGGATAAGTGTCTTGCCAAACACCACCAGCGGCTGCGCAAACGAGGCGTTTTCGTAGTCATCTTTCAGCGGCGATGGCAACAATCGACCGGCGGACGACTGCACCTTATAGCGCATCAGGTGCTTGTCGGCAATCCACAAGTTGCCACCTTCGATAAGCAAATGGCGCAGCATCTGCGTTTCGCCACTCGCCGCGGGCTGATCGGCCAGATCGCCCAACGGTTGTTCGACATTCGACGCGTTGACGCCCATCACCTTGATGTGACCGCCGTCGGTCATCACCACCAGCTTACGATCGGACACGACGGGCGCCGTGAGGACGTGTCCCGGCAGGTCGATCTTCTGCACGGCTCGCGCAATCTTGCCGTCATTGGCGAGTGCAAGCACATGCAGTGCGCAAGACTTCGACCCGCGATTTTCGACCACCACCAGATGCTGGTGCAACACGAGCGGCGGCGCGCTCACCGTGCCCGTCTCATGCCCTAAGTAATAGGCCTGTTGGCAAGAAAGATCGCCCCCCAATACGTACACCGTCGACTGATCGCCAACCTGATAAACGCGACCGGCCGTTGAACTGGCCGCCGCCGCAATGCGAAGGCCTTGCGGCAGCGTCACGGACCTTCCGACGGCGCCCTTCTTAAGGTCGAGATGCAGCAGCTTGCCGGTGTAGGTCGAAACCACGGCTTGCTCGCCCGACACGGTCACTCCGGCGATTCGCTCGCCGATGGGTTGCCGCCAAACGAGTTTGCCATTCGCCGCCGCCAGAAGAACCAGCTCGCCTCGGGCGGCATCAACGACCAGCAGACTGGCTTCCTCTGGGGAACCGACCGACAGCGGCGGCGTGGGAGCGTCCAGGCCCACGTAGCGTCGCCAAAGGAGCTTGCCATTGCCCGAATCAAAACCGTAGACCGCGCCACGCAGCAGAAGCGCCGTCGGTGGGCCGCTGAGCGCCGATTCGGGCGCGCTTCGCGCGGCCAGCGCGATCTGGGCGACGACTGGCGAGGCCGGATCCTCGGTCTGGGCAGGATTTCCGCCCGTGGTAACTTCGACCACCCCTTTTTCGCTTTCCGCCACGGCCAGCACCGCGGCCGCGAGCGCCTCGTTGGGGGTCAGGTCGGGATACACTTTGAGCAGCTGCTTGCGCGCGGCGTACGCGGCAGCGATTTCGCTCTTGCCGGTCACGGTTTTCATGGCGGCTAACGTTCTGGTCAGTGCCGCCTCGCGGTCCAGCTCGCGGTTGGCGACGGCCATGATTTCGCGAATCGCGGCGATGCGCTGCATCGGCCGCTGCGATTGTGGAATATAATTGACGTTCATTACCAGGTCTTTGACGGCTGCTTCCGCTTCGGCGAGACGCGCTTTGACCGCGGCATTGTCCTTTTGCTTGACAGCATCCTTGGCAAGACCCTCGGCAATGTCGGGAAAGATCGAGCGGAATTCGAGCCGCGCCTCGGGAAATTCCTTCTCGGATTGAATTTCAGCCGCCACCGCCAGCGCCTCTTGGAGCGCGTGACTGAAATCTTTGGCCTGCGTGGCTTGCCGCAATCTCGCTAATCCGCGATGCACTTTCGCCAGGCTGATGCTGGGGTGTTTGGGGTTCTTATTGATGTACGTTGTGTACTTCGCGATCGCCTGCGTGTACGAGCCCGCCTGATAATCTTCTTCCGCCGCTTTGAACTGCTGATCACCGCTGCCGCGGAGGTACAAGAAAAACGCACCGCCGCCGATGATCATCAAAAGCAACAGCGCACCGCCGCCGAATAACATCAGAGGCGACTCCCACTCGCTTTCGCCCGACTTGAACTTCTTGGGTTCTCTCGGCCCGAACAGGCGGAATCGATTTGCCTTGGAGGGAGCCAGCAGGGCACCGCCGCCGGCCGTCATGGCGGGATTCGCCGCCAGCAGGTCGAGCGGTCCGCCCCCCAGCAACCCGGTCGGTGCGAGGTCGCCGAGCTCGTCAAACAGCGATGTTTCGGGGGCGGGGGGCGATCCAGCCGCCGGCTTGGAGGCCGCCGGTTTCTTCACCTCCGCCAGCTGCTGCTGCTGCTGAGCTACGTCGAGGAGCGACGACTCATCGAGCAACTGAAGTTTCTCGAGCGGCGCCAGCCCCAG
>SXGT01265829.1_pt1 | contig 10532 bp, 7 predicted proteins | sample 3176221 | NCBI WGS metagenome assembly SXGT01 (sample SAMN11356862, study PRJNA531348) | freshwater metagenome | isolation source: freshwater sample F1-120 | place: China: Fuxian Lake, Yuxi | collected 2017-12-25
ACGATACCACCACCGTTTTTTCCCAGCACGCCGAAACCATGCGCATCGTCTATTAGTAGACCAGCTTGATATTGATCAACCAACTCCACCAATAAAGGCAAATCGGCCAGATCGCCATCCATACTAAACACACCATCGCTGACAACCAGCTTTCTTCCAGCGTTATTATGAATTTGGACCTGCAAACCCACATAATCAGCATGCTTGAACCGACTGAATTGCGCGCGCGACAGCAAACCACCATCCAGCAGAGACGCGTGATTCAACCGATCTTCCAAAACATAATCACCACGCCCTACCAATGCCGAAATCACTCCGATATTCGCCATATAACCCGTGGAAAATAATAATGCTTTTTCTCGCCCGGTAAACTCGGCCAATTCCTCTTCCAATGCATGATGAGCCCGGGAATGGCCGCAAATCAGATGTGCTGAGCCACTTCCCACACCGTATTTATCCACCGCCATTTTAAAAGTGGCCACCACTTCAGGATGATTGGCCAAACCCAAGTAATCGTTACTGGAAAAGTTAATGACTGACTTGCCATTAATGGTCAGCACAACAGATTGTGGTCCATCAATAACACGTCGACTACGGTATAAGCACTGCTGACTCAGCTGTTCTAAATCCTGCCTGAATTGGTAAAACCGGTTAGTCATCAAGCATAGCTGGAGCCACCCATGCGCAAACCCAAGCGACCAAATAACTGTTGATCGTGATTCGTCATCGGATTGTCGGTGGTTAGTAATTTATCACCATAAAAAATTGAATTGGCACCGGCCAAAAAGCATAAAGCCTGCATTTCATCGCTCATATCGTTGCGACCTGCCGACAAGCGGACTCTGGACCGTGGCATCAGAATTCTTGCAACAGCAATGGTGCGAACAAATTGCAAAGGATCTAAAGCTTCAATTCCGTGCAAGGGCGTCCCCTCAACCTGCACCAGCATATTGATTGGCACACTTTCCGGATGCTTGGGCATATTCACCAATTGCAACAACAGTTTGGCACGATCGACTTCTGATTCACCCATGCCGACAATACCACCGCAACAAACATTGATACCGGCATCACGCACCCGCTCCAACGTATCCAATCGGTCTTGATAAGTCCGAGTGGTAATGACCTCTGAATAATAGTCTTCGGATGTATCCAGATTGTGATTGTAATAATCCAGACCACCTTCTTTTAAAGCCTGAGTTTGTTTATCGGTCAACATACCTAAAGTCACACAAGTTTCCATGCCCAAAGCTTTGACACCTTGCACCATTTCCACCACACGCTCAATATCCCTATCCTTAGGACTCCGCCAAGCCGCTCCCATACAAAAACGCGATGCGCCCTGGTCTTTAGCCTGTTGAGCGGCTTTTAATACGGCATCGACCGGTAACAAGGCTTCGGGGTTTAAATCGGAATCATAGCGCGCACTTTGCGGACAATAACCGCAATCTTCCGAACAGGATCCGGTTTTGATGCTCAATAAACTACTGACCTGAATTTCATTAGGATCGAAATAAACCCGATGCACCGATTGAGCTTTGAATATTAAATCATTAAAAGGCAGGGCAAATAATGACTGCACCTCCTCTATACGCCAATCATGGCGAAGCGGTGCATCAATTTTTATTAATTCCGGGGCAGACATTCTGGTAATCTCCAAACTGGATCGGGTAAAAGACAGGTCGACTACTTATCAACCCAAAACTATGATTCAAGTTAACAATTGGCCAAATATTATACAAAATTTTTTACTGCCATCACGTTGTATCTTTTGCGACCAACCTGGATTTGCAGAGCTGGATTTGTGCAAAGCCTGCCTGGATGATTTTCCGACCAACCAAAACTGCTGTTATCGATGCGGCGAACATTTCGATACCATCATAAACAATCCGCAATTATGCGGTCGCTGTCTAAAGAACCATCCTGGCTTTGATGAAACTCACGCACCTTATCTTTATGGCGACAACATGCGTTATCTGATCACTCAGCTTAAATTTCATCAACAGTATAAAAACGCTCGTTTGTTAGGCACACTGATGGCAAAACATATGGCTAAAAATGTTGAATTACCGGAATGCTTGATACCGATTCCGTTACATCCCAATCGATACCAACAACGGGGCTTTAATCAGTCCGTCGAAATTGCCCGCCACCTGTCAACCCAGTTGTCGATTCCAATGAATCTAAACAGCTGTATCCGCCATCGAGACACTCCGCATCAAACTGATTTACCTGCCAAACAACGTCAAAAAAATATGCGTAAGGCGTTCACAGTGGTTCATCGCTTACCTTACCAACATGTTGCTATTGTCGATGATGTCATGACAACCGGGGCCACCACATCAGCATTAGCTGAAGCATTAAAAACACAAGGTGTATGCAGGGTTGATGCCTGGGTTTGTGCTCGTGCCTAACCTCATAATCATTTAACGGGCTGGATACAACCGTGAACAAACACAATTTATGCACCGCTTTTGTGCGCTACCTGTCATTAAAATTACCCAATATCTCGATCAACACACAAAATGGCGACTGCCGATCCACCTCTAGCACAAGTATTTCCGCACACATGTTAATATATTCCCAAAATCAAGCTGTCTTCTTAACCAAAGTTGAAACAGAGTTATGACCCTTGACCTTATCATCATTGTACTTATCACCGGACTGCTATCCGGTGGCCTCGGGTTTTGGATTGCTCGCAAAACTTTACAACCACAGCCCTCTATCCATTTCAACACCAACCAACCGACCATAGACTTCCAAACGGTCAAACAGTATGTCGAAAGTATCGATGACTTTGCACAGCAAATCACGCCAGCTTGGGCAGCGCATATCGAAAATTGTCGTCAAGAGATGGAATATGCCATCGGCGAACTAACCCAGCGTTTTGCCGGGATTACCATGAATCTCGACTCAACGCTCAACTCGTCGAGTTCAACGTTAAACCAAACCCACAATGACATTTTCTCGACCAGCAACTCCGGTTTACAGCAAGTTGTTGGTTCACTTGAAGTTGCTTTACAAGAGAATATCGTCGTACTCGAACGTATTCGCTCCTTAACAGGATTTGTGGACGAACTCAAAACTATGGCTCGAGAAGTGGCCCGGATTGCTGACCAAACCAATCTGATTGCACTGAACGCAGCCATCGAAGCTGCTCGCGCCGGTGATGCGGGTCGTGGTTTTGCAGTAGTCGCCGATGAAGTCAGGAAACTTTCAAAATTATCCGGTGAAACCGGCAAGTTGATCGGCGCTAAAGTCGAGCAGATCAATTTGGCTATGCACTCCACCTTGGCCTTAGTCGAAAAAAGCACCGAAGATGAATCAACTGCAGTGGCTTGTTCCAATGACAATATTCAAGCTGTACTCGGAAATTTACAGACTGTGTTTACAAGCCTTGAGGAGCATTCAAACACTCTGAGCTTGTCTGCCAAGTCTATCAAACATGAAATTGAAGAATCGCTGGTTCAATTTCAATTCCAGGACAGAATCAGTCAAGTGTTGACACATGTCAGCAATAGTATCAATCGGTTTCCACATTACATCGGTATCATTCACGCCGATGGCATCGAATCGCTTCAACCGCTGAATACAGCCGACATGCTGGAAGCGCTTAAAAACACCTATACCATGGAAGCGGAGCACCGAGCCCATGGAGGAGAGGTTTCCGCGACTTCTCAAAGCAGTGACGAAATTACATTTTTCTAGAGGTTATATGCATGGCTAAAACTATTTTAATCGTTGATGATTCAGCTTCTGTCAGACAAGTCGTCAGTATCACCTTAAAAGGCGCTGGCTATGAAGTCATAGAAGGCGTCGATGGCAAAGATGCTTTAAGCAAACTAAAAGGCCAAAAAGTGCATTTGATAATCTCCGATGTCAACATGCCTAATATGGACGGCATTACTTTTGTCAAAGAAGTTAAAAAGCTCGAGGCCTATAAATTTACGCCTATCATAATGCTGACCACTGAATCTCAAGAGGCTAAAAAACAAGAGGGACAGGCTGCGGGAGCCAAAGCATGGGTGGTCAAACCCTTTCAACCCGCTCAAATGTTGTCTGCGGTTTCCAAACTGATTCTGCCGTAAACACGATTATTCCGCTCCATTATCCGGAATTTAATATTCCTAAACCGGGGGTGTATGTATGAAGAGTTTAACTATTGAAGACGAACTCACCATTTTTACCGCTGCAAAACAGAAAGCCGCTTTACTCACATTTTTAAAAAGTGGCAATAAGCTGGAAATCAATCTTTCCAAAATCGAAGAAATGGACACAGCCGGGCTGCAGCTATTGATACTCATCAAACGTGAGGCCGCCAGACTGGGTAAATCCTTGAGTTTTGCCATGCACAGCAAAGTGGTTCTGGAGATTCTGGAACTGACCAATCTGACCACTGCCTTTGGCGATCAAGTGGTACTGTCCGAACATTGAAGGAGTAAGCAAAATGAATCTTGATGCGGAAATGCGCGATGCGCTAATCACCTTCACCGTTGAAAGCCTGGAATTGTTACAAGACATGGAAGATTGCTTGCTCAGTCTGGAAGATGGCGAAGATCCTACTGAGCGTATTAATTCGATTTTCAGGACAGCACACACCATCAAAGGTTCTGCTGGATTGTTTGGCTTAAACCATATCGTCTCGTTTACTCATGTCGTTGAAAGCGTGCTCGATGCCGCCCGTGACGGCAAAATCGCCGTAACATCAGAACTGGTAGCCGCCCTACTTCCCTGCTGCGACCACATGAACTTATTAGTTCGCAATGTTGCCGACGGCCAAATCGAAGAAGACGCCGTTTTGACGGCAAATGGTCAATTTTTATTGGATGGTTTACAGCATTTTCTATCCGCCAAACCCTCTCAAGACAAAATAGTCACAATTTCCGAACAACCCAACAAAATTGAAAGCATTGGCGGCGGCGCCGTCGACAGTGGCAACTGGCATTTATCCTTACGTTTCGGAGCTGATTCCTTGCGTGACGGTATGGACCCTCTGTCATTCATTCGTTATCTGAGCACCCTGGGAACAATTGCTCAACTAACAACCATCTGCGAAGGCATCCCCGCAGCTGAAGACATGAACCCCGAAACCTGTTATCTCGGTTTTGAAATCAACTTAAATAGCAATGCCAGCAAAGAAGAAATTGAAAGCGTTTTTGAATTTGTCCGGGATACCAGCAGCATTCACATCCTGCCCATGGATAGTGAAATCAGTGAATTTATTGATTTAATTAAAGAACTCCCCGAAGAGGAGAGCTTTCTGGGCCAACTTTTAGTTAAAAGTGGGGCTTTAACTCTACGGGAACTGGAAGAAGCACTCAGCATACAGGACGCAGAAAGTTCAGATAACTTAGACTCAGGACCAAGCAAACATAAACAACCACTAGGGGAAATTCTGGTTGAACAACAGGCAATACCAGAACCCATCGTCAATGCCGCTTTAGACAAACAAAAACAGATCAAAGACAGCAAAGCCCGTGAGAATCAAAGTATCCGGGTAGATGCGGAAAGGCTGGACATCCTGATTGATTTAATTGGGGAACTGGTGATCTCCAGCGCCGGGGTGAATTTACGGGCTTTAGAAACCCGCGAAACCGGCTTACAGGAGGCCACCAGCGAAATGATGCGCCTGGTCGAAGAAGTTCGAGATAGCGCTTTGCAATTACGCATGGTACCCATCGGCACCACCTTCAGCCGCTTCCATCGGGTAGTTCGTGATGTCAGCAAAGAACTGAATAAAGATATCGAGCTCATCATCAGTGGCGGTGACACCGAAGTCGACAAATCGGTGGTTGAAAAAATTGGCGATCCATTAATGCATCTAGTCCGCAACTCCATGGATCATGGCATCGAAAATGCCGAACTCCGATTGAGCCGCGGCAAAGCCCCACGAGGCATATTACGCCTGAATGCTTATCACGCTTCCGGCAGTATCGTCATTGAAGTCTGCGATGATGGCGGCGGTCTCAATCGCGACAAAATTCTGGAAAAAGCCATTGAGCGCGGCTTGATTCAAGCCAATGCCACTCTGAGCGACCAGGAAATCTTTGCGCTGATTTTCGAACCCGGTTTTTCAACGGCCCAACAGGTATCCAACCTTTCCGGTCGCGGCGTCGGTATGGACGTCGTGAAGAAAAACGTCACTTCGTTAAGAGGCAGAATAGAGGTTGAAAGCCAGATGGGTATGGGCACAACGATCAGAATCCATTTGCCTCTGACTTTGGCCATCATAGACGGCTTTATGGTGGGTGTAGGCCTATCCACTTTTGTTATCCCCCTCAATCGAATCCTCGAGTGTGTCGCATTACCCGAAGATACCCGGAATCATGAATATATGGATTTACGCGGAGAGGTATTGCCACTGATACGACTCAGGACGCTGTTTGATATCAATGCGGAACCTTCTCAGCGTGAAAACGTGGTGATTGTTGAATACGCAGGCAACAAAGCCGGTTTCATCGTTGATCGTCTATTGGGTGAATTCCAGACCGTCATAAAACCACTTAGTAAGCTATTCATCCATATTAGAGGGGTTGCGGGTTCAACCATCTTGGGTAATGGAAAAGTCGCGTTGATTCTCGACGTAGCTAGCTTGGTAAGTTTTGTCGAAAACAAACGTCCTACCGGGACTCAAAGCCTTAACTATTCCCCAAACTGATCATTTGGTTTTCCATGTTGGAGAGTTATATGAGTTTTCAGCCATTTTGGGCACCGCACCGCATCACATAATAATTTTTGGCAGTCTATCAAAATCATCATAGATTGCCTGCCCCCCTATTCAACACCTTAAGCAAAATAGATTTTGGAGTACATCGACTAAATAAAACCACTGGCTGAAGACCAACGCCTTTCAAATAATTATAAAAAGTCACTTGTAATCTTTCTATCAAAGGAAAAATCATGAATAACATGACCTTAAAAACCAAACTATTTGGTTTGATAAGCGTAGCTCTTTTGGGGCTATTCATTGTTGGTACAGCAGGCTGGGTCGGCTTATCGAGTACTGCAGAATCAGTCAATGAAATTGGCAAGGTAAGATTGCCGTCAATACTTAGTCTGAAAATTATTGATGAAGGCCAGGCTTCAATTCGCTCTTTAAACAGACGTATTGCTTTTTTCGAAAACGATGCCAAGGTTCAAGCAGCTGACTATGCGGCTGAATTAAAGAAAAAAGACCAGATTTGGCAGGAGATTACCAAGGGCTGGAAAATCTATGAACCCCTACCCCAAACCCAAGAAGAAGCAGTGTTATGGGCACAATTTGTCAAGGACTGGAATGAATGGAAGCAAGGCGACCAATCGATTACCGATATCATTACCTCCCTAAGTAACAACAAGGATGAGGCCAAAAAGAAAGAATTATTCATCGAGTTTTATCAACGCATGGACAAATTACTGCCCTTGTATGACAAAGCCGAAGCCAGCTTGACCAGAGTCATCGATTTGAATGTCGATATTGGTAATGCAGCAACCAGCGCCAGCGACGAGCAAATCAGCTCGGCAAAAATACAAATGATTAGTGCACTAATTCTGTCATTGGCTGCTTTATTGTTCTTGGGTCTTTGGGTGGTGCGTAGTATTCTGGCACAACTGGGTGGCGAACCAGACTTTGTCGCGGCACTGGCCAATAAAATTGCTGTTGGTGATCTTAGCACCCAAATTCAACTCAACGTCAATGACAAATCCAGCGTCATGGCTGCCATGCAAAATATGGTAACCGCCATACAAGCCTTGATCAGCGATGCTGGCCTACTATCCAAAGCGGCTGTGGATGGCAAATTATCCACAAGAGCTGACGCCTCCAAACACCAGGGTGACTTTCGTAAAATTGTGGAGGGTGTCAACCAAACCCTGGATGCCGTCATAGGACCACTAAATGTTGCAGCCAATTACGTCGACAACATTTCCAAAGGCAACATCCCAGCCAAAATTACCGACAATTACAACGGCGACTTCAATACAATTAAAAATAATCTGAATAACTGTATTGAAGCCATCAGCAATATGGTCGCCGAAGCAGCCAATCTGGAAAAAGCTGCGATTGAAGGTCGATTGTCTACCCGTGCCGACGCCAGTCAATATCAAGGCGATTATCGTAAAATCGTGATGGGCGTCAACAACACCCTGGATGCGGTCATCGGGCCCTTGAATGTCGCTGCCGATTATGTGGATAAAATCTCTAAAGGTGCAATTCCAGCCAAAATTACTGACACCTACAATGGTGATTTCAACATCCTGAAAAACAATCTGAATACCTGTATCGATGCAGTGAATAAGCTGATAGCTGATGCTGTGATGCTATCTGAAGCTGCGGTACAAGGAAAGTTATCGACTCGTGCGGATGCCACTATGCATCAAGGCGATTTCCGTAAAATCGTTGAGGGCGTCAACCAAACCCTGGATGCCGTCATAGGACCGCTGAACGTAGCAGCCAATTACGTCGACAACATTTCCAAAGGCAACATCCCAGCCAAAATTACCGATAATTACAATGGCGACTTCAACACGATTAAAAATAATCTGAATAACTGTATCGAAGCCATTAGCAACATGGTCGCAGAAGCCGCCAATCTTGAAAAAGCGGCGATTGAAGGTCGATTGGCTACCCGTGCCGACGCCAGTCAATATCAAGGCGATTATCGTAAAATCGTCATGGGCGTCAACAACACCCTGGATGCGGTCATCGGACCGTTGAATGTCGCAGCCGATTATGTGGATAAAATCTCCAAAGGCGCAATTCCAGCCAAAATCACCGATACCTATAACGGTGACTTTAATATTTTAAAAAACAACCTGAATACCTGTATTGATGCAGTCAATGCTTTAATCGACGATGCGAATTTATTGGCGGTTGCTGCCGTAGAAGGCCGTTTGGCTACTCGTGCAGATGCCAGCAAACATCAAGGTGATTACCGCAAAATTGTCAAAGGCGTAAATGACACGCTTGAAGCCGTCATAGGCCCGTTGAATGTAGCTGCCAATTACGTTGAACGCATTTCCAAAGGCGATACACCGCCCAAAATTACCGATGCTTACAACGGTGACTTCAACAACATCAAAAACAACCTGAATCTGGCTATCGACGCCATCAACGAACAAGCCGGTACCGCACAATCCATTGCGATGGGCGACTTAACCGTAGCTGTGAATGTGCGTTCAGAAAATGATTTGGTGGCAAAAAGCCTGAAATTGGTGCTTGAAAACATCAAAGCCGTCATGTCAGACACTGACAAACTGATTAAGTCTGCAGCGGATGGTCAGTTGGATATTCGAGCCGATGCTGAAAGACATCAAGGTGATTACTGCCGCCTGGTTGATGGTATCAATAAAATTCTCGACGGCATCGTTCTGCCTATCAACGAAGTGGTTGATGTATTGAAAGCTGTTGAACAAGGCGATTTAACACACAGCGTCAACGGTCACTATAAAGGCCAAATTGCTGACTTCAAAGACACCGTCAACAATACCATCAACAAGTTGTCACAAACCATTTCCGAAGTGGTCACGGCTACCTCACAACTCAGCAACGCTTCCGAGCAAATCAGTGCAACCTCTCAATCCTTGTCACAAGCCTCCAGTGAGCAGGCGGCCAGTGTCGAAGAAACGAGCGCCAGTATCGAACAGATGGCGGCCAGCATTAATCAGAACACTGAAAACGCCAAAGTCACGGATGGTATGGCCGCCAAAGCCGCAAAAGAAGCCAGTGAAGGTGGTGTCGCTGTTAAACAAACCGTCAGTGCGATGAAAGAGATCGCCAATAAAATCGGCATCATTGACGACATCGCCTATCAAACCAATATGCTGGCGTTAAACGCAGCGATTGAAGCGGCGCGTGCAGGTGATCATGGTAAAGGCTTTGCAGTAGTAGCAGCGGAAGTGCGAAAGTTAGCTGAACGTTCGCAGGTTGCAGCGCAGGAAATTGGCGAGCTGGCTGAAACCAGCGTCAAAACCGCTGAAACCGCTGGCAAACTGCTAGATGAAATCGTACCCAGCATCGCCAAAACCTCCGATCTGGTTCAGGAGATTACCGCCGCATCCCAGGAACAATCTTCAGGGGTCAGTCAAATCAACACCGCCATGAACCAAATGAATCAGATCACCCAGCAGAATGCTTCTGCGAGTGAAGAACTGGCGGCTACAGCGGAAGAAATGACTGGACAAACTGAACAAATGCAGAATTTGATGAGCTTTTTCAAGATTGACGCCATCAGCACCTCTTCATCAACGCCTACTAAATCAAAATCCGGCAAAATTAACGAAAGGAGCAAGCCCAACATGCAGGTCAGTCGCAGCAACACTGATACTGAGTTCGATTTGAACAAATTTGAACGGTTTTAGGTTGAAAAAACGATTGCTGATCAAATGAGTTTAAATCCGACTTAATTCAGTCAATCTCGCCTATGCTTAATACGAATACAGAACTAAGGGTAAGTTGAATGAGATCTATACATCTTGCAAATATTTCTCATACCTTCTGCCAGATCGATTAACTACTTTGGGAGCCAAAAATGTTTAGTAACATGAAAATTGCA
>SXGT01634087.1_pt1 | contig 10532 bp, 10 predicted proteins | sample 3176221 | NCBI WGS metagenome assembly SXGT01 (sample SAMN11356862, study PRJNA531348) | freshwater metagenome | isolation source: freshwater sample F1-120 | place: China: Fuxian Lake, Yuxi | collected 2017-12-25
CCGACACGAGTCGGCTCGCCTTCGCGGCCGCGTCGGCGAGGCCTTCGCGCAGAACCTCGGCGACCTCCAGGGGGTCGGTCGGATCGCCGCGCGGCGCGTGCCCCTCGGTCTCGGGCTTCATGGTCGTTCTCCTTTTGGGGCTGGGGATCGGGACGAGAGAACCGTTGGTTACCCCGGTTCGGAGGGGTCGATCACCGGCAGCGGCGTCCGGTGCGGCTCGGGCGCCGGGCGCCAGCAGTGCCCGCACACGTCGCACGTCACCCGGCGCGGGCGCCGAACTCCGTCCTCGGCGGGGCACACCGGCGGGCTGTCGGGGGGAACGGGGTGGCCGCGGAGTGCCCGAACCCGGAACACCAGATCGACTGCGGCGGGCGGCGCGTCGTCCTCGTTCACCGAGAGCCACGCGAGACGCACACCGGCCGGGACGTTCGCCGGCACGCCGGTGTCGCGGTCGCACGAGTACCACGCGACGCAGTTCGGCAGCGCGCTCATCCGGTCGATCGCGGGCCGGATCTCGGTGCACCGCCACGAGCGCGTGTAGAAGTAGAAGGTGACGCGGGGCGAGCGGCGCATGATCGCCAGCCACTTCCGGGCGTACCACGCCGTGAGAAAATCGCCCGCGGTATGGACCCGAACGATCCACACCCGGTGGGCGATCAGGAACGCGACGACGCGGCGCACGAAGTCGCGCCGGCGCGAGGCCCGCAGGTTGCGCCGGTACTTGGCCACGACGGCGGGCCGGTACCGCTCGACGGCCACGGCGTAGCAGTGAGTCGAACAGGTCGGGGACATTCCGGGGCAGACGTCGGGCGTACCCGAGGGCAGCGCGAACCCCCAGATCCGCCGACCGCCCAGCTTCCGGTTGCCGGGGGTGAGCATCACGAACCTCCGAAAATGATCAACGGCGCCCGACGGCCAAGTGGCCGACGGGCGCCGTGAAACAGGGGACGAGCAACGTCGGTGTCCGGGCGCCGACGGGCGCCTGTCATCCGCCGGCCAGCGCGCGGCGGACCAGGTCGTGGGCGTCGTCGAGGAACGGGCGCCCGAGCATCCACCGCAGGTAACCGGGGTCGCGCGCGGCGACCCCGGCGAGCGGCTGCCCGCTGTACTTGCCGAACGCGAACACGACGTGCCCCGCTTCGCGCCGGAACCGCCCGGCGACGTCCACCTCGACCAGTGCCGCGTGCAGCTCGGCGGGCGCGGGCGGCAGCGCGTGCCGCTCCACTTGCCGGTCGAGTACCTCGGCGGTGGCCCGCGCGTCGGCGACCGCGGAATGGGCGTCGGCGTGGTCCCGCCCCAGGTACTCGCGGACGGCGCTGGTCAGATCCCGCGGGTGGCACCGCCGGTACAGGGCCAGGACGTCGATCACCCGACGCCCGGCCACCCGGAACGGGAGCCGCACGCGCGCGAACTCGGCGGCCAGGAGCGGCAAGTCGAACGAGGCGATCCCGAACCCGGCGAGGTCCGAGCCGTGCAGGGTGGCGAACAGTTCGGGCGCGACCGCGGCGAACGTCGGGGAGCCGATCACGTCAGCGTCGGTGATACCGTGGACCGCACTCGCCGCGGGCGGGATCGGCACGCCCGGATGGATACGCCGGTGGAACAGCTCGTGCTTCCCGCCCGGCAGGAGCGTCAGGACGGCCACCTCGACGACCCGGTCGGCCGCCGGATCGACGCCGGTCGTCTCGAGATCCAGAACGGCCAGTGGGCGGTCGAGGACCAGATTGGACAGCGGGACGGACATGGGATCTCCGTTGGGCACCTCCCGGCCGTCGCCGAGGCTGGTTGGGGTACGCGGGACCGGATGACGGGCCGTGAGGGATCACGAGCCCGCGTGGAAGTCGGACCAGGAGTCGGCGAGCTCGCGCCGCAGTTGGGACACGCGGCCGGCGCTGAGACCGGTTACGCGCGCGGCTTCATCGGTCGCGTGACCCCGCGCCAGTAACTCGGCGACGTGCCGCTTGACGGCCGAGAGCGTGCCGAGCCAGGCGGGGAAATCGATGTTGAACGCCGCCTGCTCATCGACCCGGACGCGCCGGTCCAGGGCCAGGTCGCGCCACCACCCGCCGCCGGGCATCGGGTCGTCCAGCTTGCGGATCGTCACCCGCTCGCCGCGAGGGCGACCCAGCAGGTCCCGGGTGGAGAGCCGGCGGACCACGCCCCGCCCGTTGGCCACCGCCCGCGCCACGAAGTGGGCGAACACCGCGGGGAACGCGGTCGGATCCTTTCCCCGCTCCTTGAGCCGGAGGTACGAGGCGAAGCCGTAGGCCAGGACGTCGGCGACGGCCTCCTCGCGATCGACGGGGCGGAGGTGACGGAACCGGACCCGGGCGTGCGTTCGGAGCCGCGGCACCAGGGATTCGAACGCGGCCCGAACGGGCGCGGGCGCAAGAGCGATCATCGGAGCGATCTCCTTCGGGAATGAAAAAGACCGCCCAGCGGGGCGGTCTTGCGGATGCAAAGCCGTCCGTTACGGAGCGCGGGATGACAGGGCACTATTCGGTCGGTTGACCCGGCGCGGGGCCTTCGTCGCTCGACGGGCCTTCGGACGGGTTCGGGGACTCGGACGTGGCCCGATCGGTCGTCGGCGGTGTCTGGGACCGCGAGCGGGCGACCGCCTCGGCAACCATCACGAGCAACCGGTGCAGCACCGAGCCGGGCTCGATCGGCCCGTCGCCGGGACCGTGGGGTTGATTCCGATCCGGTGGGTGGGGCATTCGTCCTCCTGTGTCGGCGCACGAAACGACCCCGGCGAAGTTGCCGGGGTCGGAGGGGTTCACGAATCACCGCCGGCTCAGAGCTCCGGCGGCCGGTAGTCGGGCCGCGGCTCGAAGGCGTACTTCGCGTTGTGGTGGCGGCGCAACTTCGGATAGTCCGACGGCGGGTCGCTCACCATCACGTACGGGGTGTCGAGCCCCAGATCCCGCATCCGACGGTCGAGGGCCAGCGCCTGCCAGACGCCCGCCTGGGTCGCCGGCTCCGGGAGCCGTTGGGCGATCTGGCGCTGGTCGAGTCCGGCGCCGGCGAGCCGGACCGCCTCGGCGCGGATCCGCTCCCGCTGCGGCGGCTCGAACAGGTCGAGAGTGACCGTGCGGGTCAGGAAGGCGGTCACGCCCGGCGCGTGCCGGGCGTCGGGCACCACCCCGGCGAGCGACAGCGTCGCGCGGGCGCGGGGCAGCGGATGGCCGCCGTCGCACAGCCGCACCAGGTACACGTGGAACTCGGGCACGACCGATCGCAGCAGGGCGCCGAACTCCGGGGAGTCCGCGGCCAGGTCGCGGAACTTCTCCTCGAACTCCTGCCGCAGTTCGGCCACCGAGCCCGGCAGCACCGGCGTGCGGCCACAGAGGCGCTCGAGTTCCCGGCGTTCGCGACCGAGCCGTTGCTCCTCGGCCTCCAGTTGCGCCAGTTGCTCCGCGAACATCGGCTTGGGGCCGTACTCGGCGACGCCGCGGGCCAGATTCGCCCGCTTCGTGGCCAGCGCCGCCTCGGCCCGCTCCAGTTCGGCGCGCCGGCGGTCGGAGTGGGCGTCGCCCCGCCGCCCGGCCTCCTCGACCAGACCACGGAACTGGTCGTCGAACCCGGCCAGGCGCTCCAGCTCCGCGCGGAGCGCCCGCGCGACGGCCTCCGCGGCGCGGAGGCCGTTGAAGCCGACCGAGTTCCAGCACTTCCACTCCCGCGAGCCGGAGCACATCAGGTTCTCGGTCACGCCGTTGCCGCCCCAGACGTACTGCCGCCCGCAGGACCAGCACCGCGCGTGCTGGCCGGGGAACCGGGTTCGCTTCTTGGGCCGCCCGCGGAGCGGGTCGGCGCCATTGACCGGCTTGCGGCCGAACCCCTTGTTCTCCTCGTCGAGGATCTCGTTCACCTCGTCGAACAGGTCCGCCTCGACATGGGCGAGGTTCGGATACTCCCGGAAGACCGGCCCCGCCGGGTTCTTGACCGCCACCCGCCGGCCGGTTTCGTGGTGCTTGACGGTGTGCTTGAACCCGCGGCCGGGCATCCCCTTCAACACCGGGTTGCGGGTGATCCGCCGGACCATCTTCCCGTCCCACACCTCCTTCCGCGCGTAGGGGCCGGTGGGGATCCTCCGGGCGTTCAACCAGTCGGCGACGGCCGAGCAGTTGCGGACCTCCCGCAGCCGCCGGAACCACTCCCGGTAGATCTCGGTCGCGTCCGGATCCTTCTGCCAGTCGTCGTAGGTCCTGGCGTCTTCGGGCACGACGTACCCGTAGACGGGGCGGGCCGTCGCGCCGCCGAACTTCTTGAACCGGTTCATGAGCTTGTGCTTGAGCCGCTTGGACGTGTGGGCGTTGTGCCCGACGTGGTCGCGGCACGCGGAGATGACGTCCTCCTCCCACGTGTCCTCGGCCGTGTCGATGCAGTCGTTGGGCGCGATCACGCGGACCCCGTGATCGACCGCGATGCCGCACAGCTCGGACACCGCCGTGCCGCGGACGATCCGGCCGATGTCCTCGGCGATCAGCAGGTCGAGTTCGCCGCTGCGGAGCATCGCCTCGACCTCGGCCAGCTCGGGCCGGTCGAGCCGCTCGCCCTTGCCCGTGGTGGCGATCACCCGGTACTCGACCGGCCCGTCGTACAGTTCGGCCACGACCTGCTTGGCGTGATCGACCTGGTCGTCGAGTGACAGTTCCTTCTGGTTCTGCCCGCCGCTGATGCGGGCGACGATGCCGACGACGAGCGTGTGGCCGTTGCGGGGCCGGATCGGGTCGTGTTGTCGGGACAAGAGACACCTCACGAATGGTGAACGGGTCCGCCTCGACCGGGGCCGGCGCGTGCGCGGCCCCGGTCGAGGCGAACCGGACTCGGTGCGGACGGACAGGGGGAACAACCCCGGCCGGGCGGACGCGCTCGGGCACGCCCGCCGCGGTGACGATGACGGGTGGGGGGTCGCGTCGGGGTCGCGCCATGCGACCCCGGACGAGAAGGGGAAACGAGAAGACCCCGCACGGCCGGTGAACCGCGCGGGGTCGGGGATGGGTGCAGAAGTTCGCCGCCGGCCGAGAGCTAATCCGCCTTCACTATATCATGACGCAATAACATAAAATATTTAGTTATAATATTGACAGTTCGGTTGCGGTGCCGCGAGCGCCCCGCCACTCACCGGCACCCGAGTGAACCGGAAAATGATAACCGCACGTCATAACTCGCAAATATCCATTACTCATTACCATTATCACTATATTATGACACATTAACATTAGTTATTTAGTCATCACTGATCGCCGCGCCCCGCTCACGGCGTCCACTCCCTCAGCGAGTCGCCGGCCCCGCGTTCGAACACCCGGATGCGGGCCGGCTGCAGGTCCAGCCGGTAGGTGCCGCGACCGGCCGGCACGACCAGCGCGGCCAGGGTCGGCGGGAGCCCGCCGGCCTTGACCATCCGGGACTTCTGCTTGGTGAGGTACTTCGGGTCCTTACTGGACCCGCCCCGGAGGGTGTACTCGTCCACCGCCGCGCCGGCCTTCGAGGCCCGGGCCAGTTCCCACAGAAAGGACCACCAGGCGGTGTGATTTCCCCAGTCGAGTTCGACCAACCCCTTCTCCCAGTGCACCTGCCGCGACACCTCCACGAGCACCAATCCGCCGCCGGCCACGGCCATCTCGAGCGCCTCCTGCGGGTCGTCCGGTTCCTCGCCGATCACCCGCAGGAGCACCCGCCCGCTGTCGGCGTCGAGAAAGCCGATCCGGACGCCCACGTCCACCACGGCCCGGGGCAGCGACACCCCGCGCAGGTGCCTCCACATCCCGACCGCGCCGCGGTGCCGGGCGTACGCCGCCTCCAGGTCACCGCCGAGCCGCCGCCGGTCCTCCGCGGTCAGCACCCGGTCCCACAGCCGCAGCGCGGCCGCCGTCCCCTTCACGCGCAGGTACGCCGTCTGCCACTCGTCCTCGGCCCATTTCGGCATCGTGCCCCCCGTTCCCGTCGGGGGTTGAGTCGTCGCCGTTGCCATCGTCGTCCTCCGATTGGGCTGATTCCAGGCGGCAACTCAAACTCGTTTCCCCCGTCGTGTAAAGGGCAGGAACAGCACACACGAGCTATCACGTGGTGCAAGCGCTTCGAACGCTTACAGTTCGGCGCGTGCATTTTTCCCCAATTTTTCTCACCGCGGGTACCTGTTCCCCCTCCGTGGCGCAATTTCCCGAGGGTCGCGTGAGGGGACCGGGGGGCGACCGCCGGGCGAGAAAATCCGCTCACCACCAACCGAGCACCTGGCTCGGTGTGGGGGCGGGCACGACGGCGATGACTGACTTGTGGGCTGGCGACTGCTTCGTGGTATGCGCGGCGGACGGGCGGTGCTGGAGCGGGGAGGAGTGGGTCGGCCTGTGGTCGGCCGCGCGCCAGTTCCGACGACCGGACCGAGCATACGAGTTATGCGCACAAGAGGCTCGGGAAGCAGAGCGGCGAACAGGAACCGCCGGGGTGGTCTGCTACATCCCCCGTGGAACCCCGCCCACGATGCCCTTGGCTCCCTTCACGAACTACTCGCAAGTCGACTTGCGAGAGTTGGTTCCGGCGACGCAGGGTTCGACCCTCCGGCGCGCCTGACGACAGGCGCCTTGGACGGTGATGTCCTCCGGCCGGCGCGCCGGAAGAATTGCTGAACGTGGGCCACCCTTCCCCGACCTGTCTCATGTTGACTTGCGAGACTTGGCCCTCAAGCCCGACGTGTGTTGGATCGCAATCTTCTTGACCGTCCCGTTGCGAAGGTGGATCTGGACCTGGGCGACCCGCTGCATGTGGCTCACGCGGGTAATGTGAACCCAGATTTCGCTCACCACGCTGCGGATCTTCGACTTCAGCTTCCGCCGGACATCCCGAAGCTCATCCCCTTGACAGTTCAGCAGGCCGAGCAGCGACTGAACCTCCCCGAGGTTGACCGCCTTGCAACTCGCCGCATCCGCCTTCAACTCTTCCAGCCGCCGTACAGCCTCCTTCTTCGACCTGTGCAGCGTCTTCAGCAGCCCGACGTAGGTCTCCGGCGATTCCTCGTCCGGGTCCGCCGCCTTCAACTCGGCGTCTTGGATGCGGTGGTCCATTACCACCAACTTGCCGCTCAGGTCGGCGATCTCGGTTTCGCGCTCGTCGCCTCCGTGTTCCACGCCGAGCACGTCGCCGGGTTTCAGTTCCGAAAGGGCGTGCAGGAGAGCCTGCTCGAACGGCGGGTAAGGAAAGGACAACCCCTTACCCCTTCGCGTCGAGCCGTTGGCGGTGGCGCCGGAGGTGAGGTAACGGTACGGCCGGGGTTCCCCGCCGGGCGTCGTGGACTGGCGGAAGGTGTGGACCGACATCGTGGTGCGGGTCTCGGCGCAATGGACGATCCCCGTGAACAGGTTCGTCTCGAACTGGCCGGGCCTTCCGAGCACGCGGAACCTCGCCTTCATCCCGGCCTGCACCTGAAAGAACTGCTCCTCGGTGACGACCGGCGGAAAGTAGTTCTTGATCGGCTCGCCGCAATCGACTCGCTTGTTGCCTTCTTCCCGCCGTTGAGGTTGGAACTCGCCGTAGACCGCCCGGTTGGACAAGATTTGTAGGACGTAGGAATCCCGCCACCGACCCGAGTCGCCGAACGGTGGGTACTTCTTCGGGTTGGCAACGAGGTGCTGGAGGATGCGATTCACGCCCAAGCCCTCCGCGCTCAGCCGGAAAATCTCACGGACCGTCTCCACACGTTCGGGGATCGGCCGGAATCCCCGCTCTGTCAACTCCAGCCAGCGGGGGGCCATTTTGGTCATCGGCAGCCCGCCGACGGCGCGTTCCTTCTTCCTCGCCCACGCATCTTTCAACCGGAAAGACTTGGTGGCCGATTCCTCGTGGGCCCGGCTCATGTAGATGAGCGGCTCCAGCAGGGCCGCGATGTCGTTGATGCTGTCCTGCGAGTAGGTTCGGCGGGGTTCGCGGGTGACTATCGAGACCCCGCTGTTTAGTATGGAGATGAAGAGTTGCAGCGCTTCGCCGACCTTGTTCCGGCTGAGGCGGTCGATGCTTTCGATGATGAGGACGGAACCCCGCAGCACCCGGCCGATGCGGATGGCTTCAAGGAACTCGCCGAGGGCGCCGACCTTCGCGTTGGCGCCCCGGAAGGCCGACACGCCGAGGTCGTTCAGGGTAAGCGATTCGTCGAGCACCCAGCCGTTCTCGCGGCAGACTTCGACGGCGAACTCGGCCTGGCGCCGGAAGGACTCGCCCTTCTGCTGCTTCTTGGACGAGAACCGTATGTAGGAGAACGCGCGTGACACTTGAGCCTCCGTGCTCTTGGAATGGCGGGGAATCATGACTGAACTCCAAGGGGCGGGGAGTATTGTATCGGACTTCATGCAAAGTCAAATTCCGTTCGACATCGCGACGTGCATGTATTACACCGGCATCGACCCGTTCACCAAGAAGCCGGTCCACACCGCGAAGAACCTGAACGACCGAAAGATGCAGCGCGCCCTGATGCAGTTCTTCAAGCCGGAGAATTACTTCGAGGTGCGCGAGGCGCTCATCAAGGCCGGGCGCGCTGACCTGATCGGCGGGTGCGACGGGCTGATCGCCGCGAACCCGCCGAAGGAAGCACTCGAAGCACGGCGGAAGCACGCTAACACCGCGACGCGCGGCGATCACTATCACTCGGTCGCGAACCCCGCGGCCGGCGAACCCGCGGGCGAGCGCCCGTCCCCGCCGCTGGTACAACGCGCCGGCTACCGGCCGGGTCGCAAGTCGCAGGCCCGGCGCAAGAAGCCCGGTCGCGGCCCGAAACCGAATTGATACCCACGGAGACGCTCCCGATGGCCGAACGAGACCCACGAACAGTGTTCGTCGCCGACAGCGCGCGGCTCGCCGATGCGGTGGTGCAACTGCTTGCCGCGAACGGCATCCCGGCGGAGATCGAGCAACTGCCGCCGGCCCCCATTTCCGCGCTCACGGGCATGAGCGAGGCACCGGAGGTGGAGGAATACCCGATCCTCGTGACCGAGCCGAAGAAGGTCGATGAAGCCCGCGACCTGCTCGCGATGGCCGAGAAGATGGCTGCCGTGCGTGCGTCGGTCGAGAAGCGGGCCGCGCGCACCGGCGACGTGACCGCGACCTGCGAGGATTGTGGCAAGCCGTCGACGTGGCCGGCAAAGGCGATGGGCACGACCGAGGTGTGCCCGCACTGTAGCGGCTACATGGACATTCCCGACCCCGACGAGGACTGGTCCGACGTGGACTTCGGGACCGAGGCGGACGACGAGGAAGAAGGGGCAAAGGAATAGCGATGACGCTCGCGCTCCAACCGTTCACTGTTACTCCCCAAGAGGTCGGGTTCACGCTCGCGAAGGTGCTGCGGTCACGGCTCGGTGGGCCGTCGTGGGGCGAGGTGCGCAAACTCGTGGCCGCGCGGCGCGTTCAGATCGGCGATGCGATCTGCTCCGACGAAGCCCGCCGGCTCAAGGAAAACGAACTCGTTGCGCTGCTCGAGCACCCCAAGCCGCTGCCGCGCACCGCCCACCCGGAGCGGCTCGTCGTCCGGCACCTGGATGAACATGTCGTCGTGGTCGAGAAACCGAGCGGCGTGAACACGGTGCGGCACCCGGCCGAATTGGAATGGTCCGAGGAGCGCCGCGAACTCGATCCCACGCTCGAAGACCTAACGCAATGGGCCGTCGCGCACCAGTTGAACCGCCTCGCGCGCGACATCCCGCGGCTCCGCATCGTTCACAGACTCGACAAGGAGACGAGCGGCCTTGTCGTGTTCGCGCGCTCCGTACTGGCCGAGCGCGAGCTGGGGATGCAGTTCCGCAAGCACACAGTGATCCGCCGCTACCTGACTGTCGTGCCCGGCCAGTTGAGCGCGCAGACGATCCGCTCGAACCTGGTGGAAGACCGCGGCGACGGGCGGCGGGGCAGCACGAAACTGCCCGATGTCGGCAAGGTCGCGGTCACGCACATCGCGGTCGAGGAGAAGTTGAAGGGCTACACGCTGCTCTCGTGCCGGCTCGAAACCGGCCGTACGCACCAGATTCGCATTCACCTCTCGGAAGCCGGCCACCCGGTGTGCGGCGACAAGGTGTACACGAAGCGGTTCAACGCCGATGCATTCGACGATAAGAGCGAGGCCCCGCGACTCGCGCTCCACGCGACCGAACTCGGCTTCGCCCACCCCGCGAACAGCGCGGAACTCCATTGGTCGATGCCGCTACCAAGCGACTTGCAGAAGTTCGTGGAGCGGCTGCGCGGCGCGTAGGGGTCACTTCACCAAGCCGTAGCGCTCGATCTTCCGGTCGAGCGTCGAGCGCTCGATGTTGAGGATCGCGGCGGCCTTCGACTTGTTCCAGTCGGTATGCTTGAGCGTGTCGAGGATGTGGCGCTTTTCCAGGTCGTCCAGCGTTTCCGGCTTGTAGACGTGCGCGACCGACGCGCCCAGGCCCGGCGCGCCGAGGTCCAGTTCGGAGAGCCAGATGTCCGCGGCGTCGAGGTGCGGGCCGGAGCCGAGTGCGACGGCCCGCTCGATCACGTTCTTCAGCTCCCGGACGTTCCCCGGCCAG
>SXGT01898471.1_pt1 | contig 10532 bp, 10 predicted proteins | sample 3176221 | NCBI WGS metagenome assembly SXGT01 (sample SAMN11356862, study PRJNA531348) | freshwater metagenome | isolation source: freshwater sample F1-120 | place: China: Fuxian Lake, Yuxi | collected 2017-12-25
ATAGACGTATTGGGGAGCGATTTTTCCATCAGCAAATCGTGACAGATTTAATGTCCGCGTCAATATCAATAGTTGACTTAGATTCAATCAGTTATAACATTACGCCTCAATAATTTACCCACACGTTTCCACGATGAGCCATTTTTTATAAGGGCAGAGTGACAGTAGCCCTAAGGCCTCCAAGAGGACTTCGATCTAATGCAATGTCGCCTCCGTGTGCACGAGCAATGTCTCGAGCAATAGCCAAGCCAAGTCCTGAATTCGCCGTATCTTGATTCCTTGATTCATCCAGCCTGTAGAAGGGCCTAAATGCATCCTCGCGTCTTTCAAGTGGAATACCCGGTCCATTGTCATCAATATGAATGATCATGGCATCGCCAGTATTTTTTGATGAAAATTCAAGCTTGTCTCCATAACGCTGAGCATTCCCAACGAGATTAGCTAGCAGGCGTTTCATAGATTCAGGACGTGAAATGATTACTGGATCACCGTCAATATTAAATGATGCCTGTAACCCACGACGTTCCGTATCCGCTTTCAGTTCTTCAAATATTGTGCTGATATCGGTCGGTGCAGACGCCTCACCGCCATCGCCTCGCGCAAAGGCTAGATAGGCCTGAACGATGCGCTCCATCTCATCAACATCTTTTCTCATTTCAACGGATTCGCTTGACTCATTTATAAGTGCAAGTGACAGCTTAAAACGTGTAATGATAGTTCTTAAATCATGAGATACACCATTAAGCATTGTTGTTCTTTGTTCTATGGCGCGCTCAACACGGCGTTTCATTTCTAAAAAGGCCGCACCAGCTCTTCTAACTTCACGCGCTCCTCTTGGACTAAATTTTACATCTCGACCCTTGCCGAATTCTTCCGCAGCTTCCGCTAACCGTAAAATAGGCCTTATTTGATTGCGTAGAAAGGATGTCGCAACTGCAAGGATGATGATAGAGGCAACCGCCATCCACATAAAGAAAATATAGGAATTAGAGGCATAGGCATGCGTGCGATTAATCAACATACGGAGTGTTGCGTCATTAAGCGCCACTTGGATTTCGATAAATTTACGGGATAGTGATGTATTAATCCAGAACGGTTCCGAAATATGCCGCGACAACTCTTTATTTAAGGCTTGATCTAGCAAAGCAAAAAGTGAGGGTTTTTTTGAAGCAGTAGGTATGGGGCTTTTCGGCAAAACGGTTAGATCAATATTCATTGCTGTTGCTGCAATATTACGTAATTTTTCTCGGTCAACATCGTCTGGAAATTCATTATAAATATCAATAATAGTTGCAACTTCTCGTGCAACTCCAGCAGATAATCTATAAGTAACAACTTCCCAATGTCTTTCCATGAAAACATAGGCAACAGCTGACTGAAGCAATACAATTGGTAAGATTACTATTAATAAGGCCCGCGCATATAGTCCTTTTGGCATACGATCATGCAGCCACTCTGTAAATCTTCGCCAAACATTGTGGGGGGCGGAAAGCAGCTCTTTCAGTATATCGCTCACAGAAGCAGCTCCGTAGTTCAAAGTTTATTGATTGGTTGACCATCTATAGTCAATTGATAGCCATGACCGCGAATGGTTTTAAGATATTGAGGCGTTTTCGGATCTTTCTCTAACTTCCGACGCAATCGAGCGATTTCAACATCAATACTTCTTTCGGAGATTAGCGATCGACCGCTTGCATGAGCAAGATCGCTTCTTGAGACGCATTTGTTGGCATTAGTTATAAGTATTTTTAGCATGTCTCTTTCTCTCAAGGTGAGCGAAACAATTTCACCATCTTGATGAAGATGACCCGTTTCAATATTAAAAACGAAAGATCCAAATGGAATATCTTTGATATAATTCAAATTTACTCTTGATCTCTTTAAAATATTTGCAACTCGCAATAATAATTCACGCGGATCAAAAGGTTTTGCGAGATAATCATCGGCTCCAGCCGTTAAGCCTGCTATTCTATTTTCAGTTTCGCCTAGGGCAGTTAACATTAAAATTGGCGTAAAATTTTCAACGTTGCTATTTAACTTTAATCTCTGAGCAAATGACGTTCCATTCTCGCCTGGCATCATGACGTCTAAAATTATTAAATCAAAAAGAAAATCATTCATCGCTTCTTCAGCATCATTTACATTAGACGCGACACTTACTCTGTAACCTTCTGAAATTAGGAATCGAGACAAAAGACTGCGTATACGTCGATCGTCATCAACGACTAAAATATGCGAAAAATCGTCAATTCCTACAGTTTTTTTAAATATTGATTTGTTTAGCTCAAGCATTCCTATGTCTCATCATTACAAATAAGCGTCACTTTTGCATGTCGCAAATGCTGTTTGACTTGAGGTCGCTGATCTTCATCAATTATTGCGTATAAGAATTCTATGGCGTTTTCTTTTTCTTTCCAAGACATATTACCCAACACTCGTTTAAAACGAGCGGCTTGAAGGTAGGCTAATTCCTTAGCCAAATTACTCCCCGCAGGTGTAAGGTAGAGGAGGCGTTGGCGGCGATCAGAGGGGCCTGCGCGAGACTCGACTAATTTCTCATCTAGAAGTTGTTTTAAAACGCGATTGAGACTTTGTTTTGTAATTTGTAAAATATCTAACAAAGCCGCTATGGATAGACCAGGACGTCTTTGGACAAAGTGCAATACTCTATGATGCGCTCGGCCAAATCCATAATTTTCTAATAGACGATCTGCATCGCCCACAAAGTCGCGATATGCAAAAAAAAATAATTCAATTAATTCCAATACATCGCCATCTAAAACTGCAGGAATCGCATCTTCATTCTCCGCACTCACAGCCGAAGTTCTAGCCGCGTCCTTTGAGACGACAAGACTTCGAGGGGCATGATTTTTTTGAGGAAAGTTTTTCAAAATCCGAAACTCTGACTGGTTTTTACGTCAGCTATATTGACATAATTCTGGCTGATGGCTAGTCCATAGATAGATTTTATATCGCCATCAGGATTATAATTCCTTATTATTTTCAGGAGCTTAGAATGTCGCTACCGCCTTTTGACCAGCGCGACGGATTTATTTGGTTTAATGGCGGCCTTGTTCCCTGGCGCGATGCAAAGCTTCATGTCCTCTCGCATGGCCTACATTATGGTTCATGCGTCTTTGAGGGCGAGCGCGCTTATGGGGGGCAAATATTTAAATCGCAAGAACACTCCTCAAGATTCAGAAAATCAGCTGAAATACTAGATTTTGAAATTCCATATAGCGTTGAGGAACTGGATAAGGCGAAAGCCCAAACAGTTAAGGCCAATGGTCTCATTAATTGTTATGTACGGCCAGTCGCTTGGCGCGGAAGTGAAATGATGGCTGTTGCAGCGCAAAACTCGACAATAAATGTCGCTATAGCTGTCTGGGACTGGCCTAGCATGTTTGATATGGCGACTAAAATGAAGGGTATTAAACTCGACATCGCCGAATATTGTCGGCCAGATCCACGAACCTCACCTTCAATGGCGAAGGCAGCTGGACTCTATATGATTTGCACCATCTCTAAACATCGAGCTGAAAGACGCGGATTTGCAGATGCTCTGATGTATGATTGGCAAGGACGCGTTGCTGAATGCACTGGAGCTAATGTATTCTTTGTTGCAGATGGGATACTGCATACGCCAATAGCCGACTGTTTTCTTGACGGCATTACGCGACGCACAGTGATAGATTTAGCTCGTAGAAGAGGTATTGAAGTTGTTGAACGTCGCATTATGCCAGAGGAAATGAAAAATTTTTCTGAGTGCTTTATTTGCGGAACAGGAGCAGAGGTTACACCCGTTGCTCAAATTGGCGACTTATATAACTTTACGCCTGGAACCGTTTCTAAAATATTGATTGAGGATTATGACAGTGAAGTGCATAATCCCAAGTAATAAATCGACATAACTATTGTGCTTCTACCCGCTCTCAAAACAAGAAAAGACGAAATCATTGCGCTAAAAGCATAGATATTGCGATAATAATTTGGAAGTGGCCGATATTAATCTTTACAGATTAAATAATGCTTTTTTGGCATAGCGATGTTGTTAAACATTAACGCCATAGCCATTTGGCTCAGCCAGCTAGAAAAAAGTTATCTGCCGACTATCAATTTAAACTCTTAACCGCTCATGCGTGCCTTGATTGCGTTTTCGGCCAGAGTTTTACCAAGTGACCAGACGGCTGCAGGAGCATTATGCGCGTCAGCGACAACACTGTTGAAGGAGGTTTCAATCCAATCACAATCAGAGTCTGTAATGGTTAAAGGAGGCAAGAGTTTTATCGTATGATTGCCATGGCCCGCCACTTGAGTCAGCACCTTATGATCTTTAAATAATGGGATTGAAATAAGCTGACAGAACAAGCCAGAGTTTGCCGTTTCCAAAAGATTCCACGCAGCCTTTAATTTGAAGGATTGAGGCGGACCAAATTCCAAGCCGATCATCAGCCCTTTGCCCCTTGCGTCACAAACCAACTCATATTGATCGACCATTTTTTTGAAAGAATGTAGAAGACGCTCGCCTTTTGCTGCAGCGTTTTCGATAATCCGTTCCGACTTCATAACCTCGAGCGTTGCAATTCCTGCCGCCATCGCCAAATCGGTTTTACTAAAAGTAGAGCCGTGAACAACGGCTCTATCCATACGATCGAATGTCTTATCAAAAATTGCTTTACGCGTTAACACTGCTCCTACAGGAACATGCCCGCCAGAAAGCGCTTTAGCGACAACAACCATATCAGGTTCAACGCCAGGAAAATGATCAATAGCAAAAAATTTACCCGTTCGACCCAGACCAGTTTGTATTTCATCTGCAACAAAGAGGGTACCATATTTTTTACATAATGACTGAGCGTTAATTAAGTAATCATCTTGAGGAATATTAACGCCCTTACCCTGAATAGGTTCAACGAAGAACGCTGCGTATTGTCTACTCGCCAAGGCCGCTTCTAGGGCAGGCAAATCGTCGAAGGGAACCTCGTGAGCATTCGGCAATAATGGGCCAAATCCTTTTTTAAAGATCTCATCGCCATTCATCGACAAGGAGCCATATGTTAGGCCATGAAAAGAATGAGACAAATGCAAAATTCCAGCGCGACCAGTCGCCGCCCTGGAAAATTTAATAGCCGCTTCAATTGATTCAGCGCCAGAATTTGCAAAAAAGACCTTATCTAACCAAGGTGTGTGTTCCAACAGCATTTCTGCTAAGACGCCAGCTAGCACAGAAACATCTAGCTGAACTAAATTGGGCAACTCGGCATCTAAGACGCTAACGAGCGCGTCTCTTATGTAGGGATGGTTACGCCCAAGAGCAAAGACTCCCCAACCGCTAAGCAGATCAAGGTAGCGATCGCCCTTGCGATCCCATAGATATGGTCCAAGGCCCCGCGTGAAACCAACGTCATAACCAATCGTCTTAAGAACACGCACCCACATCTCATTTAGATTATCTGAATGAAGTGTGTAGCGCTCGCTCTCTCGAGAGGCGACGCGTTGCGCTAAATCTGAGGCTACAGGAAAGTTATGCTCCGTTTGTGTAACTTCATGCAATGTGGCCATGGATGCATTCATTTGGCTGGCTCCGATAGCTTCAGACGGTCCCTATTTAGGCCGCCTAGGGTGCATCAAAAATATTTTCGGAATATTAAGTGCGCCTGAATGAAGCCTCAAAACCATATCAGGGAGAATATTGTAGTCTATCTCTAAATTGGCTGAAGCTTCGAATTTGAGAAGTTTCTTAGCACGTCGACGGGGGTAGGGCTATTCTTTTTAACAAAGCCTTTTTTTGTTAATTGACAATAACTTCCGCATAGCCAATCCCATATCAATTAACCCTATTGTATCCACAGCCTTATAGCTCAGGCCGATAGATTGCGGCTTGGATGGGCTACAGCTAATGATATGTTAATTATTGATTCATGCTGCGCCGATGATTCGATTTGATTGGGCGCAGAAATTTTATTTCAGGGTGAGTTCAACCCAAGAATAGATCCGTCAATCGGGGGTTAATGTGGCTTTTCAAAATGAATTTGAGTCCGCCGCAATTGAAGCGGAACAAAATGATTTAGAATTGGAATTATTTGAAGTAGCCGGTCGCATTAAATGGTTTGATGTTTCCAAAGGATACGGTTTCGTAATTCCTGACGACGGTTCATCAGATATACTTCTTCACGTTACGATCTTGCGTCGTAGTGGATTTCAAACAGCATTTGAGGGCGCGCGCGTTGTTTGTGAGGCGCAAAAAAGATCCAAAGGCTTTCAGGTTTTTCGCGTCGTTTCCATGGACGAAGCGACCGCAGTTCATCCGTCTATGGCGCCCGCCGGACGCACTCATGTTCAAGTAAATCCAACAAGTGGTTATGAGATAGCAATCGTAAAGTGGTTTAATCGCGTTAAGGGTTTTGGTTTTCTAACCCGCGGCGAGGGAACAGAAGATATTTTTCTTCACATGGAAACAGTGCGACGGTATGGCATGACAGAGCTTAAACCAGGCGATAGCGTGCTTGTTCGTTATGGCGATGGCTCAAAAGGTTTAATGGCCGCTGAAGTGCGACCGCTTGAAGCAAAAACATCGCCATCGCACTAAAGATCTTTTTCAATCGATCCGGGTGAGGCGCTCACATCTCGAGGCGCATGTCATGTTATCCAGCTTATTACTGTCCCGGAATTTAATCGTCCCAGCGCTGTTATCTTTGTTATTAGTTTGCATTCCAGAAAATTTTGCGATTGCGCAGTCTCATGAGCCAACAGATCGCTTGCTTGTTCTTACAGCAACAGGGAAACACACCTTTGCTCTTGAAATTGCAAGAACCAACGAAGAGCGCGCTAAGGGGCTAATGTTTCGAAAATCAATGCCCCAAGATCATGGTATGCTTTTTGTCTTTCATGATGTGCGCCCAATATCGATGTGGATGAAAAACACCCTTATCCCTCTGGATATGATCTTCGTCTCAGGGGAAGGCATTGTTACAAGCATTGTTCAAGATACAACGCCCTTGTCGGAAGAAATCATTACCTCAGATCGCCCAGCCCAAGCGGTCATAGAGGTCAATGCCGGGGTAGCTCAAAAAATTGGATTAGCGCCAGGAGATAAAATCCGCCATCCGCTGTTTCCGATAACTCCCTGAAAAAAATCAGGGATTTAATCCACATCTAGCATTTTTTTGTCCGTTTGAAGTCTTGTGAGACTTACGCGCACGTGCTAGCCAGTGGGAATTATTGGGTCCCGCAAATTGCGGCATCTAGCGTTTAACGGGGTATAGCGCAGCCTGGTAGCGCATCTGGTTTGGGACCAGAGGGTCGCAAGTTCGAATCTTGCTGCCCCGACCAAAACGCTTTAGATGGCCCATTCTGGGGCCCAGATTAAAACAGTCGTTTTCTCAGAGGCTCTATGTCTGCTCGTATTTACCGCCCAGCTCCTAGCGCGACACAGTCAGGTCCCGGAGCGGTGAAGCCCTGGAAGCTTGATTACGATCCAGAAGCGCCGCGCGCCATAGATTCGCTCATGGGCTGGACCAGTTCAACGGATATGAAACAACAAATCCGGTTGCGTTTTGACACTAAAGAAGAAGCAATTGCCTATGCAGAACGCAATAATTTGCCCTATCGTGTTGAGGAGCCAAGAGAGAATTTAGCGGCGCGTCGAAAGACGACTTATTCTGATAATTTCAAAACCAGCCGCGTCGGTCTTTGGACACATTGAATCCAACAACCAGTCCAAAACCACATCCAATCTTTTGCTTGACCCCGTAGCTCAGCTGGATAGAGCAACTGCCTTCTAATCCGACTATCGCAACTCCGCTATATTCTCCTAGGAACTATAGCCCCAGAAATAATCAAATAAATACATATGCTTTTTGTATTTGATTGATCTGGAATTCCCCAAATTTCTCCCCACATCTACGTGTTCGTGAAACCTCACTGAAACCTATTTGATGTATGGAGAGCCTTTATGGCTAAACGTGTTCCACCGCTAACAGCAGCTCAAATCACTAATATAAAACCTAGCACTAAACCTATCGAAGTGGTCGATGGTGCCATACCCGGGCTTCGCTTGAGAGTATTGCCCACTGGGAGACGAAGCTGGAGTTTGAACATTCGCGACGCAGTTGGGGTAATGCGGAGATTTTCTGTCGGGGAGAATATTGGTCTTTCTGACGCGCGTAAAAAAGCCGAACTCCTGCGACAAATAATCAAAACAGGAGGTGACCCAACTGCAGAAAAACGCGCCACACGATCACGTGTAAGGGATGCTGCGGGCGGTGTTGGCAGCCTTAGAGCCGTAATTGATAGCTATTTCAGCAATGGACCAGGGGCAGGGCACCGAACAAAGGTCGAACAACTTAATAGAATTAAATCAGTCTTTGGAAAATTGCTCGATAAGCCGGCGCAGGATGTAACACAAGCTGAACTACAGTTGGCCGCAGACAGTTGGCCAGCTAAGGGGAGCGCCGCGGGTGCAGTAAAATATTTACGTCCAGTAATTCGATGGGCTCAAAAACGTGAGCTCATGCCAGTTAAATTTGAGCTTGAAAAGCCAATATTAATTGGAGAACCGAAGCAACGTTTTCTCTTGGATAGTGAGCTTCGATCTATATTACCTCACCTTGTGGACGAACCCTATGCTAGAGCTTGCAGGCTTTTGCTTTTAACCGCTGTACGCTTGGGTGAGCTCGCAAAAGCAACTTGGGGTGAGATTGATATTGAAAAAGGTATTTGGACCATACCTGGGAATAGACGCAAGGACGTTCGCAGCTCAGGCACACGACGTATTACGGCTGCGCAGGATCATGTAATACCCTTGCCAAGTCAGGCCTTAAAACTTCTGAGTGACATACGCTCTGAGAGAGAAGCGCTAGCAAAACCGCTTGGAAAAATTAGTGATGACACACCGGTGTTTTACGGACCTCGGGGAGCCGTTCTAAGTAACTGGGATCGCGCGATGAAGCGTTTACACGTTTTATCAGGTATCCATGGCTGGTCACCACACGCTCTTAGAAGGACAGCTGCAACATGTGCTGGTAGGCTTGGCGTCCCACCTCACGTATTGAGTGCGATTTTGGGTCATAAGACCGTCGGCTCACCACTGCTTAGCCGCTATGTTAAGACAACATATACAGCAGAACATGCCATAGCGTTGCAACAACTAGCAGATTTCTACGATTGTTTGCTGAGCAGAGCCACTAAAATGACCTCAACGCCTCGACAATGAGAACGAAATTCAGCAGATCCATTAGCGATCTTTGAGTTCACTTGGTTACAGCTGCAGTTTATAGTCTTTAGAATATACAAGAGTAATTTTTATTCCAGCTAAATTAACAAACGAAAATTACATCAAAATTATAGTGCAAACGAAACGACTCCTTGAGAGTATATGGTCACAAGGAGAATTAATGATGATTGATCTCGATCCAATTTTTATGCGTATTGACGAAGTGTCTAAACTTGTTAGCCTTCCAAAGAGCTCAATATATAAACTAATGTCAAACGGTGAGTTTCCCCGACCAATTAAGATTGGAGTTGGAGCTAGAGCTAGTAGTCTTTGGTCATACGCAGAATTGCGAGCATTTGAACAAACAAAAATTACTTCTCGAGGCCCAATGATTGAAGTTGGACCGTTGGTTGGACATGAAATTTTTGTAGAGAGATATAAAGAGCGTAATAAGTCATCTACGTAACATGACGTTATGCTGGGCAAGAAAACACCCCAGTATGAGAGCGCACAAGCCTTATGATTATTGGGTTAGTAAGGCCTATCTTCTCTATGACCGATAGTTTTTCCTCAACAAATACTGAAGTTGCCTCTTATCAATACATTGGTAAGCACAGTGTTGGAGACTAGCATGTCTGAAAATGTTACAAAAAAAACGAGCGTTACTTCAGAAGTATTAGAAAGAGATCATCCGAGGCGGATGGGTTCATCGATTACTGATAAAATCAATACCAGTGAAAATACTTCATTACCGTCAACCCAAAGTTGTCTTATATTTCGTAAAAGAGCGATTAATAACGGCTTTAAAGGTTTAATTCGCATTCCTACTGGTCAAAAAGGTCCAAGAGATAAGAATTGGACTGCCGGCAGTAGCCTTGAGCAGCTTCTAAATGCTTCAAACGACTATCTTAATACAGGATTGTTATGTTCAGGGTTACGTGTATTCGATGTGGACGAGGAGGACCCAAAAAAAGCAGCAGAAATTGAAAAAGCTGCACAGGGAATAATTGGATCAATTGGTCCTAAGCGTTACCGTGATAATTCAAATAAGTTCGCGATCATTTGTCGAGCAAAAAAAGGTAAGCCAAAAAAGCGTTTGAACGGTAATAGAAAAGTCGAAGTACTCGGAGATGGGCAGCAGCTTATTGTTCATGGATTGCATCCAAGCGGTTTCCGGTATGTTTGGCAAGACGATAGGTCTTTAGAAAATACATCCCTAGAAGATGTTCCAGAGGTAACAGAAGAGCAAACAAGTAAATTACTTGAAGCTTGTGACGAGATATTAGGTTGTTCTAGAGGTGATAAAAATGAAAGGAAC
>SXGT01133763.1_pt1 | contig 10531 bp, 8 predicted proteins | sample 3176221 | NCBI WGS metagenome assembly SXGT01 (sample SAMN11356862, study PRJNA531348) | freshwater metagenome | isolation source: freshwater sample F1-120 | place: China: Fuxian Lake, Yuxi | collected 2017-12-25
CAGCTTAACTGACTGGCATTTGGGGAAAGCCGAAACTTTCAGTGAATTAACACATGCAATAATGTGTTATTTCTTTTTTCTAGCAAGACCAAGACCAAGCAAACCAAGACCTAAAAGCATGATGCTCGATGGCTCTGGAACGCTAGATTTTGATTTTCTCACAACAACAGAGTCCCAGTACCAATCACCATTATTGTCCGCAAAACTCCACAACGCCTCAGCGCCATTTGCCCAATCAATATGTTGGTAGCTTGAGCTAAACCAAGGTGTAGCAACAGCCACGTCTCCTTGAAGAGGAGTTGGACCATATACAGCTTGAACGCTAGCACCTGACGCCTCATCTAGGTTGTTCCCAGTAGCGTAATCCACGTTTGCGCCCGCAACAACAAAACTTTGTGCACTCAAGCCCAAAGATGCAAACAATGAAGAGCTTATTACAGACCAACCAAATTGAGCCTGATAAGACAAATCCAAGGCACCACATGAAGGTGATGCTGCAGCACAAGGTGAAGCCCAAGCTACATCGTAGCCGCCGACCTTGATGTATGCATTTTCACTAACTTCGGTCATTAACACAGCGTTGGCTGAGCCTGCAAGTGAACAAGCGAACAAGCCGGCAATTAACTTTTTATTCATAACGAGATCCTTTGTTTCTCTAGTGGTAGGAGCAGCAGTATATGCATCTATCAGGCCAAAAATATAATACCCTTACAAATCAATTGATTACAATAAATTCTCGCACCCGGCTCAGCATCCACTGTAAAGTTTTCCGACCATTAGCTCAAAAAGACATAACATATTACATTCTAAGTAGCCGTTAACCACATCACTAATAGACCGTGCGCAGGAATAGTCACACTTAACTCACCTTTGGCATCACACTTCACACAAAGCCATACATTTTTCCAATTGAAAAATCGTTTACCAAAAGACACTTCTTACGTGAAAATATCGTCTTTCAAGCAGAGAAAGACCCAGTAGCGTATAACTTGTCTTGTATTGTCGGTGCAGTTTAAAGACAAAACTGCACATTCGCCGCCTCTAATGATTTAACAAAAATCTCAACACAAGAACAATCATATAAATTTGATTGAGATAAAAAACTGCAATCAACATTGCAGTTTTTTACGTGCATAAAACACTTATTTCAATATTGAAATCTATTTTGGGATTGCGTGCATTTTGTCGGAGTACTCTTTTATCAAGAGAATCGTTGAGACATCCGAATCAAAAATTCCGTACATACCTTGCTCTTCTTGTGGTGGGTCACCCATGAAATCATCACCCGCTTGCCACCAATAGTTTGCACGACTGGTACGCGCCGCACCATTCCATGCCCAAAAGTTGTAGCCCGCGATAGCTTCACCCGCTTTAGTACGGTTATAAATGGTATCGAACACTATGCGATAAAATTTGTCGCGGTAATGCGTCGTCGCTTTAACATCGTAAGAACCAAAATCGCGATCCAAACCAAATTCTTCTAGCACCAAAGGTTTGTTGACTTTTTTTGCGATGTCGATATGAACATTTAAATATTCATTTGCTTTCGCCACACCGGCATCCCAGGTTTCGGCGGGCCTGACTTTATCAAACCAGCCCCAGTTTCTAATCCACATGTGGTAGGTCATGTAGTTAATGTAAGGGGAGGCGTGAGCATCGCTATACAATTTTTCATCGTTGTTGGAGCCCATTAAGCCTTCGCTGCCCGTGCTCACCATGTGGTTAGGGTCCAGCGAGTGAATATATTTTGCGGTATCGTTGATCCATTTTACATAGATCGCTTTATCTTCTTTCGTTGCTTTCCAGTTGCCCGCACGCGGCTCATTGGCCAGCTGCCATGAGAGAATCGCAGGATCATTAATATAGGATTTACCTGTAACCGTGTTAACACGCGTTACAATTTTTTTAATGGTTTTACGCCATTCTGTTTGCGCTTTTTTACTTTTATAAAAGCTGGCAGATTTGAGCATAAAGCTTTCCCAGTCTTTAGTCACATTGGGATCTTGTACCGGTGTGCCATCGATCCAACTCATGTATTGAGCCATCCCGCCAGACCACTGCCAAAAATTATTAAGATAAATAACGGCAGAAATATCACGCTTGGCAATTTCTGCCATGAAAAAATCCAAGCCCGCTAACAACTCTTCATTGTGATCTCCAAAACTATTAGTGGTGGCGGGGCGAACGGCGCTGCTGTGTTCAGCTTTTTCTGAAACCGCTAAGACACGAATATTATTGATGCCTAGCGCTTTTAAACTATCGAGCTCTTTGACAAGGCGTGCCCTATCACCCACTTTACCTGCTGAACCCAAGTAGCCGCCGTACCACATGTTAGTACCGACCACGTAATAATTTTTACCCTTCAACGAAAGATGTGCGCCATTGGTGGTAAAAAAATCGGCTTTATTTACTGTATCGGCTTTTTTTGTGTCTGCAGCAAAGGTTAGACTTGCCGCACTTAACAGCACTACTGCTGTACACCAAATTATTAATTTATTCATAGCATCTCCTCGCACAACAAATTGCGGATTGTTTTATTTTCTAAAAATTTAGTCTTACTTTGCTAAATAATGCGCGGCTTCCATCATGGCGCGGCCATTGTGATAAGGGCATTTCCAAAAGCCTACTTTGTAATAGGTAGTCATTTGGGTATCGCCCATATTGGCCAACCAGAACCACTCGCCATTCTTTTTATCGATTTGGAATTTTTTAATAAACGCCCAAATGGTTTCTGCTGCTTTTAAATATTTTGCATCCTTGGTTTCACTGTAAGCAAATAAAAACCCGACCAAGGCTTCTGCTTGCACCCACCACACAATATCTGGCAGGTGCATTTTGCTAGCAAAGTCATAGGCATCTATAACATGATCTTGGGCGCCCATACCTTCCATTAAAGTCACTTCTGTTATTTTAATCAGCGTTGGCAAAAGTGCTTTTGTAAAGGCGTCATCACCCAAGGATTCTAAAGCTTTGGCAATCAACCAACTTGCTTCAATATCGTGACCGTAAGTAAAACCCGGCGAGTGGTCTTTCCAATCGTTATCCAAAAACATGCGCAGGTGATAGGTATTTTTATCAATCATGTATTTATCAAACAGTTCAATGTTGTATCTCAACGCTGCTGCAATTTCAGGTGTCGAATGAATTTTATTAAGTGTGGTATAGGCCTCTAAAACATGCAGATGCGTGTTTTGTGATTTGGGGAAATTTAAATCTTTTTCACTTAAACGCAAATCATCTAACGAGCCCCACTCACGCGTAAAAGCTTCAAGATAACCTTCGCGCTCGCGGTCTATCGTTTTGCTTTCCAATAATTCAAAACACGCCAATGCTTGCTTCAACGCTTGCTCATCTTGTGTTAGCTGGTAATAGGCAGTGAGTGCATAAATAGTAAATGCTTGAGCATAAACTTGTTTTTTGGTGTTGCTGGGATTGCCTTGTGCATCCAACTCCCAATACACGCCGCCGTAATCTTTATCAAAAAAACAATGAGTGATGTAATCATAAGCGCGCTGCGCTGCTTGCCGATATTCATCAACCTGCAGCTCTCTAGCAGCGGCACTAAAAAACCATAGAATGCGCGAATTTAAAATAATACCTTTACTCGCATTTTTTACCGGCACATTGTCTGCAGCGACTTCACCATAAAAACCACCTTGCTCATGATCGATTGTGTTTTTTACCCACCAATCAGCAATTGCAATTAATTCTTGACGGAACTCTAACTGCAAACCTGCAAAATGACTTGGCAAACTCGCTACATTCATTCCCATTACACCAAGTCTTTTAGCAGTTTTAAATTTGTACTAATCAACTCATTGCGTATTGCAACGGAAGCCGCTGAACGCAAACCATCTTCTGGTGTGTTTTTGCAGTAATCAATTAATTTTTCTACGGTCGATGTCGCTACGTGCATGCGCGTATCAGATGAGGCGTAATAAATAAATACTTCATTGTTTTCATTTACAATCCAACCATTTGAAAAAGCAACGTTAGACACATCGCCCACGCGCTCTACACCCTGCGGCGCAATAAAATGCCCAGCAGGACTATGAGTAACCACCCAAGGGCGCTCTAATTCCGTCATAAACATATAGAGCGTGTAGCGCAAACCGGCAGCGGTATTGCGCACGCCATGGGCCAAGTTCAACCAACCTTCTGTTGTTTTAATCGGCGCTGGGCCTTGGCCGTTTTTTACTTCTTTGATGGTGTGATAAGCCTTGCCATCTACAATCACTTCGGATTTCACTTCAGCGCGGGTCATGTCATCCACCAAACCCCAACCGATGCCACCACCACCGCCAACGCTGATAAAACCATCCTGCGGGCGAGTGAATAATCCGTATTTACCGTCGATAAATTCTGGGTGTAAAACCACGTTGCGCTGTTGGCCAGAGTACGTAATTAAATCGGGTAAGCGTTCCCAAGTAATTAAATCTTTTGTGCGCGCGATTCCGCATTGCGCTTCTGCAGCAGAAGTATCATCGGGACGAGTGAAATCTTTACGCTCGGTACAGAACAAGCCATAAATCCAACCGTCTGCGTGCGCCGTTAAACGCATATCGTAAACGTTGGTGTCGGGGCGATCTGTTTCCGGCATGGTGATGGGGAAATCCCAAAAGCGAAAGTTATCGATACCGTTAGGGCTTTCGGCAATCGCAAAAAAAGATTTGCGATCTACACCTTCAACACGCACGGCTAACAAATATTTCCCCTTCCAGTAGAGCGCGCCGGAATTAAACGCGGCATTCACGCCTTGGCGCTCCATTAAAAAGGGATTGGTGGCTTCGTTTAAATCATAACGCCAGAAAATGGGAGCGTGCTCGGCGGTGAGAATTGGGTTTTCATAGCAGGTGTAAACACCATTGCCTTGCGCCTTGGGCGAATTTTTTTGTGTGATGAGCGCTTCGTGTTGCGTCAATAAAGCTTGCGCCGATTTTTTAAAGTGGGTCATTTGGTTGTACCTTCATATTCAAATTTATGCGTAATCGATTACATCTTTACGGCGATAGATGCCCTCGCACACTTTATAAAACTGTGCGAGGGCAATTTACCTTAGGATTTTTTCAGCAAATGCTCGTCTGACGTTCCCACCAATAATTGCGGCGGTAAATCATCCGGATAGTCTTGGAGATGTTGGTACCAGTTTTTCCACAACAATAACGCGCAGACAGCCGCTAAGCCCATGGCAAAACCAAACTCATTCCACTTGTGAATTACAAGGAATATCGGCGCAGCGACCAGCGAGGTCTGCCACACAATGCCCACCGCCACATTGACCATATCGCGTTTGAAATGAGGGTTGGCTTTAATCTCGCCATACTCTTGTTGCGCTGCTGCACGCACCGGGCCCCAGAAGCCCCATGGGCGAACCTTAACGTAGAACTTGGTCAATATCGCCATATCACTGGCGGGTGTCATTAGCGATGCAACGACACACACCACCGCACACAGCGCCAACATGTAAGGAAAGGCTTGCAAGGCATTAATGCTGGTTTGCGACAGCGCCAAGGCGCTAATAATGCCAACCAACATGCCCCAAAAATAACCGTAGCCATTAAAGCGCCACCAGTACCATTTGAGCACGTTAGATGCGGTATAACCGCCGTACAATGCGCCCACCAACCATTGCAACACTGTATTAATACTGGGAATAAAGAAGCCGAGCGAAACACCCAAAACCACAAATATCACCGATACCAAATAGCTCATACGCACGTATTTTTTGGGTTCAGCATGGGGGTTGATATAGCGCTTATAAATATCGTTAACCACATAGGCCGGTGCAGCGTTAACTGTGGCGGCAAAGTTAGACATAAAGGCCGCCAATAAGCCCGCAATCAACAAACCCAACAAACCGCTCGGAATATAATTCTTCAAGACAAACGGCAGAATTTGTTCAAAATCGACTTGATCGCCCATGGAGCGCAGCTCGTCCATATAAAACGCTAAGCCCAATACGGTTAAACCGGCGATTAACATGTAGCGGGGGAACATCAATACTACCGTCACAAACCCGCTCATTTTGGCGGATTCTTTCGGCGACTGAGTAGAGAGCACACGTTGCATATCGTAGTTTGGTGCGGGGCCCGCAAGGCTGAGCAAAATGCCTTTATAGAGGATGACCATAAAGAAAATGGTGAAGAGCGAATAGCCATCGGCAGCGATTTTGGCGTTGGCGGCATCTAGGCGACCCGCCCAATCCAGATCCAGATACCAGCCAAACCCAATGCTATCCCAATTGGCAGGCACAGCAGCAGCCAGCAACTCAGGCGACACTTGGTGATAAGCCACAATCCCCACACCGATACTGGCGATGGTGGTCACAATAAACTGGAACACCTCGGTAAATACCACTGAGAACATGCCGCCTTTAATGATGTAAAGCGTGGTAATTGCGGTCATACCCAAGCCGTAAAGCACATCGTTCATGTGCGGATCTTGCGAGAGCTTCCACGGGAAGAACACCGAGGCGAACTTACCAATCGCGATAAAACCGTAAGCGGTGAAGGCGATAACACTGATAAGCGCGAAGAACACCACAATCACGTTGGATAACCTAGAGCCCAAGCCATCGCCAAAACGGAAATTAATCCACTCGGCACCGGTCATAACACCAGAGCGGCGCAGCCAAATCGCGAGGAACACCATCAGGAAGATTTGGTTAAATACCGGCCAAACCCAAGGAATGTAAATGCTTTTTAAACCGTAAATAAATAGCAGTGATACCAGCCACATGGTGCCGGCAATATCGAACATTCCCGAGGCGTTGGAGAGGCCGAGCATGTACCACTTGAGCTTATTGCCGCCCAAAAAGTAGCTGTTCATATCTTTGGAGGCGCGGGCGGAAACCCAGAAGCCTACAGCGATAGTGGAACAGATAAAGACAAGAACGATGATGATGTCGAGCAAGGGGAGATTCATTGTATTTTCCACTTATTATGTTATCCCGCAGGGATCTTACTTATAAAACGATCAAGGACAAAAACGTCGCGTAAAGACATAAGATCATGTCTAGCACACTAATCTTGCTCAACTAAATCGGTTACACCCCTACAAAAATAGCTATTCACCAAAACCGGAATAGCCTGCTGATTTATAAAGCTCAGCATAAAAACCGCTAGTCGCATAATGTAATCGGTTACAGGTAAATTTACCAGCTAAATTCAATGTACTCGTGTAAATATTCTTGGAACACTCGTTGCGATTACATGGCTATAATCGCCTTGTGTTACAAATAGCCTAAAAATAGCCATGTATCACCAACAGATGTATCGCAATAGACTTAACACCTATTGCTTTACATTCATCAGCCTTAACGCCTATTACCTTAAGAAGAGACAGCCTATGTCCAGCATCCGCGATGTCGCCCGTATAGCCGGCGTTTCAGTAGCCACCGTATCCCGCGCGCTCAGTATGCCGGAAAAGGTCTCCGCCGAAAGCTTAGAAAAAGTACATGCCGCTATTGCCCAAGTGGATTACAAGCCGAATATGCTGGCACGCAACTTTCGTTCGGCACGCTCTTATGCCGTGGTGGTTTTAGTACCGGATATCGCCAACCCCTTTTACTCCTTGTTTATTCGCGCCCTTGAAGACCGCGCCCAACAAAAAGGCTATGCCGTGCTCTTGGGTGACACTCGGGGTACGCACGAGCGCGAACTTGAATATATTCGCCGCGTAGAAACGCGCCTAGCCGATGGCATTATTCAGCTGCGCCCCAGCTCTGAGAAAAGCCTGAACAACATTCCTGCCGATATTCCCTGCGTAAACGCCTGCGGCTGCGAATACACTACCGGCCCGGCGATTCGTATCGACAATCGCGCCGCTGCCAAAACCATGGTGGATTATTTGATCTCTCTTGGGCACAAACGCATAGGTGTGATTTCTGGCCTTAAAGATAACCCGCACACGGTTGATCGCTTGGAAGGTTATAAAGATGCTCTACGCAGTGCCGGTATTGAATTTGATCGTGACTTGATTGCCGAAGGCGACTTCACCATGTGGTCGGGTTTAAACGCGGCGTTCCAATTCTGCAATATGAAAAACCGCCCCACCGCCGTTTTCTCCATGAACGATGAAATGGCCATTGGTGCTATGCAAACCCTTAAAGCGCAGGGTATTCGCATCCCCGAAGATATGTCGATTACTGGTTTTGACGATATCGCCTACGCCAAGTATTGCGACCCCAGCCTGACCACAATTTCACAACCCGCCGAAGAGATGGGCAAAATGGCAATGGATATGTTGCTGCGCATTATTGAAGGCGAACCCCTCAGCCAAACCGAATGTGTGTTGCCAACGGAATTTATTATTCGCAAGAGTACGGCACCGGTGAAGATTTCTTAAGAGCAACAATTTCCACGTAAAAAAAAGGGCATCAGCCCTTTTTTGTTATTTGCTACCGCCTGTTTAATGACTGTAAACACCCTTGCAGTGATCAATCAATTCCATCGCTGCCACAATCAAGTGGTAAAGCGTACTCGCTGGCGCAACATCCACTACCACTTCATCTTGCGCCCCCCGTTGATCTACATAAGAACCGGGTGTGCTCGCGCAAAGATAATAAGTGAATAAGTCATCTACGCCTTTAATCGCAATAGCTTCAGCATTTGGGTTGCCCGCGCGAATTTGCACAAGGCTCGCTTTAATTAATTCGGTGATGCCCCAGCAGCGCTTTTTGGGGTCGATAACACGGCCGTCGGGCGCAACTGCATCGAACAGCAAACCGGATTTAGCAATACCGATTTGCAGTCCCTTTTCGTAAAGCGCTTTGGTGTAATGCGCAACCGGGCGGCCACTGCGGCGACTGTACCAATCCAGCAGCCACACCCACTCCATCATATGGCCTGGCTCTACCACGTCGCCTTTAGCATCAGCACAAAGTGTCCAATCTTCTTCGAAGAACTCAAACAGAACTTGCTGTTCAGCATCAAAGAAATGGGCCTGAAACAGAGCAAACAACTCGCCTACGCGCGCCAGCCATTTTGCATCGCCGGTGGCATCGTACAGCGCTAAAAAGGCTTCAAATAAGTGCATGTGCGGGTTTTGGCGGCGGCAGGCGTATGGGTAATCGCCTTCAATCCAGCCACCTATGGCTGAGCCAAATTTTGCATCCAAATGGGCAACGAGTTTTTCTGCTTCAGCGAGCGCACTTTTATCGCCGCAGACGCGGTAAACCCACGCGTTAGCCAATAGAAAAAAAGCATGATCGTATAAGTCCTGTTTGGCATCGACAACCTTATAGTTTTTATCCCATAAATGGGTATAGCCACCACCTGCCGTTGGATGCGCTGCATGTTGCTGAACATAACCCAAAAGACGTTGCGCAACCGCCGCGCCCGAATCACACCACCCGCGATCAGCGGCGGCCGCAAAGAAAAATGCCTGCCGCGCTTGCACGCGTACACGCACGCTCGAATCAAAGTCCACCTCGCCATTGGGCAGTAAGCGCTCGTAGTTAACGCCATTTTCAGGGTTTAAACCACGCGCGAGCCAAAGGGGAATAGCATCGTTTTTAAGCCAGTTTTCAAAGCGTTGAGCCTGAGCATTAAGCAGGGCAGACATGAAATTTCCTCAAGCGAAGGTAAATCAATAAGGCGCGAACTATACCCAGAATAGGGTTCAATTTGAAATTATTCAGCAATTATCGCCCATAAAAAACCCCAGCAAGCCGGGGTAAATAAAAACAACAGCGGGCTAACACCAGTACGTGCATCCACTAGGAATGCAAATCAGTCACTTCTAAACAATCAGGAAAAAAGCAACCGATTACCCATTAATAAACAGATATATCAATAGGCTGGTGACGGCATATTGCCAAAATATGTAACCGATTACAATAGAGGGCAATTATGTTTCATCTCTATTGTAGAAAATTGATCTGAAACGGCTAGGAAAGAGCAGACGGTAGGGCGCAAGAGCGAAGGCTTATACCGGCAACACCTGAATAAGCCTTCTTAAGAGATTTACTGCGCCAGCGCAGCTTCTATAGCTTTTTTGAGGCTGCCTGAATCAGGGTCAGTCATGCTGCCAAAATGCTGAATAACCTTGCCGTTTTTACCGACCAAGTATTTATTGAAGTTCCATTTTGGCTCACCTGACTCTGCACCTAGGTATTTAAAGAGTGTATTGGCTTCACCGCCACGCACATGGGTGGGCGCCATCATGGTGAAGGTCACGCCGAAGTTAACAAAGCAAATACCTGCCGCCTTTTCTTCATCGCTATCTTCTTGCTTAAAGTCATCACTGGCAAAGCCCACTACCACTAAACCTTTGTCTTTGTATTGCTTATGCAGCGCTTCCAGGCCTTTAAATTGTTTGGTAAAGCCGCAGTGGCTGGCAGTATTAACCACCAAAGTGACTTTATTCTCTGTCAACTTGCACAAATCCACGGAGTCTTTTGAGTGCAATTTGCGGTATTCGCCTTGTAAGTGTGGTTCGCAGGCAGCGAATGCGGTAGAGGTTAACCCCATGATTATGGCTCCTAAAAATATACTAATGGACTTCATAACAATTCCCCAGGAATTAAACC
>SXGT01188663.1_pt1 | contig 10531 bp, 7 predicted proteins | sample 3176221 | NCBI WGS metagenome assembly SXGT01 (sample SAMN11356862, study PRJNA531348) | freshwater metagenome | isolation source: freshwater sample F1-120 | place: China: Fuxian Lake, Yuxi | collected 2017-12-25
AGCAAACCATGCTGGTTTGCTCGCTCGGGCAACTCTACATCCAAGCTCAAATCCACGCCACCAGGCCTCGCAGTGGCCACCTACCACTTTGCGCTGGCCCCCACCAACCATTGCCTAACGGGCAACGACCACTACTGGTGTTGGATTTTCCAAGCGACATGAGCCGCTTACCACTCGCAAGTCGCATAGTGTAATCAATCCGGCTTCCGCAGCCCTAAACATTCAGTGCACTGCGCCTACAGCTGGACCACGCCGGCCTATGCTCCGCCGCCGAAGCCACGCCTCCAAATTCAGCCGCACCAATTGGTATGCCGCAGTCCGCTCCGGCTGCCGGCGTACATACATCGCCGCGCGCTTCAGCGCACTACCCAGCAACACATCAAGTGATTAGATATTGATTGTGTTTGCATCACGGTATGGTTTTCGCCAGGCCGCTGCAGGGAGTGATGAAGCGGGTATATAGTGAGCGCTAATTCAAGCAGATCTGCACTCGCGAAGCAGGACATTTGCTGGTAGCGTCTGGGTATGTTTTTGGGATGGTACGTAGAGCAAACGCAGATGAAGATCAAATTTTATCCAATTGCAGTTGGTTGTATATTAGTGCTCGGGCTATTGTTCTTGATAGCCCCAATCCCGGTGCCAATTCCAAAGGCAACCCCAAAACCAACTGCGAATCCAGAATCGCCGGTACTGTTTCGGGTGAGCGCGCTCAAGGATCTGGCTGACTTGAAGAAGGATATTGGCGATGCCAGCTTGCTCTTGAAAAGGGGGGGGGCAAGTGGAAGTTTCTCGGAAATTCAATCGAAATAAACTACAACATCGTGCCATTACGACTGCGCAGGCCGCCTACGCAATACGCAAAAAACTGGACTACTGCGGTTGCGCAAATAGACTCGCTTTCGAATCAATTCTCTAGAAACATCTCAGGGGGATCAGTGGCGAGCACCCGATCCACGCTCTCCAATATGCTCAGTCTAGCTATCGCCCTGGAAGACTATGTGAAGACTGTTAATTAGCGCAAGAAACGCTGTATAGGTTAATGAAGGGTCTTAAAGTTTCAGTCTTGAATTACCGACCCGATTATTGGGGTTTTGCAATGGATTAGAGACCAGTGGTACCGGCGCCGTATTCGGCCTGCCCCGGCGTGAAGCCCTGGAAAATTATCTTATCAATCAATCCAGCGAGTTAGATCGACTCGTGCTTGAGATGTCGCGGGGCTTTGCGGCGGATGGTTCTTGTGGGTACGGTGGCTGTAGGATCTGGCGCGCTGCGTAGAACATTGCGCCGAATGGGGTGGTTAGGGAAGTTGTTTTGGGTCGTCATACTTTACCATCGCATAGTCAGTGCCCCATTTGTTTTGGGCGTTTGCCTAATTTCAGGGTAGGCTGTTTGCGCGTTTAGCCACAGGAATGCCTCAAGTTGTTTGTTGTAGTCGTATTTAACCATTGAATATTCGGTTCCCCATGTGCTTCGCGCGCTGGTAATAATATCAGCGTATTCTGTCTGTGAGTTCACCCATGTGTAGGCTTCAACTTCTTTGTTGTAGTTGTATTTCACCATTTCGTTGTCGCTGCCCCACTTGTTTTGTGAGGTTGCCATTATTTTAGGGTATGCGGTCTGCGCAACTACCCAGTCATAAGCTTGGATCTGCTTGTTGTATGTGTATTGAATCATCAAGGCATCGTTAACCCACTTTGAGGTGACGTTGGCTAAGAGGGTTGCAAGTACAGTGTCACGGCCTAATTGCGGAGCTGGTGCAGGAGCAGGCTTTGCAACAGCCGGTGTTGCTGCTGCAGGAACATTCGTGGGAGTTGCAGCGGGTGCAGCTAGTTAGTCGCCTACCTGAAAAAAGCCAAACCATAAGTGGCTGAGATATTTCGGCTCCGCGTGAATTGGTAAATGTAAGGATGCCGGCTGCGATGCTGCAGACTTTAACGTAGCTGTCCTCGTATACGCCCGTAAAGGCATTCTCAAACTCAAGGTAAACCGCGTCTTTGGTGCAAGCAAAATACATTTGCAGCTAGTTTTTGGGGTTGGTATTGAATACTGTTCCCTGAACAAAAGCTTGTTCGCTAGTATGGCTTTCTGGGTAATCACGCAACTCGCGGAAGTCCATATTCACAAACCCTTTGAAATATTCAGCCGTAGCTTACTTCGCGACCACCGTGGCGGTGCGGCTATCGCTCTGCGCTTGGCAGCTAAAGGGTCGGCGGTTGCCGTGGCACCGTATTCAAAAGCCAAGCGTGTTTCGGTCGCGATGAACGCGACCGCTGTTGCAGTGTAGAACTCCGCTAGTAGCGTCGCGGTAGGAGTATGCGTAGGGGTGGGTGTGGGCGTAGCCGTGCTGGTCTGCGTGGCTGTGGCGGTAGCTATAGCGGTGCGCGTTGCAGTGGAGGTTCATGTTGCTGACGCAGTAGGGCTGGGAGTATTGGTTGGTATCGCAGCCTGTGTAGCAGCGGCGAATGCAACGAATGGGGCAGCTTCATTACGTTGTATGAGGTAACCAACCGATGCGACCACAATTAGCAGTACAGCAACGCTTCCAATGGCTGCCAGAAAGTATTTTTCTAACCAAAATGTCCCTTCCAATTTTTTCTATCTCGGTTTTCTACAGTGCCTTGCTTTGCCCACTAGTATCAATTCACGGAGGCCGATTATCAGGTCGATTGTCAAATTAGTTGCCACCATGTTGCAATTGACCTGAGGGGGCAACAGCGTGAGAAAATATTACTGCTCCGAATGCCGCATTCCTACTCAAGATTGAGCCACGCGACCTCTGCTTGGGTAAGCTTGACCTCCAGCGCCGCGTATGAGGGAAGACTTTCTTCCAATGATGCCGGACCAATCAGTGACCACATAGGGAATGGCTGGGCGAAAAGATAGGCGAGGGCTATCGACATTGGATGTACGCCCGCCCTTTTGTTAGCAAGTTCGTTGCAGCGCTCGAGCCTCTTGAAATTGTCATCGCTATACCAGCAGCGTACCATTTCAGAGTCTTTTCGCAAGCCAAGTGCGGCGAGTCCCGGCACAAAGAAGCCACGAGCCTGGCTTGACCAGGCGAAGTTGGGGATTTGATTCTGGACGTGCCACTTCAAGAGGACTGGATCCGATGATGCCACGCATCCACCCCATAGCGGATTTATCATCCGAGCCAAGCTGAAGTTATTGCTGGTTGCGACGAATGGGGTCTTCTGCTCCGCCTTTGCATAGGCATTAGCCTCGTCGAAACGGTCGGGTATCCAGTTCGATCCGCCGAACGAGTGCAGCCTGCCTTCCTTCTTGAGATCATTCAGCACATCCACGAACTCACCAACAGGAATATTGGGGTTGTCGCGGTGCATGAAGTACATATCGGCGTAGTCGATTTGCAGACGTTCAAGACTCTCATCAAACTGCCTGCGGAGCATTTCCGGAGTGCAGGCCGGCGGGTGTGCGCCCTTGACAATCACCACAAGTTTTTCGCGAATGCCGCGGTTCTTAATCCATTCGCCTAGCAGCTTCTCTTGCCGGCCACTGGCGTAGATGTGGGCCGTATCGAAGCAGTTGCCACCGCGCGCGAAGAAATCATCGAACATCGAAGCCGCATGGGCATGGGTCTGTTGAATCATGGTGCCCATGACGAGATGCGAGATCGGCTTGTTGACACCAGGTAGTTGTCCATAGGTCATAGAGACCAACTTTCGCACTTTCAAAGGCTTACGGTCAAGCGGCATAGCATGAGCCTCTGCCGAGTCGTCGGGATAGGACAGCCCAAGTGCCTCGCGCCACAAATCAAGGGTTGCGGCCTGACTGATCGAGTCCGCCCAGGTCATGCACGGTGATGGCGCCTGCCTTGCCTTGATGTTGCGGGCGACGACATCCGCCTCTATGGCATAGATTCCTTTCGGTACATCGATCACGATGTCTTCCAAGTCCTTGCCTTGCCTAGCGAGGGTGAAACTGACTTTTCCGGGATCGCGTCCGTTGCAAAACCACGGTGCCGGAACAGTAATGACCCCTTCGCTGCCATAAATCACCACAGAATTGTCTTGGTTGAGCTGAACGCCTGTAGCGCATTGGGCTACAATATCGCCATCGAACTTCAGGATAGCGGTAGCCCATTCGTCAACACCAGTTCTGCCAAGATGACCAGCGCCCTGAACTACTGCGGGATGAGCAAATTTCCTGCCCAGCGCCGCGCCGGCGATCAGGCGTGACATTGACACGGCGTAGCAGCCAACATCTAGGATGCCGCCGCCGCCGAAAGCCGGGTTCATGAGCCTGCCCTCGAGATTGCCGTAGCCACACTGGAAACTGAACGTCGCGCGAATAATTCGCACTTCTCCAATGGCTTTGTTCCCGATGAGCTCAACCAAGCGTTGAGTCTGGGGGTTGCACCGGAACATGAATGCTTCCATGAAAAACACATCATTCCTACGGGCAGCCTCGACCATAGTCTGCACGTCGTATTGGTTTATGGCCAGGGGCTTTTCACAAAGGATATGCTTGCCAGCGTCGGCGGCCCGTACCGCCCATTCGGCATGTATAGAATGGGGCGTAGAAATATAGACGGCGTCCACGCCGGGATCGGCCAGCAGTTCGTCATAGCTTCCGTAGGCGTTGGAAACATTGAATTCCTCGGCAAATGCTTTTGACTTCTCGAGATCCCGGCTTGCCACGGCGTAAACGACACCAGAATCTGTTTGATTCATTGATTTAGCGAACACGTTTGCAATTCCGCCTGCTGCCAGAAATCCCCAACGCAGAGGTCTATTAATCATTTGTGGTTCAGGCCGTTTCCGTTCTTATTTTCCCAAATAACGCTCGATCATTTGAATGATCAGCCCCACATCCAGGCGGGCGTCGGTGAGGGGCGTGCGACACTGCGCGCCTTCCCGCACGCAGCGGTAGAAGTGGCGCATCTCCCGGGTGAAGGCGCTCTCCCAGTCCACAGCCGGCTCCTTGCGGTAGGCTACCCCGTTGGCGTCCGTGCCCTGAACAGTCACTGCGGAAAGGATGCCCCGGGAAAAACCGGTCGGGTAGGAGACGATCACCCGCTTGTCGTCGCTGTAGATTTCCAGCGTCTCCTTGAAATCCCACAGGTTGGTGAGGTCTACCCAGGAGGCCACGCAGCGCGCACCGTTGGGATAGGCCAGTGTGATGGTCAAGGCTCGTCCCTCCTGCCAAATTTCCGTACTGACCACCCGCTCCGGCATTCCCATCATGGCGCGCAGGCCGTAGAGATCGTGGATCATCGAGCCGGCGAGCACGAGAAAGGCCAGAGTGACTGCGGGTGTCACTTCGCCGATGGCCTCACGCACCGCGGCTGTGCGCGCCGCCTCCACCGCGGCTTTGGCCTCAGCGGGAATATCGTTGAAGCGCTCTAGGTGAAACTGTTTCAGATGCAGGCTGTTGTCCGGGTGCAGGTGGTTGATCTGGACGAAGCGCACATTCTCCATACTGTCTACTTCCTGCTTGGCTGCTTCAAAGGCAGGGTCGTAGACTTTCATGTAGGCAGCCTGACCCACTGTGCCCGCCCGCTGCTGTGCGGCCAGGATGGCGTCCATCTCTTGCAGGGAGAAGCAGACCGGTTTTTCGACAGAAACGTGCTTGCCAGCGTCAAAGGAATCGATGGCAACCTGCGTTTTGGGGTCACTCTGGCAGAGCAGGACTGCTTCCACATCCGTAGCCAGCAGATCGCGATAGTTGGTAAAGCGCTGGGCTACGTGGAAACGATCGCCAATATAATTGACCGCGCCTTCTGAAACATCACAGACGGCTGTGACCTGGAAAAGCTGGGGCAGGTCGGTCAGATTGGGCATGTGGTGGACTTGGGCAATCGCGCCGCAGCCGATGACACCGATTTTGATGGGGGGCATGGGGGGACTCCTTGGTATTGGGTATTGGGTATTTGGCAGTGAGGAGTAATCAGTAATCAGTGGGTAGTGACATCGACGACACTGCTTACTGCTTACTGTTCACTATTGCGTCTCGTCTACTATACGGGCGGCAAACTCGTTCCACACCTGACCCCAGGCAGACACACTCTGATAGACCTGGGAGAGGGCAGCCCACATGGCGTTACGCGCCTGAATAGCTGCCTCTGTGTCGCCGTCGGCTAGTGCCTGTAAAAAGGCACCGGCCAGTTTGTCCTGCTGTTGGCTACTGGCCTGCACCGCCACAGTCAGTGCGTCGGATGCGGCCAGATGGCGGTCCAGCAGTTCGGCTGTGGGTGTGGTGTTGTCCACCGGCACATCGTAAGAAGAGTTGCTAACAAAGCGGGGTGGCAACTTTTGCGTATCGTCCCCCCAGCCATCGTTCGTCCACATGGTATGGGTGGGTTGAATATGGGGCGTGACGGAAAGGTACAGTGTCATGGGTTCGTCGCCCAGCACGCGCACCTGGTGGTGCTGGTTGGCGAGGGCAATGCACATCTGGCCCGGCCCCAATTCGGCCTTTTCGCCGTCGATTTCAAACTCGCAACGGCCGGAGAGGATCAGGAATATCTCGTGGCCCAGATCGTGTGAGTGGCGCTGGGCCACTGCGCCCACTTCAAATTTGAGAAAGCGCGAACGGATTTCGGGTGTGACTAGAATGTTGCGTACATCGGTGCGGAAGTCGTAGACAGCTAATGCCATAGGAAGATTCACCTCCAGATACGTTATTTAAAAGCCTTTTTACTCCAACAGCTTGCGCAGTTTCGGATCGAGAAAATCGCGCAGCGCATCCGCGAACAGGTTGGCGGACATAATAGCAAGCGTAATCGTCACCCCCAGGAAGATCACCAACCACTACGAAGGCCGAAAACTGGCAGCCAAGACGCCGCCCAACATACTCCCCCAGCTCGGCGCTGGGGGCGAGATGCCCAGTCCCAAGAAGCTCAGCGCAGATTCGGCAAAGATGGCGGAGCCGAGATTGAGCGTGGCGATCACAGTCAATGGGGCGATGCACTGCGGCGCAATGTGGCGCAGCATGAGCCGCCAGGCCGGCACACCTAAATCCTTGCCTTGAGGAAATCCTGGCCCACCTTCTCCTTTGAACTTTAACTGCTGAACCCGCACTTGTCAAGTACCAATTTGCGCTAACCTGCACCCCGCCACTGCATAATGGTCAATAATCACTTTTGTATGACATTCCGAGAGGTACGCTCATTCAACAGGCGGAAATTACACAACTTCTGCAGGCCAGCATCAGCAGCCGTAAACATTCAGTGCGCTCTGCCAGCAGCTTCACCACGCCTACTCACGCTGCGCCGCGTGTGCCATTACTACAGGGCAGAATTACCAACCCACTGTCTGATCAAACTCCAGTTCCGGGACCGGCTCCGCATCCGCACCCACAGGGGACGTCCACTGATAATCCCCGGCTTCCGCTGTCAGGTTTGCCGTCTGACAAGATTGCTGCGGAGCGGCATGTGCGGGATCCAGCGCTCCCTACGCCACCAATCGATCTACAGCCTGCCGATTTGCGACCGAGATTGAGGCTAGGCACCGCCCTGCTCCGATTTCCTACCTGTACATTTGATTGATTATCAAGGTCAAGCAAAGCAGGTGGTTCCACTATCAGTTCGGCGAGAATCACTCCTGGGGGCACTGGTACGTCTTTTTTAACCGGTGTACGCGCGCGAGCTTCCGGGAATGCATTTTGATATGGGAAACGTCGATGAACGGGCATGGAAAGGTTGCGTGATCGTGGCATCTCGCAGCTGCGACAACCGGTTGTGGGAAAGTCGGCGAACAGAAATGGATGCCAGAATGGGTATCTTATCGAAATTGAGCTCGTGTTAAAAGCGTATGCGCGATCAGGATTGGTCGCTGGCGACCATAAGCACAGCTTTTGAAGACATGAGGCATCAACCAGTTCATAACAGTTTTTTCACCCGCGCATGCGTTCATTGTTAGGTGAGAAATAGTAATAAATATTTGGTGGAAACTGTTTTTCAGTTGTGATTCGCTTACGGCATGGGGCCGAGGACGAGTACGCCATCGCCACTCGGGCTCAGCTTCAGGCCATTTGCCTGCATCAACGCCTGACCACGCAACGGCACGGTCCAATTTCGGCCTTCGTGGCGGATCACCAGACCGGCGGCGAAGGGCGCCACCGGGGCCGTGTCGAGGGTACGCCAAGTTAACTCGGCGTACCAAGTGCCAGGGGCCCGGATGGTGAGGCCATCTGGGTTGCAGATAACGTGCAGGCCATCGTCCCAGGTCGCGATCAACATCTGATCACCCTCCCGGACGGTGGGCCGACCGCGACCGAGGGACGTGCCCTTCACATCGCGTACCACCAGGGCATGCAGCTGTTCCGCTGTGGACCAGCGGTGTCCGTCGATCAGTGCCGGCGTGTCGACCACGCATTCCGGGCCGGGCACCGGCATGTGCAGGTTCGGTTCGTAATGGTCGGTAGGGAAGAGATGCAGGTCGCGGATGCGTGCGGCGACGCCATCCCAGGCCAGTGAGGCACGCCAGCGCTGATCATGGTACCACAACGCGCCGTGGCGTGGCTGTTGGGGATGATCGTGGGCAATCACGGCGCAGGCAGGCGAGTCAGCGAAGCTGGTAAGGAACCAGTCCCCGGCCTCGGCGAGAGTAAGAATCCGGGTGGTGTGACCGGCGCGTCGCGCCAATTCTGCGAATTGGAATTCCAACCCAGTCATCGCCGGCCAGCCGAAGGAGTTTTCCTGCCCGGCCTGGAGCCAGCCGAATGCCAACGGCTGAGGTCCCAGGTTCTGGTCGTAGAACCAGCGCACCCAGGAGGGATCGCCGCCGCAGCGCGCGCTTACCGGCTCAAGTGTCAGTACGTCTTGCCATATGCCGCCGATGCCCTGCTCATACTGGGTCAAGGGATCAGAGCCGAGCATGCGGAACAGTGCCAGAGGAATGGTGTCGGTATCGCCTCGTCCTGGCATCAGTGCATGTCGACGGGATGGACGATAGCCGTGATTCCAAGGTCCACCCCACAGTGAATAGCCATCGGTACCGAGCTGATCCTTGCAATTGCACGAGGCGATGACGCCTCGACTTGCGAGATGTGAGAGGGTCACCGCATCTAAATACCATGCGCCAACGCTGCGCACAGGCCGACCAGTGGCAGTCTGAACGTCATCTAACAAGGCGTCAGCCAGTAGGATTCGTTGCGCGGGCGTGTATCCAACCGTCATGCCGACATGTGCATGCCAATCCCATGAATAACGCCCGCGCCACGGCAAGCCGATTCGTTCGCATAACGATTGGGTGACTTCGAACCAGGCTCCCAACTCGTGATGCGTGTCGCACAGCAGATCAAGAAAGCGCGCATCCAACGCATCGTGTTGCAGCAAGAAAGTCCCCCGCAGTCCATGTCGAGCAAGCAATGCAAGCTGCTGTCTTACTGGCTCGACGAGATCCGGGCTGTGGGGTCGGGGTTCGTGGCCTCTGATGAAGTTGATGATGCAGGCGATGCCAGGACCCATGGCGTGCTCAGAAGTAGCGCTGTTCGCGGACCGGACCATCGAGCTCAAGCTCGATGAGATTCAGCAAAGTGGAGGGAGGCCATTCGGGCAGGCCGGCGATATGCACGCGGCGTCCTACTCTGGTCACAGTGAGTGGGCGATCTTCATCGCCGATGAGTCGCGCCGAGTGCACTTGGTTGGCGATCATGCCGCAGTCGATGTAACCTCCCTGAGGCCAATGGTTCACCGCCATCCAGGCGGTGGATCCATCGCATAAAATGCGGCCGAAGCTGGCATGATCCCACCAATCTGGCAGTTCACGTTTGGCGCGATAGATGGGCGCACCGTAGTGCAGTAGCCACTCGCCCACCTCGATCAGGGGCCGGGCTTGATCCCAGCGCACATTGCCATCGGGGTCGGGGGCCACATTCAGCAGCAGGTTGCCACCTCGACAGGCGCAGAACAGGAGCTGACGTAGCAGCTCGCGTGCCGGTTTGACCAAATCGTCCGGCTTGAATGCCCAGCTCCAGTTCGTGGTCTGGCACGCTTCGAAAAGGTGGTGTCCTCCGCTCACCGGGATTTCTTGCTCCGGGGTGACGAAGTCGCCTGTCAGGCCGGAGCGTTGATTATAACGGATAGGAAATTCAAACCCACAACCACCGGCAAACGATAAGCGCTGGGCCCGCACCCGTCAAGCACCACTGTGCGCTAACCTGCACCCCGCCATCACTTAATGATTAATGATCACTTTTGTATGACATTCCGAGAGGTACGCTCAGCGCAACGCGGAATTTACCCGACTTCGACAGACCAGACTCGGCAGCCCTAAACATTCAGTGCGCTCTGCCAGCAGCTTCACCACGCCTACTCACGCTGCGCCGCGTGTGCCATTACTACAGCGCAGAATTACCAACCCACGGTCTGATCAAACTCAAGTTCCGGGACCGGCTCCGCATCCGCACCCACAGGGGACGTCCACTGATTATCCCCAGCTTCTGCTGTTAGGTTTTCCGTCTGGTCAAACTCAAGCTCGGGGATTGCCTCTACTGCTTCCGGAGCAATCAGCTGCTGTGCAATCACCTCCACCGGTGGTGAGCGCGCTGGTACGATTGCCGGTGCAGA
>SXGT01837697.1_pt1 | contig 10531 bp, 12 predicted proteins | sample 3176221 | NCBI WGS metagenome assembly SXGT01 (sample SAMN11356862, study PRJNA531348) | freshwater metagenome | isolation source: freshwater sample F1-120 | place: China: Fuxian Lake, Yuxi | collected 2017-12-25
ATCGGCGGCGGCATGGGCGCTGCTGGGCTGTTCGAGGTGTTCTCATGATGCGGGTTGTGACGATCGCGATGGCGCTTGCTCTGGCTGCGTGCGGCCAGCAGGCGCCAAATGCTGACAGCGAGGCGCAAAACGCCAGCGCGACGAGTGCTGCCGCGCCGACAGGGCCGAACACGCTCATCGGGCCGCAAGGCGCGGGCGGCGTCACCGCGGCGCTGCCGATGAATCTTGCCGCCATCAGCGCCGCTGCTCCGTTGTTCACGGCGGCCGAAGTCGATGATCATATAGAGGGCGATCCCTTTACTGCGATTACGTTGTCCTCCGGTTCGGAGGAGGTTTTCCGTGTCAGCCCGACAGCGGATCGCGCGCATGTGCATTCGATCGTGACGCGTTCGGCGCAGGCGCGTGGGCCGGCGGGCGAGGTGATCGGGCAGACGCGCTTCGCAGCCGCGCCGCCTGAACAGGTGGTGTTCTGCGCGACGGAGTTCTTTGATGCGCAGCCGGGTTTCGCGTGCTCGACGGCTGCTGACGGGCGGTTCTGGCGCGTTTATCGCTTGCCCGAAGGCGCCAACGCGGCGCCGACCTTCGACGAGATCGAGCCGGACTTGCTGCATGATGCGCTTCTGGTCGAGATGCGCTGGATCGCGCCGCGGGTTTAAGCTTTCACGGGGGCATCACGGCGCTGAGCGACCGTGCTCGTCGACGCGAACGACTACTTGCGAATATAGGCCCACACGGGTGAAGCCGTAGCCACGTATCGTGGTTATGATGCGCAAGACGTCACCATATGCGATGATGCTATCCGGGCGAACACAAATTCGAGCTTGCGTGTTCAACTCTTCGGCTGAGAGCGCGGGATTGTTGTGGGCCGCCGCGCGGCTCAAGTTTGCGCCCAAGTCGGCGAGGGGCGCTGCGTTCCACTCGCTTCCGTTGGCGATCTCAATGATGGGTTCGGTCGCGTCCGGCGGGGATATGATGCGTACCATTGTGGGCGCTATGCCCTGCAGCCGAACTGGCACCGGATTGAGCGGGATGTGATCGTCCCGCACTATTGTCGTTTGATCCGACGTCATAAGCGTCATTTGGTGGAAGCCGGCATCGCGCAGTGCGTTCCGTACTGAAGTTACCTCCCGGTAGCGGACGTCGTCTGCGCGAATGACGATCCTGCAAAGGGAAGATATGCGCCCCGCCAGCGTGTACTCGCCGACTTGCGGACTACTGCTCCAGCACTGATCGATGGAGGCCGATGGAGTGTTGGCCAGCCACGCTTCGGCCGTTGCCTGCCCCAATCGCGCAAGCGGCACTTCGACTCCGTCCACAAAATAGCGGGTGACGCCGTTTACGAAGGTGAGACTGAGCGAGGTGTGCCGCTGCTCTGTCGTTTCGGCGCTGCCGGTCCTGGTTACAGTCACGCGGGGCGGCGTGGAGCGCGATCCCATGATGGAGTTGCCGTCGCAAGGCAAAACGGGTGTCGGCGGCGGCGCGGTCTGCGCCGCAGAAGTGGTTGTGCTCAGGAAGATCGCGGCGATAGCCAACGCTCCGCTTTTCGTGGGTGTCATTTGCTGACCTTATGAATGCTGCTCGCCGTCGCTATGAGGTTGGCGCCGTCGCGCAGCTCAGCGCTCAGAAACAACAGCGTCCGCGTCTTGCGCGCGACGCGGACGGTTGTCTCCCCGTCGCCCGCGGCAAGCCTCTCGATTGTCACCGATACCAACCCGCCCGCGCCTTCGCGCGCCGCGAGCGTTTCCAGCGCCTCCGTGAGCTGTAGAGCAATTGTTGTGGAGCTCATTTTTTGCGCTTGATCGATTGCATGATGCGCTCGTGCGCGACTTCCAATGTCGCCCAATCGCCGACGCTGGCGCTCTTGCCGGGTTCAAGATCCTTGTAGTGCTGGAAGAAGTGCTTGATCTGCTCCACCAGAAGCGGCGGCAGATCTTCGTGGCTCTTCACGTCCTTGTAGAACGGGTTCAGGGCGTCGACGGGTACGGCGAGGATTTTTTCGTCCACACCCTTTTCGTCGTCCATCAGCAACACACCGACGGGGCGTGAGCGGATCACGCAGCCGGGCACGACCGGCATCGGCGTCACCACCAGAATATCGATCGGATCGCCGTCGTCGCCGAGCGTGTTCGGGATGAAGCCGTAATTCGACGGATAGAGCATCGAGGTGTGGAGGAAGCGATCGACGAAGAGCGCGCCGGACTTCTGATCCAGTTCATACTTCACCGGTAGCCCACCCTGCGGGATTTCGATGAAGGCGTTGACCTCATGCGGCGGGTTTGGGTCGGGCGTGATGAAGCGGATGTCCATGACTCACATTTCCTTCCGCAGCGGGGCCAAATCGGGAAACGCCGCGTCGCGCTTCTGCGCTTTCGCCGCGAAGGCTTCCATCATGTGGGGCGGGGAGAACATGCCGGCTTGCCATGTGGCGATGTAGTCGAGGCCGTCGGCGATGGAATGGTCGCGGGCGTGATTGATCATGCGCTTGGAGCCGGCGACGGCGACCGGCGCTTTCAATGCGATTTCGCGCGCGAGATCCATGACGTGCGCGAGCATCTCTTCCTGTGTGGCGAAGACGTCGTTGACGAGGCCGATCTCCTTGGCGCGTTGTGCGGGCAAGCGACGGCCAGCGTATGCGAGTTCGCGCACCCAGCCTTCGGGAATGAGTTTGCACAGGCGCGGGAAGGTGCCGACGTCGGCGGTCATACCGATATTGATTTCTGCGATCTGGAAGAAGGCGTCTTCGGTGGCGTAGCGGATATCGCAAGCGCTGGTCATGTCGACGCCGGCGCCGATGCAGCCACCTTGGATCGCGGCGATTACCGGCATGCGCGCTTCATCGAGGCAGTTGAAGCTGCCTTGCAGCTTCAGCACGAACTGGCGGAAAGCTTCAGCGCGGCTGTACTGATCGCCGCCGCTGGCCGAGACGCCGTCGCCATCGGTGAAAACGGAAATATCCATGCCGGCGGTGAAATGCTTGCCGGTGGAGGAGATGACGATGACGCGGGCTTTGGCGTTGTCGCTGATGTCGCGCACGATAATCGGCAATTCGTTCCAGAACGGGCGCGGCATCGCGTTGAACGCTTTGGGCCGGTTGAGGACGATGTGGGCGACGTTGTGTTCGATGCTGACGGCGAAGCAGGATTCGGTCATGGGGCGCTCCTTGGGAGGCAGTAGGCAATAGGCGCTACGCACTAGCAAGAGGCGCGCGCGTTCGCGGCGCCGCGAATGTTCGCAGGCCGCCCGCTAGATCACACAAAGGGCGAAGCGCTGAAACTCAAGCGAACACAACGCCGGTCAGCACGGCGGCGTAATGCACGCCGGCGGCGACCATGACGAAGCTGTGCCAGATGGCGCGGCGGAAGGGGAGCTTTTCCCAGACGTAGAACGGCACGCCGATCGTGTAGAGGAGGCCGCCGACGGCGAGCAGGATGATGCCGGCGAGCGGCACGCCTTCGATCATGGGGCCCATTGCAGCAACGACGAGCCAGCCCATCAGCACATAAAAGGCGATCCAAATTTTCTTGCCGATGCCAGGCAGGAAAAGTTTGCCAGCGGCGCCAATGAGCGCGAGCGCCCAGATGATCGTCGTCATCGAGATCGCCCAGACGCCATCGAAGCGAATGGTGGTGAAGGGCGTGTAGGTGCCGGCGATCATCAAGAAGATCGCGGCGTGATCGAAGCGACGCAGCAGCGATTTGCGCTTGTGGTTCTCGGCCAGATTGTAGGCCATCGAGCAGCCGATCATGGTCATCACGCAAATCGCGTAAACCGAGATTGCCGCCGCCATCGGCAGGCCGCCCTGCCAAATCGCCAAGCCGAGCGCCGCGCCGACTGCGAAGGTGAACAGCACCATCGCGACGCCGTGGACCCAGCCGTCCACCAGTTTTTCGAGGCGGGTCGGGTAGTGAGGTATGAGATCAGACAGCGTCATAGGCCGCGATCATGACTTGTTTGCGAGCCTTTGTCAGGTGGTCGCGGCTGACAGTTTGCGACCATTTCTTACGCTCGCCCTGGGGAAACGCGGTAGAATTGGATGATGAAGAATCACTTCGATCGGCGCGTCTTCTTGCTGTCTCTGTTGGCGGCGACCCCGGCGTTTGGGCAGCCGCAATTTCTCGGGCTCTCGCAAGCGGAAGCGGCGCGGGGCATCCGCGAAGCTTTGGGCCTGGCGGCGCGCGGAGCCACGACGCGCCTGGGCGCTGAGAATGGCTTCTGGAGCGGGACGCGGGTGCGGATTCCGCTGCCCGGAGCGCTGGGGCAAACGCAACGCACATTGGCGGGCTTTGGCATGTCGCGTCCGCTCGATGACTTGCAACTCAGCTTGAACCGCGCCGCGGAGACGACAATGCCGGAAGCGGCGCGCCTGTTCACGGACGCGGTGCGCACCGTGACGATTGCGGACGCTATTCAGATCGTGCGCGGCGGCGATAGTTCGGCGACGACGTATCTGCGCGGACGCACGCAAGCACGCCTCACCTCGCTGTTGCGCCCGCCAATGACGGAGGCGCTGACCAGTTCTGGCGCCTTCACCTTGATGCGGACCGGCCTCCGCGAAGTTGGCCTCGCCAGCATGACCAGCGATCTGCGCACTGAAGTGATTAACTTCTCGACCGCCAAGGCGCTCGACGGATGTTTTCTCTATATCGCCGAGGAAGAGCGCGCCATTCGGCATGACCCGATGCGGCGCACGAACGATATCTTGCGGCGCGTGTTCGGCTAGTTCCGCTCGCCCATAGGTGGCGCACTGCTTGCGCGCGCGGCGGCGTTGTGGCCATGGTCCGGCCAAGATGACGAACTCTTCAGATTTTCGCCGCGTTACATATGAAGTGCCGGGTGGGCGCATGGCCGGAATCGCGTTCGGGGCGGAGACGCAAAACCCGGACATCGTGTTCCTGCACGCGACCGGCTTTAACGCGCTGACGTACCGGTCGTTGCTCGCGCCGCTTGGCGAGAAATTTCACGTTCTGGCATTGGATGCGCGTGGTCACGGACGCAGTGAATTGCCGGCAAAGGCGTGGGGCTACACATCGTGGACGCGTCACCGCGATGATCTCGTCGCGGTTCTGGAGCATTTCACCGCGCCGGTGACGCTAGCAGGTCACTCGATGGGCGCGACGGTGAGTTTGCTCACCGCTGGCGCGCGAACGGATTTGGTGTGTGGCCTTGCTTTGTTGGAGCCGGTAATCTTGCCGGCGGCGGCGTACGCGGCGTCGCAACTGCCGCTCGGCCCGGTTGTGCAGCGCATGACGATGCCGCTCGCGCGCGGCGCTGCGAAACGCCGCAATGCGTTTGCGTCCAAGCAAGAGGCTGCTGCGTCGTTCACTGGGCGCGGCGTGTTTAAGGCGTTCCCGCCTGAAGTGATCGCAGATTTCGTAGAGGATGGTTTGATCGAAGATGGCGCCGGCGGATTCAAGCTCGCGTGCGCGCCAAATTTCGAGGCCGCGACCTATTGCGCGCAGCGCCACGATCCGTGGGGCGCACTGCGGCGCGTGACCGATCCGCTCGTATTGCTGCGAGCAGAGAGGGGCTCAACGATCAGCGAAGCAGCGATGCATCGCATGGGGGCGATCAAGGCGGATGCGCGCCTGGCGACAGTGGAGGGCGCCGGGCACATGCTGCCGATGGAGCGGCCCGACCGCGCCCGCACGGCGATTGAAACAGCGCTGCTGCTTGGCCGCTCGGGGCGCAAATATCACGAGCCGGACGCTTAAACCGCCATCGGCACGATGAGCTTTTGCACGCGCGCACGCGCTTCGGCGCTGGGCGCCAGAGCTTTGCGTGTAGCGGTGTCGAAGGTGAGCGCTACTGCTTCCATGCTGGCCCAGCCCTCGCCCGTGCCTGGATCGACGAGCCAATGCACGAGGCGCAGCGTCTTTTCGCCGACTTCGACAATGCCGGAGTGCACCTCGATGAGATCGCCCGCGCGCGGAAAGCGGCGAACGACAATGCGCGCCTCCACCACCGCGCCGGCGGGCGCTGCGCCAGTTTCGCTTGCGGCGGCGTGGCGCCATTGCGAGAGCAGGTTTGGAACTGAGTCTGAGATGCGGCCGACGAAATGTTCGCCGCGCAAGCGGCCGAACGCGTCGCACTGATCGGGCGTCACCAGCGCGCCGCCGATCCGGGTCGCGCCGCGCTGGATGGCGCCATCGCGTGAAATTTCAGTTGGCGCTTGTGCGAGGTCGATCGAGCGCGGCTTGGCGTGGGAGGGCAGTGACACGTGAAGGCGTTTGGCTGCAGCGCGCGTGCGCTCCGACCAGGGAAAGGCGCGAAAGCCTCGGGTTTCGACGTGCGCGACTTTCAGCGTGAAGCACGATGAGGGCGCGCCATCGCCGTGGCGCATGTCGAGGCAGAGGGTGGCGTCGTCTTCGCCGATCTTGGCGACGCCGCCATGCATGACCAGCGAAGCGCCGGGGCGGGCTTCCTTCAGGAAACGAACATGGGTTTCGCGCAGCACTAATGTCGAACCTGCGGGCTCAGTCATGGCGCGCGGAAGCTCCAACGCCGCAGCCATGTGCGCGAGGCCGACCATGGCGCGCTCCAGATGGAAGCGAACGTTGAGGTGGCCGCCATCGTCGCATTCCCAGGTGTTGACGCTGCCCTGATACAAAGGCGCGGGCAGGTGCGCAGGATGTGTGCTCATGCGGGCTGGCAGAGCGAGCAGATGCCGCTGGCTTCGATCATGGTGCGGTTGATGGCAAAGCCATCCTTGCGCGCAGCTTCGGTGAGATCGACGAGCGCGTGACCGGCGTCGAACTCTTCCGCGCAGCCGCATTTTTCGCAGATAAGGAAGATCGTCGAACGCGCGCAGGCGCCGACGCCGCAGGCGACGAAGGCATTCAAGCTTTCGATGCGGTGCGCGAGGCCCATGCGCACGAGAAAATCCAGCGCACGATAAATCGTCGGCGGCTTTGCTGTTTTCTCGCCGTCGAGCAGTGGCAGAAGATCGTAAGCTTTGGCCGGCCCGTGTTGCTCGAGCAAGAGTTCAAGAACGCGCTTGCGTAGCGGCGTCAGGCTCTCGCCCGCCGCGCTGCAGCGTTGTTCGGCCTCGGAAATTTGTGCGGCGGCGTCGTGCGCGGCGTGGGTGTGCGGCATGGGCGTTATGATCGCAGGCTCGGCGTTCGCGGGGAAGATGGGGATGCGGTGGCGCAAATTTGAGTTCGCGCGCGGAACAGAACTTTACAAGAACATCCGACTCGCGTAATACAGAACATACAGCGAACTTAGTTTTTGAGCCGACGGGGGCGTCCGATGTCTGAGGCAATTTTCCGTGGAATTTCAGGTCGTTTGCATCGCTTCAGCGTGCATCGGCCGCATGAGCAATTCGGCCAAGCGCCGGCGGTTTATTGCTTCGCGCGCCCTGGTCCCGCTGGGCGCGGCTGGACGCCATTGTTTCTCTCCCGAACCGGAAATTTGTCGAAGCGCTTAGCCAGTCACGAGCAATGGCCGGAAGCGCAGCTCTTGGGCGCGACGCACATCCTGATCCACCAGCACGACGAACGCGACGCGCGCGAATATGTCGAAGCCGATCTGGCCCAAGCGCTGAAGCCGGCGATGAACGGCCCGTTCTTCGAGGCCGAACTGGAAGAAGAAGTGGCGGAAACCGGCGTCCGGTTGATCTGGGCCGCGTGAGGTGCGGGGCGATCTGACGTCGGGCGGCGTTGCGGCGCGGTTCAAGTCGGATCGCGCAGTGGTTATAGCGCGTCGATTGCGTCGGCAGATGACGCCGGCAGAAAAGGCGCTCTGGGCCGAGCTGCGGCGGATGAAATTGCCGAATTCGCACTTTCGTCGGCAAACGCCAGTTGGGCCTTTCATTGCGGACTTCGCGTGTTTGAAAGCGAAGCTGATCATTGAGATCGAAGGCGGCGTGCACGATGCGCCGGACGTGGCCGCGGATGATGCGGAGCGTCGTGCTTGGCTTGAAGGGCGCGGATTACGCGTGCTTCGGATTCCAAATGCGGACGTGTTGGAGGATGTGCGCGCGGTTGCACGCTATGTTTGCGCCGTTGCGTGCGCGCGTCTCTCTACTGAGTAGCCCTCCCCCTTGCGGGGAGGGCGCCGGCGTAGCCGGCGGGTGGGGGTATCAGCGCCGCTGCTTAGAAGCTTCGGTGCTTGTACCCCCACCCCCGGCCCCTCCCCGCAAGGGGAAGGGGAGACGTGAGAGTTAGCGCCTTCCGCCGCCTTCACCTCCGCCTGCGGGGCGGAGCGTTGGCAAGGCGGCGGCGGTTTCGGCGGCGCGGGCGAGTTGGATGAATTCGGCGCGCCAGCCGAACTCGTCATCGCCGCGCGCGCTTTGCGCCAGAGTGATCACGTCACCGAAGCCGTAGCCTTGGCGCAGATAGGGATCGCCACGCAGGAGTTGGCCGTAACCGGCGACGGCGGCGGCCCAGCGTGTCGATTCAGGCGCGCGGGCGATGTTGGTGACCACGTCGGCGTTGGTGATCGGGCGCTCGATCAGGCGTGAGTTTTCTTCGCCAGGCAGTTTGTAGCGAATGCGCAGGAAGGCGAGCTCGCTTGCTGTGCTGGGCGCCGGCGCGGCGCGATCTTGGTAGCGCAAAGGCTCGGTGAAGGTGGGCCCGCCGACGGGGGTGATCTCGTAGATCGCCGTCACCGAGTGACCTGAGCCGATTTCGCCGGCGTCGACGGCATCGTTGTTGAAGTCTTCACGGCGGAGCATGCGGGTTTCGTAGCCGATCAGGCGATATTCAGCGACGCGGGCCGGATTGAACTCGACCTGGATTTTCACGTCATTGGCGATCGTGAACATGTTCGACGCCATTTCGTCGCGGAGCACGCGGCGGGCTTCGTTCACCGTGTCGATATAGGTGGCGACGCCGTTGCCGTTTTGCGCAAGGCGTTGCATCAGCGCGTCGTTGTAATTGCCGCCGCCGAAGCCGAACACCGAAAGATAAATGCCGGTTTCGCGCTTGCGCTCGACAAAGTCTTGCAATTGCCGCGGATCGGCGATGCCGACGTTAAAATCGCCATCGGTGCCGATGATGACGCGGTTGACGGAGTTGGCGTTGAAGTTTTGCTCGGCCAGCGCATAGGCTTGACGCAGGCCTTCGCCGCCGGCGGTTGAGCCGCCTGGACGCAACGAATCCAGCGCGGCGAGAATGCGGGCATGTTCATTGCCGGGCGTTGGCTCAAGCACGGTGCCGGCGGCGCCGGCGTAGACCACGATGGCGACGCGGTCGCGCGCATTGAGCTGATCGATCAGCATGCGGAAGCTCTGCTGCAAGAGCGGCAGTTTGTTCGGCGCGTTCATCGAGCCGGAGACGTCGAGCAGCAGAACCAGATTTAGCGGCGGGCGTTCGCGCGGAACGATATTGTAGCCCTGCAGGCCGATGTGCACGAGTTGACGCCCTTCCGCCCAAGGCGAAGGCGCGACGGTGACGTTGGTGGAGAAAGGCTGGCTGCGATCACGCGGCAGCGGATAATCGTAGCGGAAATAATTGATCAGCTCTTCCGTGCGCACCGCGTCCGCCGGCGGCAGACGGCCCTGGTTCAAGAAGCGGCGGACGTTGGAATAGGAAGCGGTGTCGACGTCGATCGAGAATGTGGAGACTGGCGTTTCGGCGACGACGTGGATCGGGTTGGTTTCGGTTTCTTCGTAGCGGTCGCGGTCGATATCGCCGGGCATCGGCTGTGGCGGTATGTTCGCGATGCCGCCCATCATGGCGCGCGCTTCCATGGCGGGCGGAGCGCCTGGCGCCGGCGGCGCTGGTGGTGCGACCGGCGGCGCCGATGATAATGCGCCGATACGCGCCCCTGTAACGACGATCGAATCCCCGGCGGTTTGTGAAGATTGCGCGCACGAAGCGAGCAATAGTGCGCACAGCATGAAGCTAATGCGCTGAGCATTTCTCAGCATGGATTGGTCCCTCCCGACCCGTCCGGACAACGGTGTATTATTGACGTGGTAAGCGAGCGCGCCGAACGGGGCCAGTTTGAGGCAGGCGCGCGGCGTTTTGCGCGCACGAGCGCGTGATTCACGCCGTTGTGTTTTCGGCGCCGCGTCAGTCACGCCGGCCTGTGCGCCGTTGCTCGGGTATCCATTCGCGCACGAGTTCTCCTAGTACGCTCAAGGGAACCTCGCCGTGCAGCAGAACGGTGTCGTGGAAACTGCGCAGATCGAAATCGGGCCCAAGTTCGTTGCGGGCCACTTCGCGCAAACGCGAAATTTCGCGCCTGCCGAGCTCATAGCTGCAGGCTTGGCCAGGCCAGACGATGTAACGATCAACTTCGGTGACGATGACGCCGGGCGCATCGCCGGTGGTTTGCAGCAGATAGTCGATCGCCTGCTGGCGCGACCAATCTTTCGAATGCAGCCCGGTATCGACGACAAGCCGCGCCGCGCGCCAAAGCTGCCATCGCAGATAGCCGATGCGGCCAACAGGGTCGCTGTCATAGAAGCCGAGTTCATCGGCCAGTTCTTCAGCGTAAAGGCCCCAGCCTTCGCTGTAGGCATTGAACGTGATGAGGCGGGTAAGGAGCGGGGCGTCGGCCATCTCTTGCGCCAGCGCGATCTGGA
>SXGT01160296.1_pt1 | contig 10530 bp, 3 predicted proteins | sample 3176221 | NCBI WGS metagenome assembly SXGT01 (sample SAMN11356862, study PRJNA531348) | freshwater metagenome | isolation source: freshwater sample F1-120 | place: China: Fuxian Lake, Yuxi | collected 2017-12-25
ATCTGGCGGTACAGAGCGATGGCCTCATCGTACTGCTTGAGTTGGCGGTTGGCGTAGGCCATGTGTTGGTAGTTGGTGGGGAAGTTGTTCGTGCCGCGGTAGGCCGCGATGCACTCCTTCCAGCGCCCGGCGTTGTAGAGCGTGTCCGCGATGTTGATCGCGTAGGTGTCCGCTTTGGCCGCGTCGGAGGTGATGAGTTCGCGGTAGACGGCTATGGCGAGGTCGGGCTTGCCGCCTTCGCGGTAGGCCATTGCCGCTTCGCCGAGCCAGCGCGGCGCGGTCTTGGCGTCAGCCGCGAGCTGTCGGTAGATGGCAACCGCCTTGTCGGTCTGTTTCGGTGCCTCTTGGCGGTAGGTCAGTGCGATCTGGCCCTGTCCCTCGGCCTTTTCCGCGAACTTGCCGTAGGTGGTGCGGGCCTGCTCCATCAGTTTGCTCACCTTGTACCACCCGGCGAGGTGACCCAGGGTGATGTCGTCTGCGCCCTGCGACGCGATGATCTCCTCGTACACGGCCTTCTGCTTGTCCGGCTGACGGGCCTGTCGGCGCAGCTCCGCGATGTCGTACCACGCGGCGAACGCTTGCGGCTTGGTTTTCGGGTCTTTCAAGTTGGCCGCGACCTGTGTTTTGAGCCACGCGGCCCCGGCGTCGGCCAGTTTCTCGCCGAGCTTCTTCGTCTCCTCATCCATCGCCCCGGTCAGCTCGTGGGCAATGTACGGTAGCGCGCCCCAACTGGGGTGCATGATGAGGTGCGGCAGTTGCGGTTCCGGCGCGCTGGTGGCAATCGCCTTTAGCCCTTCGTCAAAGTTGCCGGCCTTGAAGGTGAGCCGCGCGTACTGGCGCGACGCCTCGGCGCACGGCTCGGTGGTCGCGCCCTTGCGCTCGACATCGAAGGTCAACTCGCGGAGCAGTTTCGCGTGGGTGGTGGCGTCCATCTCCTTCGTTGCAATCGCGACGAGGTCGAGGCGCGCCATCACGGCGGCGAAGTGCTTCGGGTGCGTGCCGATCACCTTTGCGTAGGCCTTCTTCGCCGGCTTCACGTCGCCGATGTCGCGATAGGTGCGGCCGATCAAGAGGCCGGCGATGGGCGCTTCGGGCGAATCGGGGTAGTAGTCGAGCAATGACTGATAGCCGTCCTTGATCGCGGTGTTCTGCTTGCGCAGGGCGACGTGGCAGTGCGACCACTTGAGCTGCGCGTACGGCGCGCCCTCGCTCTTCTCGTAGAGCTTCAGGAACTTCTCGTACTCGTCGGCCGCCGCCTTCCACTGGCTCTCACGGTACAGGCGCTCGGCCGCGTTGAGTTGGAACCGCTCCGCTTCCTTGAGCTTCTCCCAGCGCTTTAGGTCCATCTCGTCGAGCGGCCCGGCGCTGGCGAGATGCGCGCAAAGGCTCAGAACGAGGGCCGCGAGCGCGGAGCGGGTCAGGGCTGTTGCGATCTGCGCCATTGGTCGTGTTCCCGGTGTGCGTAGGAGATAACGTTGATGCCGAGCAGGTAGCACTGGTCGGCGATAGCCTTTTTGATGCCGGCGCGGTCGTCGCGCCAGGCGTCGCTGAGCGCGCCGGGGTGCAGGTACACGACCCAGCGGCCGTCGATCTTCCACCCGCGCGGAACGGTCGGGCGCGCGTGCGCCACCACGAACGGCAGTTGCGGCACCTCGAACGGCCGGCGGTGGATCGGGTCGTCGCGGGGCACCTCGACGGGCGTTGTGCCCGTGATCTCGTTCATCACGGTGACGAAGTTGGCGTTGAACGCGCCACCGCCGAGGGTGTCGCCCAGGATCATGCCGTGGCGCTCGGTCAGGTACGCTTTCAGGATGCGCTTGTCCGCCGCCGAGGGCGCGAACGTGGTGGCCCCGCCGACGTACACAAGCGGGGGCGAGGCCTTCTGCTTGAAGTTGCCGAGCGTGACGACGTCCATCGACTCGGTCTCTTCCGCGACCTTGCCGTTCATCTTGGGGAACCGGATGACGAGCTCCGAGAGCAGGTTTTTGTCACCGCCGATGCCGAAGTTCTTGTCCCACGACTTGTCCGAGTGGCGCAGCCGGATGAACCGGATCTTGCCGCCGTCCTTGCCGCTCCCGAACCCGCCGCCGTCGCCGTCGCCCTGACCGAGGCCGCCGTCGCCCATGCCGACCTGATAGCGGTTGGCCGTGTCCTCGATCAGCTTCACGTCGATGCTGTCGATGGGTGGCGGGGCCGCGAACGAGATCGTGCTGTACGGGTTGATGACGTACCGCTTGCGGATCACCTTCTGTACCTTCACGGCCATCGCCTGCGGCGAGTCGTTGCCGCCGCCGGCGGGCAGGTCGTACTCTTCCTCGCCACTGGCGCGCGACTCCAGATGCGCGAGCATGTAGATCAACGCGAACAGGAGCGAGTACGCGGCCACCATCGAGAGCGACTGCCGGACGCGCTTGCTGCGCGACATGGCGAGCGCGAGGCCGATGGTCGCGACGGCCAACATGCCGTACTTTCCCGTCTCGACGAAGCTCAACCACCTGAACCGCAGCACGACCTTGACGCCGGGGAACTCCGCGCTAAGTGCAGAGATGAACAGAAACGCACCGCCGAAGAACAGCCCCAGCCCAAGCGAGGGGCCGTAGTAACGTGCGGCCGGGTCGAACGGGTTCCAGCCGCCGCGCCGCCCGCCGACCGGTTCGCCGCTCACCGACACCTGCGGCCGCGCGTGCAGCTCCACGACCGCGGTGCGCGACTCGTACCGCCGCGCGGCCCGGTCGAACAGGAAGACCGCCCACATCAAGCCGAGCACATACGTAACGACCCAGCCCGCGCTCGCGACCAGCGGCTCTTTGGGAACGAGCAGCACCAGCGCGCGCCACAGCACGACGAACAGAACGCTCATGAGCGCGGCCCGGAGCGGGGTCAGGCGGAAACTTCGCACGTGTTCGGCCGCTGGTTGGGTGGGTCGGGGTCGCTCTCGCGCCAGGGGTTGAAACCCCTGGCTATTGCCGGTGGCCCCGTTGGGGCCGCAAACACAATGCGCCGCTTTACTCACTTCTTGGACCCCGAAGGGGTCACCGGAAATAGCCAGGGGTTTCAACCCCTGGCTCCCAGCAGATGCTACTTGATGTCCTTCAGCAGGTCGTCGTTGGACTTGTCCAGCGGGTTGGTTTTGCCGGGCGCGGTCTTTGTCCCGTTTTCGCCGAGCTTGTTGAGGATGTCATCTTTCCCCGCCGGTTTGCCGGGTGTTGGCGGTTGTGGGCCTTTCGGGTTGGGCGTCGAGGGCGGCGGCGCGACCGCGACCGGAGGGGGTGCGGGCGCGCCCTTCTCGGCCGGTTCCGGCGACGCCTTCGTGCTGGCCTGCGACTTCTCCCAATAGTACGGGCCGAAGGTCAGCCCCGCGAACACAATGGCGAACCCGATCCCGGCCTGGAGCGACGCCTTCAACAGCCCGCTCGGTGCGGACTGGCCGAGTGACTCTTTCGCCGAGTGCGTTGGCGTCTCGGGGCGAGGGCGCGTGCTTGCTTTGAGCTGGCCGTTCTGCGGTTCGCCGTTCGGGATCGTTGGAGTCATGGGATGTTCGGTTTGGGAGGTAGGCGGGGTGATCGCGGGCGCGGGCAGCGCGTCAATCGTACCCGATCTGTGCCACGAGGCAACGCCTTTCGGCGCGCGGTTACACTTTCGCGCGATTGAGTCTTGCTTTCGCCGGGCGTCTCGGCGAGACTATTCCCCCACGGAACTATTCGGGACCGTCGACCGTCCAACCGCGGGATTCTGCTGCCCCCGCTGGTCGCCCCCGAACGTGAAGCCCCCGGAATCTCCCGCCCCGATACCGTCCGTACTCAACCGCTATCGAGCAATCCATGAACCGCGCCGCATCGCGATCGCGCCTGCTCCTGTCCGCGTTGGTGGTGGGGGCCGTGGCGCTGGTGTTCGTCGAGAGCTACGCCGCGCCCGACGCGCAAGACCCGAAGGGCAAGGAGAAGGACAAGGACAAAGGGCCCGAGCGCGGCTCCATCCTCGAAGACCGCGCCGCCCGAAAGCTGCTCGAAGCCGGCGACGCCCGGCTCGAAGCGGGCGAAGCGGCCAAAGCCGTCGAGGTGTGGCAGTCGGTGATTGAGCGCTACCCGCGCAGCAAGGTGCGCTTCGACGCCCACCTCAAACTCGGCAACCACCTGCTGACGAAGGAGCGGGCCTTCGACCGCGCCCGGACCTTCTTCGAAGCGGCCACCTCGGAAGAGAACCCCAGCGAAGAACTGCGGGCCGAAGCCACGTTGAAGGTGGGCGTGTGCTACTTCGAGGGCCGCAACTATGGCAAGTGCTTCAAGTACATGCGGGACGTGATCGAGAAGTTCCCCGTCAGCCCGCAGGTGAACTCCGCGTACTACTACATCGGCCTGGGCCACTTCCAGCAGGGCCACTACAGCCGGGCCATCTCCGCGCTGGAGCGGGTCGGCACCGCGCTGCCGCCGCCGGACGCGACCCCGGAAGGCCAGAAGCCCGTGCCCGAAATCCTCGAAGCCGGCAAGCGGCTGTTCGTGCGCGTCGAAGACGCGGACCTCGCGGCGCTGGAAGCGGGCAAGACCGTGAGCGTGCGGGTCGAGTCCACTAGCGGCGACGTCGAGGTAGTGGAGTGCGTGCCGATCGGCCGCAACGTGCGCGTCGTGATCGGCTCGATCCCGACCGCGCTGGGGAAGTCGAAGCCCGGTAACAACCGCCTCGAAATCCGCGGCGGCGACAAGGTGAAGATTTCCTACCGCGACCTGCACACCGCGGCCGGCGGCAAGGAAAACCTCATCATGAAGGAGATCCCGGTCGTCGGCACCGCGACCGCGACCATCGTGGACGGCGCGTACTCCGAAACGCTCCAGGGCGTCGTACTCGGGAAGAGCATCCACCTGCAAGTGGTGGATGCCGACTTCGACCTGACCGACGGCGCGGACGTTCTCAAGGCGACCATCGAGGTGTACCGCGAGAAGACCCCGGAGGAACTGGCCGCAGAAGCCGGGCCGGGCGGAGCGCCGCCGATGGGCAAGCCCGACCCGAATAAGCTCGACCGGTTCAAGAAGATCGACAAGGCCGACGTGATCCTGACGGAAGCGAAGATCGTCCGCGCCGCGCCGGAGAACATCCCGATCATCATCCCGCCCGTCGAGGAGCCGAAGAAGGACGGCGCACCCAAGAAGGACAGCGAGCCGAAGAAGGAGGAACCCAAGAAGGACGAGCCGAAGAAAGACGAGCCGAAGAAAGACCCGATGCCGGTGGGTCCGCCGCCGGTGCCGAAGCCGCCGGAAGACGACGGCACCATCCACAGCGGCACTTTCCGCGCGGTCGTCGCGCTCGAAAAGTCGGACGCGGTGAAGGCCGACGATCAGGTGCTACAGGCGCAGCCGAACGACCTCATCGTGCTCACCTACCTCGACACCAAGAACGCGACCAACGAGCCGCGCACGGTAGTCTTCAAGGCCCGCGTCGTGGAAGGCAGCCTCGGGAGCGTGCGCGTGTCGCAGACACAGATTTCCGACCGCGAGTTGCACGTCAAGACCCAACTGAAGACCGCGAGCGCCCTCACCAACATCGGCAACCGGTACAAGGAGTTCGGCCTCAAGCAGCACACCGACTCGAAGTACGAACAGGCCATGAAGCTGTGCGAGGAGATCAGCACCGACGCTGCGAAGCTCGGCGGGCGGACCCTTGAAGAGACCTACGTTCAACTCTGGAAGATTTACTTCGAGATGGACAAACTGGACCTCGCGGCGGCGATGAGCCAGCGGTTGCAAAAGGAGTTCCCGAACAGCGAGTTCGTGGACGCGGCCCTGATCTCGCTCGCGCAGGTGGCGCGCAAGCAGAACCAGATGCAGCGCGCGATCGGCATCTACACCAGCGTGCTACGCCTTGAGAAAAGCCCGCTCCGCGGCGAGGCCCAGTTCGGCATCGCCGAATGTTACGAGGAGATGGCGAAGGGTGCCGAAGGCGCTCAGGCGTCGCAGCTCTTCGACCAGTCGTTCCAGGAGTACAAGAAGGTCTTCGACAAGTACTCCGACAGCGGGCGCGTGGGCGAAGCCGTGGCGAAGATGGCGAACTACTACTACGTCCAGAAGGACTATGCCCGCGCCATCGACGTGTTCGAGAGCGTGTTGCGGACGCACCCGGACGCGAAGTTCCTCGACGTGATCCTGTTCAACTACGGCCGCTGCCTGTACCGTCTCGACAAGAAGACCGAGGCCCGGAAGCAGTTCGACCAGATGATCGCGGACTTCCCCGAAAGCCCGCTCGCCCCCGACGCGAAGAAGATCTCCGAAGCGCTCCGCAAAGCAGGCAACTGACAGGCGAACCCCGGCCGCAAGGCCGGGGTGCCTCACGAACGACACGCACGCACAACCACCCCCGGCCTCGCGGCCGGGGTTCGCCAAGAACACCCATTCGGCAGCACGATATGTACACCCGCAAGCTCGCGTTCGCCGGACTCTTCCTCGCGCTCCTGGGCGTGGGCATCGGGCACACGCAGCCGAAGCCCGCGGACAAGGTCGTACCGCCCGAGGGCGACATCGACGCCGTGGGCAAGCAGGCCTCCGCGCTCGAAACACAGCTCGCCAAGACGAGCGCGACGAGCAAGGAAGGGGCCGAGCTTCAACTGAAGCTCATCGACCTGTACCACGAGCACGGCCGCCCGTTCGGGCTGGTTCGCACCGGGCAAACCTTTGTGGCCCAGCACACCGCACACCCGCGGCACAAGGAGGCCATGCTGAAGGTGATCGACGGCTTGCGCGTGACCGGGCGCAACAAGGAGTTGATCGCGACCGGCCGCCAGTTCCTCACCCGCCACCCCGCGGACCCGGCCGGCGCGCAGATCGAACAACTGCTCGCGCGCCTGCTCCGCAAGGCCAACGACAGCGCCGCGACCGCGCTCGTGCTGGAAGCGCATTGGAAGCGCGTCGGAGGCACTCCCGAAGGCCACCGCGCCGGGCGCGACGCGATCGCCCTGTACTTCGGGCTGAACAACGCCGACTCGCTGCCGAAGGCTGCGGCGCTGGGCGAGCAGATGCTCGACAAACTGCCCGCCGGCGGCCCGGCCACCTACGCCGGCTGGTACGCCATTGAATCGCACGAGCGCCTGAGCCAGTGGGCGAAGGCCAACGCCGTCGGCACGAAGTTGCTCGCCAAAAGCCCGCCGACCACGCCCTACTACGCCCAGTACCTGCACTACCGGATCGCGGAGAACTACAACCGGCTGGGCCAGCACGTCAACGCGGTCGCGAGCTGGCGCGCCGCCCTCGCGGTGCCCAACACCCAGCCCCGCCCCGACATCCACATGCGGCTGATCGAGCAGCTCGTTCAGACCAACCCGAAGCCGGCGGAACTGGAGCCGGTCGTCAACGACTTCCTCGCGAAGTACCCGACCCGCACGGACAAGTACTCCGCGCAGGTGCGGCTCGCGAACGCCTACTCCGCGAACAAGGACGCGGCTCGCGCCGAGCAGATCCTCGCGAGCGTCCTCCCGTTCGACGCCCGCTCGCACAGCGCTTCCTCTGCTTATGTGCAGCTCTTCGGCGCGGAAGCGGACAAGACGGTGAAGGCCAACCGGCTCGCCCTGGCCGAACAAACCCTGCGCGCTGCAATCACGAAGAGCACGCCGCAAAACGCCGCGGTGCTGCGGTACTCGCTGGCGCTCGAACTGCTTCGCGATCGCGCGGCCAACGTCCCCGCGGCGAAGGTCGTGGCGCGCGAGTTGGCCTACCAGTTCCCGACCAACGACGGGCACACCGGCGGCGCGGTCAACTGGCTGCTCGACGCCGCGACCGACGACGCCGAGTTCAACGCCGAGGTCGCGCGGATCGTCGAAGCCCGGCGCAAGTTCCCCTGGGTGCTGACGTATCGCGCCACGCTCGCCAACTGGGTTCAGGGACGGCTCGCGAACAAGGACCTCGCCAAGCGCGCGCAGGCCGGGCAGGTGGCGCTCGCCGCGTCGAACAAGGAGCCGGCGAACGTCGACTGGACGGTCTACGAGACCGCTGTGGCGGCGAACACCTGGGGCGCACCCGCGGGCGCGGCCCGCGCCAAACTGCTCGCCGACCCCGCGAAGGTGGCCGCGTACCCCGACGACCTCGCCAACGACCTGTTCTACCAGCAGCAGTATTACCTGCGGCATTACTCGCCGGACGCCGAGCGGTTGAAGTGCATCGACGTGGCGAAGGCCTGGACCGTGCGGTTGCCGAAGTCCTACGACGCGGCCGTCGCGTACTTGCAACACGCCACCGACTACACCAAACCGGCTTCGTTCCGCGATGCGGCCCCGCTGCTCTTGAAGCTCGAACCGACGAGCGCGAACAGCGATCTCGCGCGCCGGCTGCTCGTCGTCGCCGGGCACTTCAAGGACAACGTCGTTGCCACGCAATCGTGGACGTGGACGAAGAAGATGTTCGACAAGTTCGGCTACGACAACGGCTCGGCCGCGTCGATGGGCGACACGCTCACCGCGCTGGGGCTGAAGGTCGAGGCGAAGGAGTGCTGGGAGCGCGCCCTGACCGGCAATCCGGACACACACGACTACCTGCAGTGCGCAACGCGGCTCGTCGCGCTCCAGCCCGACGCGCAGAAGCCGGCGTTCATCGACACGTTCCTCGCGAAGGACAGCGGCTGGCACTTCAGCTTCGCCGTAATGCGGGCGGACTACTTCATCAAGGCCGGCGACGTGGACGCCGCGGCCCGGCTGCTGGTGCCCGCGGCCGACAAGGTCCGCGACCGCGCGTTCGGCGGGCAGGCCCCCGAAAGCGACTGGTCGCAGATTAGCGGCTGGGTGTCGACCTATCGTGCGTTCGTGCCGCCCGCGCCCGACGTGAAGGTCGACCCGAAGCTCGTCGTCATCACTCCGGCGATGAAGACGAAGCTGTTCACGCTTGTCCGCGACCTGAACATCAACCGCTCGTCGATGGTCGGCCTCGCGGCGCTGGTCGAGATGGAAGACCCGGCGGCGAAGGTGCCGCCGATGAAGCGGCTGCTCGCGCTCGCCGACACCGCGGTCATCAGTTACGGCGACACGACCGACTTCGACTACCTCACGCCCTATGTGCAGTCCGCGATGGGCCGCAAGGACTACATGGCGGCGTCCACGATGATGAGCGGGATGCTGGGCCACTTCCCCGGCCTGGACGAGGGCCGGCGCAAGACCGGGCGCGACCTGCTCACGCAGGCGTACACCCGGCTCGGTGCGGCCGGCGGCGCGGCCATCGACGAGAAATCGCCCATCGCCCCGCTGCTGTCCGCGGCACTGCAACTGCGGCTCGGCGACCAGAAACTTGCCTTCGAGACGTACCTCGCCAACCAGAAGTTGTTCGACACCCACCGGGCAGAGGTGCCCGTCGATCTGCTGGTGTTCGTGTGCGAGAACCACATCGCGGCCGGCGGCGACGTGAACCACACCCGCGTCGAGGACGCGCTCCGCGCGTGGCTCATCAAGAACGCCGACCTGAAGGAAGTGGACGACGGCGAGAAGGCCCGCGTCCAACTGCTGCTGGGCCGGAACTACTTCAAGGCAAAGCGGTACGACCTGTCGCGGGCCGAGTTCACGACGCTGCTGAACCGCTACGGCAAGACTCCGCTGGCGGTCGAGGCCGACTTCGGCATCGGCGAAACGTACATGGAACAGAAGGTGTACGACCAGGCCGAACAGGTGTTTGAGCGGCTGGCCGGCAACCGCGACCGCGACATCGTGATCCGGGCCGAGTTCCTGCGCGGGGTGCTCGCCAGTCGGCGCGGCGACCGCGACGAGGCCCGCGCCATCTTCCGCAGCGTGCTCGAGCGCGTGCCGAACATCGAGCTGGCGAACCAGGCTCTTTACAACCTGTCCGAGGTGTACGGGGCCGAGCAGCGGTACGTCGATCAGCTCGAACTGCTCCGCACGGTCGGCCGGCTCGGGCGCGCGAGCAAGAAGTTCCACACGCCGGGTGAACCGCTGTCCATCGTCGTGCAGGACAGCGACCTGGGCGTGAGCCGCGGGCACAACCGCATCCCGGTGCTCGTGACCACGGTGCCCGGCGGCGACACCGAAACCATCTACCTCATCAGCGGCGGCGCGGGCAAGGGCCTGTTCCGTGCCGACCTCGAAACGCGCCTGGGCGCGGCCAACAAGAACGACCGCATCCTGCAACTCACCGGCAAGGACGTGATCCGCGTCGACTACCCACCGGAGTTCAAGAAGGAGTTCAAGGACGCGCCGCTGCCAGACGCCGAGATCCGGATCGCGGCCGACGCCCGGCTCGACATCGGATCGGGCAAGATCACGGACGACGATGAAGAGACGTTCGGCAAGAAGCTCGAGCGCGAGGCGATGGGCGACAAGCCCGAAGACCTGCGCCGCGGGTTGGCGCGGCCGAAGGACCAGATCAAGCCCGGCAACCTGATGTACCTGCGCGTCAAAGACGCGGACCGCGACGTGAGTGACCAGCCGGACAAGATCACCCTGAAGCTGGTCGCGGCCAGCGGCGACACCGTGACCGTGACGCTGACTGAAACCGGCCCGCACACCGGCATCTTCGAGGGCACCGCCAAGAGCGGCGAGCTGCCCGCCGGCGC